>TARA_R110002012_G_scaffold1863_8_pt1 | contig 35707 bp, 13 predicted proteins | sample TARA_R110002012 | Tara Oceans TARA_R110002012 (sample SAMEA4396515) | marine metagenome | biome: Westerlies Biome; feature: [DCM] deep chlorophyll maximum layer (ENVO:01000326); material: water (ENVO:00002006), including particulate matter (ENVO:01000060) such as... | depth 40 m
ACCAGCTGTTATGGGATCAAGTGGAGATGCATTCTTTTGTGAAGGGCCTAATGGCTACGGTAGTCCTCAGCATTTTATCAAAGTTGGATGTACTCATAGACTAGAGAACTGGAGCCAAGTTAACGTTAATGATACTGTATCATGTGTTAAGGGTCTTCATCTTGGTGGTCTTAAGTACATTGCTTTCTATAGTGGTGAGATTCATAATGTATTTGTAGATCCTATGCATATAGGTGCAATACCTTGTGATGAAGATGGTGCTATTAGATGTAAGCAATATTTTGTTCATTCATCCTTAGCTGGTGTGAATGGATCTATTTATCATAGTTCTAGCTATGCGGCAATGACTGATGCGGAGTGGGATAATATGAGAGCTGAAGCTGTTCAGGAAAGAGCAGAGAAGAAAGCTCAACAAGACAGGGAGATTGCAGAGATAAACGCTCTGTAGTTTTAATTATGGTAAGATATAGGGGGCCTTGTGCCCCCTTATATCACAAAACAAATTAATATGGAAAAAGTAGCACTAATAGATGGAGATAGTTTACTATACTATGAGATGGGGAAACCTACTTTAGAAGAGGCTATGGCGGGATTAGATACAAGAATTAGACAAATCTTGAATTTTGCTGAGGTTAAAAGTTATGCAGGTTTTCTTACATTAAGCAAATGCTTTAGGTATGAAGTAGCTAAAACTAGACCCTATAAATATAATAGGAAAGGAGGAGCCCCAAAGCCTCCTATATTTTATGCTTTAAAAGAGTATATACAACAAAAATGGGGATTTTATGGTGTTAGAGGATTGGAAGCAGACGATTTAGTCGCTATATTTCAAGCTGAAAACACTGTGATTTGCAGCCCTGATAAGGATGTGTTAAAACAATTGACTGGCACACATTTTAATTATGGTAAAGTAGAATATATTACAACAACAAAAGAACAGTCTCATAAATTTTTATTAACTCAAATATTAATGGGTGATTCAACGGACGGAATCCCAGGCATCCCCAAGGTAGGTGAAAAAACTGCAACTAAATGGACAGAAGAACGTCCAGAGTTATGTATGGTCTTGGAAAAATATCAAGAAAAGTTTGGTATTCAAGAAGGAATTCATAAATTTGCAGAAACCTTTAACCTTGTATATTTACTTAGAACTTCAAAGGAGGCTCAATTATATGTAGAAGAATCAGAACTGGTTCTAAACATAAACGATTGGGTTGAAGAAGTAGAAGAAGATGACAGCGATTGGTAATAACATAACATTTCGGCCCATTAACTCTACCACGGTAAGAATTGAAGGAGACACTGAAGATATAGTTCCTCATTATTATGATGAGGAGCTATTGTCTTTGGAATTACCAAGTAAAAAAGTAATTTCAATTGGTGAGATATTCAAAGTTAGAAGAGTCCCTTATAAAGTAAATATAATAAGAGAGATAGTAATAGAAGACGAAGTAGTTTATGATCTAGTTGTAGCAGATAAAACTAAGTCTAGTATGTTTCTATTGCCAATGATAGGAGGAACAAGGAAGTTATTATTTTATGACTCTTTGTTTATAAACGCTTTTATAGATAAACGTAATAAAAAAGATTGTATTGTATTATTATATAGAAAATCTAATAGAAAGTTATTTAAAGAGTTTGCTTTACTTTTGCATAGACTTAAATGTTTTGTAGAAATGGAAGAGCCTACTCCTACACACTTAATATTTGTATTTAAGATTCCAAGGGGATACAAGAAAGATTTTGAGGCTTTCAAAAGAGGTAAATATTCAGAAATGAGAGATATATATAAATTAGAAATACTAGATTTTCATAGATCTGATATTGATGGTAGATTAGGGCAAATTTTATTTAAATCTGCGGAAAGAAGATTAAAATTAGAACAAGCACTAGATGCTACATTACCAGAAGATTCTGAACTATATAGTATTATGGACGAAAAAGAAGAAACGTTTAACTTAAAATATTATTTTTAACATGAAAAAATGCAAAGTAAAAATGTCTGTTCCTAAAGGAATAGAATTTGGTGTGAAATATGAGATGGATCATACATTACATAATGAGCACTATTGGGATACAGAACGTAATAAACCATTTAAAGCACAGGAAGCAGAAGATAGAAAGAAAACTCCAGTGTTTAGTGGTGTGTTAGATTATTTTCCTGATGCTATTAAAGAAGTGTCACGTGTTTCTTTAGCAGGAAATGACCAACACCATCCTGGAAAGCCTTTACATTGGGATCGTAATAAGTCTACTGATGAATTAGATGCTTTAGCTAGACATTTAATTGATGCTGGGACCTATGATACTGATGGTATAAGACATTCAGCTAAAGTTGCTTGGAGAGCGCTAGCTAACTTACAAAAAGAACTTGAAAATGAACGATAAAAAACCCTATAAACCATTACCTGACTATTTATCAATAGGGCCATCTGATATACATGGCGCTGGTATTATTGCTCAAGAGGATATACCTGCTGATATTGAAATAGGAATAAGTCATATATATGACCCTAATTTCCAACATGATTATATACGTACACCACTTGGTGGATTTATAAATCATTCAGACTCTCCTAATTGTGAACTAATTGATGACGATGAAAATACTGATTACAAAAAGATTAAAACTATAATGAAAGTTAAAGAAGGTAAAGAATTAACATTAAAATATAGTTTATACAAGATGTGTAACTATCTATAAAGAAAGGGGCGTTTTGCCCCTTTTTTTTACCTCTCTGTTAACCCATACCTCTCCATTTCATATCCTATTGACAAGAATGGAATATTCTTTCTCTGTTTATCTGGATTAAACCCAGCTTCAATTATACTATTCGCATGTGTTATTACTGCAAACGGATTCTTAAGAGTTCTAGCTAATTCAGTTGGATGTAAAGCTTGTAAAGCATCTAATTTTAAATATTCTAACCTGTGTTGCATTGCTAATTCTAAATCCTCATCTTCATCCATCCCGCTTAGAGCAAAAGTCATTAGTAAGAACGCAGACACTTTAGATAATATACCAAATAGATCATACTTATCTCTCTCATTAAGATTCTCTAGTTTGTAGTTTGTGTATTGACCTCCAAACACTTCTCCCGCGATAGTTTTTAATAGTACTTTAGCTCTACCTTCATGCTGCCAAGTAACCCACTCCATAGTATCCATTTTAACCATTTTACCATCTATTTCAACTTCTTCTTGAATCTTATTACCCATCTTATCAGTAAGTTCTGTATATTTACCCATATATACATCGTCTTTTCTACTTTCCCATTCCTGAATAAGGAGCGCAGGTAGATATTTTTTGAATTGCATTGCCCATACACCAACAGCAGTACTTTCTAGAACTGTTCTTTCATGTGTTCTATACGCACCATGTATGTCAGTAGACATCTTAAGCATTTTATTAATCTCATCTTCTGTTAGCTCATCTATAACTCGTTTAACTCCACTAGGTTCAGTAATAACACCTCTAACATTAGGTTTACCATTTTTTACTTTCTTAAATGTACCATTTGTATTATAGTTATCCCATATAGAAGATCCATCAGGCATTTTAATTCTTCTCATTTGAGCTGCTAAAAGTAAAGCGTGTCCCCATTCTTCATGTATAGCATGGAAAAAGAATAGTTTATCATAAGACAGTGTAGGATTTTTAACACTTACCATATCTGACCTGTCAACAGCGTAATCATAGTTATCTGGTAAATATTTAAATCTCTTTAATAAATTATGAAGTTTATTATTAGAAGGTTTATTTGTAAATGTTCTTAAGATTTGATCTCCAAAATATTTCGCTACTTCTCCTGAAGCCCAAACTAAATCCCTTGTTGTTACATCGATAACTCCTGGATCATATCCAAGTCTTTTAGCTGCAGAACCCTGCATAGCTTTCATAACAGTATACATTAATATAATACCACCATTAAAAGTACCCCCAATAGCTTTAAACCATAGAGCCTTACCTGTTGTTAAATGTTTAACGGCCATCATCAGTTTAAATAAACTGAATTGATAGCTTTTTCTATTAGATAAGCTTTGAGGTTTATTTGGATTATAAAGAGGATTAGGAATGTTATATTGTTTTGCTGACCAATGATCTCTTCTTCCTGCTGACCTTTCTTGCATAACAGAGTTAACTACAAAATTCTCCATAAATCTTTCATAGTTTTTCCAACCTTTATCTTCTGTTCCTTGCAAGTTACTCATAGTATTATAGAAACTTTTAAGACCATCGCCTAAAGCGACTACAAAATCCATTTCTTGTTTACGTATTAAATTAGACGTAAACTCATAATGCATATTTTCTAAATTAAATGAGTGCAACCTGTCTGCTATTAAAGCAGGTGATCCCATGTGTCTTACTGGTATATGAGCATTAATAGTATCTGATTGTCCATAATAGTTTTCTTCAATAAACATAGAGAATGTGCTTCTAGCAAAATTTCTCATAACAGAGAAAGTACCTTTTACCTGTCTATTAATAAGTCCCTCTCCTCTGTATCTTTCATACGATTCTGGATTTTCCATAGGTAGCCTAGGCATAAAGTTTTTATGAAGCTTACCATCTATAACAGCGTTGTCTACATCATGCATACCTATTGTTTTAGAGTAAGGATTGCCGCTTTCCATTCTTTTATCCATTAACTCTGACCATCTACTATTCCATGTTTCTCTTAAATGTTTTATTAATTCATATTGAGCATCTGAAAGTTGTCCTTTTGCATGTTTATCTTTAGCGTCTTCTAAGCTAATCATATATACTCCCGGAGTTTGTACTCCATCCATTTTTTCTTCAAAAGCAAAATCATACATGCCTTTATAGTCAAAGCCAGATCTAACTCCTAAAGTAGCTAATCCTACAAGTTGAGAGTCTGGATTCTTAGCTAAATACTCATCTCGTACTTTTTTAAACAGTTTTTCTGCAACTTGCTTCTCATCTTCCATTCTGTTTTGAGATTTATTAGAAGCTTTTCTAAATATTTTATTAAATGCTTGTAATCTAGGACTGTTAATGTTATATATAGAACTAGCCCAAGCCTTAAAATTACCAAGAGTTCCTTCAGAGTCTAATGTTTCTTTAGATGTTTTATTTAATTTTAAATACTCATTACTTAAAACTTCTAAAAGCGCCTTATCATCTGATAAATTCTTAGACATTCCTGGAGTAGCTATTTTTGTTCTTAATATTTCTATATCTTGTTCTAACCCTTTAACTTGCTCACTTAGAGGTTGGTGTGAGTATTTCTCTAGCGCTGCACTATTTCTAACTGCAGTTGTAGTATAGTTAGAAGCCTCTAATAATCCTTTTTCTTTTAATCTTGCGTATTCTGCAGGCTTTTCTGCTTGTAAATAGTTTGATATAATTAATAAGTAGTCTTTAAGATCAACTGGGTATGGTTGTTTAAAAGGATTGTTTCTTTCTAAATGGTGTACCATTATATTTCTAAATAAAGCATTAGGCTGATGCTCTTTAACCATTATAGCTCTTAAAGCTAGTTCTAATTTAGCTTTACTTAATTTACTATCTGCTACGTCACCTATGGTACCTGTAGAGTATCTCATCATTTGAGCTGTAGACTTATCATTTAAAAAGAATCCTCCAGACTTCCAGTCTACCATAGTAAGCGTACCATCAGCATGTTGAATTAACCCGTCTATCTGGGTTGCAATGTTTAAAGTAGGGCTATGAAGCATTAACTCTGCTTTCATAACGTCTGTGTCTGTGTACCCAATTTTTCTTAATACTCCTTCTCCTACCTGTTCTACCCATTTTAAAGATGCGTCTGTTATTTCATCTTGATCAGGCTTTTCTCTTTGTATCTCTTTAAGCTCTGCTAATACTCTTTTATCTTTTGTAACTAACCACTCCATTAATTTATGTACAGCCTTACCTCTAGCAGCAGAGTTAGTAGCTCTTTTTTGAAATCTATTAACTACTTCTGTAAATGTATGCTCTTTATTATCTAGCAGTATAGTGTCAGTTTCTATGTTCTTTTTACTTTTTGCAAACATTCTTTTAGCTACATGTTCAGACGCAACTGTATCTTTAGATTGACCTAAAATACCTGCTTTTATAAAATGTGTTAATCTTTCAAATACTCCAGTAACACCTTCGTACTGACTTTCATCCTTACTTAGCTTTACTTTTTCTTTGTTTCTAGCTGTTTCTAGTGTGTTAATTGTATCTTCTTCTACTATTTTTTCAAATCCTTTCTCATCTGCAGATTCATTCTCTGTAATCTGGTACTTTGCATTAGTTTCAAAATTTTCAATAGGAACATTAAAGTCAAATACAACATCTCTCCCTACTTGTCTTATAAGTCCTGGATAATCTTTTTCATATTGCTGTACCATAGCTTCATGCTTAGCATATAGATCAGGACGCTGCTGAGTAGTCCCTGGTACTATATCCATGATAGCATAGTATCCATTAACCTGGCCCGGACTTATAACTCCCTCTCCTTGTAACCTCTTTAAAAAGTTTTGTTTTGTTACAACTTGAGGTTGATTTTGAAATTCTACAATATCAGTTGCAAGTCTAGCATCTCCTTCTGCTAATAATAAAGATAAAGATCTTAAATCCATACCGGTTAATTCTTCTGGCGTTATAATAGCCTTAGAATTCCATAACTTACTTATTAACTCTCCTATTCTTTTTATTAGTTCAAATAGTTTTTCTCCAAGCCCCTTACCTTTCTCATCAATCATTCCTGCAGCATACTCTCCTATAGCAGTTACAATAGCTTCTTTAAAGAATTCATTACCTCCTAAATTAGGATACCTTGCTTTTACTTTAGCTAATATAGCCTGCCCTTCAGGAGACATAATTAACTCTCTTTTAAGTTTTTCAAATAAAGCTTTATTTCTTTTAAAGATAGCTTCTACCCATGGGTGTGCAAACTCGTGAAAAGCTGTATCAGCCCTCATATTGGCAACATTAATTACAGGAGTATCAGCAACAAATTTACCTGCCCATTTAGCTCCTGGCTTATTAACTACTCTAGCTGAGAATCCAAATCTTTTTTCTAACTTAGAAACAATTCGCTCCATTGCAGTTTCTCCAATAGTTTGCGCATCAGATATCTTCTGATAAGCAGGTTTGTCTTTAGACTCGTCTTGTGCTATTTCTGGTGTAGACTCTTCTACAGGCGCTGTAAATAGTTCAACTCTATCTTCTTCAAAAGTCACCACAGATTTGTCAGACTCAATACCAGTTATTTTATCTTTTTCAGTTGTTTCTGTTATATTAGATATTGTTACTACAACCCCTTGCTCTCTTAGTACGTCGTCATGAGTTCTTAGTACTATTTTATCGCCTTTTTCTAATCCTTCTACTTTTTTATGTAATATTACTGAATCTATATTCACATCTTCTACCTGTCTAACTATCGCTCCTGGAGGGAAATGTTTCTCTGTGTTAAAAGGTGTATACAAGTCAGATGCATTATTAGTATAAAAACTAGCAGACTTAGATCCTTTAGCAACTGTTTGATAGTATGAACGGCCTTGAGAGTCTGTGTCTGGCATATCTACATGTACTTTTATATATACCTGCCCATAATTAGGATTGCTTAAAAATAATGGAGCCTCTAGTTGGTCGTTATCTATTTTTAAATCATAAAAGATTGTCTCTCCAGTAGCAGCTCTTGTTTTTCTAGTTCCATACATAGAACCGTTTTCTTTAACAATTGCGTTACTTATTCTTTTAGATCCTGTAGAAGCTAGCAGTCCAGGATTACTTAAAGCGTATTGTATTAAAAATCTATTTTGAGTTGCATCTAAAGACTCTGGACTAGTTAATAGTTTTTCTAGTGTTTCTGCTCTTGTCTGGTCATACCCAGCAAATAGCTTAGGGTCTAGTAGCATAGTTATATTATTACCTGCAAACAACATTCCTTCTTTGATTACACTATATTGAACAAATTTTTCTTGTAAATCAGGATCTAATCTGTAAAAATCTGCATATATTTCTGCAAGTTCTTCTTGTGTTATACCAGCAGCGTCAGAAACTACATATTTTAAACCTCGTTTATCTCTGTTATTACCATTTATTCTATTTAAAAAAGAATTAGATTGCTTGGCTGGATGTCTGTTAACTTCTTCAGCTAAACTGTGTGATAAAGCTTGAGAACCTCCTACAGTAGTTGTTACATTTCCAGTTTTAACGTCTATAGGTTTAATATCTGCTGTGTTAGAAGTTGTACTTGTGACAAACCTTATATACTCTTCTCTTATTTTTTTATTTCTTTCAAAAGGATTTTTTCTATCTTCAGACGTACTAGTATTACCTAGTTTATTATTGCTTTCAGTAGCAAACCTTCTTAATTCTGGGTTATTTACTTGTAATATCTCAGAAGTAATAGTATGAAGCATTTCTACCGTGTCTTTTGCAGCTTGTAAATGCGGTAAAGACGCTAACATATTATCTAAGTTAAACCCAAAAGAAGTTTCTGATGAAAACACATCACTTATAGACTCTACTTTTTCAGTTAACTCTTCGTGTGTGCTAGGTAATTTCTGAAGAACACTTAAAGCGTTAGATACTTTAGTTAGATCATTACCAAATTTATTAAGACCTCTAGAATTGCCGGAAGGGCTTAGTAAAGTTAGTACTTCTAATTGAAATATTGAATCTTCTATACCTCCTATTTGTTTTTCAAAAGATTTATTATATCTACGGCTAGTACGTTGTACGCCTTTAGATAGTCTCTGAGAAGTTAATTTAGTGGTGTTTATTATCTTACCTATTTTTTCTGGAGTTAAGCTTTTTTTAGATTTTAAAAATTCTCCTATATCTTTTCTAACAGACTCTGCTCCTGCAGCAAAATCTTTAGGGCTTCTTCTAGCGGCCTCTACAACTGCTGGCTGTAATAACATTCTAGCAGCAGTTTTTAAAGGCACTCCTGTCCCAACCATAACATAGAACATAGAAGCTGTAGCTTGATTTAGATTAAGTATATTAAGAATTTGTTCTTTAGAATTATCAATAGCCGCATTAATAACAGAGTCCATTGTCTGCCATATTGTATGCTTACTAGTTTTATCTCCTCTTAATTTTTCATATCTGCTTAGATTGCTGTACACAATATTATCTATAACAAATTCAAAAGGAACAATGTCTCCATCTTGTGTCCTCTTATCAACTAGAGTTACATTACCTGCCTCCATCATATAAGCTAAAGCCTTCATAGCATTCGCTCCTGCTCCAGTTAAAGCAGAGCCTTGTTGATTACTTTGATGCATGTACATTTCATCTAAAGGATTAGATAGATCACGAGGAGCATAAAGTTGGCTGTGCCCTTCTTGCAATGGAAGCTGCATATCTTTAGATATCTCACCAAATACAGAATTATCTAAATCTACACCATCCTTAACTCTACCCTTAAGATTACTCATAGTAATAGGGGACAATATAGAAGTTCTATTTCTTTCGTGTGTTATTACATTTAAGTAAGTGTCAAGCATTTTATTCTTAATAGCAGCTTCTTTAACTCTAATTAAAGCCTCCATTACAGATTTATTTTCTTTCTTCATTTCTAAGAAAGTTTGCTTAGTAGTTTCATCAGCTGCTAGAGCTATTGACTTATTTAAGTCTCTAACTTGTTTTTTAAAGTAATTAATGTCAGCATCAATCTTTCTTATATATGAATCTGTAGAAGGTATAGGCTGATCTTTTTGTACTAATATAGTTCCATTTCTAGATCTTAGCCCTACGTCCTGATTAGTATATAAACTTTTACCTGATTTAGATTTATCACTACCATGAGCTTTTCTAATAACAAACAAAGAATCAACATCAAAGTCAGAACCATGTATTGTAACTAGTTCTTTAGGCGCTATGATAATATTACTATCGTGAGCATCATAAAAACCTACAACTTTTAATGCTACAGATGAGTGAAGCTCTGTTGAAGGTATACGGAAACCCATCATCATATCATCATATACTTCATCTCCTATCTTAAACTTCTCTGAATGTGCTCTAGGCATTAAAACCTCAGCATAAGGTCTATCAGCTGTTATATGTTTTAAAGGTCTGTCTAAACCTGTTACTTCATCTTTAATTGTAGCGCCATAAGCACTTTGAAGTACTAATTTAGATCCTGGAAACTTTATTTTAACTGTTGACTTACTTAATGAAGAAGCTAAGTGTTGAAATATTTTATTAACTATTGCAGGGAAATTAATAGTCACTGCAGGATTTCCTTTATCATCTTTAGCGGCTAATACTTCAGCTTCTTTGTGTGCAGACTCTGTGGTATCCGCTGCATTTATTATTTTTCTTCTTATCTTCTTTTCTATAGCATTTCTACGAGATTTATTTAGATTTAAAAAACTTTTTATATCTCCCGTACTATTCATTAATCCTAACTCAGCTAAAAAGTCTTTAGTTCCCATACCTATTAACTCTGCCATAGACGTATAATACTCTATAGCTTCTTGAGGGTTCAATCCGTTAGTATTTATCATATATGCTAACTGAGTTGGGTTGGATACTAATGCATTTGGATCTGCAGTGGGGTCTAATTGTAATCTAAGGTTACTATTTTCTAAAGTTAGAATAGATTCAGGCTTAATTACTGGTTTAGTTTTAAAATTAGTTTCAGTATTAATTTTTGGGTACCCATGCTCAGACAGAGTTTCTGGTGCTCCTACTTTAATTCCAGACTTGAATACTAATTCATCAACTTGATTTAACTCCATTTGAGTTCTTAAAGCTTTTAGTCCTGGATGAATATTTACTAAACTCTCTGTTAGTACAGTAGTAGAATATTTAAGAGCTGTTTGCTTACCATTAGAATCAACACCATAGTAAACCGGTTTCATCACAGTTCCAGGATTAAATCCTCCACCAAAACCTCTACGCAGATCTTTAAGTCTGCTAGGTAATACAAAACCTTGACCATCAGCTAAATCTATAGGGCTGTCTAATCCTAACTCCTTCATGTCTTTTACTAAAGCTCTTCTCTCTTTAGAAGATAAAAAATCAAAAGCAGTAGCTTGAGGATCTTCCATAATTGCAACTCTAAAATCCTTCTTCATACCTAATAAAGGATTAACGAATCCTTTGTATCCTGGAGCAAATGCTATAGACATTCTTTTAACTACATCATAAGAGTCTTTAAAGTTTGCTGTATCTCCGAGAACTAGTTGATTTAAGAAAAAAGAATTAACAGCATAATTTTTTATATATAGATTAGCTAAATCTTTTATGCTATCTTGCTTGGTTCCAAGATATTTATTTTCTTGTAACTGTTTAAATGCTGGAGCTGTACTTATACCTTTTAATACTTGTTCGTTATCTAGTTTCTTTTCATACTGCTCCGCTCTAGCGTCTAACGCAGTAAGTATTCTATCTATTTTTTGATTTCTATTTAAATTACTGTTTTGTAATATATTAGAAAATACTAAAGACTTTTTTAAATCTTTTTTAGAATACTGGTCTACCATATTCCCAACAGCTGCTCTTATTTGCTGACCATTTAATAATTTAACTTGTACAGCTTTAGGAGAAGACTTATCAGATACTGTAGTTAGCTGTTGAGTATAGTATAACCCATCTTTTGATTCTTTTAGACCGTTTAAGAAAAAGTAATTAAATGTTCTGTCTAACCATTGTTTTTCTCCTTCTTGTGAGTAAGTAGTAGGAGTAAATTTACGTTTTTTATCAATAATACCGTCCCAGTCATGTATGTCATTAATATTACTTACTCCATTTGTAAATATATTAAACTTATAAAAATTAGTTTTAAATGTTTCAGGTACTGCGTTACGTACAAAATCATACAATACATCTACACCAAACGAGCTGTTGTGATATGCGTATATAGTTTTACCCTCAACACTTCTAATACTATGCGCCTTACTAGATTGGTGTTCTATTTTCAACATATCGCTAATAGACTGCAGAAGAGAACCTTCATCTTCAATTAAGTCTTGAATTGTAAATATATCATAAACCATTTTACCAGTCTTCTCGCTCTCTACTTTAGGAGATCCCATTTTTCTTTTACCTAATTCAGGAAATCTTTTTAAGAGGCCTTCTAACTGCATTGTAGCTTGATCTGCAGTACGCTCGTTTATAAATACAGCATCTTCAGGGTACTCTATTAAAGACATAAATCTATTTAATATTTGTATCTTTTCTTTATTAGTAGATGCTGATTTTATTGCGCTTAATATTTTATTAGCGCTTCCTTTTAATTTAGAAATATTTTCTTCTATAAGGTTTTTAATATCTGCTTTAATAGTTGAAGTTGTACCAAACTCTTTGTGTTTATAGTATCTTAATTTTTTCTCAGACGTTTGAGTTGTATCGTTCCATTTAAATTCATAGTCACCTAGCATAAAGTTTTCTTGTCTTAAACTTGCTGTATTAACTATTAAATTTTTAATATCTCTTATAGCTTTGTCTTTTCTATTTAATGCTACTAATGCTTCAGCTGGTAAAGCCATTCCATTAGAGTCTAATTCATTTAGTATACGATAGTAGAAAAATTCTGAAGGCTCATTCTTTTTTCTAGCTATTGTTATAAAGTTATCTTGCCCTGAAAGGTCGTGTAATAAATCAGACGCGTTAGCAGTTGGGTCTAAAGAAAATATAAATTTATCTGAATTAACAAAGTGTACATTAGAAGGTATTACAAAGTCATATATATCTAAACTATCTAACTTCTTTCTAATACGATCTCTTTTAGCAGTAGCCTCTTTGCTCCTACCTGTTATGTCTTTTAACTGTTTATTAAGTCTAACTCTTTGGTTTCTGCCTTTACCTGCTTCTATCTGTTGCAGATTGTTTTCATTTAAACTATTAAAAGATTCGTCTAATAATTTTACTAATGCTAATTCTACGGCTTTACCTGCAGACCCTGTCCTGTGTCCTAAATTCTTAGATCGTTTCTTAATATTAGCACGCATTTTAGATACAGAAGGGTCATAGGTATTAGCTAACAACTCTAGCATTTTAAAGTATGCATGTTTTATATTTAGTCTTTTTACTTTACCGTTAGAAGCTACATAAGAGATTCCTGTTAACACTTCTACAACAGACTGAGTTAAGTTCTGACTATGATCTTTTAAATTAGCATCATTTATAACATCACTTAAATTAACTCCGTCTAAATGCAGACTTTCTTCTAGCTCATACCCCTCATCAATTTTATCTCTTTGGTATACATCTTTAAACATTGCTTTAGCCTTTTTCTTATCTGATAATGCTTTAAATGCTTTGTATACTATTGATTGATCGTAATCAAGATTCTTTAATCCTATTTCTTCTAGTTCTTCTACTAGATCAGGAAAATTATTTTCTAGTAAATAGTTAAATGCTTCGTCTCTAGACATAGGAGCTCCTATAAACTCTCCAGTTTCATAATCTATACCAGCAACTACATCCTGCACTCCATCATCAAATTCAGACAGGAGTAAATCCATACCTTGAATAAATTTAGATCTTGCCTCCCTGTATATCTCTACAGATCCCCACTGATCAACTAAAGAAGAGTAATCCATGTTAGTATTAATAGGGTCGCCTACCATTTTACTACCTGCAAAGTATCCTGAATCTATATTAGCAAAAAGCTTGTCAAGATTATCCGCATTTTTATCAATGAACCCTAAAAATTTAGCTATCTTTTTAAATATCTTTCTAAGAAAGCCTGCAACAGAATTCTCATCCACTCTAAACTTCATAAACTCTCTAGCTACTCTTTCTTCTACCTGAGAGTCTGTATGACTTTTAGGAATATTGTATTTTTTTCTAGCTGTTGACAATACAAGTTTACGCTCAGAGTCTGTCAAATAATAAGCCATTATCTTATGAAAAACCTCATGTCTTACTACATTATCATAAATACCTCCCTGTTGTTCTAATAAAAATATTCTTTGATCTATAAATTTACCTAACACTTCTTTACCTTCAGCTAGATCTAACATTCTTAAAGAGTCTAAATAGACTATATTGCCTGGGATTAATATACCGTCTTTATCAAATAAATCTGGTAATAATTTTTTAAGTAATTTATTAGCGTCTTTCTTACTTATAAGCTTACCTTTTAAGTCCTTATCATCTCCTTTTGCATTATAGTCTTTCCCTGTTGATCTCTCTATACCTAACCCTCTACCTTTTTTCTTCTTTTTAGAAACAGGTTTGCCCTGGTCTGGCATCGCCTTTTTCTTCGTCTTGTCTTCTTTATTTTGTTTATTATCTCTTTCTAATATTATCTTAGTTCCTTCTATAGACTCTAATTGAGACGTCAAAACCTTAGAAGCTGCTTTGTGATTGTCTTTAGCTGATCTTAAAACTGTAGAGCTACCAGTAGTATCTAAGTCTTTAAACATATCAATGTCTAAAGGTAAATGCATTACTTGGTTATAACCTTTACTATCTTCATTTTGAAATATCATCTCAAGCATTTGAGTAGTAATAGGCCCTTTACTTTGTTTGTCTGATGCAAAAGACAATAAACTTTTAGATTGTACAATACGTACCTTTTTACCTTGTCTTTTTATTCTTTTTTCAACTCTAAATAAAGAATTACTTTGAGCTAGCTTATTCATAGCTTTCTGTGCAGGGCCAGTTCCTTGAGTGCCGGCGTCTATACTGCCGTTTGAATTAGTACTAACTGTGTCCCATTTTTGCTCTCTTATAATATCTCTTTGAGCTAATAGCTGATCCATTACTTTAATATCTCCTATGCTTAAGGCTATATCTTTAGCCATAGTATCTGCCCCTCTAATAAACTGTACAAAGTCTTTCGTACCTAATTTAAGCTGACCATTAGAAAGCTGCTCTAGTTTAGTTGCTGCAGTAGCAAATGTATCTATTGGTCCAAAATAATTTTTAACATCGTCTTTAATATTTCTAGATATTCTTCTAGGAGTTAAAGCAATATATTGAGTTTTAGTTTCATTAGCTACACCTTGTATAACTAAATAAGGTCTTCCCGACTTAATAGTAAAGTCATCAGGAATATTTAACTCTTTTAACTCTTTCTTTTTAAATATTTTAACTCTTGCATTTTTAATTGCTTTTGTTTGGGCTTCTGTTATTGGTTGACTTTCAGTATAAAACTGATCAATAAACTGCTGTAATATATCTTTTATAAGATTCTTATTAGCTTTTAAGAAATTAGAAGAATTAGGCTGATTAGATGTAAAGTGAGCCCCTTGTCTAGATGAGTAGTTATAACTTAGACGTCTAGTTCCTCCGCTTGGAATTTTAATACCGGTTATTAATCCAGACCTTGGTACTGCGTTATTTGTATCTGCAACTAAACTTTTGTCATTAGGTATTCCTAATTCAGCTATAGGAATAGATAGTCCAGACTCTAGTTCTTTTTTAAGTGCTTTCTTCTCCGCTTTGCTTAAGAAGTTCATTTTATCTATCTCAACATTATCTCCTATAACACCAAGCCTTCTATATATTTTTTTATTTTCGTATTCAAACGCTCTAGTGCCTTCCTTTAATTGCTCTCTTGCTTCTTGTAATATAACAATACCAGCTCCTTTTGTACCATCTCGTTTTATATAAAGAGCTTTAACAAATGTTACAGGCGCATTATCTTTTAAAGGTAATACATGAGATTTTCTTATAGTAGTGCCGTTTGTAGCGTCATACTCAGGATAGTATAATACGTGTTTATCAGATACGTCTATACTATTATCAAAAGGAACTCCGCCATTTTCTGTATAAGGCTTTGTATCTTCATCATAAGCTTGCTCTGCAATCTCATCAAGGTTTAATTCATTACCTTCAGTTGTTTCTGGAAATTTTTTGTCTTCAGGTGCTGCATTTTTCTCATTTAACTTTTCTTGTTCTTCAGAAATAGCATCATCAATAAAGTCATCTTCTTCAACTTCTGCGCCTTCTTCGTCTTCTATTTCTTTTTCACTAGAATGTATAGCATCTCTATCATCTAACTCTGAGAAAGATGCTAATAGTTCAGAGTTCTGGTCAACTTCTGTTTGAAATTCTTGCTCTCTTGCTGCAAACTCTTGGCTTAAGCCTTGTTGTACAGCATCTAATTGAGGGTCAATTGTATTTTTTAAATTAAGATTTGTTGCAACTATTAAGTTTTGTGCTCTGGAAGCTGCAGTATATAAAGCTTTATTGTACTTCTCAGCACTCATATCACCTTTCTCAATGTCCATATAAACTTCCTCAATTGTTTCTCCTTGAGCAGTATAGAAAGACATTACATCTACGTCTTTTAAATTATTTGTTTTTACAAAGTCTTGGTACTCTGCAACTTTTTCTTCATTAGTTATAATGACTCTACGTTCTTTGTTACTAACCGGAGTTTGAAGTTTAAGTAATAGTCTGTCTTTAAAGTTAGCTGCTACCCCGTATACACCAGTAGCTCCAGGCTTCCAAGGATTAGCTGTGTTTAACTTAACAGTTAGTAAAGTGTTAGATAGATCTTCTAACCTACGTCTAAAGATATCTTGGAAGTTTGATATAGCTGGATTATCAGTTCTATAGACACTAGTTACGGGCGTAACTATTGTGTGCGCTTCCGTTAATAAAGGTTTTATAGGAGATGTGTTTTCTATTGATAACTGAGCTTCATCACCTAACATTATTACTTTTAATGCTGATTTTTTATTAGCGTGTTTAAGAGCATTTACTTGTCTAACCTTTTTTTCTAATGCTGCATATTGATTATCATCTAATGCAGGAGCTTCATCGATAATTATAAGTTCTAAGTCTTCTGCTACAGCATCATCAAGTTCTATAAAGTTTTGTAATGTATTACCTAACTCGTCCTTACCTACTAAGTCTAACGCTTTATTTATAGTAAGAGAAGATGTAGTATTATGACCAAACGCCATAACGTTTCTGTTAGGAATTCCAGATGTTTGCAGTGCCCATGGTAATACAACTTTACTCTTACCTGTACCAGCTGCTCCTTGGAAGAATGCTGTAGAACCACCTAAAGTTAACCCTTCTGAATTTTTAATCTCAGATCGTAAGAATACAGACAATTCTCTGATTGATTGTAATTGTTGTTTAGTAGGTGTAAACTCTGCTTTACCATTCTTTATAAGATACTTCTCGTTCTCTAATTGATCAGACACATTAAAGTCAGAGTCTAAAAGATGTAATTGCCTCTCTGCTCTTGCATAGTGTATATGATGAGTAAGCAGCTCGTCTAGTGTTTCAGAAGAAACTTTACGTCCTGTTCTATCTTCCTCTCTTATATCAACTAGTAGTTTATGAGGGCTTAAATGGTCTACGTATTTCCATAAAGCAGACTCTCTATTATTTCTATCTTCATTTATATCTATTGCAGCTATTTGATTTAACACTCCTCTTAGTCCTGCTGAAGGATTTGCTGCATAATTTTTTGTAGCTACATAGGCTGTGCCTGTTAGATCATTAGTACCTATGCTTTCTTTTACACTGTCTTCAAAAGCTTTAACTTGTACCTTTGCTATCTTTTTTAATTCATTCTTTATTTCTGTCTTTACTTTAGATTGCTCAGATAAAGCTTCTTTTAATAGTCCTTGTAAAACTAACGTTGCTGCTACTGTGTCTGAGTTTACTTCTAATGAATTTCTTATTATATTTAAAGCATTAGATCCAACAGTCTCTATGACCATTTTCCCCACATTTTCAAATGGACTTCCCTTATCTAACTCTAGATTAGTATTTAATCCTAATGAGCCTAAAGCGTCTGCGTACATTCTTTGCTGAGAATCATATTGCTCTTGAGTTCTATCTGCTGCATTAGCTTGTACTATCTTAAGAATACTCTGCGCCTCATTAGATGCCGCTTGTAGCTCAGCTAGTATCTCTAAATATTGTGCTTCTTTTTCTTTATTCTCTGACGACTCTGCAACCTTTCTTGTGAATATATCTATTCTTTCTCTTATTTGCTTATGTATTCTTTCTGCATTTTCTACATCTGAAAAGTTATCAATGTTTTTAACTTGGTCTGCTAAATACTCTAATCCTTTAGTAGCTTCTAGTGCTAGTTCTTTTAGTATAGTGTCGTCATTAATTTCTTCAAAAGCTTTATCATCTAACATAAAAGAGTCTGGATCATTCTCCAGTCTTTGCATGTATTTTTCAGATAAGTCTGCGGCTTCTTTTAATGCTGCGCTTTCAGCCTCTGTAGCAGCTATCTCTTCTGTTAATAGTTCTATAGCTTTATCTATCTTTGCTCTACTTGCTAGGTCTTTTAGTGTTTCTTGCTGGTCTTGATCTATAGTTCCGTCAGACTCGTACCCTCTTAATGTTTTTAAAGCTTCTTTATCTTCTTCAGTTAAAGGTTTGTGGTATCTAAAATCTTCTATAGTAGGATCAAATTCAGACTCGTACGCTTTTCTTGCTTTCTTAAGCTCTTCAATCTTACTATCTAGACTTCCTCTTTGGTCTACTATTTCTTGTGCAAAATTCATTATCTCCTCTATAGTTTGAGGATCTAATTTAGCGTTGTTTTCTAATATACTAGGTAAGATTCTATCTAACCCTTTAGCTCCGTATTTTTCTAATGTCTGTATAACGCTTCCTAATCCATGTATTAAAGCAGCTCTTTTAGTAGCCTTTTTTAATCTACCTCTTTTTAACGCAACGTATTCAAGGCCTTGTTCATAATGTAATTTATTCTCTTGTAATATTAAATCAGTTAAAGTAACTTTATCAGCAGCTGTAAAATCATCTTGTTTTAAAAGCTCTGTCTGCTTATCTTTTATTTGTTTTAATTCTTTTAAAGCGCTCACATCCCACATAGCCCCTTCAAACCAAGTTTTCTTTTCAGTAGCTATGTCTGCATTTTCTTGTTTAGCTCTTTCTATATCTTTAGAATTCTCAAGAAGCTCTAAGTCATAGGGCGTAACTTCACGGCCGCTGTTTCTTTCGTCTAGCTTCTTTCTAATATTTTCTTTTTGTTCAAGAGAAACTCCTTCATCAGTAAGCTTTTGATCAAGCTCCTTCTTTCTTCTTTTAGTTGTATTCTTATCCTCGTACTCTGCCTTCTCTTCAGGAGTTAACGACTCAGTAAACATTTCTAATGTTTCATCCTTACCCTCTCTGTATGCTTCTTGGCTTTCTCTTAATTCTTTATTTCTTTTGTTATGCGTGACAACATCTAAGGCATTCTTAAATACTTGTTTCTTATCGCCTTCTGAAAAGTCTCCCATACGATTTCCACCTAGAGTACCTATGTCGTAACTGAATGGCCCTGCTGTTATACCTAGTGGGGACTTTACATCAAATACATCATTATATATTTTTTGAGCTTGCTTTACCTCATTAATAGCTTCAATAGCTTCTGTTCTAGTCATTAGAGCATCTTTACTATTACCTATATTTCTGCTCATACGATATAGAGCATCATATAAATGGCCTTCTTTACCGTTATTAAAGTATTGATATAATAATTCTTTTTTAGACTCGAGTAAGTTCTTAGAATTTATTTGCTCACCTCCTTTACCTAATAAAGCCATCGCATTATTTAGCTCTACAAATGATCTGGCGCCTCCCCAATTTGATAAGGTTCTTCCACCTCCAGTCATTATAGTAGACATATCTCTACCTGATTGAACTGCAGTTTTAAAAGCTACGCTATTATACATATCAGGATCTGAATTTCTTAATCCTGTCATATTCATACCATAATCAACTGCATCTGTAGCAGTGTTTTTTGTAGCATTCCAATAATTATTCATGAAAGACCCGGACTCTTCTTGATTTTCTACTCCTAAATAGTCTTGTGTCCATTTGTATTGTAGCCCTTCTTCCATACCTTCTAGCTCTCTAGATATACCAACACCTAGTGAAAATTTACTTGCATTTATTAGACCTCTAGTACCTAGTCTAGATGTCAATTCTTTAGCTGCTATTCCTCTAAATGTAGACCCTGTAAAAGCTTTGTTTAGTCCTGGGATTTTCATAAATGTTAACGCAAACTGTGATATATCAGATACACCTAACATCATGTTTTGTGCAAACAAGTCATCAAGGCCTTGTCCCGCAAGAATAGCTATATCATTCTTTTCTTTTTTACTTAAGTCTCTATCTTCTCCTCGACTCTTTAGATCTTGTTTAGCGGCTTGCTCAAGCTTATCAACTTTTTGCCAATAAGCGTCTCCAGCTTCCATCTTAGTTTCAAGATTTCTACTCCACCAGTTACCTGCTGCTATAGCACCAAACTGTAATAACGCAGAAGTCGTTCTTAAATAAGGATTCTTAACCCCATTAAGCACTTTATTATTAATCTGACTTTCTACTGTTTGTATAAGAGCAGGTCCAATTATCGCAGACAGTTGTCCCTCAAACGTAGAAATAGAACCAGCCATATCTTCAGCTGCTTTATATTGATAATACTCATCGCCCGTCCAGCTGTCAGACAGCCCAAACATTTTACTTACTATAGGTAGAGAGCTCAATGCTGTTGATCCTTTTGATTTCTCTATTTCTGATCTTATATGATAATCTTCTTCTACCTCTCCTCCCCCATAAAATGGTAAAGGCAATCCTCCTGCTCCAAATTGCTCCCCTCTACCTAACACTCCTGAGAATATACTACTAAAACCACCTTCTTTTATTTCTTTTTCTCGCATCTGTATGTCTTGATGCAGTCTTTCTTTCTTTTCTAATAAACTTTGGTATGTTTCACTAGGACCTACAAGAGATTTATTAAGATTCTCTTTATTTAAAAGGCCTGCTTTTTCAGCTCTTTCCACAGCTCCTAAATAATCTTCTTCTGATAAAGCTCCAGATAACCCTCCCATGACACCGTCTATTAACTGCTCTACTAAATTCTCGTTATTCTCACCACCTTTTAAGTATCCTTCTTCTATTTGTCTTAGTATCTCAGTATGGTCTGTCTTACTAACTAAACCCTCAGCAAAAAATCCTTCAGCTCTATCTTTAGCTAACTCGTACTCAGCTAACTTCATACGAACTTGAGCCAGCTCATACTCAACTTCTCCTTTACGCATAGAGCGCATTTCGTTAAATAGAGTGTTCCATGCATTAGTTGCGTCAGATTGCCATACAGTTTTATATAATTCAGGATTTGTGCCAGGGGTTAAATACCCCTCAGCATTCATAGCTTCTTCGTATATATTTGGGTCTTGAGCTATTTGATCAGACTCTGCAACAGTAGAAGCAACGCTTCCCATACCTCTACCTCTAGTAGTAAGAGGTTTGCTTAAATTGTCTATGTTTTCTAAAGTCTGTGTAACTGATAATGTTGATCCCCCCGTATCTAAGTACTCAAGTGCGGAGTTAGTAGGAGTCTTCCCCTTAGGTAAATTGTTTTCATCTAGTTCTGCCATCGTGCAAAAGTACTAATTATTTATTAATTTCCGTCTGGATTTGTCAAAAACTGATCTACTATTCTTATTTCATTTTGTAAATAAGGTATTATATCTTGTTGAGAACTCTTCCCTTCTGAAGCAGCCCTTACTATAGCTTTTTGTAACGCGCTTAGATATAAATTATATATAGCAGGTGCTTGAGGAGTGCTTCCAAACTTCACATGAATTGTCTTCATCATGTCTTCTGCAGTTTCTGAATACATCTTTTTAAGCGCTACTTTGTTACCAACATTAAGCGCATCTATTGCGCTGTTAGCTGAAGGTCTAGTGTCTGCTAAGCTTTGTTTCATTTTTAAAGTATAATTTCTAGCGTCAGCTAAATTTACATCAAACTTACCAAATGAGCTTTCACTATGTAGTAAAGAGTAAGCAGCGTCTGCTCTATCATTATCAAATTTAAATTGATGTTTAGCAGGTAATGTCCAGTATTGAACATCTCCTATTGTTTGAGGCGTAAACATTGGTCTTCCATTAAGCTGTTGGTTTTCTATATCAACAGCCGTTCCAGGAAGCATATCTATATCCCAACCAATTCCACTACCTACATTACCCCAGCCCATTTGATTAGCTATCGAATTCATTTGCTCTTCGTCAAAGTACATTAATCCGTCACTAACAAAGGATGACCCCATAGTTTGAATGTTATTACCTCCACCTCCTGTATTTAATCTAAATGAACCATTAACGTTAGCGTTGAGCATAGCTCCCATATTATTTAGAGTTTCTTCACCTACTACTTGTTGAATGTTATTAGCTAAATCTGTTAAAGCGTCTGCCTCATCTTGATTCCATCCGTTGTTCATGTAATTCATACTTTGAGCTGCTGCAAGAGCTTGTGCTCTACCGTCTGATCCTCCCATTTGTGTTGCGTTTCTAAATTGAAGTAAAGGGGATATCATTTCTACTGCGTCTTCTTGGGTTGTTCTAATACCACTTGATACTATACCACTTGTTATAGTGGCTAAGTCAGACTCATCAAACTGAGACGCAAAGTCAATAACTAACCCTTTAGAGTTAGTAATCTGAATAGAGTTATCAACAGAACCGTCTGGAGCATCTATAGAAGCCCTCCACTGTTCGTATCCAATGTCTTTACCTTCAGTGTTTAGTAATAAAGAGTGTAAAGGATCTACATCTAAGTGTGCGTTACTAGGTCCATCAGTTCCGCTTGGCGTTGGTAAATCTTTTATTCCAGATATTTTAGTTACCATACCTTCTTGCTTCATAGCTATACCTGTCATTCTACGTAGTATATCTTCTTTAGCAGCGTCTTCTCCCATACCTTCTATTTGAGTAAGCCTTCTAAAATCTTGTTCTCCTATTTTATCTCCTATATATGATTCATATAAACCATTAACTATACGATCTACCTTAGCTTTATCTACTCCTTCTGTGTTCCCATATTTCATAAAACTTCCAATAACTGAAGACCATGTTCTACCGTCTGGCGCTATACCACTAGTTAAAGTATTCATATAAGTAGCATAGTCTTCTTTCTTCTCCATCGCCTCTTTATAACTGTTAATTTTTATGTTACCTTCTTCGTCTGTTGTAACAGTTGTAAAGGAAGATCTTAAGTCTTTATTAAAATCTAACACACCACTAGGCCCAAATTGCTCTATTAAAGCTTCTTCTCTCATATACTGCTCAGCATTCTTTCTAGCTTGTACTACAGTTTTATCAGTAGTAATATAATCTACTGCATTCTGAACAGCCATCTCAGCATCTTCAAAATTTCCTACTGCAACTATATCCTCAAATGTTTTATTTACAGTTCCTGCGAATTGGTCTCTAAGCCCTACCTTCTCATCTTCAGGCATTAGGTCCATTTGAGCCATAACTCTCTTAGAAAGATTATATGCGTCTTTATTTTGATCATACGTCTTTCTGTAAATCATTGCAGCTTCTTTAAACGTAGCTAACCCTGGGTCTACAAATGTAGATTGTACTGGAGTTAGTTGGTTTGTTAAATCATATTTACCCATTACTTTCTTCTTTTTTAGCGTTAAAAGTTTTATAGTTCTTTTTCATAGTAGAGCCTTCTTCAGCCGTCATAGCGCCATAATTAACCATATTATCAATGTATCCATTAAACTTTCTATTGTCTAATCCTGTATTACCTGCTATTGCATCTCCTATCATTTGCATTTGATTTTCAGCTGAGGAAAGAAGTTTATAGTCTTTAATTTTAGTTAATACAGCGTCTCTCATATTATTAGAAATTGCAATAGAGTTTTTATACATACTAGCCATTGTATCATTGTTTGCTATCTGATCTTTTCTATCGTTAGAAATATTAAACATCTCAACTCTAGAACGCTCTTCTATATTCATTTTCTTAGCAATGTTACTTTCTTGTTTTTGTAATTCAGACTCAGTCTTAGCTATTTTCTCTTGAGCTTCTGCTCCTCCGGTTAACAAAGCTCTAGTCTCAGCTGTTGATTTACCTTCTTGGATATTCTTTTGAACAGCTGCTGTAGCTAGTTCTTTAGCATTCTTTTTAGCTTCACTTAGATCTACTAGTTCTGGATTATAAGTATTAGGTCTTAATCTGTCTGATTTAACTTTAAGAGATCCTATTTTTTTATTAGCGTTAATAGCATTTCTATTAGCTTTCATTATTGTTAAGCCTTCTATAACATTTAAGATGTCATTATTTCCAACGCCTAATTTTTGATACCACTTCTTTTTAGTTTCTTCATCAGCATTGTTTACATCTTCTTCATCTACGTCTACATCCTCTTTAATTACAGCATTCCCCTCCGAGTCATACGCATAGGCATCGTCTTCTTCAGTAACAACAGTCTCATCAGTAGCTGCTTCAACAATTTTTGGCTGCCATTTACCATCTCTATACTCTATTTCAGATGGATCAACGCCAGCAGCGTCAGCAGCCGCGGCTATATCTGCTTCTCTTTGTTTAAAAGCAGCATCCGTTTCGTTTCCATACTTAGAATCTACCCCATATACAGGTAGTTTATACCCTTGAGATATTAAATCATTTTGTAAAGTTTCTACGTCTTTACCGCTTTTCCAATAGCTAGAACTGCTAGTAGTATTAGTAGTAGTATTAGTAGTATTAGTAGTATTAGTATTACCATTAGGATTAGCTCTCATAGGGCGATTCCAAGGAGTATCGTCACTGGCGGTCTGAACAGGCGTTATATTAGATGGGAATGAGCTGCCATCGTGGTTTGGTATAACTTGCATTTCATTTGTAGCGCCAGGCCCAGTGTAAGGACCTGAGTTCTGATAATACTGTGTACCTCCAAATATAGGCGCTTGAGTAGCGTCTTCTCTATAGTATGCGCCCGTTGTTGGGCTAATATTATTAGCATCATGTGGTCCCCCATGAAAATACCGTCTTAATTTTCTTTTTTTAGTCATAATTTTATATTATTCTACGATTTCCCAAGCAGATTCATCGTTACCCGGAGTTATTCTTTTATACACTACGCCTGAATTATTTGTCCAAGTTTGGCCTACAGGTACATAATCTATACTATCCGTTCTTGAGATATTAGGAATCTCTACAGGTTCATCTGTTTCTAACTCTGGATTATTATAAGTAGTAGTATTAGTTGTAGGAGTATTGCTGTTTCCCCCAGTCAATATATTAACAGATTTACTTGAAGGACTAAAATCAAATTCCTTGTCTTCTACTGGTTCATAGTTGCCAGTAAGATAATTATACGATCCTTTAGCTGCTGCATATGTTCCAGAATATATACCAGTTTTTAATGCAACGTTTCCTATATTTTTTCCAGTATTCTTTAGTATCTGACCTCCAGTTCTAGGAACACCTGGAACAGTTTCAACCATAGGAGTTGTTTTTGGTTTTCCTGTATAATTACCAGGTTTACCTTTAACACCTTTTATTTTACCAGATCTTGTTTTACTAACTACATTTGTTACTTTAGTAGTAGAAGGTGTTGTCCCGCTCATACCATGCCATCCTGAGAAAGGATTATATCCTCTACCTACTGCAGTCTTATTAACTTTGGTATTCAGATTTGATAATTTACTGGTAATTGAATTATTTCCTTTAAACTTACCTTTAGTAGCGGCAAACAAAGTTAAGGCAGCAGCGTTTTCTTTTGTTATTCCTTCCTGATCTATCTTTTTTGATAAATCATCAATAGCATTGACGTATGCAGCGGGATTAACTAGGCCTGTAACAAAATCAAAAGCATTGCTTGAAGATTGATCATCTGCAAAATAGTCTTTCAACTCTCCGGTACGTCCATATTCTCCAAACGCTTGAAAAGGATTAGCAAGAACATCTAATGTTTTATCCGCAATACTTTGTTTAGGTCTTCCTTCGTATATAACAGAGCCTCCCTCTGGCACAAATATAGAATTACCCTTATAATCTTTTATATAATGTCCTTTTTGTTGTGGTGGATTATATCCTGCTAGTATATTTCCTTTGTTATCTACACCTGATTCCCACATGCCAGGAGTTATACCACCATTGTTACCAATGTCACCGTATGTCATATGATAGTCCATGTTACTACCATAAGAAGGTTTTGTATATACTGTATTATCTTGTATACTTGAATGTAGTTGTCTATATTCATTATCTGCATTGTCTTCTGTATTTAGTAGAGGAGGGTGTATTTTTCTATATTCATTGTCTGCATTGTCTTCTGTATGAGGACCTCCATGAGGGTATTGTTTTCTACCTCCATTTCCTAATGTGTATCCAGACTTTCTATCCATAGAAGAGCCAATAATACGATCATTATTACCACCTAAACCTGCTCCTCCCATAAAATATTTCTTCATTCCTCCTGAAGCCGCTATGTCTTCAGGGTGACCTTGTGGGTTAGCTCTTTCATTCATAACAGCATAAGCTTGTTTTCTTTTTTGAGATAAAACCCCTCCATTAGCAGCTTTCTCTGCTAAATATTTTTGAGCTATTCCGTTTTTATGTGACATATAAAATTCTTGAGGTCTACCCCCTGCATCATATATAGTAGTAATTACTTCTCCAGGTTTATTTTGACCAGACGCACTAACACCGCCTCCTTCAAGTTCAGTCTTATTATCTCGCATTACACCTCCTCCAGAGTGTCTTGGGCCAAATACTACATGGTCCCCACCTCCTGCATATTTAATATATCCACCACTACCATATTTTGTAGGGCTTTTTAATGCTGTTTTTAATCTGTCTTTAAATTTCATAATTATATATATTTACTGTACCCACCTAATTCACCCCTACCAAATCCTGATCTCTTACCAGTACCTTGATAGTTATATCCTACATATCTATTAGCAAATTGCATGTCTGTATTTTTTGTCGCTTCAGCTTTATCTAGATCTAGCATTGCTGTCTTTTTTGCCTGCTTCTTTTCTTTCTGTAATTTATTTCGTGTAACCCACTGCGACCCAATGTCATATAACTGCATTGCAGCTCCTACCCAATCTTGAGTAACTACATCTAACGCTAAACTACCTATATCTGTTGCTACCTCAGCTCCTGTATATGTTGAATCATCTCCATCATCACTTAAATAATGTAGTCCTATATCAGCTGCTGCTGTCCATCCTGTTGCGCTAGACCCTTTAGAGGCTGCTTTTGCTCCTTCTTTACCCGCTTCACTAGCAGCTTCTTTACCTAGCTCAGTTGCAACCTCCTTACCTACCTCCTTACCTACCTCAGTTCCAACCTTTTTAGTAGTTTCTGTTACAGCCACATCTGTTAATTGATCTGTTGCTACATCTGTAACTACATCTGTGGTTACATCTGTCGCGACATCTGTTGCCACGTCTGTAGCTGCGTCTGTCGCTACGTCTTGTATTACATTACCTGCAGCATCTTTAACAACTTCTGTACCAGCCGCTTTAACTCCTTGTGTAACAACTTCCTCTCCTCCTTGCTTAGCTAATTCCTCAGCACTCATAACAGCTACTTTTTGAGAAATTTGATTTGCAGATTCATCTGCTACTTTAGTAGTAAATTCATTTACCATTGGTTTAGCTGCAAATTGAGATGTTTGATCTGCGCCAAAGTCCCACATATAATCTGCTCCTATATTTTCTCCTAGATCAATTGCAGTTCCTGCAGCCTCTTGTCCTACTGTTTGTGTAACAGCTTCTCTTCCTAAGGATCCTACTAACTGCTCTGTTCCTTCAGATGCAGCTGAATCAACAAGACCTGCGGCAGCTTCTTCACTTGAATTTTTAAAAACATTTCTAACATTGTCCTTACCCTCATCTAATTTATTTTGAATACCTTGTCCCCATCTGTTCTCATAATTAAGACCCGCTTTATCAGATACATATTGATTAATGTTCGTTCCCCAAGTTTCTCCCATATCATCCTTAGTTCTATTAAGGATTTGCAGTCCTGCATTTTTAACTAGAGCAGTTTTTTTCTTATTGTCATTTACTCGTTGATGAGCATTACTTATGGTATTAAGATAATTTTGGTTTAAAGTGTTTACAGAATTAGTATAATTTTGAACACCGACATCTGTAAAATACTTATTTCTTGCATCATTATAAGCAATCTCATTAGACACTGTATTACCAATAGTGTTATCTCTATAACTATAATCTACGCCGTATCCTCCTAAGCTATCTGCCATTTTATCTATATGTTTTACGTTTAGTTGTGCTAGATTCGTGCAAAGTTACTAATTTTATTGGAATTTGCAGTGCTGTTCCTGAGTAATTTTTTGCAATTAGCCTAACAGCCATCCATTTATCAACCATTTTACGCCTTTGATCCCAACTTTTAGGTACAAAAGAGTATGCCCCAACGTTTATAGGGATGTTAGCATTTAAATAATCTGACACTAAAATATTAGTATCAACAGGAGCATCTAAAACTTGTCCTGGAGCAACTGCTGCTTGAGCCCTATCATCTCTAAAACCTTTAACATACCAAGTACGTTCCTTTCGTCTAACAGTAGCTGTTGTCCACAAATTATTATTCTGTCCTTCAGGTTCTACTAGTTGCAGCTCACTACTTACTTGTCTACTATTATAAACAGTCATATGCGTAAATCCTGAATCTTGATAATTATGTCTGGCTCCTGAATCTTGATGTGCAGGAACTTCTACATCTACTGTATAATTAACATTATAAAATAGTTTATTATCTAAAGGAGACATATTATCTATATATTCAAACATTACATCATATGTGTGTGAATAATATGTAGCTATATTAAAACTAGCAGTAGCTTCTGTTGTACCTGTCGCATAGTTATGTTCCCAAATATTCTGAAGACCGCTTGGAATAGAGTATAAATTATTCGTAGTATAGAAATACATTCTAGGTGTAAAATCATGAATTGACCCCCACACTTTTAAACTAGGATAATATGACACTGTCCAACTAAGGTCTGAGAAATACATTCCGTCTTCAAAGTTAATAAGAGTTTGACTACCGCCAGAACCTTCTTTCTGATACGCTCTATGCTCGTCGTTCCAGGTAATTTTACCAGAACCAGAAGATACATTCCACCCAGTTATAAAAACATTTGTAGGCTTTTTATCTAATTTAGTTATTATAAATCTAGCATATTTAGGATCAAAGCTAGAAATCACTCCTATGTTTAAAGTAGGTAAATCTATATTATAAGGTAATCCATACTGTTCTAGAGCCCACGTTGTTAATCGTCGAGAAAAGAACCCTCTCATCCCATATGAAGATATCTCTTCTAATTTATCAGACATTAAGAATATTTTACCTGTTTTTTTATCTACAGATAAATGTCCAAATCTAGACGTAACAACACTCCACTGAGACAATGTACCTGCGTATCCTCTATTTGTATATAATATTTCGTTTGGATCTTGAGCAAATAAATCTCCATCTCCTAAAGCAATTTCAGACACATCTCCTAGTCCTCCACCTGTTTGTAAAGACTCTTTACCTTTTGTCTTCATTAACGCTCTTTCTAGTTGAGGTACCAACACATTGTCGTATACAGCTAAATTCCAAAGCTCTCCTCTATTTCTAGGTAGGTCTCTGTATTGACCTGGTTTATATGTTCTAAAATTATCTACTAGACCTGATTTATTATATTGTACACTACGTATAATTCTAGTAGGATAATCAGTTCTATTAGAAGTTTTATTTAGATGATTAAACACAACAGTTGGATATAAATTCATCAAACTGCTCATAGTCTGATCATAAGAGAACAATCTAGGGCCGCTATTCCAGTTTACTATGCCTTCATTTTGTCTGTGTACTGCTGGAAAAAAGTCTTCATTTACATCATTCCCTGTAAATCTCTCTGTTATATTTACTTTAGATTCTGTTACATATAATTGTTGTGTAATATCAGTAGAGTACTCACTAGGCATATCTCCCATTACACCATAAGCATAATGACTCCATCTATCAGATTGGTAGAAATACCCTTGACTTTCTCCTGCTTCATCAGAAAAATCTATATTTTCACACCAACCACTTCCAGCTGTCCAGCAAAGGCCATTTCCACAACATCCACTAGGGCCATCAGTAGCATTACCACTAGCGCAATAATTAGGACCTCCTCCTGTATGCATAGACTGTCCTTTACCTTTCATATGTCTAGTTTCACAGTAAAAGTCTATATATGTATCTCCTCCAAAAATTTTATCGCTAGGGTTATACATTAAACCAGTTGCTGGTATAACCAGTCCTGTAATGTCTTGTGTATGGCCAGTATAAACTAAGTTAGTTTGAGTGTCAAATGTGTTGTATAAATTATTAAGTTGTCTGTGTATAGCTCCATACGCCATATATTGATTAACATCATCATCGTCGTCTGAAGCTGTATATGCAGTTACTATACCAGCTCCCCAAGAAGGAGTATATGTGTGGCACCAATAAACACTATAATCAAACGCAGAAGTCCAGCCATCTTGCCAATTACCCTCAGGAAGAGTTTGTTTACCGTTATAAGTTGTATGTCCTACAGCTAAGGTTTTAAAGGCCCAGTTACCAGTACTCGACCACCCTGCTGAATCAAATTTATTATGCATCCAATGGTGTGCAGATCTCTGTGTATGGGGATAATTTACATACCAAGTAGTTAGCATATGAGCTAAAGGATGTCCAGTACCAGCGCCGTCAGTGTCAGCATATCTAATATGCGCATACATCATATAAAAATTCATCCACATAATATAGTTATGCGTATAGATATTGTTATAAGTTTGAAGATACACAGTTTGACATCCTCCATCATTAATAATACGCCCTGCAGAACTACCTGATACATTTATATTTTGACCCGCTTCTATATATCTTGTAGTATTAGAGGTAATAGCTCTAAAGCTCTGTCTATATGCATTAGGATTAGGTAGACCAGATTGAACAAGAGGTACATCGTACAGTACCCCTTCTGTATGTGGGTCTGCATAATCTATAGGAGCCATCAAAGTCCAATTAAAGAATACACAGTGTTTAGTTTTAGCTCTTATAGCATTACCCCCTTGGTCCAGTCTAATAAAAGCGGATCCTGCCATCATATGCCCTCCTGAACCATCGCCTTCACCTATACGCATATGTCTTTGTAATTTTACAAAAGCAGACGTTGATAGATCAGGTTTATTAATATGGGAGTGTAACCCGTTAAATGTAAAATGATTAGAAAGAGGTAAATCAGTTAATCTTCTCCAAGTATGATAACACTGATCATAACCATTACCAATATCTGGATTATCACAACATCCTGGTGTAAGAGGGGATATATTTCCATTTGCCGCACCATTACCACCATCAGCTGTTGCTTGGCTATACCCATGAGTTCCCCACCCGTCGTATCCTACATTACTATAAGGAGCATGGACAGCACTAAAAGGAGTACATACTACATCTCCACCTGTATTAGTGTCATTTGTCATAAATCCTACAGCAGTATTAGGGTCTAACATTCCTGTACCAGTGTAGTCGTCTCCCCCAGGAGGGTTTTGTACTGCATATGTAACCCAGTTAGACCAACAGTTAGAACTAAAACCAGCTACCATATACCCATTTTTAGGATGTGATAATGTTGCTGACCAACAAGAACCAGAATCTCCCCATCCATTACTATATCCTGCTCCCCATTTACCACACTTCGGCGCTCCATGGTATGAAGGAGTAGCGTTAAATATTCCACAATCAATAACAGTTGAATTAGCCTCATCTCTATAGGCATAGTATAATTTATACCCAACTACTTTACCTTCCATTGCTTTTGGTATAGGTATATTTTTTGCTCTAAATCCTAAAGGATTAAATACTACAGTTTGATATTTTCCTCCACTGTTCTGTTTTGCCCATATATGACCTCCTCCTGTCACCGCCCCATTTTCACCGTTAGAAGCTGCTGGAAAATGATGATGTCTTACAGGCGTACCTGCTAAAGATGCTTTTCCAGAAGGCGTTCCATCAGCATTTAAAGGTACCCCATAATTTACAGGGTCATTAGGATACATTTCACTGTCGTTTTCCCAATACCCCATACCATCAGGATGTATACTAGCCCCATAAGTAGAAGCCTTATATATTTTTATATCCCCGCCTTGCATGTGTGATATCTGATCTGCAGCTCCTGTTCCAATATCTTTTGCTGGAATTGCATTTAAAGATGTACTAGCCAGACTTGTTTCTGTTCGACCTGCGCCTGCATAGCCAGAAATAGATATAGGCTCTCTACCAGGAATATGGTATGATACTGTTTCGTTACCATCAGCCATAATCCACGAAATATAAAAAGCATATGTCTCATCTCTTTGAAATCCTCTACGATAGTATTGTGAAACTGCAGTTCTTTGTTCTCCGGAATCACGTGGTCTAAAATCTACAGGATCACCATTTACATTTTCAGTAGCTTTAAACTCAGGGTTTGCAAAATAAGCTTCTATTTCTATATTATTTGCATAAGGCTGATAATCTAAATCTATCTTAGATTTAACTAAATTACCCCAATATAAAACATCATCTACCTGTGCTACAGTTTTAGCCTGAACGTAACTTTCTCTTGCTATTAATATATTAGAAAGTATTTCAGCTTCTGCGGTTTCATTTCCTGTATAGCTAATATCTGCAGATGTATTAATAAGTACATCATAATCAATATCTTGAAGTTTAATACATTCTGTAACTCCTCCTATCTTATATATAATAATAGGTCTTATAAAACTATATCTAGAATCTAGATTATCTACTACCCATGTTATACCCTTACCTGTAGCAAAGTCAGGAGGGCATCCTGTGTATCCAGACACATTTAATGTTGCTAAATTACTAGTCGTATGTCCGTGGCTAGATATACTAGTCTGATCAACAGATACCTGCGCTGAACTCTCTGTGTCATCGGTTATTTTAACCCATGCAGACATATTAACATAATTAGTAGGGGTACCTTCATCATTAACTAAAGCTACTGCAAGTGCATATACTCCTGACCCTAGCACACCTCCAATAATTTCTTTTAGTCTAGGGTTTGGTGCTGAAGATAATAATGGAAATACATTTATAGTTTCCATATCAAAAGCTGTACCTGTAACTGGAGGTGCATATAGTCTCATAAATCTCATCACCTCGTTATCATCTGTCCAATACACAGATGTTTGTCCAGTACCGTCAATTTTATACTCTCCTTGTATTGGATATTCTTTTCTAAAATTTAAAGGTTTTTGATTAGCCGGTATTTGAGCATAGTCGTTATAAACAGTAGTATATACAGAAGTAGTAGGGTCAAATATACCTACCTCAGACGTGCCTGGAGTAGTCCAAGGATTAGTTGTATCTGGAAACACAGAAAATATTACAACCCTGTCGTCTTGAAGAACAATATTTCCTATTGCTTGGTACCCTGGTGTAGGAGCAACTGTAGATGTAATTGGATTATAAGCACCTGCAATATTTATTATCCACTCAGTACCCCTTTCAAATTGAATAGCTCCTGAGTTAGGTTCTATAATTATATTCTTCGCGTACCTCCAACTTCCGTCTGGTTGGTCTATAGGATCTGTATCCCTGTTTATACCTTTGTTAAACTTTCCCATATTATTCTAAATTTCTATTTAGTTCTTCTCGTGCGTTTAAATCATTAAAATACTCATCATGATTACTTATATTTGGAATTAACCTTACCCATTGATTCAAGAAAGATTCCATTTTAGCTATGTCTGGATAGTTAGCTGCATTTCTAGCTTGAGTACAGTAGTATTTCCATTGCCCTTCAGCTAAAGGAAAGTCTATTCCGTTTGGTTTAAAGTTTGGATTTCTTAAAATTAATTTTTTATATACGTACCAGAACATAGCTTCTTTAAAACTAATATCATCTGGTATCATAGGATAACAATCTTCATCTGTTGGGAACGCAGTATAACTTAAACATATTACACCTGTCTCAAAAGATGTTTTAATCTTACCTGCATTTATAAAATACGTAGTTTGTGATTCAGTATTCATATTTATACATTTATCACAGTGAAGAGCATTAGGAAATTCTGATGTAGCATATGCTAAAGGAATTACTTGTTTAGGGTTACTCCAATATAAACTGTCTAAAATAGCTAATCGTGAATTAAGTTTAAATAACTCTGTGTTAACTTCTTGTGTTGGGTCTGCATCTAATATAGCTTTAATTTCAGTTATTCTAGTATTTATTTCTTTTATTTCATTTGCAGTAGTAGTGCTAACAGATGGATTAACTCCTACCATATTTATATAATATAAATCAGCTGGTAAACAAGCAGTATAATCTTTAACATTTAAAGCACAAACTTTCTTTTCTACCTGAGGTGAAGAGCCTATATGCTCTAAAGCTTCTCCCATCCACTCTATAGCATCGTCTATCCAATTATAATCAGAAGGATTAAGATCCCTCATTATTTTCCTAATTATTACTTTACTAGATGTGAGTTTATAAATCATATTATTTCTTTTTAAATTTTAAGTAAGCTAACTCGTCTTCTTTTAATAATCTAGTTAATTTTTCTTTATTACCTTTTAAACCTCTTGTAGCATCAAATCTATATACAGATTTATTAGGAACAGCGCATTTACCTTTTCTCCAATAGTACTTATAGTAATATTCATCAGTAAAATATATCTGCCATTTCACACCCTCCCCTGATTCTTTATCGTATAATTTTTCTCCACTGTTTTTAAGCTCTTGTTTATACTTGTTAGATTCAGCCCAATCAACTCTAGGAGCTCTTGGGTCTCTGTCCATTCTAATTATAGACAACGTAGATAAATTATATCCCATGTTAAACTCTCTACCTTCTAATATATAGTCTACAATTTCAATATTAAAATCACTGCATACATTCTTAAAAGTAGTAGAGTCTACAGAGTCTGCTACATTATTCTGATAATCATCATATATATGTGTTAGTGTGTATCCCATTACGACCCTTTATTACCTCCTCCTGAAGGAACTGTTATATCTTGCTTTCTATCTAGCATCATATCATTTATAGTACCAGACAATAAACTTAATTCACCTTGCGATATACCCTGTGTAATAGCTTGTAACATATCAGCCGGTATAGGATATGTAGAGTTATCATCATAACACTGGCCTCCATCACAAGTAAATTTAGCTACATCTATAGGATTCTCAAATACTCCTCTTACATTAACAAATCCTATTTCATGCGGATTAACCAAATATAAATAATCCTCTATCATATAAGCTTTAGTATTATCTTTAGTATATTTATCATATATCAAATACTTAACCATATGAGAGTTTACTATAGGTATATCTGTTAACCCGTCTATACCTCCGACATATGTGAGTGCGTCTGTAAAATTATACCTAACAGTTCTAGGTATAGGCAATTTAGTTTTCATCACATGGCAACTTAAAGGAAGCTTGCAGCACTTAGTAGCATCTACTTTTTCTAACTCTAAACATCCTAAATCTTGCTCTAGGTGCCTAGTAGTCATACCATTTCTAGCAAAGTCACGTCTAATTAACATCGCTCTATAGTATTGAACGTTGAATTTTATTTGACGTAACGAGATACTCTCGTCGTGGTGAGACTGTCCTCCCCTTACGAGATTTAAAATATTGTGTGCAATTTCATTTAAGGTCATCTTATCTTATAGATTAGTTTGTAAATAGCCCTCATATCCTCGTTTTTTATTCCATATATGCGCTTGTCCAGTTCGCTTTGCTTCATATCCCATCATCTTATGCCATGCATCATTACCGCAGATAGATGGGATAAATCTTACTTTTATTCCACGATATTCATTAACCATTTCTTTATGCTTATGCCCACAATGTACTTCTCTGTTTGTAGTCCGTGCAAACATCATAGGCTCTTCTGTTGCCATTATAAGTGGCATTTCAGCAGGCTTCTCTTTATCTCCATGTGTAAACATAATCATATTTGTTCCATATTCATA
>TARA_R110002012_G_scaffold146943_3_pt1 | contig 35617 bp, 43 predicted proteins | sample TARA_R110002012 | Tara Oceans TARA_R110002012 (sample SAMEA4396515) | marine metagenome | biome: Westerlies Biome; feature: [DCM] deep chlorophyll maximum layer (ENVO:01000326); material: water (ENVO:00002006), including particulate matter (ENVO:01000060) such as... | depth 40 m
GAATTGAGGGGCTGCTGGATAATGCATTGCAAAATCTTTGAATTTATTATAATTATGTTGACCTTTTTTGAGTCTATATGCCCATGATGAAGCTCGCCTTTCCCAAGGATTTCTTACTACCGAAAATTTATAGTAACCGCTCCAATCCCAACCTTTCGATTCGAAATGGCTTTTTAAGTTAAGTGCTGTTGTATGATGTTTATATGGTGAATTTTTATCATTGACACTTAATACATCGCTATATGGATCAATTATAGACCTAACTGATGTGCTTCCAGTTTTCGGAACAGAAATAAAAACAAATTTATGTTTGTGAGATATTCTCATAACTTATTGAGCTTCCTTGTTTTGATTTGTTCCATTTTTTAATATTGTTTTGCTCGTTCCATTCTCTTCCTACATGATTAAATACACCATTAAAATGCACCCGCTTGATGTTTTTAAAATGGTCTTTTTGTTGTTTTCGCTTGTTGCGATGATAGTCAATCAATAATTGCTCAGGGTCTTGTTTGGTTGAGTTGATGGAATAAGGGTAGTAAACTTGATCTATAAAAAACTGCTTGCTCCACATAGAAGGATGAAAAGAAAATTCAAACAAATGGTTGGGGTGAAAACCAATATAATCATAATCGCTATCTATTAATTCTTGAATATTAAAACTGATGTCATGATTTTTATCATCTTCTAGCCAGAAAACATAACCTCTATCATTAAGATTGTTTATGTTTTTGTAACATTGATTTATGAGTGTTTTTGCGGCTGTAAAAAAACAGGGCTTGGAGGGCTGATTAATGACGCAGTCAATATTATTAGTTATTAATTTGAAATTTTCATAAGTTTCACTCTGGCTTCCAAGGGCGGGATCAATATTAATAAACCACTTAGCTTTAATACCCTGAGAGCGCAAGTCTTCTGAAAAACTTAAAAGACATTCGCTGTGCAATGCTGACCGGCAAATTGCAGTAGTTAATATATAAAGGTCATACATCTTGAGATGATTTAATAACTTCTAGCCATTTTTTATTAACAGCATCAATAGAAAAATTGTCCAAGCTAAACTTAAAAGCGTTGTCCGTGATTGCTTTTACTTCTTTGGGGTTGTTTTTTGCCCATTGAACTTTCTCAATCAAGTCAGAAAGATCTTTTCTTATTGGAATGTAATGCTCCATTGGAATTAAATGCTTTTCATAGTATGCTTTATGAAAGCGTTCTTGTAAGAAAGTTAGACGACGTGATTGAAGGAAATATTTTACTCTAGGACTCCAGCCAGAAGCCTGTAGGTCAATAAAATAACTATAACTCGAAACTGCATCCTCTAGAGATATGAAATTAGGGTCATTTTTATTAGGTTTCGAGAACTTAGCGTCAATTAAATCTGGATGCTGACTTGATAAATCAACTAGGGGACCTCTAAGTTTTAGGTATTTCATACCTCTCCAAAACATTTTTGTTGATGTCGGATTTAATTCTCCAGAAGCACGAATTTTAGGAAAGTATTTTTCATATTTCATACCACACCAATCCCAGAAAGTAAAGTCAGGGCAACAAATAAAATCAGGGTGGCGCTTTAGGTTTGGCGGGCACTCTGGCTCTTCTTTGTCGATGTACGATTGAAATAAAATTGGTTCAGTTGATTCGTTTATTATTTTAGCTGTCGGAGGGACATCAATAAAATAGATTTTTAGAGGATTGAAATCTGGTAAATTTAAATATTCATCAGCCCTTTTTATTTGCCTAAAAAAACCAAGGGCTTTAGCATTATCAGCTTCAAATTTCCAAGGTGAGTGATCGTAATAATGACACTCCAGATATCCGTTTGCTTTTTCAACAACTATTTTACCAAATTTGAATCGATCTTCCTCAAAAGGTAAATCAAATTTAGATGGATCCCCAATGATCCTGTAGGGTTTAAAACTAGAGGTCACTTTTTTGTTTGACTTGTGAATACTTATCGTTATAAAAATTGCTAATAGCCTCGTCTGTATCGGAAGGAGAAGCTAAGGGGTTTTTATAAACAGTGATTTCCCTAATTAATAATTCTGATATATGAAGAGCTAATAAAAAAGGTGAATTTTCAGACTTTAGCCTTGAGAATTTTGGATTACCTTCGTTAATTAAAATAGTAAAATTTTCATTGTCATCAACTCGTGACATTAGATTTTTTTCCTCTTCACCAAAATCAATAATTATATACCTTATTCTTTTAGATTTTTTTAATTTTTGATTTTTGTATCTATTCCATAAAGGAGGGATATTGCTAGGTGGTTCAGGTTTATCCTCCTCTTCTTCCTCTTCTTCCTCCCCCTCTTCTTCCTCCTCTTCTTCTGGTTGGAAATCAAAATCTCTTCTGGAGGCTATTTCAGCTAATTCTTTAAGTTCTTCTTTTTCTTCCTCTTCTTTTTTTTCTTCTTCAGTAGGCTCTTCTTCTTCTTCTTCGCCTTCTTCATCGTCCCAAAGATCAGAAAAATCTTCGTCTTCAAAATATTCAGCTAGCATGCTGGATACCTCATTTGCTAGAGCGTCAAGAATATTCATTTTTTCTTCTTGATTCAATTTTATATATTCAACTATCCATTCTATGATTACTTTATAGCATTTTTCAAAAAAAGGTTTAGTGACTGGATGGTCATCTCTTAATCCGTGATGAGAGAGATCTTTAGCTGGCATTCCGGTGTCGTCTAAGACTTCTGAAAGGGCATCACAGGAGACAAAGCCAACAAGCTTACTAAATACATTTTGTATTTTGTCTCTGTCGCTAAACTCTTCTTGATTTTTGTCGTCCAGCCAGTCTAAAGCACTATCTAGTAGATCCTGATCGGATAGATGAAACGGGCAAATCTTTACCTTTGAAATTATATCAATATTTTTTAATGGATGATTTTTTAATAATTGCCTCGCATAAACTAAAGAAAGTCTAAATTCAATTTTAGCAGTGCGCTCTTCTCCATAATAATCATATTTAAATGATCTATCAAAAACCGGTATATTAGATCCGGGCAGTTTATATATAAATTCCAAACTTTCTCCATTTAATATTAAAGAGAATTTTTTACCTTGTTTTTCTAGTTGAGGAATGAGGTGCCCAAAAAAGGAGCGTAATTCATTTTTTATGATTTTATTATTCCAACTATTCTCTTGGATTTTATTTTTTGTAGAGACTATAGTAATTTTAGTACCGGTTTTTGTTTTTATGGAGCATTCTTCATTAGTAAGCTCTTTAATAGAAGGCGAGTATTCGTTAAGAAAAGCAACTTCAGAAGGCTTATACTCAACCAAAAAACATTTTCCATGGACATTCTTAGTCTCGATAGTCCAATGAATATTAGTTTCGTGAGATAGTTTGTCGTTGGCAAGCTTGCCACCTATACCCATCTGACCTAAGCGTAAACCTTGCCCATTTGTCGTATCATATGAATTTCCAAATACAAAATATTTATCAAAAGCACTCATGTCGTTTTGATCTTTTTCGTGATCAAACCCTTGACCATCATCAGTAATAATTGCCTGACAAGATTTATCACCATAATAAGGGTGCTTTAGATCAATTGAGCATGATGTGGCGAAATTTTGAATAGAATTTTTCACAAGCTCTGTAAAAGCCTGTGGTATGTTAACTGTAGATTGAAGCAAGCGACTAAGATTTGCCCCTGTTTGTATTTTTATTTTATTCATGACATATTGTTATACACTATATAGTAATTCTGTTCTGTTTTGTTTTATAAAGTTAGATTTGTCTTTCATGTACTGTTTGATTTTACGCCTGTTTTCTTTGAAACCCTTTTCTTTTAGGGGGTTTATTGCTATACAAAAATATTTTACGGAATATTTTGAAAAATCAATAGATTGTAAAATTTCTAAAGCGTTATCAGGATCAATAATAGAAAGAAAATCAATATCTTTTGGGGATTGATTTATATTTTTGTAGACTCTATGATTTAAATAGCTCTCTCCAACGAGGGTGTTCGAGTCTTTTCTGTTATTAAACGGACTAATCTCGACACATGTCTTGTCATGCCCAAAGTCAACCTCATTCAAGAACCAACGATCACTTAACCATTTACTGGGAGAAGAGGCTATAATTCCAGAGGGTAACCTTATAAACCCTATTAGCGTTTGATTTGGGCTGGAGAGATGTCCGATTAAATTTTCCATGCTTTTCTATCTATAAATGATTGTTTTTTATACTCAGCTTCTTTTTTGGTATTTGGGTGCCAGACATATGTTTGGTCTTCTGTCGGGCCCCGCTTAACTAAAGGTTTGCTTAATGCTAGCAAAGACAATTCTTGATAATTATAATTTTCGTCAGATACATTATCAAAAGTTAATTCATCACCAAAATCATGAGCTTTAATATGGGGCTTATTTTCTAATAAAAATCTATTAAAATTTTGTTGATCTGAACCTTTTATTTCACGGGTATTCAAAAATTTATCCAAATAGTTGATTGTATTCTGATTGCTCCTAAAAAATATCCACCCCATGCAACACGTAAAACCAAAAGCTTCGCGAACTTCAGGTGGAAAAGCGTAACTATGACGAACAGTAGAAACAATAATATCTTGATTATTCGATTCTATTAAATCAGGTATTGGGTTTTTAAACCAAAGCGCGTCGGTATCTGAGTGAATAATGTCATAACCTTCTTCGAGATATTTTTTAAAAATAAAGGTTCTGCGCATCGTGTGCTTGCACCCGGAAATCCAATCGTCACTGAATTCGTCTAAAACTCTAGAATGGCAGCCATAAGATTTTAAATATTGATCTGATTCGGCGTCAAGACATAAAACTTCATAATTATCTATAGATAAAGCTTCTAAATGTTTGATCCAATTTAGAGCTATTTCTCTGTAGGGATAATTGCAAAATGATATAATTTTAATATTCGAATTCATAATGTTTTTTTATAACTGTTGATGATTTTTCTAGTAACAACATCTTTTTTGAATGAATGGTCGTGTGTTAGTATAGCTTGATTAACATAAGACCTAATATGACTCCAGCGATAATTGAAATATTGAGGTAATATATAGAAATCTTTTTTATTTTGAAGGAAAAGCTTGCGGAAACTGAATTGATCATTATGGAGATCGGATTTTTCTTTAATTCTATTTTTTGCCATTAATTCACTGGCAAAATCATCATGGTAATTAATCCAACTCTTTACCTTTTCTAGAGAATTATGAGAACTCTTAAAGCCTATAACTCCCGTATTGAAGTCGGGGTAAATAGAGCCGCAAGCATTCTGAGTGCCATGGGCGGCACAAAAATAAAAATCTTTTAGAGCTGTAAAAATTTGATCAATAGAAGGTTTATGAATGAAAGTGTCAGTATCAAGATAGATAGTGTTGTCAAAGGGAGACGAAAGTAAGCCATAAGCTTTGCATATAGAAGAATGGGGGAAGTTGTTGCTATAGATAACATGATCGATCCCATAAGAATTTTCAAATTTAATATTCGTATGAATACAAACTTTTGATTCTGGCAATACTTTTTTTAATGAATTGTATGATTTTAGAAATTCCTTAAAAAATAAACCTTTAGATTTGTCTTTTGAGAAAAAAGAGTATAAATAACCGTTATTCATAAAGATCGATAAATTCCTGAATTAAGGAAACTGTGTTTAAAGCAATCTAAAGAAAACTTGGATTTGTCCATGTTTTTTATATACATGTGGGCAGCTTCTATAACTGAAATGTCTGAAATTAAATCATAAACCTCCTTTGGGTGGTCAAAGAAGAGGGGATAGTCTTTCCCTAGATACTCAATGTTGGCAGGGTGTCTATTTAAAACTATAGGGCAATTAGTTGAAATACAATCTAATACAGCGTTGCAGGCAACCACATCATAAAGGTCTAAGTATATTAAAGAGTTGGAATAAAAAGAAACATACTTATCTATACTTAAATCAATATGTTTCTTAACAGAAGAAAGTTTTAATTTATATGAGTTAATAGATTGATGTTTTAATCTTTTTTTTTGAGTGCAATCCCAAGGTGAAATTTCTTTTTGAAAATCATCAGGAGCATTCAAATCGAATATAGAAAAAACTTTCCTGCAATACCTGCCCGATTGTAATATCCTTTTAGGCTTTGACTGTAAAAAAGATTTTACACAAAAACAGTTTTCAAAATTAGAAGTCGGATGCAGTAAAGCCTCACATTTGATATTCAAGCCGACAGATTTAAAGTAAGACTTAAATTTTGAACATTCAAATTTAGAGAGAAAAAACAATCCTTTGCATTTTTGACCTAACAAATCTAAAACTTTAGGATGAAAGGGTTTGCCCCACTCTGGATAAATATCACCTATCGAAAAAGGTGAATGCCAAAAGGCTATAAAATCTTTAACATGATTTAGTCGCCAATAAAACTTTTTATGACTCCAGTTCAAATCATTATCAAAAAAAGTATGAAGGTCTATATTTCCATTAGGATTAGAGTTAAAAATAGAGCAAGCGTTAGACCATCCTTTGTGGATGTGAACGGAATTATCTATGATTTTTCTGATCTTATTCATAGTTAAATAATTCAAAATCTTTTTTGTAATAATTATATACTTTGCCTTTTAAGTCACCAGTCCATTGATGAGGTTCTTTAAAAGTTTTTGAGTTATATGCATGTGGCAATTTAAATTGTTTGATGCTAATATTTGAGCAAACAGTATTAAAATCTTCATGAAGATTCTCGAAGCGCCCAATAAAATCACAAGTAAAGGTAGGGCTAATTTTATCTGTAAAATAATGCCCGCCATTTAAATTGGGAAAAAACTCAAATTGCGGCAAGGTGTGATATTCATCATATTCACTCCATAGGTTTTGATTTTCTTTTCTGTGTTCAGGGTTTGTAGTTAATAAAACGTACTCCTCAAAAGATACAGGTCTTGCTTTTTTGTAAAAAGGGAGTTCACCTTCTTTAGAAAACTTTAACTCGCCCCATTTCCATGCGGATACAAAACGATCATATGGGTTACGAACAAATGAAAATACAAAATAATCAGTGTGATTGTTTAGAAAATGAGAAAAACCACGCTTCCTTAAAACTTTTTGAGGTATTTCTGGATCGATTTCACGCAAAAATCTTTCTATGGATGTACCCGCAACTTTAGGGACATGCAAGAATATACATTTATGCTTATGGCTAATCATTTAATAACACTTCTCCTGAAAATTAATATGAAAATTTGGTATGCCCTTGTATAAGCAAAACTCATTAAACCGACTGAAGTTCTTGAATAAATAATTAGTATTTTGCAGCAAGTAAAAGTCAACAAGGGCTTCTCTTGCTATTTTGATTCTGCCATATTGCTCCTCTAATTTTACATGATCCTCCGTTGATAACTCTCCTTTTTCATGGCCAGTGCCGCAACCGGGCGGAGCAAAGTACCTTTCGGAGTAAATGATGTTTCCGTATTCTTTTTTAAACAAATCAACAAACTGCTTTGAGTCTGAAGCTACGAAAAACTTATAATTGTCGCAAGCCCTCAAGAAAGCCCTTGGGGATTCAAATAAAATGTTGTCTATTTTATCTTTGTATATTTCGAATATAGAATCTATTGGACTTTTCTCTCCATGAAATCTATTTGAGTTGGTCTTTTTTTCTGGAAGCACCTCTCCGTTTGAACATCTGCCATGCACTCCAACTATATAATTTCCGGAAAATTGATTAACAGTAATTTTATTAACTTCTCTTGATACGAGATCGCTGGGCTGGATTCTTTTAAATGCGCCGTAAAACTTTTTAGAATCTTCTTTTGATTTTAGGGGGTTTTTTATTACAATACGAGAATCGGAATGAGGTTCCGCAGCGTTTTTCAAAACATCAATTTCTTCTTCCGCTGTTATTACTTTTATTTTAGTATCTATTGATTTGAAATATTCATTGAATAAGTTTTTTTTGCCCTTGCTTATCCAACTACCCCTCATGTCAATGAGAATGCCTTTATTGTTCTCCTCACAGTACATTAGAGCATTTGTTAGATGCCATAAAGTATCACCCCAACCAGTGTCACGAGAAAAATAATAATAATCATTCATAATACTTTAACCATATAATCATCTAAAAATTCATCTTTATCTATCACAAAGCAATCTTTATGAAATTTTCTACCAAATAAGCATGGTGAATTTAATAAATGAATTAGTTCTTTTTCTTTTATCTCGAAATATTCTTTAGGATGCTCTTTCATTTTCTCCTGCGATTTATATTTATATATTAAACCGGGAACATTCCAATTTACAAAAGTAGTTGCTTGATCCATATGAGTATCTGTATAACTGACCATATCTTGTAACCCTAACTCATTAACTAAAGTGATATAATAATGCTCTTCGGGGGCATAAACCTCTTTGTAGAGATGATCTAGGTAAAAAGATTTTTTTACCGAAGCTCTTTCAGCTATAGTTCTATTTAAAATAAACCACTGGTTTGATTTATCTATCTTTTCTCTTGATATATATTCTAATAAACTGTCACATCGAGGAAAACACTTGTGTCTTTTTGCTGCATGAAAGAAATGTGCATCGTCATCGCAAGTCAAGAATTCATAAACATGATCAAAACTTTTAAATGGTATACATGATTGACTTAAATTAATAAATTTTTTATTATCTTTATCTTTTAGGGCCTCTCTAAGCATGGTATTATTTGCGTAAATCAAACTAATGTCGGCAAACTCTGTTTCTGTGCAATTTGTTAGTTTGTGCTCCTCAAAGTGTTTTAACTTTTTATCTTCTTTGTAGTGAATATATATTGTATATAATGAAGGATCGACCCCCTCAAAGAACTTAGCCCACAAATCTTCATGGACTATTTCATCATAAATTAAAAACAAAAAAGCTATTTTCATAAGATTATTTTTTCTTCTCCGTACTTATCAAACATTTCTTGATAGTTTGGTATTTTGTCATATGCTTTTTTGCCGAATACCCTTCTGTCTGTACCTAGGAAGTTTTCTACGTTATTTTTATCTATCTCAATGCCTAGGTAGTTTACTATGGAGTTGAATTTATCCAACCTTTCTTCGTATGTTTCTAGACCGTATAAATCTTCGTATTTAGAAATAAAAGTGTTTGGCGGAAGTAGGGAGTGGTAGTGGGGGATGTATTTTTTGTACCAAGCGGTTCTTCTTCTTATGGGGGGCTCTTCTAATTCTTGATAATCAAAAGAATCCACTGTAGACTTATGCTCTTTGTTTTCTCCTAGCTGCCAAACTTGAACTTGGTTTGCTAGCTGCCATGAAACAGCAGGATAAAAAGCGCTTTCTCGATATTGAAAGATTACTTTTATTCCATGAGCTTGACAATAAGAGAGGAAATTTTCATTGCCTTCTTCGGAAGATGTACACCATACATGTTTTACACCATCAAAGACGCTAAACAATGAGTCCAGGAAGCTCCACAGTTTTTCATAATCTTCGGCTATATTATTAAATTTATTAAAGTAAGGGATGTTTTTAGATTTAGGTAAATCATCTGGATTCATTTTGTGATCTTTGATTATTTGGGCGTACCTAGGGTTATGCTCCAAATCCCCCGTGAGCGAAGAAAGTGGCTCGTGGACTATTCTGTCATTTTTATTCAATGCAGAAATTAAGCTAGTTGTGCCAGCTCTTTCTTGCCCGAATATTACAAATTTAGAACTCATATCTAAAGTATTCCAGGTCACTTTTAAAATGGTCTCCTATATATTCGCGGCTATAATCCGAATAGTAATCTCTGTAATTAGGTTTCTTCTTATACTCTGAGCTGCTATTCTGGCGCCAATCGTTAAATCCAGACTTATTTTTAAAATTAAACTTTTTACTTAAATCTGAAACGCAGGATTTTATATCTTCCATTTTGTAAAATTTATCTATAGCCACTGCGCCATTAAGTGATATCCTGTCTGTGTAATTTTCATAATATCCAGCATGAAACTTTTTGATATACTCTCCTTCGTAAGCATAAGTTATAAAGCCGTCGAAATCATTTGACATATAGTATTTATGAAACTCTTGGACGTAAGGCATCATTGGTGATTCGATATTGTTTTCAACAAAATAATCAAACTTCCATCCGCCCAAGTAGGAAAACATGGAAACGACTCTATCAAACGGGTTTCTAACTATTGTAAATTTGTAATAATCTTTATAGTCAGGAACATCTCGAACAATAGCGCTCAAAGATCTTTCGCAAGTGACATGGTATTTATCATCGTAATCCTGCTGATTTTGATTTTCTGCATAACCTTCTTCTATATTTGAAAGAAGGTAGTGTTTGATGAAGGTTCCTGCAGACTTAGGAATGTGAACGTATATGAATTTATCTTTATGACTATACATCGATTCGATCCATTACTTCTGGGTTATTTAAGTTATCTAAAAGGAACTGTTTCCCATCCTCTCCGCATAGATGGCAGAGGTTGAAAGATTTATTATCTTCACCTTTTTGAAAACAGGCTTGGTAATTCGCATTCCAGACCCAATCGAGTGGCTTGTGAGAATCTAGTACATCTGTCTTTGTGTATGCATAAGAATATAAATCTTGATCTATGAAGTCTTTTCTTTCACCCAAAACTTCCAAGACGGGATTATCGATTAAATTATGATGCTTTAAGAAGTCTACTAAGCTATATTGGTCTGGTAGAACTTTAGTCATCTTGCTAACGACTTTGCGGCTCATGATATAGCACCCTAAATTTAAATTGTATTTAGGGATATCTCTATTGGTTTTTTCATTATGCCAGTAAACATTTTCGTCTTCAGGAATACTTTTGAGATATTGCTTTAGGAAGATTTCGTTCTTCTTGACTACAGCAGGATGGAATCCATACCCCATAACAAAATCGTCGTTTTCGTGAGCTTCGAATATATCCGTAGCATCTTTGCTTACCACCATGTCTAAATCTAATAGTGCGAATTTATCATAACCTGTCTTCATGAACTCATGAAGAAATAATATCTTTATAAAAGTACTTTTCTGGTAAAAACTAAAATTATACTGATCGATCTCTTTGAATGCTGGAAAATCCTCCATAGATATAATCTTGAGGTCGGATCCTATTTTTGAACAGTATCTCTCTAGTGACTTTAAACAATGTGGAACCCATGCGACATCTTGATATCCCGGATTCGCGAAATCAGTGTCAGAGGGCAAGTTGTTAATTATGTATATTACGTTGCTCATATTTTTGTTATTTCTAAATCTTCATCTAATAAACCCCAGTTATCTGGATTTGGGTTATCTATCATTTTGTTCCTGATATCTAAATCGTTTGTTTTTCTTTCTCCTTCGTGTTGGGCATGTGGCTGAGTTGCGTCATTGGAAGCGCCCTCAGACCTGCCATGATATTGATGGTAGAAGTCCCCGTCGATAGAGAGGCATAGATTATAAATTTCCTCTTTGGCCGCTATGCGATTAAGGAACTCTGTATCCATACTGTTCATATATACAAGCTGTTCATTGAATCCTTTGTGCTCAAGGTAGCAATCTCTGTCAACCATCATGACCCCTACTGCTCCACCATAAAAAGGGAAAACCTGCTCGTTGGGCATGAGCCTGCTGTAATGATTGTGCTCGTGACAGATGTTAACCTTCATAGCTAACTCTTGGTCATATATATAATCTCTAAATACGGAATGATGAGATTGATCTTCGCTTAAGTTTCTTCTGCTACAGAAAGCGGCTCGTGGCCACGTCCACCCATAATCCTTAACTTCATATTCGTGGTAAAACCAGTCCATGAAGCGCTGGCCAATTAACGTGTCCTGATCTATTCTCGCAAAATGCTTGCCCTCCATTTGCCTAAATCCAACATTCATGGCGTGAACTTCCGAAAAAGGAGAGTCTCCTTGATGCTTGTCCGCTATATCGGGTGGAACAGTAACAATTTTAAGTAGCCCTTTTGTTTCTGGAACCAAACGGGAGGCTATAGACTCTTTTAGGGAACCGCTACGAGAGCACCAGTCAACTAATACAACCTCAGACTCATCTATGACGTTGTTTTTAGTGATTATTTCACAAGCATGATTAACTGTATTAATGCAACGGCCAACAGAATCACCGTTGTAGTTGTCATTTCTGGAAACTAATATATAAGATATTCTTTTCATGATCCGGGGACTAATCTTTTTGAGTTAAAGCAAAAGACACGAGTGGGGCTTGGGACTGTAATTTGCCTACCACCCATGTCCTTTAAATGATTCATGTATACGGAGCCAGGAGTTGAGATATGCTTTTCCAGATGCTTAAGGCAATGGAAATTTATGCTGCCTCTATATTCCTCGCTGATATTACCATTATACGTGTTCGGTACAATATAGAAAATTTTATTCATCCAATTAAAAACATCATTTAATTTTAAAAGTATTTCTTCCGAATCGGTAACCACAAAGAAGTTGGCTTTTCTAGCATTAATTTGAACCTTGTTCATTTGGGCTATGTAAACATTTAAATCGGAGACTTTATTAGATTCAAGTATTACTCCCCATGTATGGTCTGTAATCTTTTTATTGATCCTGATTATTTCTTCAATAGCTGTTTCAGGCATAGCGCTAAGGCTGTGTATTTCGTTTTCAAATTTATATGCTTCGTATTCCATTGTTAATTTTTTTAATTTATTTTGATCGGTATAATATTTTAAAGATTCTTCGTATTTTAGCTCTCTATCTAGATATTCTAGTATTTGCAGCGCTTTATATTCGTACACATTTTTTGCTTTTTTGTATGCATTTTTAACGTAAGATATCATTTATGTTGGTGGGGCCGGCGTGTCATGCTGTATGACAATTAACTTGGACAATTTTTTGACCAAAAGTTTCGCTGTTTTTTTTATGATTAATTTGGCCACGACTAATAACCGTATTAATGATTAGGGATAATTTGCAGTGTATATTTGAGGGCATAGCTATTGCTTGATAAATAAATTAATATAAGTGCTAAAATGCTACAGTCCATCAGGAGGTAGATTACACATTATTCATTACAAATTTAAATATAATATCCCTCCTTCTTTTGTTTGGCGCAAAGGCCCAAGCCCAAACATAACTAGATCTAATTTGTGAGATGGCTTTTTCTGTATCAATAATACTTTGTTCGATGATCTTTATATCAGCAAAGGTCATTTCGCTTAAATTTATTTTTAAATCTTTTGCTATTGACACAAGCTTGTCTATTTTACTTTCTTTTTTTGCCTCAGTCGCTTGTTGGTATTTCTCTATTTTCTTATCATCGGCCCCTTTGTCCGGGTGTGTCTCTACCGCTATTTTTCTATAAAGAGATTTAAATTCAGAAGGTATTGTTTTTTTGTCTTCTTCTTGTTTTTCTGCTTTTAGTTTTTCTAGTGGGTTTTCTATATTGTTCTCCTTGCAATAACATGATACTTCTAGGCAAAAAGATGATATAGATTGCTCGTAAATGTCATTAACCTCAATGAGTTCTTGATTAACTTCCGAGCACCTTACTTTTAGTTTTCTTAATAGTTTTGCTTTATAGTCGTCCACCACAATGGATTATAAAATAGAACTTAAATTTACCCAGTGCTTATTTTTAAAAAATTATTAGAGTCTCGCCATACGGCACCCTTTGATACTGGATCAATACTGGGTATAGCATCGTAATCAAGAACTAAATAGCCACCGCTAATAGAATTAGACGAAATAAAGTTTGAGGAAAGAGATGTGGACGAAATGGATGTAGATAAGATAGCATTAGAATTAATCGTCGACGAACAATTAATGTCGTCGAAGATTCCTGTCTCTCCGCTAATATTACTTAATGTATATACAGGTATTTCTGCCATATACATATATTACACTAAAAGTCGTCTTCTAGAGAGCCGCTTTGCTGATATTCCCTAACCCTTCTTTCGAAGAAATTACCCATAGCTTGCACGTCAACAACCTCACCTAGCCATGGAAATGGATTTTTGTCGCTAGGGAACCTATAGTCAAGACCTATTGCTTCAAGCCTTCTGTTTCCAATGTAGTGCATGTAATCCACAAACATATCTGCATTTAAACCAAGTATTCCAGTGGGCAATACGTCTTTTGCATAAGCAATCTCTAGATCTACCGCTTTTTTAATATGCTCCACAAACTCGTCTTGAATTTCTTTAGTCCAGATAGATGGGTTTTGTTCTATTAATGTATTTATTAGATAGGTTCCAAATGCAATATGCGAACTTTCGTCCCTGAGGGTATACTTGATTTGATCAGAGACTCCTTGTAATTTATTTTGGCGCCCTAAGGCCAACAGCATAGCAAAGCCGCTAAAGAAAAATGTGCCTTCGCATATAATCCAATAGCTTAAAAAGTTTCTAAGTATGGCTTGTTTTCCTTCTTTTGTTGTAGATTTAAAATCTTGAGCACTGATATCATCAGTAATCTGCATTAGGAAGTCGTCTTTAGCTTTTATGCTGGGCACGTTTTGGTAAGCAGCGTAGACTTCATCTATATCTAAGTCTAAGCTGTCGCAAATATAAACTACCGTAAGGTTGTGTAAGCTTTCTTCAAAAGCCTGACGTAAGATGTACTGGCGGCACTCAGCGTCTGTAACATAACGAAAGGCAGACAAAAGCAAATTATTACCAACCAAAGACTCGCTTCCAGCAAAAAATCCCAAACAGCGTTTAACAAGTAATTTTTCATCTTCTGTAATTTCATTATTTTTCCATTGAGCAATATCGTTTTGCATGGATATTTCTGTTGGCATCCAGTTGTTTGCACAACTTTTTAAGAAAAGATCCCAGGCGTATTTATGTTTGTGGGGTAAAATTCTGTTTACTCCGGCGATATTGTCTGTTAAAAGTTCTCCTGTTTTATCTTTCATATTTATGTATAACGAATGTAATTAATTATTAGATCACATAAGTATACAATAAAGCCAACGGATAGTCAACCAAAAAAATCAAGAAGACTTCCTTGAGCGCTTGATTAAGCAAGATACGTAAGACACTACAAGAGGAAAAAAACAGATAAGTAAAACGCCTCCAGCTAAAATTGAAAAAACCCAAAAAGGATAATTATAATTTATTGAATTATTTTTTTTATAGAATTGAATTGATTCGTTTTTATCTATTACATTGTCTTTATTTGTATCTGCTTTATCGAAGTGTTGTATATTTGGTATTACTTGTTCTATCTTTTGTTCCGCATGAAGGGGTTTCCCGGTATTCAGGGTAGAACAATTAATTACAAAAGGAAAAATTAAAATAAAAAAATAAAATTTCATATTAAAAGTTGTTTGATATTAGTTTAAGTTGGTTGATTATATAATTTAAATTAAAAGCGGTTATTCTATCTACTACGATATCTCCCCTATTTGGATGCATTAGTATACCTCTTTCATTTTCTTCTTCGTTTAATACATGCGCAATGTAATCATGTGCGCCATTATTTTTTAACCATTGCCAATATATGGACCTAGTTCCAGTTTTACACGAAAGTAAGACGTCTTCAAAGTGAAAAATTTTACTATACATTGTTACATCTCTGAACGATGATATTTCGCTGGGAGGCTCTGAGAGAGTGCAGTCTATTATTAAATTCACTTGAACTGTTTATTATTGTCCTTGTACTCCTTTAATAGTAGATCTCTATCTATTCCTTTTTCCTCGAACTCTTTATCTAGTTTTTCATCCCAATTCATGGGTTGGTCGCTATCCCTGTCAGATTGTGAAAATAAAACAATTAAAGCGACTAAAACTATGGCTCCGATTATAATTCCAGTTTTACTCTTACTTCCTGGTTCGGGATCCACAGGTTCTGGTTCGGGATCCACAGGTTCTGGTTCGGGATCCACGGGTTCTGGTTCGGGATCCACGGGTTCTGGTTCGGGATCCACAGGTTCCGGTTCGGGATCCACGGGTTTATTGTAAAAGCCTTTGTTTATTTCTATATAGTACGGGCCTATTGAGTTTATTATTTGAGACCTGAACAGAGAATCCTCCATAAAAAAATAGCCATCATTGCCGAAGAAAGAGCCCCAGCTATTTTGAAACTCCCAATAAAGTTTGCCATCTATGTACCTCCATCCAATTAGGCATACTGCGTGGCCACCTGCTGCATCGGAAGCCAAATATCTTTCCGTGTCAATGATTCCATTATAGCCAATTGAGAAAAAATAACTCCTAACCTTGAAGGCATACCACATTGGTCTATCTAGAAGCATTTTCTTTATCTCTTCTGTTTCATTAGTAGGTATAACGTGATAAGAGCTAATTTTTTTAAGCGCAGCGTCTTCTTTGGCTCCTTCTTTGGGGGAGCTAAATTCACTGGAAACGTATGGCCAAAAACTCTCGAAGCAACATCCTTCGTTTATTAGTGCGCTTGCCGCTCCCCTTATTGAGGTTCCGGAATAGTCTTCGCCAGCCCATGCGTCATATTTTTTAGCAGTTTTATATATCCACATTGAACTGGGCTCTTGTTGCTTAAAAGTGTTAGATGAACCTAGGACAACCCTACCACTATGACCAACGCAAGAACCTATTGAACCTTGATTGGCTACTTCGGGGCAAAGCTCCCTTCTGGAGAACTCCTTGATGTCTGTTGATTTACTAGGGCTTAAGCTTGAAGAGTGAATCCAGTCTCTTGGGTCAGCAGGATGCTCTGAAACATTGAGTATTTTTGACTCAAAGTGATTTTTTTTTATGCTATTGGATATTGGATTATCCAGCAAGGCGGACATTATACTATTAATTATTTTAGCTTTCATGTAATTTAATTACACAATAAAATAGATAATGCTCTATAGCGAGGTTATGCAGTCAACTATCTTTGGGTCTATTGGTTCACTAAAATTTTTAAGCTGTTCGATCTTGAACCAGCCGAATTCTGTATGCTCTTTGCAGAGTTTGGGTATAACAATTTCTTTGCAGTAATGCACATGAAAGTAAAAAGTGGAATACTTATCCTTGAAAGATTTTACGAATTCTATATCTTTAAAGTCCACGAATATCTTGGACTCTTCATATAACTCTCTGCCCGCACATTCTTTGGGAGTTTCTCCTTGATCTATGGTGCCGCCGAATATAGACCAATACCCACCAAAAGGTATTGGCTTATTAGTTAAATAGCAATTATTGCATCTTTTAGCTAGTAATACGGAGCGCTCGTGTAATATGGCTACCCCTGAGGCTGTGTTATTATTGGCAGCTTTCACATGTTCCGCCGTTTTTCATTGCTTCAATGCTGCAGGCGGATTGATCTTCACTTGAGGGTTCATCGCTTCCAGTGGACTTTTCTATTTTACTTGCCGCCCTATTCCTTAAGTAGTAAGTGGTCTTTAGTCCAGCCTCCCAGCAAGCCATATATATATCGTTAAGATATTTTAAGGAGGTACCCTTGTTGTACAGATTGAAGCTGACAGCTTGATCTATCCATTTTTGACGAACAGAATTGCAGTCAATTAATTTTAACATGTCCCTATCGAATGCGGTTTTATATTTATCTTTAATCCATGAAGGTATATCTCCATTAAGTAGAGACAGATCTCCGTCTACACTTTTAACCAGTTTGGCTAAGTCAGAATTCCATAAGCCTTCTTTCTTCATATCGTTTACAAAGTGCTGATTTGTTATGTAAAAGTTGCCGCTCTTATTTTCATACACAAAAAGTACTGAAAAGTTTGGCTCAATGCTTTGCTCTACTCCGTTTATGTATCCTATAGTCGCGGTTGGCGCAATAGCCATAACATTAGAATTACGCATTCCGAATTCAGCTACATGTGACCTAACTTTATCCCAATCTTTGAAAGTTTGACCGTGGCCAGTTAGGGGTTTGCCTGTAATAGATTTTTCCGTAACTTTTTGCTTGCCTTTGTAAACCATCAACTCATTGTAAGAATCAATTGGTAAGACTCCTTTGCTCCATAATGACCCCTCGTAGGTCTCATAAGAACCACGCTCTTGAGCTAACAGTGAGCTAGCATAAATTGCATGCATAGAGTAAAATTCGAATAATTTGTCGTTAAACTGTACGGCTTCATCGCTGTCCATTTTTATATTCATTCTATGGAGAACGTCATGTATCGCCATCATGCCTAACCCTATGGGGCGGTGTTTTAGGTTCGAGTTACTCGCTTCTTTTGTTGGGTAAAAATTTAAGTCTATTACGTTGTCTAAAATCCTGATAGCAGTATGAATTGTGGATTCAAATTTCCTATAATCAATAGTGTTGTCTTCCTTTAGGTGATTAAGTAGGTTAATAGAGCCTAAATTGCACACAGCTGTTTCACCTATCTCTTTCTTCTCTCCCGATTCGTATTTGGAGGCTTTTGTGTGAAGGGTAATTTCTGTACAAAGATTACTGCTATGGACAACGCCTTCATGCTGATTGGTATAACGAATATTGCATGGATCTTTAAATGTACTCCACGGGTGAGATGTTTCAAACAATACCTTGAGCATTTTTTTCCACAATTCTTTTGCGGTAGTTATTCGGTAATTTTTAATCAACCCCTGTTCTGCTTGGTTGCATAAATCATTATATCTTTCATCGAATTCTTTTCCAAAGAAATCATGAAGAGTTCTGCCATCTTTATGTTTAGTATCCTTTGGATCAAAAAAATACCATACATCTTCATTCTGGACCCTGCGCATAAATTCATCAGGTATCCAGGAGGCGGTATTCATGTCGTGACACCTAAGCCTGTCATCACCAGTATTTCTTCTTAAATTTAAGAAGTCTTCGTAATCCAAGTGCCAAGGCTCAAGATATGCACAGCCTGCCCCTGGACGCTTGCCACCTTGATTTACGGCAACTAATAAGTCATTATAAATTTTTAACCAAGGAATCAAACCTCCAGATGTACCGTTGGTTCCTTTAATGTGAGAGCCTGTAGACCTGAATGGGGTTACATCAAAGCCGAGACCTCCTGCAAACTTAGACTTTCTAGCTTCCTGCCATGCTCCATCAAATATGCCGTCAATCGAATCATCAAACGTATTCAAGTAGCAAGAGCTAAGCTGAGAGTGAGATGTACCACTATTAAAAAGAGTTGGAGTCGATGGAGTGTATAAAAATTGGCTAAAGATATTATAAAACTCTATAGCTTTTTCATTTGGATCTCTTTCATTGAGGGATAACCCCATAGCGACCCTCATCCAGAAAGCCTGAGGAGACTCCATGGCTTTACCGTCTTGCCTAATAAAGTACCTGTCGGTTAAAACTTGTATGCCGAGATACTTAAAGCTATCGTCCCTTTCCAGGACTAGAGATTCCGACAACATTTTTAAATCAAAATTTAATAATTTTGAATTTAAGACTTCAGATGAGACCAATTTTTTAATATTTTGAACGAAAGATTTTCTGTATTGAAGAGAAAAAGTGTCTGAATCTACACCCTCTTTAAACACTTCTTTATACAGGCAGTTGAGTAAAAGCTTTGAAGCTGCATAGGAATAGTTTGGCTCCTTTTCAATTTTTTCCCTAGCCGAAAGGACTAGGGCTTGATCTATTTCAGCGGTAGTTATCTTGTCGAATAGTTGTAATTGAGCATCTAGTACTATTTCGCTAGGCGAGACATCTTTAATGTTTTTGCAGGCCCTTTGAGCGCTAGCATTTATTTTATCAACTTCGAAGCTTTCTAGGCGACCATTTCTTTTCTTAACTTTTATATCCATGAAAATATTTTACACTGTATGGGGGTTGGATTTATTAAATCTTGTGTTTTTTACTAAATGATTAGTTTAACACGAAAATTTGTGTATATCAAGCAAAAAAGTTGCGGACTTATTAACAATCTTTGTCGTCTACTGCTGAACTGGATCTTGCCCAGTCCAAATCACTTCTTACATCTAAATTCCTGGACCAGACAGACTTTAATACTTTCGGGTCGACCCCATTTTTTTCAAAAGTGGCGATTAATGCATTTATGTCCTTAGGGAAGCATGTGCCGCCAAAACCTTTGTCTCCATCATGTCCTGGTACTTGATAATGCGAATTACCTATTCGCCTATCTCCTGTTACGCCTTTAATGATTGAGCTCCAGTCAAGCCCGAGCTTTTCTACAAGTAGGTATATTTCATTGAAGAAACTAACTTTGGTCGCAAAAAAACAATTAGCTATATATTTTACAGACTCTGATTCTACGCTTTTCATTATCAAGCACGGAATATTGGGGAAAGCTTTTTGGAATAAATTTAAAGCTTCCATGCCGTTGGATTGTTTATTTGTATAACCTATGATGTGCCTATCTGCGTTTAAGAAGTCTTCTTTTGCGAATTTGGCAGTCAGGAACTCAGGGGAATGAACAATATTCAAGGCGCCGTGCTCTGATTGTAGTCTTGATGTCGTACCAATAGGGACGGTGGATTTGATTATCAAGATAGCGTTTGAGCCGATTTCTTCTATATCCCTGAAGCATGATTCTATTATTGATAAATTACAATCATCCCCCATTACGTCTTTCATTGGGGTGGGCACACAGATAAAGACGAAGTCCTGTGAGATTACATCTTCTAGCGTGTGTGTTGATAAATTTGGGTTCTTGTCGAAAACTTTTACATTGTGCTCATTGAAACCGTTTGCGACGGCTGAACCTACGAATCCGTTACCTATTACTCCTATTTTCATTATGGGCGATTTTTCTCAATCCATTCCTCTAGATTCCTGGAAGGGTTCCAGTTTAGCATTTTTTTTGCTTTTGTGTTGTCTGCTAATGTTTCACGGGATTCGCCTGGTCTGGCATCTATATGTATGTGTTTACCATCAGTAAGCTTAACTAAATCTAGTACTGAGTGATTTTTTCCCGTGCCGAGATTGAAAAGCTCGCCAACTATATCCTTGTTGTTTGACTCTCCAGCAAGAAACATTGCTTCGACTATATCTTTCACGTGCGTATAGTCTCTTGTTTGTAAACCGTCACCAACTACAGTCATTGGTTCGCCTGCTGATTTCTGCCTAAAGAATAATCCAACTACAGGAGCGTACTCACCAGACAATGGTTGGCGGTCACCGTAAACATTAAAAAATCTAAATAATACAGTTTCTAGTCCGAATAGCTTGGTGTACATCTTGCAGAGCTCTTCGCAGTTAGCTTTGCTTACAGAGTAAGGATTGAGGCAGTCATTTGGCATATCCTCTTTTAGCGGAATTGGGTTTGACAAGCCGTAACAGGAGGAGGTCCCTGCAAACATTACCCGCTTGCAGTCGTTAAGCCTTGCGGCTTGAAGTACGTTAACGGTCCCGAGGGAGTTATTTTTTACCGCATCAGATGGGTCCTGTACACAAATTTGTATCCTTGATCTAGCAGCTAAATGAAAAACTAAATCAACCCCTTTGAATAATGGCTCAAGGGAGTCAAAATCGCAAATATCAACCTTATGGTTTTCACAATCATCCCTCCAGGTAAAATTTGAATTTGCGGTTGAGGACTCGTCATCTACTACAACAACTTCGTGTCCGGCTTTAATTAATCTTTCTACAAGGTGGCTACCTATAAAACCAGCCCCACCTGTTACTAAACATTTTTTATTTGACATACTTTTATGTACACTTATTTTAGCAATCAATATTTAGATTTTTTATGTACCAGTCGTATGTTTTTTCTATGCCTTGTTTTAAATCGTTGTCTTGATGAAATCCTAGTTTTTGGATTCTTGTGTTATCCATTTTTTTTCTGAACGTTCCGTCTGGCTTAGAGGGGTCGAAGACTATATCTCCGTGGTATTCTACGATATTTTTAATAATATTTACCAATTGCATTATCGAGACTTCGTCGTTGGAGCCGCAGTTCAAGTGAGATACCCCGGATTCATATATACTAGACGCATCAATGCTTTCTAGGCATAATACTGCAGCCTTAGCTAGATCATCCACATATAAAAACTCCCTTAAAGGCTTGCCGCTACCCCAAACATCTATACTTAAGCTTCCTTTTAATTTAGCGCAGTGAATTTTATTTATCAATGCCGGTAATACGTGAGAACTCTTAAGGTCAAAATTATCCCTTGGTCCGTATAGATTGCAGGGCATAATTGAGAAAAAATTGTCACCATGCTGTTTATGGAAACTTTCGCACATTTTCAAGGCTGCGATTTTAGCTATAGCATAGGGTTCATTTGTATGCTCTAGTGGGCCGGTTAGTAGGTACTCTTCCTTGATCGGTATTCTTGCGTCTCTTGGATAGATACACGATGAGCCAAGATTGATTAGTTTTTTTACATTAAAATCGTGGGAGGATTTTATGATATTTGAAGCTATCTGTAGGTTTTCATATATAAAGTCTCCTCTATATGTATTGTTTGCTAGTATACCTCCAACTTTTGCGGCGCAAAGCACGACGTAATCTATATTGTTGCTTTCAAAGAACGCGTTTACGGATTCTTGATTTAGTAGGTCAAGCTCACTTCTGGTTCTTGTTATTATGTCTGTGTAGCCTTTTGATTTTAATTCGTTAAAGATGGCCGAGCCAACCATTCCTCGATGCCCGGCAATAAAAACTTTACTCTGCTTCACTGGGATAGAAGTCGGTAATCGTTTTCGTACATTTTTTTAACTAAGCCAGGAAAATCTGTCTTACGAATCCAGCCCATTTCCTTTTCCGCTAAGCTGCAGTCACCGCAAAGCTTGTGGACCTCAGCTGGTCGGTAAAATTTAGGGCTAACCTCAAAAAATAATTTACCTTTTTTTGTGTAGAACTTTTCGTTATCTTCTTCACCTTCGGAGTAGAATTCAATTCCGGCACATTTTAATGTTTCCTCTAAAAATTCCCTAACGCTGTGCATTTCCCCGCTACCTAGGACATAGTTTTTTGGCTTGTCTTGGTTTAGCATAATCCATACTCCAGACATAAAATCTTCCGCATCGCTCCAGTCTCTTTTTGCGTCTAAGTTTCCGAGCTGTAATACTGGAATGTCTTTTCCGTTTTCTAGCGCAAGTTTAATCTTAGCTACACTATTACTTATTTTTCTAGTAACAAAGTCCAGGCCTCTTCGAGTTCCTTCGTGGTTAAATAACCAACCTTGGATGGCGTACAAGTTGTACGATTCTCTGTATACTCTAACAATGTGTCGCGCCGCACATTTTGCGGCACCGTATGGAGATTGCGGTCTAAGTGGATGGTTTTCATCTTGAGGTACGCAAACGACGTCCCCGAATTCTTCAGAAGATCCTGCATTGTAGAATTTACAGTTTGGCGCAAACCTCCTGATCGACTCCAGTATGTGGAGTACTGCATCAGCGTCAGTATCCCAGGTTTGAATTGGATAGTCCCAGCTTCCAGCAACAAAAGATTGAGCGGCAAAATTGATGAAATAGTCAGGCTGAATATCAATAATCACGTCTCTCATACTGTGGGCGTCATTGAGATCCATGTTGATTAATTTAAAATTAGAATGATCCTCAAGGTGGGCAATGTTCTCGTAATTCTTTACGCTAAGGCGTCTTACTGCGCCGTATATCTTGAATCCAGATTCGCCTAATTCTTCGGTTAATAAATTTATTAAGTAGTCGGCCATATGGCTGCCGTCTTGACCTGTTACTCCTGTTATGATTATTTTTTTCATTACTAGATGGTAATGAGTTAAGGTTATTTTTTAAACGTTTTTATTTGTTTTGATTTATATACCAATCTTCTTGAATATCAGAAAATACAATTTTATAGCCTAGAGGTTCTAAAATATCTCTAGAGAGTTTGCGGGTTCTGTTGTCTCTGTGAAAATCTGTTTCGAATGTTATTAATTCAAATGAATAATCGTTAAAAGGGATTTTTTTTAATACCTCACACGTAGCAAAAGGAGGATGTATATCCATACTTAAATAATCTACAATTTTAGGAACTTTATATTTTTGAAAAAGTTTTTTATAATCTATATCCAAAGCATCTTCACAATGAATTGGGTTGTTTCTTTTTTCTGACCAGTATTTTTTATAAGACTCTATTGTGTGGGAGCCGTCTCTAAAACCATAAGTAGTTGGTGGGCCTTTGTCTACCGATAGGCCTGTCCATTGTGAATATTTTTCCAGAGAGTATGTATTATTTATATCTATTGGGTGTCCAGCGCCTATATCTATAAAATAACCGCCTTTTTTATTTTTGGTATTTTCGTAAACCCATTTATCTTGACCTATTTGTGCGAAAAATTTCATATTAAATTATATAAATCAACCACCCTTTTAGTGTTTGTGTGTTTTGATTTTGTAAGATTATATCCAGATAGTGTCATTTTTTCAAGTTTTTTTTCATCTTTCAGTAAGGTTTTCAGCTTTGCTATAATTTCTTGATCGCTATCAGAATAGGGTATATAAAATATGTTTTCATCTTCTTTGAATCCAAATAAATCTAAATCTTTTGATTTTTGAAACTTGGGACTCATAACCAATGAATTTGATGCAGCTATTTCTGAATATTTTGCAACCAAGACTTCCCTATATTGACCATCAGTAAAACATATTTTGCTACTGTTTAGTGACCTAGAATAGTCGATAATTGTGGGGTCTGTATTGTTTTTTTCGTAAGAAGTTACTGGTTTGAGATATTTGTATTTTATATCATTCTGATTACTTAGTAATGTATGAACCCTACGCCTCATCGGATACAGATTAGGATCAATTCCACCACTAATAACTACATCGAAAAACTTTTCTTGTTTATGGTTCATGAAAACATTTTCATTAACGCTAAATGGAAAATAGTGAAAATTCCAATTAAAATCTTTGTCATTTATCCAAGCGCTATCGTTCCAGCACAAAACGTCAGTCACTCCTATGGATTTCCATAAATTATTATGTTCCTCTTGTCGATAAAAGTAATCGCATACTAGAGCAAATTTTTTGCATTTTAATTTTCTTAAAAAACCCCAACATTCATGATTAGTTTGATTTTTAAGTCTATTTGTTATCCAAGGATCTATTAGGACGGCGTCAAAATTTTCACATTTAATTTTTATTTTATGACCTAACCCATAAAAAATACATTCAAAATTATTAAATATTTTTAATTCATCGAAAAAACTTTGGCCTATAAGAACAGAGGCATTGCTTCTGTCATCTTGTAATACTAGAATTTTTTTCATACTAATTCCACTTAATTAAATTCGTGTTTATTTTTTTTGATATTAAAGAGTAGAGTATGTTGAAGTATCTAAATAAATAAGCTCTGAAATTTTCTTTTGATCTTCTCCTTTGTATATGCCAGCATAAGGCCAAAATGTCATTTCTCCAACATAAATATTGTTATTTGTCGAATACAAATCAACGCGGACTAATTTAAATTGTTTTGATAAAATGGATGCGATAGATATCATATCATCCCAGTTTTTTGGCTTTGTGAATCCACGCCCTTTTTTGAAGTTTGAATCTAGGAAATAGTCAATTTGTTTGCCGTTTTTATTGATTATTTGCTCGGATGCATGACCGCTATTACGATCATAAATATAATGACAGAAGAAGATTTCGCCTTGCCCGCAAAAAAATTTGTAGTCAGACGCCAATTCATAGCGGCCATCATTTATATACTCCTCCACGAATACCTTTGGCTTTAATTTAGCGTAACTCCATTCTCCATAAATAACCCCATATACATTACGTAAAGCATGATTAATCTTGTTAAAAGCTGAAGCGAAATTAAAAGATTTTTTATTTTTAATTAAAAAAGTCGTCCCTGAGTCATTGTTAGTTTTTAAAACAAATTTATCTGGTAGACTATCTAGGGGAAAATTTAAAATATTATCTGACTCCCACAAAACCTTAGCGTAAGATTTTTTATTGCATTTTTCGTGTACAAAATTTTTAACTAGAAGTTTATCTGTGCAATTTATTGTGTCGCTTTGTTGGTCAAAAAATTTAGTCCATTGAATTTTATCATTTAAAGTTAAAGGGTTTTGTATATCAAAAAAATAACCATTAGCTTGATAATGAGATCGTTGAGCGTTAAAATAAATATTTCTAAGAGAATTACTGAGTGGTAGTTCGCTTTTGTCTTCTGTCCATTTGATTTCAATTTCATTCATTGCAAATATTTTTTCTTAAGCTTTTCGAATATTGAAGATGGGTGGTAGCTTTTATTTTTATCTAATCCATTTTGGCGCCAGCATTCATTCCATAAATGCACTGAATACGACTGTTCTAAATCAATAATTCTTGAGGAGTTATTTGATATAAAATAGTTTACTTCATTGTAGCCTATCGGGTTAAAAAAAGTAGCTGATTTAAGATGGTTGGAAAGATTGAATTTTTCTATAGATTTTTGTATAAGAGTAGGCCCGACTTCGCCCCATATTAAAGTATTTTTATCTTTACTTAAGCAGTGATTATAGTTGTCAATCATGATGGCGGAATTTTTTGGTGCTTTGAATAATGCGGAAGCAGCATGGGGAGCAATCAATAAATTATTATGCCTCTGGGCAAACTCTAAGCCAAAAACATAGTCCTCGGTGAAATCAAACTTTTTTAAACATATGTTATCTGTATCCGCCCAAAAGCCGCCCTTTTCGTATAGAAGCTTATATCTAAAATAGTTGGAAAAAGCGGAAAAGCTTCCTTTGCCTATTGATGTTTGATAGCAAAACACTTCTTTTTCAGGTAAAATTTCATTAGCATCACAAAGCTTTATTCCATCGGGCAGGTCTTTAATTTCATTATAAGCGTATAAATGATAATCATTACTATTGTGAATAAAGGAAGCCATTGAAAGTTTCTCTATTGTGGAGATTTCTTTTCCGACCCATAGTGATTGAATTGTATTATTCATTTTTTACCACTATTTAGTTTTAATAATGTGCTTAGGAAGTCTCTTGCGTAACCGTATGGAATCATATTGTTTATTTGACGTTTTAATACGACATAGCCTGACTGAAAATAACTTTCGTCATTATGCCAAACTAAATTATCTTTATCAAAGGATATATTGAACCCCAGTTTTCTAGCGCGAATACTCATGTCTATATCTTCATTGTAATTCATGCCTTTTCTGTCTGCGTTTATTGGTATAGATGGGTCCCATTTTAATAAAGAGTAGGCGGATTTTGTAATCACCCAAAATCCTCCTGTTTGATACAAGAAGGGATCATCTTTAGGATGGTTGTAATCAACCATGGTATGCGGTTTAAATATGCACCTATCCCAAAACCTATCGCCATTTGGTAGCAGTATTTTATTTCCCAGAATATTCCAGTATTTCTTTTTCGAATAGTTAATCAGGTTAAATAGCCAATTATCAGGAAAAATAAAATCATCATCTACGAAAACAATAATGTCGCCATCGACCTTATCGGCCGCAATAAACCTAAGCTTTGACAGCATACCCGAATTAGCATCACTGCAAGCTTCATTAACCTTAACGTTTTTTAACTTTTTATATTCGTCAACGCATCCTGTTATAGTTATATCTACCGACACCCCTTTGACGGCATTCATGCTCAATATGGATGATATTAGTATATTGGTCTTCCCTGTCTTTCCTCCGTTTGTCGATATACAAAAAGAAACTTTATTAATTTTTAATCTTGACATTTCTGAAATGTATGTTATAATGCTTCTAAACCTTTGGTTTTGAAGCTTTTCTCATGTTAATCTTATTATTCTTACGTAGACCTAATTCCTTACGTAGACCTTGTCTTACGGAGACCTCATATCTTACGGAGACCGTATGTTTTTTTAGAAAATAAAAACTTTTTTTCCTTGACATTACTCATGATACTATGCTATAATCAAATTTATTCTAAAAATAAATGGAAATAAACTCCCTCTCAGATAAAGAGCTGGTCTGCAATTTGCAGGTCGGCGTAAACCCCGAAGAAAGCCTCGGGGAATTAGTTCAGCGTCATAGTGGAATTTTTATAACAATGGTAAATAATTATTCACCCACTCATACTTCTGGCATAGTTTCAAACAGGAGAGAACTCTTGAAGGATAGAGATTATTACATCTATAAGGCTGCTATAAAATATGACGAGAATAGGAATACAAAATTCTCAACTCACCTTGGAAATGAAACTAGATGGTTATGCTTGAATATTTATAACAAAAACAAAAACTCAAAAGAGGTTAATTTAGATACTGCTAACATCCAAAACAAAGAACGATCAGTGCCAGATGAAAATAAAGTAGATTTAGAAATATTAAGTAAGATCATGAGTATGATAAATAAAGATCCAGATAATAGGGTTTCTAAAATATTCAGAATGAGATACATAGAAGGACAGAAAAACACGGTTATGCCATGGAACAAAATATGTAAACCATTAAAACTAAGTATTCAGGGATGCATAAACATTCATGACAAAACAATCAACAAGATCAAAAAACAACTAAAAGGAGAATTATGATAAACAAATTCATAGGAATCGGACACCTCACAAAAGATCCGGAAACAAAATCTTTCGAAAGTAGTAATACTAAATGCTCTTTCTCTCTTGCTATTAACAGCTCCAAAGACGAGGTCTTATTTATGGACACCGAATGCTGGAATAAGACAGCGGAGAATTGTAAAAAATTCATCTCAAAAGGTTCCTGCGTTTATGTCGAAGGAAAAATAAGGGTAAGTAAATGGGAAGATAAAACTGGCAACTCAAGGCAAAAATTCTACCTAAATGCAGACCTCGTTAGGTTTTTACCAAGCGGCAAGAAAGATGCGCCTCAAAGCATTGAGTCTAAAGCGCCTGAACCAAGCCCTTCCGCACAATCTATAGTCGAAGAAGAAGACATGCCCTTTTAAGGTAAGAGTATTATGAGTAAAATAAATTTTAGTGGACCAATAAACTCCTTAAGTTTTGGTAATGTCTCTATCAATATGCTAAGATCTCTGCGCAATAAAGGCGCCGATGTCTGCTTCTTTCCTTTAGGCAAGTCTTTGGATTTTTCTGCTTACGACAAAATAGATGAAGATTTAAAGGATTGGATTAAGAGTTGCTCTGATAATAGGCTTACTTCGCTAGACCCCGAATCCCCATCCCTAAAGATGTGGCATCTAAATGGCTCAGAGTCAGGCATTGGCCAAAACCAATATCTTTATACTTTTTACGAATGCGATGCGCCAACCTTAAGCGAGAGGAACATATGTTCTATTCAAAAAAAATGCATCTTCAGTAGCTCCCATGCTGAGGAATCCTTCAAGGAATCTGGTTGTAAAAATACAGACTACGTACCCATAGGATTTGACACTGATTTTTATGAAACAGGCAAGGTTTACTTGGAAAATAAAATAAATTTCGGGCTTATTGGTAAATTCGAAAAAAGAAAACATACCGCAAAAATCATCAGACTGTGGGCAGATAGATACGGGAACAACAATGACTACCAACTAACATGCTGTATAACAAACCCATTCTTCAAACCAGAGCAAATGGGCCAAGTTATAGCTCAATCCCTAGGAGGCAAAAAATATACTAACATAAATTTTCTTCCATACCTAAAAACAAACTCAGAAATGAATGAGCTTTACAACTCCATAGATATAAACTTAAGCGGATTAAGTGGCGCAGAAGGATGGAACTTGCCGGCTTTCAATTCCACCTGCCTAGGTAAATGGAGCGTTGTGTTGAATTGCACATCCCATAAAGATTGGGCGACAAAAGAAAACTCAATACTAGTAGAACCAGACGGACAGGAACCTATTTATGATGGGGCATTTTTCCAAGAAGGTCAGGACTTTAATCAAGGGAACCTAAACACCTTTTCCGACCAATCTTTCTACAAATCTCTAGATCAAGCTATAAATAAATATAGCAAAAGAAATGATAAAGGGGTTGAATTAAAACAGACATTTACTTATGATAATACAATTGAAAAAATCTTAAAAATTATAAATAAATGAATATTAAAAAACAAGGCGATGGCGTACTACTTTGCTGCGGTAAAGGAAGATGTCCTGTTTTAAAAAAGTCAAAAGAGAAATCTGGCCACTACGATATCAATGACGATTTCGGAGGAGAAGTTTCCCTTACTAAAGAACAACTTTTGGTTATAAAAGAAGCGCTAGAAGCACTTCATGATAGTTGAGTTGATCTCCTGTGTTGGTTTAATGTGGATCCTGAGATACGGGTCCATATTAAATCAACCAAGAGTTTTTATTTTTAAATATTCTAATTTATTAAAAGAATTATTTAATTGTAGTTTATGTCTTGGTTTTTGGTGTGGATTATTTATTGGTTTATTGATGTATAATTTTAAAGAAAGTAATATTTTATATTTATTATTTCCTTTATGTTCTAGTGCTTGTTGTTGGTTCTTTGATTCTTTATTGGATTTGATACAATTAAGCTGTAATAAATTAGATAAAAAATAGTTGACATTAGCTTGTATATCTGGTATAATCTAACACTATGCCAATGTACATCTTCGAGAACCCAAAGACCAAGGAAGAAATAGAGGTCTTCTTCCATATGAATGATGAGAAAAAATATGTGGACGACAATGGGCTCGAGTGGAAAAGAGTCTTCATATCATCTCAACTTAATACTGAAGCATCAATAGACCCGTGGGACAACAATAGCTTTGTAAACTCCACGGCAAACATGAAAGGTACTGTTGGTGATATGTTGGACAAGAGCGCCGAGTTATCTTCTATGCGCGCCGAAAAGAATGGTGGCGTAGATCCACTGAAGAAAAAATACTTTGAAAATTACTCCAAAGAGAGAAATGGAACAAAACATCATATGGATAAAGGTAAAACATATGAAAGTAAAAACGTAAAAATAGACTTCGATTAATTATGAGCTTACAATTATACAAACCAAATAAATACAATACTGGATTTGGATTCAGTTTCTCAATGGGCGTAGACAAAAATAGCGGTGAACCCATCCTATTTGTTTCAGCAATCATGCAACATTCTTGGGACGACAAAGCTAGAAGAGGAACCTTTATAGCAAACAAAGAAGATCCAGAAAAAAATATAACTTTAAAATTTAACGAATTTGAATGCGGATCAATAATTAATGCTGTCAAAAATAGATTTGCTTACGATACTTTCCACAAGTTTGATAACAATAAAACAACGATAAAATTTACACCATGGGACAAGCAGGTGAAAGTATCCAAGTTTGACGCTTCGACAAAAACTTACAAAGAAGAAATGCAGACTTTACCCGCCTTTGGCTTAACTATAATAAAGAATGGTGGCAGCACTTTTAAATGCTCGCTTGAACCAGGAGAAGCGGAGTGTTTGTCTAATTTCCTTCAAGTCATCTTACAGAAGACATATGACCACAGGATTAAGAAATCAGTAGAAGCTTTTGCGAGATCCAAACAGTCAAGTAATTCTGAAGACTGCCCTATTTAATGAAGAGGATATTATTTCATAGTAATCACAGTAAAGCTTTTACCGGCTTTGGTAAGAATTGCAAAAACGTTTTGTCTTATTTGTATTCTACTGGAAAGTATGAAATAATTGAAGCTTGTAACGGAATGGCTAAGTCTCATCCAGCATTAAGCAAGATGCCATGGAAATGTGTGGGTACACTTCCTGACGACCAAAGAAAGATACAGCAAATGAGCAAGGATCCCAGCATGGCTAGAGCAGCTGGTTATGGCTCGGAAACTATAGATAATTTAATAAAAGAATTTAAACCAGATGTTTATATAGGTGCCGAAGATATATGGGGCTTTAATGGATATTGGAAAAGAAAATGGTGGAATAAGACAAACTGCATGATATGGACCACCTTAGATTCTGAGCCCATTCTCCCATTAGCTCTAGAAGCTGCACCTCTTGTTGAGAATTTTTATGTCTGGGCTAGCTTCGCGGAAAGGGAGTTACATAAACTAGGGCACAAACACGTAAAAACCCTAAGAGGTACCGTTAAGCCTGACAACTTTTTTAAAATACCAAATGAAGAAAAATACAGGATTAGAAAAAAATTCAACATTGATACCAATTGTTTTTTGATAGGTTTTGTATTCAGGAATCAACTCAGAAAAAGTGTTCCTAATTTACTTGACGGGTTTTCAGATTTTTTAAAAAATAATCCAGAATCTAATAGTAAGTTACTGCTTCATACTCACTGGGGAGAAGGCTGGGATATAGTTAGGTTAATGAAGGAAAAAAATATTGACGCATCCAGGGTCCTAACAACTTATTACTGTAATAAATGCAAGCAGTATGACATAAAGCCTTTCAATGGTCAAGAAAGAAATTGTCCATTCTGCAAGACCCAGAAATCACAAAACACCACGAATGTGCAGGCCGGCGTTTCGGAGCGCCAACTAAATGAGATATACAACTTAATGGATGTCTACTGTCACCCTTTCACCTCAGGCGGTCAGGAGATACCAATACAAGAAGCTAAGCTCACCGAACTAATAACTCTCGTTACGAGCTATAGCTGCGGTGAAGATACTTGTACCAGAGAGAGTGGTTCGTTCCCCTTGGATTGGGCTGAGTATCGAGAACCCGGAACTCAATTTATAAAAGCTAGCACTTATCCATCTAGCATATCCAAGCAACTATCTAAGGTCTTCAAAATGAAACCAAACAAAAGGTCTGAAATAGGTAAGACTGGAAGAAAGTTTGTCATTGACAATTTTTCGCTTGATGTTATTGGTTCTCAGCTCGAAGATATTATAGATGAAATGCCTGAGTGTGATTGGGATTTTGATTTTTCAGAGAAAAGTAGGAATCCAGAATACGAACCGCCAGGAATAGAATCGGACTCAGACTGGCTCAAGGATATCTACGAAAATATTCTATTAATGAATGTTGACCCAAAAGAAGATTCTGGGCACAGGTTCTGGATGGACCAAATATCAAAAGGCAAAAGTAGAGAGGAAATATTAAAATACTTTAGGGAGGTTGCGGAGAAAGAAAACTCCTCTATTGGTCAAGATCTTAAATTTGAAAGACTGCTCGGTGATGAGGGTGCAGAAAACAGAATTGCTGTTGTTATGCCTGGAAGCGCAGGAGATGTACTTTGGGTTAATTCGTTGATTTCGAATCTGAAATCCCTGCACCCGGATCATAATATATATTTCATAACGGACCCCAAATTCTACCCATTTATAGAGGATCACCCCGACGTATATAGGCTCATACCATACAAGCCTGAAATTGATTCCGTAACATTTTTAGAGGGGATGGGGGAACATAAAGGGCACTTTCAAATAGCTTATCTCCCCCATATTGGAACTCAGAAAATATTAAATTACCCCCACAACGGTAAAGATAAAAATCAATTCAACCTTCTTCCATGATTAACAGATACAAAGGCGGCGTATTAGTTCCTATTTCTATTGGTGAATTATTTGACAGAATTTCGGTTCTCGATGTCAAGAAAAGAAAGATAAAAGACACCCCAAAACTACAGCACATTGAATCAGAGTACAAATTACTTAGACCGCTTTGCGATGATCTAATCAACGATTACCCAGAACTAAAATCATTGCTCTTAGATATAACTAACGTCAACGATATCCTTTGGGATATACTAGAAACACAGCGCAATAAAGAAAAAAATAAAGAACTAGACGATGAGTTTATAAATATATCTATATCAGTATACAGAGAGAACGATAAAAGATTTAAAATTAAAAATAAAATAAATGAATTAACTAGTTCAGAAATACAAGAACAAAAATATTATACTACCGGACAATGAGCCACATAGCAGAAGAATACGCAAAATCCCTCGGTGTCAGAATAGGGCAGCCCAAAATAACTAGTCACTTTTACCCCGTAATATCAGAAAAATTTATAACATTTCATACTAATGATAAGAAGTCTCCAGCTCGACATTACGACAACTGGAACCTAGTTATAAAAATGCTTAAACCTTACTTATCTGAACAGGGTATAGATGTGATACAGATTGGGGGTAAAGACGACCCAATTATAAAGGAATGTGATTTTCACCTCTTAGATTGTTCTTTTAAGCAGATGATATACGTCATCGGCATGTCTAAACTACACCTAGGGATAGACAGCTTGCCTGTTCATATAGCTAGCGCACTCGACAAAAAAATAGTATCTCTTTACTCTAATTTATTTCCAGAATGTTCTGGCCCAATATGGGGTAAAAATTCCGAAACCAAATTGCTTTCCCCAAATTTTAACGAGATCAAACCTTCTTTTTCTAATAATGAAAGCGTCAAAAGGATTAACGAAATAAAGCCCGAAGAAATAGTTTGCTCAACTCTAGATTTATTAAAAATAGATCACGACCTTAACAATTACCAAACTTTAAATATAGGCGCCCATTTCAATAATAAAATAATTGAAGCTATACCTAACTCCCCAGCTCCAGAAGGCTTTCTTCAAAAATCTCTAATAAACTTACGGTGTGATTATGGAATTTCAGACGAAGGTCTAGCATCTTGGCTTAATTTTAGAGTAAACTTAATGACGTCCAAGAAGATAAATTTAAACTTCTTACAAAGGTATGCGCCAAATATAATTGCCATGACTTTATTCGTAGAGGATGAAAACTTTGATCAGGAATACCTCAACCACCTCGACTCAATGAATATAAAATATTCTCTAATTTGCAGAGATAACAGTAAGATATCTTCGATTAGATTTGAATTCTTCGACTGGGTTATTGAGGAATATAAAAAGTACAATAAAAAAGACCTTGACTTTTCTAAAGAAGTATGTAATAATACGTTCTATCATAGCAATAAAATACTCATATCAAATGGTAAAAAATATTCATGCAAAGCGGCGTGTGATGCAGGAATTGAAAGAACCGAAGAAGATCAAAAAATTATCGACAATGATATTTTTTGGGAAGAAGTAGAACATATAAATATATACAATTATGCCAAGAACAAAAAAGACAACAGACGAAGAATCAAAAGAGAGTAAAATCAACAACTCAGAAGGGCCAGAAAAATTCAATAGAGATGAAAATGGCCTACTAAAAAACATTCAGTACGAGTTTAACGAAGACGGTTCTGTCAACTGGAGGGCCATGATAAAAGAAGAGCATCTATTTCCTAATAAGCTATGGTTTCAAGCTAGGAATAAAGACATGCCTAGATCCATAGATGGATTAAAGGATAATCAGCTCTTAATTAAACTTAGTGGAATTAAAGAGCTCGCCAGATTGAGGGGTTTCTCTAGTGTTTCTTACGTTATGGATAAATGCGAAGATGACCACGTAGCGGTTACTTGTAATACTGTCTTTATTCCAAATTATGAAACAGGAGGTGAGGCTGTCTCGTTTGAGGACATGGCTAACGCAAGCACAAAAAATACCAGTAGTTTTGCTACTAAGTTTCTTGAAACCATAGCTTGCAATAGATCATTCGTTCGTTGTGTCAGAAATTTTTTAAACGTCCACATAGTTGGAGATGACGAAATGGATAAGTCAAACCTAGGTTCCGCAGATTCATCTAAGCCGGCTCAAAAAAGCGACCCATTTAGCCCCACAACAACACTCAAGAATAGAGCTAAAAGTATCCTTTCAGCCGATTCTTTTGAGGATTTCAAGCCGTTTATTAAAAAAATGTGGCAAGAAAAGAAAGAAGGGGTTTATCAAAACCCAAATGTCGAAACGTGGAAAGACTGGGACAATATATCAGTCAAAGACGCAAAGATTCTGATAAGCTTAATATCTTAAGCTTGAGGAATAACAACTTTATAAGGATGAGATGAGGGTAATTTATCTGTCGTTCCCCACTTGTGGGCTAAATACCCTTCCATCTTTTGCCTGGTTGTTTCATCTGTATTCTCCACAAAAACGACTTCCGAAATAAACCCCGAGGGACT
>TARA_R110002012_G_scaffold60951_7_pt1 | contig 35590 bp, 31 predicted proteins | sample TARA_R110002012 | Tara Oceans TARA_R110002012 (sample SAMEA4396515) | marine metagenome | biome: Westerlies Biome; feature: [DCM] deep chlorophyll maximum layer (ENVO:01000326); material: water (ENVO:00002006), including particulate matter (ENVO:01000060) such as... | depth 40 m
CCGCTAAGCCTGAAGCGCCTAAGCCTGATACCCCCAAACCTGATACCCCCAAACCGAAGCCCGCGCCGGCACCAACGACTGACAAGGATGCGGTAGCCGCCGCATTGGCCGAAGCTTTGGGCACCTCTGATGCGCCGGTAACTGCCCCGGCAACTCCGTCTGGTCCGCCGCTATCGGCAGGAGAGAAAGAAGCGCTGCGGGTTGCGGTTTCGTCATGTTGGAATGTCGGTTCTCTTTCCTCCGAGGCTTTGCGCACTACTGTTGTTGTCAGTGTGGCAATGAACCAGGATGGGACACCCCAAACCAATTCGATTACTATGACCAGCAGCTCGGGGGGGACGCAAGCCGCCGCGGGTCAAGCGTTCGAAGCAGCAAGGCGGGCGATTATCCGCTGTGGAGCGCGTGGATATCAGCTTCCTGTAGATAAATTTGGCCAATGGCAGAATATTGAGATGACTTTTAATCCTGAAAGGATGCGCATCAAATGATTGTACGAGTCTTGAGCATATGGTTGGCGCTTTTTGGCGTGTTGGCCACGACGGCGCAGGCGCAGCAAGGACCGTTGCGGATCGAGATCACCGAGGGCGTGATCGAACCGTTGCCATTTGCCGTGCCTAGTTTCCAACCAGAAAGCGGTGATGCGGGCAAGATGGCCGTCGATCTGGCACGGGTCGTATCTGAAGATCTTGTCGGCTCGGGCCTGTTTCGCGAAATTCCCGCCAGTGCATTCATTTCAACGGTGAGCGATTTTAATGCGCCGGTGCAATACGCCGATTGGAAAGCAATTAATGCCCAAGCTTTGATCACCGGTGCCGTGAGCGTATCGGGTAATACAATGAACGTGAAATTCCGCCTTTACGATGTATTCTCTGGTGCCGAACTAGGCTCGGGTCTGCAATTCGCGGGAACAGTTGATGGCTGGCGTCGTATGGCACACAAGGTCGCGGATGCTGTCTATTCTCGGATCACCGGTGAGGGGGGGTATTTTGACAGCCGCGTCGTATATGTTTCGGAGACCGGTCCCAAGGATGGTCGCCAGAAACGCCTGGCAGTGATGGATTACGACGGTGCCAACGTGCAGTACCTTACCGATAGCTCTTCGATCGTGCTGGCACCGCGCTTCTCCCCTTCCGGTGACCGTATCCTGTACACAAGTTACGAAAGCGGGTTCCCTCGTATTTACGTCCTAGATATTGGTTCGGTTCAGCGCCGCGGGCTGGAAAGTGCCGAAGGCACGATGAGCTTTGCTCCGCGTTTCTCTCCTACGGGAAACACGATTGCCTATTCTCTTACACAGGGTGGCAACACTGATATCTTCGTCATGGATATCGCCACAGGGCAATCTATACGCCTCACCAACACGCCGTCGATTGAAACCGCCCCCAGCTATTCGCCCGATGGTAGCCAGATTGTCTTTGAAAGCGACCGCTCCGGCTCGCAGCAGTTGTATGTCATGCCCGCCAATGGCGGAGAGGCGACACGCATTTCCTTTGGCGAGGGAAGATACGGGACACCGGTATGGTCACCACGCGGCGATCTGGTCGCGTTCACCAAGCAAAACAAGGGGCGTTTCCACATCGGCGTGATGCGTCTGGACGGTTCGGAAGAACGGTTGCTGACGGCTTCGTTCCTAGACGAAGGTCCGACATGGGCACCCAATGGACGAGTCATTATGTTTGCCCGTGAAACCCAAGGTGCAGGGGGGATTTCGTCGCTGTATTCTGTCGATATTTCTGGACGGAACCTGAAACCTGTACGTACGCAGGAAGGTGGGTCCGACCCGTCGTGGTCACCGCTGCAGAAGTGATGGTCGCGATACCTTGGCATTTCCCAATGCCTAGGCAATATGCTAATAGTTTTGAAACAACGATAAATGCCAGCTTTAAAAAGGCCCACCCTATGAACCGCATTCTAACGAGCACACTCTTCATCGCAGTCTTGGCCATTTCGGCCTGTACCAACCCGAACCGTTTTGGTGCTGACGGTATGAACGGCGCAGGCAATATGGGCAACGCCAACGGCGGAATTATCCCAGGCAGTGCCAACGACCCTGCCTCGACGGCTTATTTTCAGCAGGCTATCGGTGACCGCGTTCTTTTTGAGGTTGACCAGTCCACACTGACAACCGTCGGTCAGGCCACCCTGAACGGGCAGGCAACATGGTTGAACACCAATACCGATTACCAAGCCGTGATCGAAGGCCACGCGGACGAACAGGGCACGCGCGAATACAACCTTGCCTTGGGTGCACGTCGTGCCAACGCCGCACGCGAATATCTGATTTCACGGGGGGTCTCGGCCAATCGGTTGCGCGTTGTAAGCTACGGCAAGGAACGTCCGATCGAGATTTGCTCGCAAGAAGCCTGCTATGCCAAAAACCGCCGGGCGGTTACGGTTCTGGCTGGTGGTTTAACCAGCTAAATCAGCTTACGGGAAGTTAGGAATATCACTATGCGGTTTGTTTTGATAGTGGCGCTCGGGCTGGCCTTCGGACCGGTTGTGGCGCAGGCTCAGGATGCTCAAACCTTGGCGGATGTGCGCCAAGAATTGACCGTCCTGAACGTTGAGGTGCAAAAGCTGCGCCGCGAGCTTTCAACAACGGGCGGCGCAGGTGCCCCCGTGGCGAGCGGCTCGGTTCTGGATCGCGTCAATGCGATGGAAAGCGAACTGCAACGCCTGACTTCGAAAACCGAGGAGCTTGAGAACAAGGTCAATCGGGTAGTGACCGACGGTACCAACCGGATTGGCGATCTTGAATTCCGGTTGGTTGAGTTGGAAGGCGGCGACGTTGGAAGCATTGGGCAGACACCGACACTGGGCGGAGGAGAGTTGCCACCCACTGCCGCTCCTGCGGCATCTGCACTGGCAACTGCGCCAACAACGTCGTCCGATACAGCGGAACTAGCGATTGGCGAAGCATCGGATTTTGAGCGGGCGAAGGCGGCGCTCGCTGACGGTGACTTTCGCACCGCCGCTGACCAGTTTGCGACCTTTAATCAGACCTATCCGGGTGGCCCACTAGGCCCAGAAGCCGATTTGCGCCATGGTGATGCGCTACAAGGCTTAGGCGATACCCGCGAGGCAGCGCGGGCGTACCTTGCCAGCTTCAGCGCCAATCCGACTGGACCGTTGGCTGCGGAGGCGCTCTTTCAACTGGGCAAATCGCTGGGTGAGCTGGGCCAGGTTCAAGAAGGCTGCGTCACCTTAGGTGAGGTTGCCATGCGGTTTCCTTCCAGCCCGTATGTGGCGCAGGCTCAGGCACAACGCGCCGTGCTGTCGTGCCAGTAAGCTATGACGACGTCAGCGCTGTCTCAACGCATCGCTGACAGCTTTCTGCCCGACCCTCCCAAGTCTATCGGGGTCGCGGTCTCCGGCGGGAGCGATTCGTTAGCTTTATTGTACCTGTTGCATGATTTTGCGCGCGCTCATCACATTGCGCTGTCGGTCGCAACCGTTGATCACGGGCTACGGTCCGAAGCCGCAGCCGAGGCAAATTCGGTTGCCGAAATTTGCGCCGCACTGGGCGTTCCCCATACAGTGTTGACGTGGGTCGGCTGGGATGCTCGCGGCAACTTGCAAGATGAGGCCAGAAAGGAACGCTATCGCCTGCTGGCGCAGTGGGGCCGGGCTCAAGGGCTTGACCTTGTCGCCCTGGGCCATACGGCGGATGATATGGCCGAAACATTTGTTATGCGATTGGGGCGGCGGGCCGGGGTCGATGGCTTAGCCGCGATCGCACCCCAGTTTGAACGGAACCAAATGCGGTGGGCGCGCCCGCTTTTGTCCTCGCGCCGCACCGAGTTGCAGGAATATCTAGACGCAAGAAACGTCACATGGGTAAATGACCCAAGTAACGATGACGACAAATACACCCGAGTCCGCGTGCGTAAGGCTTTGGCCGTGCTATCGGAGCTGGGCGTTGATTCTATGGCGCTGGCAGATGTCGCTGAAAATCTGAAATCCGCACGTGATGCCCTTGCCCATCACATGTTGATGACTGCACGGCAAATCGCGATCTGTCAGACAGGGGCTGTTTCGGTTGACGAACAAGCGTTCCAAACGCTCCCGTCCGAAACAAAGCGCAGATTGGTCTGTCATGCTTTGAAGTGGGTGAATAATGCACCGTATTCACCACGCAGTAGTGCATTGCGCGATGTGTTCTCTATGCTGGAAAGCGCCCCGGCTGCGACCATTCAGGGCTGCATGATACGCCGAAAGGGCAAAAAGCTTTGGATATTCAGAGAGTTGAACGCCGCGAACTCGCATGAGGCATCAGTGCTAGATTTGTGGGATTCTCGGTGGCGCGTTGTTCCGCCACCCGATTGGACGAGTGACCTTGATCTGCTGACAATCCGGGCTTTGGGGCCAGAAGGTCTGGCGCACTGCCCCGGTTGGCGCGACATTGGCGTGCCGCGGGGGGTGCTTCTGGCTTCACCGGCGGTATGGAACAGATCACAACTGGTTGCGGCACCCCTTGCTGGTTGGGCGCAAAACTGGCAAGCAGTGCCCGAACGAGGCGAGGACGTGTTCTTCGCCACACACATAACGCATTGAACATACGCTCATCGTGTCTATCTTAGATGCAACGGGTGCTTTGTCTTGGTGCCGTCCCCCGGATGTAGGAGACTTTCCTTTGGGTAATATGCGCAATCTCGCCTTTTGGGTTGTATTGATGCTTTTGGTTTTGGCGCTGTTCAATCTGTTCAGCGGATCAACCGGTGGCCTTCAAAGCCGCGAAATCAGCTATTCAGAATTTGTGACCGCTGTCGAAGCTGGTGATGTCCGCAATGTCACGCTGGATGGTGAACAGGTGCGCTTCCGCCGCGCCGATGGCAGTGACTATGTCACTATCAGGCCGGAAGATGCGGAAGTAACCAAATTGCTTATGACCAATGACATTCCAGTTCGGGCCGAGCCTCAGCAACAGTCGGGATTCCAGACATTTCTGATGTCGTTGCTGCCAATTTTGCTTCTGATTGGGGTGTGGATCTACTTTATGAACCGCATGCAAGGCGGGGGCAAAGGTGGGGCTATGGGTTTTGGCAAGTCCAAGGCCAAGATGCTGACCGAAAAACACGGTCGTGTGACGTTTGATGACGTTGCCGGTATCGACGAAGCCAAGGAAGAGCTGGAAGAGATCGTAGAATTCCTGCGCAATCCGCAAAAGTTCAGCCGTCTGGGCGGCAAGATCCCCAAAGGGGCGCTGCTCGAAGGCCCTCCGGGTACTGGTAAGACGCTGCTGGCCCGCGCTATCGCGGGTGAGGCAGGCGTGCCATTCTTCACCATCTCGGGTTCCGACTTTGTCGAGATGTTCGTTGGTGTCGGTGCGTCGCGCGTGCGCGACATGTTCGAACAAGCCAAGAAGAACGCACCGTGTATTGTGTTTATTGATGAAATCGACGCTGTCGGTCGTCATCGTGGTGCCGGTTATGGCGGCGGTAATGATGAGCGCGAACAGACATTGAACCAGCTATTGGTCGAAATGGACGGCTTCGAGGCCAACGAAGGTGTAATCATTATCGCCGCGACCAACCGTAAGGATGTGCTTGATCCGGCTTTGCTGCGTCCGGGTCGCTTTGACCGTCAGGTGTCTGTCGGCAACCCCGACATCAAAGGCCGCGAGAAAATTTTGGGCGTTCATGCCCGGAAGACCCCGCTTGGCCCTGACGTTGATCTTCGGATCATTGCACGTGGTACACCGGGATTTTCTGGTGCCGATCTGGCGAACCTTGTGAACGAGGCAGCGCTTACCGCAGCGCGTGTGGGCCGCCGTTTTGTCGCGATGATGGATTTTGAATCTGCCAAGGACAAGATCATGATGGGAGCCGAGCGCCGCTCGATGGTGCTGACCCAGGACCAGAAAGAAAAGACTGCTTATCACGAAGCTGGCCACGCGATTGTTGGTATCAAATTGCCCAAATGTGATCCTGTCTACAAGGCAACTATTATCCCGCGTGGCGGGGCCTTGGGGATGGTGATGAGCCTGCCCGAGATGGACAAGTTGCAGATGTTCAAGGATGAGGCCGAGCAGAAAATTGCGATGACCATGGCGGGCAAAGCCGCTGAAATCATCAAGTACGGCGCTGAAACGGTATCTTCCGGACCGATGGGCGACATCATGCAAGCCAGCCAGTTGGCGCGCGGAATGGTGATGCGTATGGGTATGTCCGACAAGGTGGGCAACATTGATTACTCCGAAGCTGCGGCAGGGTATCAGGCGAACGGCGGGGCCGGCGGCTTTTCAGTCTCTGCGGCTACGAAGGAACTTATCGAGAGCGAAGTGAAACGCTTTATCGACGAGGGTTATGATCGGGCGTACAAGATCATCTCTGAAAACGAAGAGGAGTTCGAGCGCTTGGCGCAAGGCCTGTTGGAGTACGAAACTCTCACTGGGGAAGAAATCAAGCGTGTTATTGCAGGCAAACCGCCTCAGGACCCCAATGGCGATGACACCAGCGGTATGGATAAACCCAGTGTTACCGATATCCCCAAAGCTAAGGGCAAGAAAACGCCGCCGTCAGGTGGGTTGGAACCTGAACCAATGGCATAGGCAGTATCGCTGGTTGTCCCCATGTCTCGAATTTATAAGGCCCTGCAGTTGCGGGGCCTTTCCTCTTAAAGAGCCATTCCGCAAACTGTGTGCAGCAACAAATGTAGGATACCAACCATGCCGGCGCTTAAACTAACCGAATATACGGCTACCATCACTTGGCTGGGCGTCGTTCCAAAGCTTGCCAAAGGCATACGTGCTGAAGCCCGGTCAGAAGTGTTTGCAAGCTACGCAGGGTTCGAAGAGGACGTCCATGCCGGCCTCACGCGTCCGTCTTGCGTACGCATGACGGCAACCTACCCCAAAGGCACTGAGATCAGGAACGTACGTCAGCTATCCATTTTATCGGCTGAAGAACTGGCCGGGATAGCAACCGACATGGGGTTGGATAACCTTGATCCTGTTCACCTCGGTGCCTCAATTGTAATTAACGGGATTCCCGATTTCACCCATGTGCCGCCAAATGCGCGGCTACAAGCTGAGTCTGGCGCTACCATAACCATAGATATGGAAAATCTTCCCTGCGTGTTACCGGGCCGCGAGATTGATCGTGACACCCCTGGACATGGTGCAAAGTTCAAGTCCGCCGCCTGGAATCGGCGTGGTGTGACCGCTTGGGTCGAACGCGAGGGGTTATTGAAGTTGGGCGATACATTGCGTTTGTTCATTCCGGATCAGCCAGCCTGGCGACACGGTTAAACCATGCACAGGACGTGATTCACTAAAAAGATTTCCAAAAAGAAACGCGCTCGGGGGCAATCGCCGTTTCACGTGGTGGAAATGTCGGAAATGCGCCCTCTGAATGTGGCACATGGCGCGTATGCAAGGCACAGCAACGCATAACGTCCAGCACCGCGACAGGGGATCAACATGGCATTTAAGACCGATATTCAAATTGCACGCGAAGCATCGAAACGACCTATTCAAGAGATCGGTCAGAAGCTGGGAATTAGCAGCGCCGATCTGCTGCCCTATGGTCATGACAAGGCGAAGGTGTCGCAATCATTCATCAACTCGGTGCAGGACCGGCCTGATGGCAAGCTGATCTTGGTCACGGCGATCAACCCGACCCCCGCGGGCGAAGGTAAAACAACCACGACCGTCGGCTTGGGGGATGGGCTCAATCGTATCGGCAAAAATGCAGCCGTCTGTATCCGTGAAGCATCGCTTGGCCCGAACTTCGGAATGAAGGGCGGTGCCGCGGGAGGCGGTTACGCCCAGATTGTACCGATGGAAGAGATGAACCTGCACTTCACGGGCGATTTCCACGCCATCACATCGGCCCATAATTTGCTCAGCGCGATGATTGATAACCATATTTACTGGGGCAATGAGCTTGAGATCGACTTGCGTCGGGTTGTGTGGCGCCGTGTCGTGGATATGAACGACCGTGCACTGCGGCAGATCACCGCCTCGCTTGGGGGGGTGTCCAACGGTTTCCCGCGTGAGGCAGGTTTTGATATCACGGTGGCATCGGAAGTCATGGCCATTTTGTGTTTGGCGCGCAATTTGGGTGACTTGCAAAAACGTCTAGGCGATATGATCGTCGCTTATACCCGTGAACGTAAGCCGATATACGCCCGCGACATCAAGGCTGACGGCGCGATGACCGTCTTGTTGAAAGATGCAATGCAGCCCAACCTCGTGCAGACGCTCGAGAATAACCCGGCCTTTGTTCACGGTGGGCCGTTTGCGAATATCGCGCATGGGTGTAATTCTGTCATAGCAACAACAACCGCACTGAAGCTGGCGGATTACGTGGTAACCGAAGCAGGTTTTGGTGCTGATCTGGGTGCCGAAAAGTTCCTGAATATCAAATGCCGCAAGGCGGGGTTGGCCCCCTCATGTGTTGTGGTGGTTGCTACTGTCCGGGCGATGAAGATGAACGGCGGCATTGCCAAAGCGGATTTGGGTACCGAAAATGTCGATGCGGTTCAAGCTGGTTGCCCTAACCTTGGTCGTCACATCGAGAATCTGAAATCCTTTGGCGTGCCCGTGGTCGTGGCCATCAACCATTTTGTCACGGACACTGATGCCGAGGTGCAAGCGGTAAAGGATTATGTCGCCTCCCAAGGGGCGGAAGCCGTACTTTCACGGCACTGGGAGCTGGGGAGCGCAGGATCTGCTGACTTGGCAACCAAGGTGGTTGAAATCATAGATAGGGGCGAGGCAAATTTCGCACCCATTTACCCTGATGAAATGAGCCTTTCTGACAAAATCAATACGATCGCGACCAAGATATATCGCGCCGACGCAGCCGTGATGGATCAGAAAATCTTGAAACAGCTACAGGACTGGGAAGAGCAGGGATATGGTAACCTGCCGGTCTGTATGGCCAAAACCCAATATAGCTTTACCACCGATCCCGAAGCACGCGGGGCACCGACTGGCTTTAACATCCCGGTCCGCGAAGTACGCCTGTCTGCGGGGGCTGGTTTTGTCGTCGCGATCTGCGGCGAGATCATGACAATGCCGGGTCTGCCACGGGTACCTTCGGCCGAAAATATCCGCCTAAATGATGCCGGCGATGTTGAAGGTCTGTTCTAAAGGCGTATGAGAAGGGCGCGGGAAAGCATGGTCCAGCGCCCTTTTATATGCACGTGCATGTATAAGAGCAAAGTAAATTGCAGGAGACACACCCATGGCGGCGACTATCATCGACGGTAAAGAATTTGCGGGCCGCGTGCGTGCACAAGTGGGGCAACATGTCGAACGGTTGAAATCTGACCATGGGATCACACCGGGGCTGGCAGTGGTCCTGGTCGGGGCGGATCCGGCCTCAGAGGTGTACGTTCGATCAAAGGGTAAAATGACGCGCGAGGTCGGCATGAAATCGGTCGAACATCGGTTGGACGCAAATACATCCGAAGCGAAGTTACTAAAGCTGATCGATGCGTTGAATGCTGACCCCGAAATTCATGGGATACTTGTACAGCTGCCCTTGCCCAAACATCTGAACGAAGATCTTGTGACCAATGCCATTGATCCAGTCAAGGACGTGGATGGGTTCCATATCTCGAATGTCGGATTGTTGGGTGCCGGTCAGAAGGCGATGGTCCCATGTACCCCTTTGGGTTGCCTGATGATGCTTCGCGACCATCACGGCGATCTGTCGGGGATGGATGCAGTGGTGATTGGCCGTAGTAACATCGTAGGCAAGCCCATGGCGCAATTGCTGTTGAATGACAGTTGCACTGTGACGGTCGCACATTCCCGGACCAAGGATCTTGCAAAGGTTGTAGGCCGTGCCGACATCGTCATAGCCGCAGTAGGACGACCGGAAATGGTCCCGGGCGAGTGGATCAAACCGGGTGCCACTGTTATTGACGTGGGTATCAATCGTTTGGATGCACCCGAACGAGGCGAGGGCAAAACCCGTCTTGTTGGCGATGTCGACTTTGAAAGTTGCGCGGCGGTCGCCGGAGCGATTACGCCAGTTCCAGGAGGGGTCGGGCCGATGACAATCGCTTGCCTGTTGGCAAATACCGTGACGGCATGTTGCCGTGCCAATGGGCTCACAGAGCCTGAAGGGCTGACAGCCTAGCGTAATCGCCAGCCTTCGCGGAATTTATGCCGTGACTGGTACCATCGTCCCTTGAAGCAGTGCGATTAGCGTCTGAACCCCTTGCTCCACGGCGTAGACCTCTGCGGTCACGACGCACAACCGCTTACCCGGCTTCACTACCTTGCCGACCGAGATCAGCTTTTCTCCCCGGGCAGGGGCAAGCAGGTTGATCTTTATCTCGGCGGTTACCACCTCTTGGTGCAACGGTAGCATCGTGAGGGCAGCATATCCTGCCGCACTGTCACCGATCGAAAATGTAAGGCCCGCGTGACCGAATCCCTGCTGTTGGCGCGCACCTGGGGAAATAGGGGCTTCTATCCTGACCGAACCGCGCTGGATATCTATAATCCGAGCATCAAACGTGGCCATCATGGTTTGGGCATCAAAACTCGTTTGGATGCGGGTTACTTCTTCAATATTCATAGTACACCCTTCTAAATAGATATTACCATTTTTCCTCGGCGATACATCTGTCTAACGGGGCATCGGAATGGCAGTAAGGCAAAACCCCGTCAAGATCGCACAAGCGTCGGCGTTCATCAAAGACTGTAAAACCGGAGAACTACTTCGCAAACCTCCGGTATATGTACCGTAGGCTGGCATGATCACGCGATTTCCATCAATTAAAAACGCCGGTCGGGATACGGTATGCTTACCAAGCCTTAGGCTTGCTTTGGGGTGATAATGGCCAGACACCTCAGCAGATGCACCCGCAACGGCAATATGCCTAAAAGTGATAGGCCCAATAGACACCTCGGGCAGGCACATGCCTCCCATATCCATCGGCACCGGGTCGTGGTTGCCTTGGATCCAGACCCATTGCCTCTGGTTCTGAAGTTGTGCAACCCAATCGCGTATACTTGAGGGCAAACTACGACCCGCCGCTACGTCATCAAAACTGTCTCCTAAACACACGACCGTTTCGACCGGATAGTCTTGCAGGTTCTGTGCAAGACGTCCCAACGTATCATGCGTTTCATACGGCGGCAAAATAGCGCCACCCCTGCGGGCTACGCGCTCCGACTTACCAAGGTGAAGATCTGACACACATAGCAAACGTCTTTCCGCCCACCATAATGCACCCGATCCCAAAGCCGTAAAATAAATGCCAGAGAGGTTGAATTCAAAGCTCATGTTCATGATGCGTTCATGAAGCTGTCAGCCGCTAGACGCAAGCAAATCCTTATTGAAACATCGAAGTAGTGCGAGCTGCGGGGGGGGTATGAGTATTTTAAAAAGGGTGAATGGAAGACGTCCATAATCAACAGATGCATGGTCGACGACGAACGCCTTCACCCTTTACGGCCATCGGCTCTCCAGCCTGTACCGCACCCATGTAGATATTCAGTGTTAGTGAATAATGGGTGAACTTCCGGCTTCACCCTTTTTAAAATACTCACTGCATCGCCAGATGCGGTTATAATGTGGTCAAAATAGGAGCAATTTTTGCGCGCATTTTTATGCGGGCGGGACATTTAGTGCTAACAACCCCGCTTCCCCCATAAGCCTTTCGGCTTCCTTTGCCATGAGTCTTCGTTCGGCTTCGCCTTTTATAGGGACGCGACCCACTTCCAAGAGCATGGGCGCACACAGAGGGCTTACCCTGTCGAGTTTTATATGATCAATTCGGTTATCGATGCGCAGGAGCATTTCCTTTATTCGCCCGAAATCTACCAACCCTCGAAACGCCTCTTCCCGAGTGATTTGCAGTAAAAGATGCTCGGGGTCATATTTAAGTAGGGTATCGTATAGGATGTCGGAACTGAAAGTGGCCTGACGCCCTGATTTTCGAGATTGAGGGGTGTTTTTTTCTATCAGCCCCGCGATGGTTGCTACGGCACGAAAGATGCGTTTCATAACGGCATTACCGGATAGCCACGCATCGAGCCCACTATCTAGAGCGGCGGGCATGAGCAAATCGCCTGGGGCGCCAATTTCATCCAACCCCCACACAAGCGTTGCATAATCAGTCGCGACAAAACCTAGCGAGTGCAGGCCAAGCTCTTCCATTTTTTGGGTCAAGAGCAGGCCCAGCGTTTGTTGGCCGTTTCGCCCTGCAAAGCCATAAAAAGCCGTGTGCGCAATGTCCTCGTGGGGAAAGCTTTCGATCAGCATGCGGCCGGGCTGCGGGAGCTGGCTAACTTCGCGTTGCAGCGATAGCCACTTCGTGGTGTGTCGAGGTAATTCGGGCCAGCTATCTCGAGCAAGGATTCCCTGCACCTTAGCCGATAATTGTGTGGAGGTTGCGAACTTTGTTCCCATAAAGCTTGCCACGCGCGGTTTTTTCGCTGTTGCGCGGCTTACCTCTACGGTCATTTCGCGCAGGCCTTCGTATTTAACGATCCGACCACCGATCAGGAACGTGTCACCTGCAGAAAGCGTGGCCGCGAAGCCTTCCTCGATTTCGCCCAAAGGGGTGCCGACGCGTCGGCCTTTCATTCGCACCTTTAACTTTTCTGTATCTTGGATGGTTCCGATATTCATCCGAATGATGCGGCTGCTTCTGGGGTCACGCAGTTGCCATTTTCCATTCTGCATCAGCAACCTTTGCCAACGGTCATAAGAACGTAATGCATATCCGCCTGTCGCACAAAATTCGAGACATGCATCGAATGCAGGGCGTGTGAGGGTCGCGTATGAGCCAGCTGAGATGACCTCTGCATAGAGATCATCGGCAATAAACGGGCCGGCGCATGCGGTGATAAGGATATGCTGGCAAAGTACATCGCGGGGGCCAGGGCCACGGGGCTCTCCATCCAGTTCGCCAGCCATCACTGCTTCTAGAGCGGCAGCGCATTCTACGACTTCGAATTGATTGGCTGGCACTAGAAGCGCCTTGGACGGAGCGTTATAGCGATGATTGGCTCGGCCAATGCGTTGAACAAGACGTTTGACGTTCTTAGGGGCACCGATCTGAATTACCAGGTCGACGTCCCCCCAATCGATACCAAGGTCCAGTGACCCTGTGCAGACGATAGCGCGCAAGTCACCCCGCACCATCGCCGCCTCTACGCGAATGCGCTGCTGGCGATCGAGCGAACCGTGGTGGATACCGATGGGCAAGCTTTCGTCATTGGCTAGCCATAGCCTGTGAAAAAAGATTTCTGCCTGAGCGCGGGTATTGTGATAAATCAGCGTGGTCTTATGCTGTCGCACCTGATCAAGCACGTCCGGTATCGCATAGGCCGCACCATTCCCCGCCCAAGGTGGCGACGTGTCTGTGCGTAGCATTTGGATATCTGGAGCCGGGCCAGGGTCAGCTAGCAGGATCGGGCACGGATCCGGGTGACGTGCCATGAAACGAGCGATTTCTGCAGGGTCGTCAACGGTTGCTGACAAGCCTACACGACGAAGACCAGGGCAAAGTGTTTCTAGTCGGGACAGTGCCAGCATCAGCTGATCGCCCCGCTTGCTATCGGCCAAAGCGTGGATTTCATCGATCACCACGCGCTTGAGACCCTGGAATGTACGAGCTGCGTCTTCATAAGAAGTAAGCAGCGCTAGGCTTTCCGGGGTAGTGAGCAGGATGTGCGGGGGATCTGCACGCTGCCTTCGTTTATGGGCTTGGGATGTATCACCGGTGCGGTCTTCGATCCGGATGGGTAGGTCCATCTCGGTGACCGGTGTCGTCAGATTTCGTTTGATGTCGGCTGCAAGAGCTTTGAGTGGCGAAATGTATAGCGTGTGTAACCCTACATGGGCACCGTTGGACAGGTCGATGAGGCTCGGCAAGAAGCCTGAAAGGGTCTTGCCCCCCCCGGTTGGAGCGATCAGCAGAAGTGCCGGTGCATCTGCACGATCCAGTAATTCTTGCTGGTGAGGATGGATTGTCCAGCCTTTTGTGGCGAACCAGGTTGCGAATTTAGGAGGTAAACTGTGCATGCTTTGTTAGATAGGTGTGAACCGGGCGGGGGCCAGCCCCCGCACCCCCGGAGTTTACCGGCAAAATGAAATTAGGAGCGCGGCTTCAGGTTTGCGATCGCGGCTTGTATGGCGGTGGGGAGCGTGATGTCAGCGCCCTGCGGGGCGGCATCCAACGCGCTTGCAATATCTTTGACCAAAATGCCGATGGTATTGTCTTGGGCATAACCGTCGCGAGAAAATTCTATATCGCTCATACCAGAGGCGAACCAGTTTTGGCCCGAGGAGGTATGAATGAGGGCGAGGAGGTTTGCCTCATTAATGCCGGCATGATCTGCCCAGTCGAGCACAAGGCGGGTCATGGCGGTGTTCGCGGCGGCAAGCATATTGTTTAGTACTTTGGCCTGCATGCCGGCACCGTAATCGCCCATATGGTGGAAATGGGTTCCCATCGCATCTAACAAAGATTGAATCCCTGCGATGTCAGTTGGCGAACCACCTAACATGAAGCTTAGTCGTGACTGTTGTGCCGCGATACTGGCACCAGACATCGGGGCGTCTATAAGCGCGATTTCGGGCGCCACACGAGCGCGCAGACTTTGAACATAGCGGGGGCTCAAGGTTGACGACACAACGATGCGCTTGAGGTTTGGTGCGTCGACAAAGCGCTGGTCGTCGAAAATGACATTTTCAGTTTGGGCGATGTCGCGGACAACGGTAATAAGGGTTTCAACAGGGGCATAGACCTTTGAAATGTCGTTGGTTATGAAATTGTTGTCTTTTGAAACGACGTCGAAACCACATGCCTCGTGTCCTGCGCGGCGCAGGGCGGTTAGCATGGGTTCGCCCATGCGACCACATCCGGCGACAACGATCATTTTATGATTTTTTCGTCTTGGACGAACATGTTTGCCCACGCACGATCAATAAGTTCAGGAGACATCTGATTGGGGATACCTTCGAATTCGCAGATCGCGATCATCTGGTCGATCAGGAAAACCGGTTGATAGTTTGCGAATACATTATTGATAGTAGGGTACTTGTGTTTGAGAAGGTGGATCAGCGTCCCTTCGTCCAACGGGACCTTGCGCTTTTTCGCTACCATCGCGAAGATCTTCAAGAAGTTCTTTTGATTGGGCCCGTCGATCTTGATCTTGTAAAAGATGCGTCGCAGGGCAGCCTGATCAAAAATCTCGTTGGGGTGAAAGTTGGTAGAGAAAATCACAAGCGTGTCGAAAGGTACCTCGAATTTTTCTCCGGACTGCAGCGCGAGAATATCTTTGTTTTCTTCAAGAGGGACGATCCAGCGGTTTACCAAACTTTGGGGCGGTTCAGCCTGACGACCAAGGTCATCCACAATGAAAATGCCCCCAGTGGATTTAAGTTGTAATGGAGCCTGATAGGTCCGCGCTGTTGGATTGTAGACCAGATCAAGCATATTAAGGGTCAATTCACCCCCCGTGATGACCGTTGGGCGTTCGCATTTTACATAACGGCCGTCAAAGCGGGTGACCCGACGCAGGGCGTTGGGGTCTTGGGTGTCATCCTCGGCTGCCGAGTGAACGATAGGATCATAGACGGTGATGACCTGGCTGGCGTATTCGATGGCACGGGGGACATAGATCTTATCGCCCAGTGCGTCGCGGATGCCGTTTGAGATACTTGACTTACCGTTACCAGGAGGGCCGTACATCAAGACTGATCGCCCAGCAGATACAGCAGGGCCGAGATTGCCGATCAGTTCATCTGGAAGCACCAGATGACCCATGGCGCTTTCAAGCTGTGCTCGGGTTATTTGCATGTTCTTTACCGACTGGCGTTTTACCTGTTCACGGTAGACATCTAACGGGACGGGCATCGCGCCAAAATATTCTGATTGCGCCAATGCGTCCAAGGCGCGCGCCTTGCCGAGATCGGTCAGTTGATACCCCATCTCGTTGGAGCTGTTGGCGCTGAGCGTTCCGGTCGCCTCGAGCAGGCGCTGGTCGCGTGCCAGATCAACCAGCTCTTGAGTGACTTGAACGGGCAGATGAACCGCTTTTGCAAGATCATTTACCGAATTGGTATTTTTCCGAAAAATTGTCTTGATCAGAATATCTCGCATCATCACCAAAGGCAGCCTCATTTCTTCGATGGTACGAGGCGGCGGAGGTGCCAAAACGGCGTTGCTGTGCATATTCATGAACGGCCCTTCAGATCCGATGTAAGCGCTTGTGTGCCCATCCTAAAGGTCGAATATGGCGTAATTCAGGCCCCGAAGAACACACCGAGAATTAAATAGAATGCGAGTGCGGTGCCAAGCGCCAGGCCCATGGGAAATTTTTTAGATTGGTCCCAACTGGTCCAATGCGGAGCGAGCTTGCGTAAGCGGGTATATTTGACGCCGCGATGGGCCATTACGGCAGCAATCAAAGTGGCCATAAACAAAGCCATGGCAAGTCGTAAATCGCCCAATGCTACATAAGGCGTGGCTGCGGCGATGAATTTTGCGTCACCTGCACCCATGACGCCCGCAGCATTCATAATTATGCCGACGATCAAGGCGACCACCATAGCTAACAGATGCCAAAGATAAGTCTCAAAGGGTAGCGCTATCGGGCCGATGACCACGAATACCGAAGCTAGGGCGATAACTGTCGGGTTGGTAATCCGCATAGATGCCATATCGGTATAGGCTGTATACAAGCACAGCGGTATTACGAAGGGTAGAAACCACATGGCGGCATAAACGCTGATCGACATGGGATATTATCCAGCGTTTTCAAGCGCACGAAGGGATCGGGCAGCAGCCTCGAAATGTTGTGGGTGGGTGTTGATCGCGTCTTGCAGTAACCCTTTGCCAGTTTCCACGTCGCCTTTCTTGATCGCGGAAAGAGCTAAAGTATGTAAAAGCTGTGCTCGTTCGGTCTGATCCATTTCGATCGGCGGAAGCGTGTATTCGCGTTGCGCCCCGCGGGCGAGCACCAAATTGTTCTTGGCCGTGAACAGGGAAGGATCGTGCTGGATAGCTTCTCCGAACAGCCGTTCCGCGGCACTGTAATCGCCGCGCGTTAGCTTGGAGTAACCCCAGTTGTTCAAAACGGAACCGGGAGTGGTCGTCAGGCCGATAGCTGTCTCATAGAAGCTATCCGCCTTTTCCCATTCCTGCTTGCTGTCCGCGATAATCGCTTCAAGCCGATAGCGATTATAGGTTTCGTGGGTCGGTGGTACGGCATCCAGGATATTTTCGGCTTCTGCCCATTCGCCGGCGCGGATCAGGGCGTCGGCATATTCAACCTGGTCATCGGCGGTTGCCTCTTTCATCTTAACGACTACGGCCCAAGTTGAAGCACCTTCCTTGTTCCTTTTGGCGCGGATCAGGGATTTGGCGAGTCCCCGTTGAATGTCGATGCGGTCGGGGCTTTCTTTGGCAGTACGCGCAAAATAGGTGACCGCTTCATTTGGGTCGCCGACGGTCAACATGACATCGTTCAAATTGGTTTCATCGACGACATTCACGTCTTGAAATGCGCGTGATACCGTGTTGTCACCTGATTTGTCACCGCAGCCTGCAAGTGTGATGACACCTGCAAGGCAGGCGGTCAATAGAATGGGGTGGCGCATTTTTGCGTCCTTTTATTGCTCTGCCTCTTTTATGATGCTGGCCGGATAAGATAGTCGCCCGCTCCGCGCCGCACCAATTTATAGCTTTCTTCTTTATCCTGAACCGTAACAGATTTTTCCGATTTTGCGAGTGCTAAGCGCAAATTGTCGCGGATTGCGTCACTTTCGCCATTATCCAGCGCATATGCCTTGCGAAATGTCAGTTTTGCTTCGGCCAGTTTGCCGCGCTCCATTAGAACCACGCCGAGGTTGTTCCAAACTTCGGGGCGCGTACCGTCTATCTCTACGGCACTGCGCAAAAGATCTTCTGCTTGACCAAGCCGGCCCAAACCAAGGTTCGCACTGCCCAACCCAGAGAGGATTTCTGCATCCAGCGAAGTGGCGAGGGCCGCACGATTGAACGCACGGATCGCCAACTCGTATTCGCCTGCCTGCATCAAGCGATGCGCCACTTCGATACCGTCTTGCGCGTCTTTGCGTTGGTTAATGCCGGGAGCATAGGGAGTAACTTGGTTCTTTAGCCCCGGTGAATCGGAAAAACTGCCCGCAGTGCAGGCAGTCAATCCGAATAAGAACACAAGGTAGATCGCAAGCATGAAAGGGCGCTTGCGCAGTTTTATCGGGGTCATTTTGGCCCTGCAGAACCTAGTTGTGTAATGCCCATCACCGAAGGTGCGACCAGAATAATCAGCAACGGCGGAACAGTGAGCATCATAGTGGCAAGTGTCATCTTTGTTGGCAACTTGTTTGCTGCTTCTTCAGCGCGCATTACACGTTTGTCCCGCATTTCCGAAGCATATACCCGAAGCGCATCTGCGATTGATGTGCCGAAAGACGCAGATTGCACAAGCACCGTCACAAACGATGCCACGTCCTGAACACCGCAGCGTTCTCCCATGTCATTCAACACACCGACCTTGTCCTTACCGGCTTTCATCTCGTAGGCCACTATTTCGAACTCTTCAGCCAGGGCTGGGTAAGAGGCGTGCAATTCCTTTGCGACGCGTACAATACATTGATCCAGAGATTGGCCGGCTTCGACGCAGACGAGCATCATGTCCAAGGCATCAGGAAACCCGCGAGTGATTTGTTCCTTACGCGCCTCGACACGTTTTGTGATCCAGTACCGAGGCAGATAATAACCGATGCCGCCGGGTCCGACAGTATAAAGCATCATCTTGTTGGTGCTCAAACCTTCACCGCCACCCAGAAAGTTGACGTAGACGACGCCAATAACCAGACCCGCGATGCCAAGTGTCATTTGGGCAAAGTGAAAAAACCGAACGGCATCACGCGATCGATATCCAGCTTGTCGCAACATCAATGCCTTGGCGCTCAGCTCTTCGACGTTTTCTGGCTCAAGAAATTTGGCAAACTTTTGAAGTTGTTCGTTCCGGTCAGACTGCCGAAGGCGCTGTTGATTTGCGCCGACATTGGTGTCGGACTGGTTGCGTTTAAGCTTAGCCAGCGGATCTTCGGGTTGGCGAAGCATCATGATAACGGTTGTGGCAACCATCATTAGCCCAAGGATACCCAACACTGCAATCAAGCCGATGGGCCCAAGCATATCGTTGACAGTCGTAAATATCTGCATGTCAGAACCCCTTAAACCTTAATGTCTGTGAGCTTGCGCATCACCAGCAAATTCGCTCCTAGAAACAACCCCACGGCAATGCAGCCGGGCACGAACAAGCGGTGCGTCATTACTTCGTCGTAATAGTTAGGGTCGCCCAGCTTGATTAAGATCAGTGCGACGATAGGAAATGCCGACAAGAACTTTCCTGACCATTTTGCCTCAGCGGTGATGGCATTGACCCGCCGAAAAAGACGGAACCGGGCGCGTATCACCTGTGCCAGACCTGCAAGGATTTCTGCCAAGTTACCGCCTGACTGCTGCTGGATCGTGACCGCAACTGCAAGAAAGCGCAAATCTTGCATGTCCAGACGTTCGGCCATGTCTTTCAAGGCTTCACCGATGTCGCGGCCATAGGCAGCTTCGTCTGCGATCACACCGAATTCTGAAGCCAACGGGTCCTGTATTTCTTTTGAAACGATGGAAATCGCGTTGGTGAATGGGTGACCCACGCGCAACGAACGGACCATCAGCTCAACGGCGTCAGGTAATTGCTCTTCAATCATGCTCATGCGTTTTTTAGCTTTTGCAGAGATCCAGAAATAGACGGCACCGATCCCGATCCCGACAGATATCAAGAGCCTGATCAGGAATTCGGTGCTTGTGCCAATCGTCAAGCCAAAGAATGCCACTACAGACAATCCGCCCATGATCATGATCAACTGTTTGGGTGAAAAAGCGATAGCGGCCTTTTGTGCTTTTTCAGCCAGAATTGAATAAATGGGAATGGATTTGTTATCCATATGCTGCTGCATTTCTTTGCGCAGCTTGTCCAGAACCTCGGCACGGGGGCCGCCTTTTTCCAGCAGTTCCAACCTGCGGTTCACCCTGCTGTTCAAGCTGATGGATTTGCCAAAGGCGACCAGATATATACCTTCGACTAGGACAAGAACCCCAATGAAGATCAGGCCATAGATAATTGGTTCAGCGCTCATGATACGGGTTCCTTATTGAGCCACGAAGGGTTCATAAATGGACGCGGGTAAATCATAGCCCCACATCCTAAATCTCTCGGAGTAATGACTGCGCACACCGGTGGCGGTATAATGTCCGAGGATCTTATTTTCGGGGGTCAGGCCGACGCGTTGAAAACGAAAGATTTCCTGCATGGAGATCACGTCACCCTCCATCCCTGTGATCTCGGTTATCGAGGTCATGCGGCGCGACCCATCTTGAAGTCGCGAAGCTTGAACGATCAGGTTCACCGCCGAAGAAATTTGCGACCGCACAGCTTTTAGCGGCATTTCTATCCCTGCCATTGCGATCATGTTTTCCAATCGGCTAACACCGTCGCGCGCCGAGTTGGCGTGGATCGTCGTCATCGACCCATCGTGCCCGGTGTTCATGGCCTGAAGCATGTCGATAACTTCTTCGCCACGGGTTTCCCCTACGATAATGCGATCGGGGCGCATACGAAGGGCGTTTTTCAAACAGTCACGGGGCGATACTTCACCTTTGCCTTCGACATTTGGCGGGCGGCTTTCCATCCGGCCCACATGGGTCTGTTGCAACTGAAGTTCAGCGGTATCTTCGATGGTTAGAATGCGTTCATCATTGTCGATAAAAGACGAAAGCGCATTCAGCGTAGTGGTTTTCCCTGAACCTGTACCACCGGATACGATGATATTCAGACGCGTGGCTACCGCGGCCTGTAGATAAGCAGCCATCTCCTCTGAAAATGCCCCAAAGCCAACCAGATCATCGATGCCTAACTTGTCCTTTTTAAACTTGCGGATCGAAACAAGACTGCCGTCTACCGCAATGGGGGAAACCATCGCGTTAAAGCGCGAACCGTCCTTTAGGCGCGCATCGACATAGGGGTTGCTTTCATCGACGCGACGGCCAACCGCCGATACGATCTTGTCTATGATCCGGAGCAGGTGCCGCTCGTCCTTGAACGTGACGTCTGTCAACTGAAGTTTTCCGTCGCGTTCGACGAAAATTTGCTGGGGACCATTTACAAGAATGTCGTTAACGCTGTCGTCTTTCAGCAAAGTCTCAAGCGGGCCGAGCCCGGTGACTTCGTCGTAAAGCTCTGAGTTCAGCTGATTTCGATCTTCACGATTAAGAACGATAGCTTTTTCCGAGAGAATTTCGGCTGAAATCTCGTTAATCTCAGAACGCAGGTCTTGTTCGCTCGCGTGTTCTAACGCTGCGAGGTTGAGATTGTCCAGAAGCGCGCGGTGCAGCTCGAGCTTGATATCGCTCATTCGCTGTTTCCGCTTCAGATCTCGGTCCAAGGGGGCGACGTTTGCAGGAAGCGAAGCACGGCGTATCGAAACAGGTTTGGATGAAACCGGCTCAGCAACTTTTTCAGGTGCTGCCCTAACAGCTGCGATTTGTCCGATCGACGGAGCATCACCTTGCTTTTTGTACTTTGAAAACATCTGTTTACTCTTTCTGGATCAAATTTGCCCGAAACATCGTTACGCTGCTTTGGCCTCAACGGCCTTCAAATCTAGAATAGACGCGGCGAGCTTGGAGATTTCGCGGCGCAAGGGGTTTTTGCCTGCGGAAGCCGCAAGCGGCATGCCGTGATCATTGGCTTGGGTAATCTGCTTGCCGCCATCGGGGAGTTGTACGTCAATAGAGATACCGAGGCTTTCAGCCATGCGTTTGACCCGGCTTTTGGCGTTCAGATCAGTGAATTTAGGGGCACGGTTCATGACATACCTAAGCTTTTCCACGGGTAGGTCTTCGGATTGCAGTGCTCGCTTGAAACGCAGGGCGTTTTGAGCGCAGCGCATATCCAGTTCGAGCATGGCGAAATAGATATGGGCACTGTTCAGCACAGCTTCTGACCACTGAACCAGCGTCGACGGCATATCGACAATCACGAAATCGAACTGCTTGCGGGCGATATTCAACACACGGTTAATGTCTTCCGACGTGATCAAGTCCAACGGTAGTATATCGACAGGAGCGGTAAGCACCTGCAAAGTATTTTCGTAAGTCTGCAAAGCTTGCCCAAAGCTTTCGTCGTCCATCGACTGGGTGTCACTGAGCATTTCATAGACAACTTCACGACGCGGCAGATCCAAAAAGGTTGCTACTGCCCCGAATTGCAGGTCGAGATCCAGAAGGCAGACCTTTGGCGAATCCTTTTTGTTTGATGTCGCCAGTTCCCACGCCAAATTGACTGCCAAGGTAGTCGCGCCTGTGCCGCCCGCCAGACCGTGAATAACTATCAACGCTCCGTCCTTATCGGTACCGGCCTTAAGTTTCGGGCTATTGGTTGCAGGTTCAGGACCTTGCAGTGGATCGGCACGAAGCCGTTCTATCGCTGCTGAAAGTTCCCCTTCAGGAAGCGGATAGGGGATGAATTCGTCAGCACCCTGTCTCAATAATGAATGCAGCGCTGCCGGGCTCATGTCTTCGGCGATAAGGATCACCTTGATCTTGCGCGCTTTGGCTTGGGTAATGATTTCACCCATCATTACCAGGTTTTCTTCGTCTTCGACATCCAAAGCCAAGGCGATAAGCTCCAGAGATTGGGCTTCGGGCTGTCCGAAGAATGCCAAGCTTTCCGCAAAACCCAGATCGCCCCAGCTTTCACCAAGCGCGCCCTCCATGTCTTCTATAAGGAGATCGAAATTCTGGACATCCCGGCTGACGGTACAGGCGATAATTGGAGATGCGTCAATCTGTGGTGCACTGATACTCATAGCTCAACCTTTCTTTACTGTTTGGACTTAGCAAAGATCAGCGGCGATGATCGCGTACTGGTCATTCTCTGCAGTCCACGCATCCTGCCATTTTGGCCGAACGCAATTGTCCTATTGCAGTGAATATCCCATCCAACTTGGGCAAGATTGGGGCTAAAAAGTTTCTATTGTTTGGTTTTTTGAAACGATCAAAGCGTCAGAGATGGATTGAAAACCAAAAAATCAGGGCGTGGTTGATGCGCCCTGATCATTGCTTTAGATCTTTAAGGTTTATTCCGAGGCAGTCGGAGAACCGGTTGCACCGCTTGTCAGCTGAGTAGGTGGCACCGCACTAGCAACGTAATCACGATAAATAATTTGCGCATATTTACCATCCAAGACAGTGGGGTGCCCCCCGACGAACCCGCTTACTTCGGTAACCGTACGCCGGTTGGCGCGCTCGCGTCCCTGCGTCACAATAAGAGGCTGGGTTTCGCCAAAGGATACGACCGCCTCAAGGCGGCTGCGGCTGATGCCTTGGGTCGACAAGTAGGCAACCACTGCATAGGCGCGGCGCAAGCCCAGTTCTTTGTTATACCGGTTTGATCCGACCGCGTCGGTGTGCCCATAGACGCGAAACCGAACCTCGGGGAATTGTCTGATCCAACCGGCCTGGTGCCGCAGAACGGCCTGAGCCGTGCTGTCGAGATGGGCTGAATTAAAGGCAAAGGTCACTGTTGATTGGACTTCGCCAGCAAAGCGGTTTGCCAAGTCAAAGGTATATTGGCGTTCACCGGTCATTACCAAGCGGTTGTTCAGAGTCGCGTCGCCAAAGGTGCCCAGGTCTGTAAGCGAGCCTGCTTCACGGTAAAACTGCGTATATACTGGGTCAGGGCTAGTAGTGCACCCGGCAACCACCGCCAAGGCCGTAAAGCCGTTTATCAAACCGATTTTTGAAATGATCCTTCTTGTCATCGATCAATCCAATACATAGCCATATGAGCCGCTGAAATCCTGTTTGGCTACTTCTCCGGCAGCACCACGGGTCGGGGCGTTGCCACCACTGGCAGTACGACCTGACAAGAACAGCTCTTTTTCAGTAGGAGGGCGAATGCGATCAGTGGGTAGTGCCAGGGCCTCGCCACGGGTTGGGCTGACCAGATGCGCCGTTATGATAATAACCAGTTCCGTCTGACTGCGCTGATAATTTGCACTACGGAACAACGCACCTAAAACCGGCACGTCACCGATCCAAGGCAACTGTTTCGAGCTATCAGTAAAGTCATCGGTCAACAGGCCTGCGATCGCAAAGCTTTCTCCGTCCCGCATTTCTACTGTGGTAGATGTCTCGCGGCGGGTAAACGCCGAGATGTCAAAACCGTTGCCAAGCGATACGCTGTTGGTGGGGTCAATCGCTGAAACCGCCGCTTTTAGCTCTAGGTTGATAAGATCCTTATCCACAACTCGAGGGATAAAGCTCATTTCGACGCCGAACGGTTTATATTCAACCGAAATCCTGTCGCCTAACTGCGAGACAGGAACCGGATATTCTCCTCCCGCAAGAAATTTAGCCTCTTGCCCTGAAAGTGCAACAAGGTTTGGCTCGGCCAAAAACCTCACGGCCCCCTTTTGTTCAAGTGCTTCAAGCAAAAGCCCAACTTGAGTAGAGCCGGCGTTAAAGCCGAAAAGGATTGCACCTGAATTGGAGTTGGCGGAAGGCGTCGAACCGGACAGTGAATTCGTAATTGCGCCGGCGGTGTTCGTGCTATTGGTCCCACCGTTTAAAGCGATATCGCTTCCCAACAAACCGTTCAACGCCAAGGATGCACTGAGCGACTTTGAAACTGACCGCTTCATTTCGGCAAACCGGACTTTCAACATCACCTGTTGAATGCCACCGACGCTCATCAGATTAGAAACCCGTTCGGGGGCGTACCGTTCTGCCAGATCCAAAGCGCGCTGTAATCGTTGCGTGGAGGATACGATGCCGGACAGTACGATACCATCGTTGGCTGTACGCACTTCGATCCGTTCGCCTGGTAATATCTGCCTCAGGCGTTCCTTGAATTCGGAAATATCGGCAGCGACCCGTACATCGACGTTGGTAATCAATTGTCCCGCAGCATCCAAAAGCGTCAGCGTCGTTAGGCCAGGTGATTTACCCAATACATAGATCGTGCGATCCGAAAGCGACGAAATGTCTGCAATGCCGGGGTTTGCTATACTCAACTCGGCAAACGGAATGTCGCTTTCAACCACAACTGCGCGGTTCATCGGAACATCTAGTGTGCGGCTGGTACCACGTTTGACCACGCGGAGCGTTTCGGCCTGAGCCGCGCTCGGTGCCGCTATAACAAGCGGCATCGCACTTATCGTCAGCCCGAGAAGAGCTGCCTTGATGAGATCGTCAATTTTCATGTGACCTGCCTTTGTGATCACGCCTCTGGATTGGGTCTTTGCGCCCGCCATTTTGTACACTGTGCTTTGATTTGGTTTTTTTTGCAAGAATCAATGACATGTACAGAGGCGAGTATGTGGACTATGGGCAACATACGCCGCAAAAGAAGATACACCGCGCTATCAAGGCGCGGTGTATCTAAACTCTCTCAAGAGTAATTAGTTGGTGCAGGGGATTGGAATTGCGACGACTTCAGCGCCTCGACGCGTGCGGATCGTGCAAACTTTTTCCTTGGCGACTTCTACCTTGACGGTCTCGTTCGCAATGCCCAACAAAGAGCGTTGATCGACTTCAATGCTAGATGCGATCGTGTCATCTTCGGCGCCAACCAACGAAAGCGCCAGCTTGCCTGTGGATTGAGCTTGTGCGAGGGCGGCGACCTGATTTGGTTTTACCGCAACAGTTACAGTCTGGGCGATAGCGGCCTCACTACGTTCGCCACCTGCGCTTTGGTCAATTGCAATCAGCTTGATGCCAGCTTCGATCAGCTTAGTCACATCACCCGAACCGCGTTGAATGCCATCCCCCAAATCGACACGCCCCGTCCAATAGATGTCAACACGGTCACCGGGGCGTAGAAAGCCCGATACGCCGCTAGATACATCGACCTTGATGGTGAACGCGCGGGTCCCGCGCTCTAGTCGGGATGTGAGGCCGGTGTCTTCTCCGGGCTCAGTGACCTTAACCAGCATGATAGCTTCGTCTTTTTCGATCGCACGCAGGACCACGCGCAGTTGATCGCTGTTTTCAGGGAATAATTCAGCCTCGTCGACAAAAGAACCTTCAGGGACCGCATTTTCGGGCCATGCTACTTGGCGCACGTCTTCGCGGCGTAGCTGTTGCCCATATTTTAACGGCTCAACCGCAACGAACACATCTACCGTCGGGACAATCTGGGCAAGCGCGGCCTGAGCACGGGCATTTGCCATTTGATATTCACCGATACGATCTTTTGCCAGATAGACAGCACCGCCCGCCAGGGCGATACCTGCCAATAGGACCAGTCCAAATACCATCCGCATTTTACTTACCTCTTGTGATGTGATGCCGGACCACTTCCGACTGAAATTCTTAACCTAGGTTTAGACGATAATTGTGTTCAGACTAAGGAGCCTTCGGGGCCATAAAATGCAGCAGCGGGGCTTTAGACTGGGGAGAGGGGGGCGTAGTGACGTGTAGTATCGTCACGTGAGGCGGCCTATGATCAAGCCGCTGCAAATTTTTTAAATGCGAGTTTTAAAATGCGCCGGGGGTTTGCGTCATAAGGCTGTCAGCAAGATCAACCGTACCTGTCGTCATGCTTGAGATGATCAATGCAGCCAGCAAAACGATGGCAGCCGAAAGAACGACCCAATCAACGGTTACAGCACCTTCTTCCCGACGCCAGAGTTTTTTCAACCTTAAAAACATATCAAATTGACCTTGGTGTTGCTCGGATGAATTAAATTTGGCCGCACCCTGTCGTGCAGAATGCGGCCAATGATTTTCAGATGAATAGCCGTAAAGCTATTAAGTGGGCTTTTTGCCTGTCATGTAGGTTGCCGTGTCGCTGGTCAGGCTTTTTGCGCCAGTTTCGATCGAGCTATATGCTGCAACGGCAAGGCCAACTACGGCAGCAGTCAATACGACCCAGTCAACAGTCACAGCACCGGATTCGTCTTTGCTGAAGTTCTTGATAAAGTTAATCATGGTATGTCCCTCCAAGGATCATGAAATGTTTCTAGTCAACCGGGTCTTACGTCTGACGCTATTCTCTCACTGAGCGCCTGTTCGACTTGGTATGACGCTATATAGCCTTTCGATTGGGGCATGATTTTGGCAAGAAACGTGACATTTTAAGGTTTGCTAAGTTTCTTTATGCAGCGTCGCGTATAGCGCTGATAAATATGCAATAATTCTTGTTTTTTGGCCGGTTTTTTTAGGCGGCTTGCTGCTATATAACGGCAAATAAGGCAAAATCGCCATGTTCCGATTGAGGATTTGCTAGGCGGGGGAGCTGAATCGTGTGATATTCCCGATTAAGAGCAGTTAAAAAAATACTGAAAAGCAGGCAGCAATGTTTCGATTAATCACCGTTTCTCTGGTAGCAGGGGCGCTGGCAGGGTCCGTGCTTTGGGCCGAAGGGCCCAAGCCTTTTCCATCATTCGATGCGAAACGAGTTAAGCCGCCGAAGCCCGGTAGTACCAGCCGGATCAATGTATTCATCGAACCAAAAGTGATGGCCGTGCCAGATGTCGTCGCCACCGCATCCGGGGCGATCGTGCCTTTGGCTCCGGGCCAGTACGACTGGTTTTGGGAAAGAGTATCCCCCGCCGTCGACAAATCCGGTCCGGGAAGGCTTGAAGTTGCTATGACGACTTTGGCGACCGCCAGCACCAGAGTGCCCGCCCCGCGAATGCAGCAGATGCAAGAGATTGCGAGGGCCAACGGCATTGATATTCTGCGTTCAACCATCGGCACTCAAGTGTCCCCTGCATTGGTGCTTGCAGTGATCAGTGTTGAATCAGCCGGGCGTTCAGATGCGGTCAGCGGCGCCGGTGCCCAAGGTTTGATGCAGTTGATGCCAGACACGGCGGCCCGATTTGGCGTCAAGGACAGCTTTGCTGCGCCACAAAACATCGCCGGCGGCGTCAAATACCTTGACTGGTTGATGGGTGAGTTCGACCGTGATCCCATTTTAGTGCTGGCAGGCTATAATGCCGGCGAGGGGACAGTCCGCAAACACGCCGGAGTGCCACCGTTTGCTGAAACGCGTGATTACGTACCCAAGGTATTAGCTGCGTTCCAAGTTGCTAAAGGGCTTTGCCAGACGCCACCGGAGCTTATTTCAGACGGCTGCGTATTCGTCGCAATGAACTAAGGGCGCTGCCCGTAGTAATCACAGTCAGGGTGCAAGACCTGTACCATAAGTGCAAAAGGCGCGGCCCGCATGGTCGCGCCTTTTCTATTACCTCAGCGGCAGTCGATCAGATAACGGTCGCTTCTGTCGCGGCGCGAAGTTCTTCTTCGGTTACGCCGTCGGCACATTCGACGATTTTAAGCCCGCCTTCTACAACGTCCAACACGCCTAGATTGGTGATGATCCTGTCCACCACGGCCTTGCCGGTCAGGGGCAGGGTGCATTCCTTCAGCACCTTACTATCGCCATGCTTGCTGGTATGATCCATCACGACGACGACGCGGCCGACACCGGCTACCAGATCCATCGCTCCGCCCATACCCTTGACCAGTTTGCCTGGGATCATCCAGTTGGCCAGATCGCCGTTTTCCGCGACTTCCATTGCGCCAAGAATTGCCATGGCAATCTTGCCGCCTCGGATCATGCCGAACGACATTGCACTGTCGAAATATGATGTTCGTTCAAGCTCGGTAATCGTCTGCTTTCCTGCGTTGATCAGGTCTGCGTCTTCTTCGCCATCGATTGGAAATGCACCCATACCCAGCATGCCGTTCTCGGATTGCAGTGTCACATCCATCCCCTCAGGTATGTAATTGGACACCAGCGTAGGGATGCCGATGCCTAGGTTTACATACCACCCGTCTTGCAGCTCTTGCGCTGCGCGTTCGGCCATTTGATTGCGATCCCAAGCCATTATGCAGTCCTCACTGTACGCTGTTCGATGCGTTTTTCATGATCCCCTTGGATAATGCGGTGCACATATATGCCGGGCAGGTGAATTGCATCGCCACCCAGAGAGCCGCGCGGCACAATCTCTTCGACCTCGGCGATACATATTTTGCCACACATCGCGGCAGGCGGGTTAAAGTTGCGCGCCGTCTTGCGGAACACAAGGTTACCCGTGTCGTCGGCCTTCCATGCTTTGACGATAGCAAGATCCGCAACGATTCCGCGTTCCAGAATATAGGTCTCGCCGTCGAAATCTTTATGCTCTTTGCCGTCGGCAATTACGGTACCCACGCCGGTCTTTGTGTAAAACCCTGGAATGCCCGCACCACCCGCACGCATGCGTTCGGCCAGCGTGCCTTGAGGATTGAACTCAAGCTCAAGCTCTCCGCCGAGATATTGACGCATGAACTCTTTGTTTTCACCGACATAAGAGCTGATCATTTTTTTGACCTGCTTGGTCTGCAACAAAATGCCAATGCCGAAATCATCAACGCCAGCGTTGTTCGACGCAAAGGTCAGATCTTTGGTGCCTGCATCACGAATGGCGTTCAACAGCAATTCGGGGATACCGCAAAGGCCAAATCCGCCCGCGGCGATCAGCATGCCATCGTGCAACACACCCTCCAGCGCCTCGGCAGCACTTCCATAGATTTTTTTCATTCCGGCTCCTTTCGAAAGAGGCCTCGCGCCCCGTCATACCTTATGCATACGACTTCTATGACGCCACGTTACACGGGTGTCAAATATGGTTGCGAAAGCAACGCGTCGGCGACAGGTTAAATCGTATCCTGCAACGCCAGACGACGAACCTTTGATATTTTGGCTGGCATATCCGCCCTGAATTACAGCGCTGCTAAGATGTAGTTCAGGAGAGTTCACAACGTTATTGGCTCGGCACGAGATGAACCGATATATCCATAGTCACGAAGGCACCGCCTCAATCTAGCGACTTGGCAGCGGCTTTTTTGGCGGGCGCTTTCTTGGCCGTGGTCTTTTTCGGTGCAGCGGCCTTAGTCGTAGTTTTTTTCGCTGCGGTTTTCTTGGCTGCGGTTTTTTTCGTCGCCGCCTTTCGTTTGGCCGGAGATTTCGCCAACTTTTCCTCGATTAGCGCGACCGCTTGCTCCATGGACAAATCGGTCGGCTCGATCTCTTTTGGAATGGTGGCATTGACCTTTTCCCATTTCACGTAGGGGCCATATTTACCTTCCATTATATTCACAGCCCCGCCCTGATCAGGATGTTCGCCCATCTCACGAATTGGCGTGGCAGCTTTGCCACGGCCACCACGGCTGGCTACTTTTTCGGCGAGTAGCTGTACGGCACGGTTCATGCCGACGGTAAACACTTCATCCAGACCCTCAAGGTTGGCATTGGTGCCGCCACGATCCGACGTGCTTTCGGCGTGCTTGATGTAGGGGCCATAGCGACCAATATTGGCCCAGACCATGATCCCGTCTTCGGGATGCGGGCCAATTTCGCGGGGCAGGGACAACAGCATCAGCGCACGTTCCAGCTCCAACTCTTCTGCAGGCCAGTCCTTGGGGACTGACTGCCGCGGAGGTTTCTTGTTCTCTTCCGTGACGGGGCCGCGCTGCACATATGGGCCGAAGCGCCCTTTGAATACGCGAATTTCCTCGCCCTGATCTTCGCCTAATAGCTTGCCATCAGGAGGGATCGCCGATGCCTCTGCTTCGGGATCCGGCGGGCCAAACGGACGGGTATAGCGGCATTCCGGATAATTCGAGCACCCGATAAAGGCACCGCCGGATCTTGCTGTGCGCATCGACAGGCGTCCTACCTCGCAATTAGGGCACAAGCGCGGGTCCTTGCCGTCTTCGGTGGCGGGAAACAGATGGGGCTCCAACACCTCGTTGATCTTTTCCAACACTTCCGTGATGCGAAGATCAGCCGTTTCGGCAATCGCTGCCGAAAAGTCCTTCCAAAAGCGCGCCAGAACATCTTTATAATCTGCATCCGCTGCGCTGACTTTGTCCAACTGGTCTTCCAGATCAGCTGTAAAGTCGTACCCGACGTACTTGCGAAAATAATTCTCAAGGAATGCGGTGACTAGACGCCCCTTATCCTCGGGGAACAACCGATTGCCCTCTTTGCGCACATATTCACGATCCTGAATCGTGGTGACGACACTGGCATAGGTCGACGGGCGGCCAATGCCCAATTCTTCCATTCGCTTAACCAAGGTCGCTTCGGTATAGCGGGGCGGCGGCTGGGTGAAATGCTGTTCTGGTGTGACAGAACGCTTATCCATCTTGTCGCCTTCGTGGACCTGCGGCAGGCGCTTGTCGTCTTCATCCACCACATCGTCGCGGCCTTCTTCGTAGACGCGCAGGAACCCGTCGAACTGAACAACCTGACCAGTGGCCCGCAAGCCGACCTGTTGATCTTTGCTGCCAATCTCGACGGTGGTACGTTCCAGCCGTGCGCTTTCCATCTGGCAGGCCAGCGTTCGCTTCCAGATCAGATCATACAGCTTGCGCTGATCGGATTCACCTAGTTTGAGCGCATCTGCATCCTTTGCCATGTCTGTAGGCCGGATACATTCATGCGCCTCTTGGGCGTTTTTAGCCTTGTTCTTATAGATGCGCGGAGCCGAAGGCACATACTCCGCTCCAAATCTGTCCTTGATTGCATCACGTGCCATCGTCATCGCTTCAGGGGCCATGTCAATGCCATCGGTTCGCATGTATGTAATGTGACCGGCCTCATAAAGACGCTGAGCGGTGCTCATTGTTTGCCGAGCGCCCATTCCCAATTTACGGCTGGCCTCTTGCTGCAAGGTTGAGGTCATGAAGGGCGCGGACGGATTGCGGCTTGCAGGTTTCGCTTCGACACCGAGCACGGTCAAGTCACGACTGGTGATCGCCTGCACCGCCATCTCGGCTTGCGTATCGTTTGCCAAATCAAAGCGATCCAGCTTCTTGCCGGCCAGAGTCACCAATCGGGCTTCGAATTCTTGCCGGCGCGGTGTGGCGACCAATGCCTTCACGCTCCAGTACTCTCGGTTACGGAAGGCTTCGATTTCCATCTCGCGTTCAACGATCAACCGCAATGTCACCGATTGGACCCGCCCAGCCGACTTTGCGCCGGGCAGTTTGCGCCACAAAACAGGGGAAAGGTTGAAACCCACCAGATAGTCCAGCGCCCGCCGGGCCAGATACGCCTCAACCAAAGGCATATCTACCTGACGCGGGTTCTTCATCGCCTCGGTAACGGCGGTCTTGGTAATCGCATTGAAAACTACACGGCTGACCGGCGTGTCTTTCCTGATCGACTTGCGCTTTGTAAGCGCCTCCTGGAGATGCCAGCTTATGGCTTCACCTTCGCGGTCAGGGTCAGTCGCGAGAATCAACGCATTGTCGTCCTTCAGCGCGTCAGCGATAGCTTTGACATGTTTCTTGCTGGCGGCAGCAATTTCCCACGTCATATCAAACCCGTTTTCGGGGTCGACTGACCCGTCCTTTGGGGGGAGGTCACGTACGTGCCCATAAGACGCGAGAACTGTGTAATCACTACCTAGGTACGAGTTGATCGTTTTGGCTTTAGCGGGTGATTCGACAACAACAACTGGCATAAATTTCCGCACCTTGGATCAACTGAAATTGCTTGGCTTGTGCTGTGACATGTGGCGGTCAGTATGTTTTGTCAATGCCGCAGCGCTGGATCGTCCCGCAATAAGCGCGGCCCCGGCCCCGGAATTTCTTGCTGCCGTCCATTTGTCGACGCCTCTAACCAAGCTCTAAACACTAGTTCAAAATGGTTAAAAATCCCGGGGGGGGGCCGGATGAAATCCGGGACGGGGGCTGGCCCCCGAACACATGGCTGAATACTCGGTCCAGATCAGTTGGTCCGCGATATCAGCCCCCCCGATTGCCTGAGCACATGGCCGTTCAGCTCAAGTTCCACGAGCACAGCGGTCACGGATGCGGGTGCAAGCTTCAGATCACGTATTAATTGGTCTTCTGCAATCGGGCTCGGCCCTAGCCGCGATAGAATGCGAGCATGAATCGCGGCTGTCGTGCGCATGCCGGGCGCGACACTCTTTGGAGTTTCCACCGGTCTTTGCTGGGCGGCGGGACCTGTATCCTCTTTGAGGGGCCCCAAAAGCTCGATCACATCTGCGACATCGCGCACCAAGGTCGCACCGTCACGGATCAACATATTGCATCCTGCGGCCCGTGCATCAAACGGATGCCCCGGCACGGCTAGAACCTCGCGTCCTTGGTCCAAAGCATCACGCGCTGTAATAAGGCTGCCGGATCTCGCGGCTGCCTCGACGATGACCGTGGCGTGGCTGAGACCGGCAATGATCCTGTTGCGACTGGGGAAATGCCGCGCCATGGGCTGCAGGCCTATGGGCTGTTCAGAAATACGTAAACCTTGTTGCGATATATCACCTGCCAATCGGGTATTTTCGACAGGATACATTACGTCGACGCCACCTGCTTGGACGGCAATAGTCCCGGATGGCAAAGCAGCAAGGTGCGCGGCGGCGTCAACCCCCCGCGCAAGTCCCGAGACAACTACATACCCCGCGTCGCCAAGCCCGCGAGCCAAGGCTTTTGCCATGCGAGTACCCAACGACGAAGCATTCCGCGCACCCACGAGCGAGACTTTAGGTCTGTTCAACAGCGCTGCATCACCGATGATCCAGAGCATCGGGGGCGCATCATCAAGATCATTCAAGGTGCGGGGGTAATCTGGTGTGCCCTGCATGACCAGTCGCGCACCGACGGTCTTTGCTGCGCGCAATTCAGCATAGACCACCGCCTCGGGGCAGGTCTGGTAATTTACGACACCTGCAGCTCGTGCAATCAAGGGAAGTTCGGCAAGGGCACGCCGGGCCGACCCATGTTCGGCCAACAAGCGGTTATAGGTCGCGATACCTACGCGCCGCGAACGCAACAGACGGAGACGGGCAAAACTTTCATCTTCCGAGGTGGGTGGAATTGGGGGGGTAATGGAAGAAGGATTGTGGTCCTTATCAGTCATTCCCCGTATCTCCATCCGTTGCAGATTCAGGTATAGATCGACCTGGTTAACAACGGATGAATGATATGCGGTCCATTTAGCCTAAATTGACCGCATATGTAGCATGTACCGCAAAGCAAAAATGTCAGACGTGGACAGCTATGCTGCAGCCCCGCCAACTGTCAGACCGCCGATCATCAATGTTGGTTGACCGACGCCAACAGGCACCCACTGCCCAGCTTTACCGCAATTTCCCATACCCGGGTCCAGCGCGGGATCATTTCCGATGGCCCGTATCTGCTTGAGTGCAGTTGCACCGTCACCGATCAGCGTCGCACCCTTTACCGGCACCCCGACGATGCCATTCTGAACCCGATATGCCTCGGTACACGAGAAGACAAATTTTCCGTTGGTAATATCGACCTGACCGCCACCGAACCCCACGGCATAAATGCCATCCTTAAGTTCGGCCACAATGTCGCCAGGGTTAACCTGACCGCCCAACATATAGGTGTTGGTCATCCGAGGCATCGGAATATGTGCATACGATTCCCGGCGGCCGTTGCCGGTGGGCTTCACCCCCATTAACCGTGCGTTCTGCCGATCCTGCATATAGCCTACTAACACACCATCTTCGATCAGCACATTTTTTGCGGAAGGAGTGCCTTCATCATCCACCGTGATTGATCCACGCCGATCAGGAATAGTGCCATCATCCAGCACGGTCACGCCTTTGGCGGCAATTTGCTGGCCCAACAATCCGGCAAAAGCGCTTGATCCCTTTCGGTTAAAGTCACCCTCAAGTCCGTGACCGATAGCTTCATGCAGTAAGATGCCCGGCCAGCCGGGACCAAGCACGACATCCATCACGCCCGCCGGGGCCGGAACGGCCTCTAGATTCACGCAGGCGATGCGCAACGCTTCGCGGGTCTTAGCCTGCCAATCGGCGCTTTCCATAAGGCCGTTCAAGCCGACCCTGCCGCCCCCTCCTGCCGAACCGCTTTCGCGACGCCCGTTTTGTTCGACGATGACCGATACATTGACCCGGGTCATCGGGCGTATATCTTTCACTGAAATGCCTTCAGGGCGCAAAATCTCGATTTCCTGTATCGACGCTGAGATCGATGCGGACACCTGTACAACCCGCGGATCCAGGCTGCGGGCGAACGCGTCGATTTCCCGCAAGGTTTCGATTTTCACCGGAAAGGCAGCCCCAGCGATTGGGTCTTCATCGGTGTAAAGCCGTTGATTGGTCGCGGCAGGTGCATCAGCCCAAGCGCCGCCTCCATCACCCACCGCCAGTCGCGCAGTTTCGGAAGCACGGCGCAAGGCGGCTTCGGTGATCTCGGATGAATGGGCGTAACCGGCGACTTCGCCTCGGACCGCCCGCAGGCCAAAGCCTTGGGATGCGTCGTAGCTGGCGGTCTTAAGTCTTCCGTCATCAAACACCAGTCCTTCAGAGCGCCGCCGCTCGAAAAATAGCTCTCCGTCATCGGCCCCCGAGACCGCACCGCGTAGAATTTTAAGAGCGGTGTCGCGATCAAGACTCGCCTCAAAGGGGCTGAAAGGCGGCTGGCTCATCAAAATGTTCCTCAAAACGTGTCATAAAAAGCGCTTCGCGTCCGTTTGACGCAAGCAGAAGTCTTTATCTTGAAGTTA
>TARA_R110002012_G_scaffold179021_2_pt1 | contig 35544 bp, 34 predicted proteins | sample TARA_R110002012 | Tara Oceans TARA_R110002012 (sample SAMEA4396515) | marine metagenome | biome: Westerlies Biome; feature: [DCM] deep chlorophyll maximum layer (ENVO:01000326); material: water (ENVO:00002006), including particulate matter (ENVO:01000060) such as... | depth 40 m
AAAAACACTTGATATCTTAAGAAGTATTATCATAGAATTAGAGGAGGGAGACATTGGTTCTGAAAGTTTCCAAGCTTTCTTCTCTGGTTCTGGGTATCACTTAATGTTATCAGGAAACCTCTTTAACTTTAAAGAAAGTCCCGATTTACCTTACATAGTAAAGCAAACAATGAGAAGCTTATTTCCAGAAGTTGATTTAAGTATTTATATGAGGACAGGTATATATAGAATACAACATACTCCTAATCAAAAGACAAACTTGTACAAGATACCTTTGACTAGAGATGAAGTAATGAACCTTACTCCTAAAGAAATATTTGAATTAGCTAAAACTCAAAGATTAGACTTTAAATATCATGAGTTACAAGGAAATTCAGAGTTAGAAGATAAAGTAGTCCAAGAAGTACCTGATATAAAAGTATTTAACAAAGTATCAGAGCCAACAACATTAATACCTTGCGTTCAATCAATGTTAAACAAAGGTCCAAATGAAGGCAACAGACATATGACAGCTATGAGAATCATCAGTCATTTTAAAAGACATGGTATTCCTAGTCATTATTGTAAGGTCTCAATGCTACATTGGAATAATAAAAGCATGAACGAAACAAGCATTAATGAAATGGTAGAAAATGTATATAATAGAAATTATAGATATGGTTGTCAAGATACTATAATGAAAGACCATTGTAAAACACAATGCGTACATTTTCAAAATAAAGATTACTTTATAAATGTTAAAACTGCAGAACAGATGCAAAAAGAGCTTAGAGATAGGCTAACCACTGATTTTACAGGAAAAACTGTAAATTTAGGTAAAATGTTAGGGGTAAAGAAAGAATCAATAATATACCCAGGAGAGCTAGTCACAGTATTCGGACCTACAGGGTCAAATAAAACAACATTCGTTCAAAATTTAGTATTGGGCGTAGATTTTGTTAAAAATGAAATTAATACTGAATGGCAGCTGCCTACACTATTCTTAAGTTTAGAATTATCATCTTGGTATGTACATAGAAGACATATGCAAATAGTCTCTGGTTGTACTAAAGAAGATATTAATGAAAATTACGATGATATATATGAAGACCACAAAGACGAGTTAGCTCACTTAAACGTACAAACAATAAGCCCTACATTACAGGGTATAACAGAAAAAGTAAGAGAATTACAACCATCTTTAGTAGTAATAGATTATATTGATTTAATAGACACATCAAAAACATTTGGTGGAGAACATGACAAGATAAAACAAATAAGTCATGGTTTGTCTAATTTAGCAGTTAACATGGATATTATAATTATACAAATATCGCAAGTAAGCAGAGAATATAGCAGAAATGAAGTCCTAGACCTATATGCTGGTAAAGGTAGTGGTGCAATAGAAAATGCATCAAGAAAAGTAATAGGTTTGAACGGACAATCAGACAAAACTGACAGAGAGGTCAGGTTATTTAAAAACACCGATGGAGAGCTATTTGATTGTAATATTGAATGGACTCCAACATTCAGAATGAGGAGGAAACTATAATGGGGTGGTTATTAAAAGTAATGCTATATGATAACTTTACAGGGATAAAGTTATTTAATTTAATTTCATTTGGAGTTGTACATCCCTCTAATAATGTCAAAGGACTTATGTTTGGCTTATGGAGAGTACAATTTCAAATTAATGTAGCTATTGAAGAAAAGCTACAAATAGAAGGAGAAGGTTATGCTTAATCGAATACTAAAAAATGTACTATATGGAACTCAAAGAAGAAGAAACTTCAAAAAGAGTAAACATGTTACATGGCAAGCTTATTATGATTTAAAAAGACGAGTAAAGAAACTTGAAAAGAGTGATAAATATGACTTCGTCTGTAAATAATCAAAGAGCTAAAATAAAATCTAGGAGGGGACGAAAGTCTCCTTCTAGGTTAACCTTGTGGGAACAAAAGTTTTCTAAAAAGTTAAGAAAACATCATAAACATTTTGCTAAAAAGGTATTTCATAGATTAATGAAAAAATCTTCAACTTTGAGGTCGACATTAAAAAGAAGGAGTAAAGAATATGAAGTTAAGTTTGAAATATCACTTGAAGAAGTTAGGGAGATGTTATACAAGTCTTATGGCAAGAAATGTAGGTATTGTTCTTCAACTTTGGTTGTGGCTAATATGGCATGTGACCATATTTATCCTCTCTCTATGGGGGGCGATTCAACTATATATAATCTTCAAATGATTTGTCAAAGGTGTAACACTAGAAAAGGACCTTTAACACACAAGAATTTTAGAAGATTATTAATATGGTTAAAACATCAAGAAAAGGATTTAGAACAATATGTTTTAAGAAAAATGAGTTCAAGAGACTTTTAGAAAGGAGGAGTATGAAGTACGTTAATAGAAAAGCAATGATTATTAGAGATTCAGGTAGAAGTAGTGACTTTATTACTCCTAGCTTTGGTTATGGTTGCTTGTATAAATGTAATTATTGTTACATGAGAAGACGTGTAAAGAAAGGCGTTACTATAGCATCAAATACACACGAAATACTTGACGCTTTAGATAGACACTTATGGCTATTAAAATGGCCTAAATTGCCTAATCAAACACATAAAAAGTATTATACATATGATTTTAGTTGTAACGAAGATTACGCATTGCATTTAAAGTATCATCAATGGCAGTATTTATTTGATTACTTTAAAGATAATCCTAAAGCAATGGGTACAGCTGCAACAAAATATGTTAATAAAGATATGCTTGGGTATGATGCTAAAAGAAAAGTTCGCATAAGGTTTAGCATTATGCCTCAAGTATTATCAGACAAGCTAGAACCTAACACATCTAAAATTATAGACAGAATTAAAGCTGTTAATGATTTTTATGAAGCTGGATACGATGTTCATCTTAATTATTCGCCTATAATAATGTATGATGATTTTGTTAATGGTTATACAAAGTTATTTAAACTGGTAGACGAAATAATAGATGATAGTATAAAAGATAAGGTTAAAGCTGAATGTATATTTTTAACACATAATAAAGAAATGCACGATTATAATGTTAAAACAAATACAAAAGGTGAAGAGTATTTATGGAATCCAGAATATCAAGAAAATAAAACCTCTGAATACGGAGGTCAAAATATAAGATATAATAGATTTTATAAGAAAAAGTGCATAAAAGCCTTTACGTCAATGCATAGACAGAATATACATTGGCAAGAAATAAGGTATATATTTTAATAATAAGCCCGTAAGACTCCCGTCAGTATGAAACAGGACTACCGAGCAGGGCTAAAATTTAGGGTAAGCGATACGCCAGCGGTAAGCAGCTGGAACAATGAATATGATGTTAATAGCATTTTGGATTTGTGGTAGTCGGATACCAGTGTCAATCACTAGCTTACCCTATAAACTTGGAGAAATTATGATACATGTAACAGATATAGAAAAATGGTTAGATTTGTTAAAAGAATCTAAAGATGAACTTTTAAAGATTTATGGAGAAAGAGCTATCAAAGGCATTCCTTTGTATCATAAATTAGTAAGAGAAATTGAAAAGAGTAAGGAGAAGTAATGTATAGACATAGGCAATGGGGTGATAAAGACATGTTGTATTATTGCCCTAAAACCAAAATAGTTTGGCAATACGACAACATTGGCAAAATTCACAAATATAAAGATATGCCTACCTATGGCATAGAAAGGAGGATACTACCTAATGGCTAGACCTAAAAAAATAAAATGGCCTTTTTGGTTATGGTTTCATAGAAAGATAATGGGTGAAAGCGTTTCTAAACTTGCAAAAAGATACAAAGTTTCTAAAAGAACAGTGTGGAGGTATTTAAAATGATATATGGAGGTGCTATGGAAGCAGCAGAAAAGTTAAAAGAGTATCAAGTAAAAAACAATAAAAACAATAAATTTGACATTGATTTAGATTTTGGTGTTAAATATGAAAATTCACTAGCAAAAATACTTGCAATAGGAAAAGTGGAAGTTAAAACAGAAAGAGATAAATGGAAGGAAACAGGGAACATAGCTATAGAGCTAACATGCAGAGGAAAAGATAGCGGAATAAAGGTGACAGAAGCAGAGTGGTGGGCACACATTTTGTCTTGGAAAGGAAATATAAAAAGTGTTATATTACTACCTGTTGACGAGCTTAAAAGAATTGTTAAAAATAGTGTCAGATACAGAAATGGTAGAATAGTTATGGGTGGAGATGATAACGCTAGTGAAATGGCTTTAATACCATTAGAGGATTTAGCAAATGAATTTCGTAAAGAATAAAAGATACTGTTGTGAATTAAAAGAAGATGGGGATAATTGGCTAGATGATAACCCTTTATTTATATGTTTAAAGACAAATAAAGGTTTATTCCCTATGTATAAAGTAAATGGTAGATATGGAGTAATGAATAAAAACTATCACGGATTCCAATTAAGAACACTAACTGATAAATGGCATGAAGGATACAATCATAAGCCAAAACCAAATAGAACAACAAAAAGTATTCTAAACTTTAAGGAGTTATAATGGAAAATGAAGACCTAAATGCTATTAAAGCTATAATTTTAGAGTTTGAAGGAGAAACTGTTCTAGGTAAACATATGTTTAAGGCTATAAAGGCTTATTTTAAGCAGAAAAAAGAAAAAACAGTATTAGACCATACATATGTTTCTACAGTGCATAAATCAAGTCTTTCTAGTAATACAGATAGAGGAAATATTGATAAAATATTACAAGGTGCAGATATAGCTCTTAAAAAGTACGGAGAAAAATTAAGAAAAAAGAGGGGTAAAAATGTCATTACCAAAAGTAAGAAAAAAGCCTACAGCAAAAGAGCTGGCAGGAGTGATAATAGAGGTAAACAATAAAGCTGAACACAGCTTATCCTATCTTCATCAATTAGATAATGTACTAGGTTTGTATATAGAATTTAAAGAAGATAGTGATGCTTTTAATCAATTTGTAGAAAAAAAGCAAAAAGAAATAGAGGAGAAAAATGTCCAGGAAGCAAATGGAAAAACTGATAGCGAAGATATTTCTTCAAATTCAGGAAACAAGGGAACAAGGCCAAAAAGAGTACGCAAGAAATCAAAGTAACGCATTTGCAAACTTTGAAAGAATAGGCGACAATTTAGGCATTAAAAAGGAGGAGGTTCTTTTGGTCTATTTATTAAAACATATAGATGGAATATGCTCATTTGTCAAAGGTCATAAAAGCCAAAGAGAAGATGTCAGAGGTAGGCTTACAGATGCAATAGTCTACCTTTGTCTTCTATGGGGGATGATAGAAAATGACTAAATGTTATCATTGTAAAAAGATTATAGGACCAAGTTCTGTGAGTTTTAAATATGTAAGAGGATTTCTAAATGAAGATGGTAGCTTTTTTGAAGATGTTGCCATAATAATACATACAGAATGTTCTCAAAATATTAACGGACCAGAAGAGCTTGAAAGAATAGTCAAAGAATCTTAAGACTCATATTCATCTGGTTCTATAGATTCTTCTACAGCTGGAACTAGAGTACCTTCGTCTTCTGGTATATAATTAATATCAACATCATCGTCATCAAATAACATAGCAATACCTGAAGCAGCAGAACCAGCTACACCTATTTTAGAAGCATTTCTTAAAGCCCATGTTATAGCTTCAGTTGAATTCATTCCTCTGCTTTCAGCTTCATTAATTAAATCAACAATAGTTTGAACATTTTTAGGAAGTTTTTTGGGATTAAGAGTTTTATTTTTTGAAACTAAACCTTTAGCTCTTTTCTTTGCCCTTAAAGCTCTTAATACAGCTGAATCAGTTCCATCACCTAGTATAGATGTAGCTAATTTAGGATTATTATACATTTCTCTAATAATAAAGTCAAGCTTTTTAGAAGAAGAATGTGAGGGTAAAAAGTTTTCCATAAAATTATTTAAAGATTTTAATGGCCCATTTCTACCTGATGATGTATCAATTTCCACATATCTATTGATTCTTAATAACACTTCATCTTCTACAGTATCAGATGGAAGGTTAAGCCTGTTTGCTATATCTTCAATAGTTCTTTTAAATTGAGGTCTTTGTTTAACCTTTCTCCACATAGGACTATATTTTAAAGACAATACAGTTGAATCTAAATGAGGAACATTTACTAAATCAGAAGCTTCTACTAGAATATTTTGATTCTTATAGTTCCAAGTTTTATTTTGAGCAACTGACATATTATGAGCAAAACCTTTTTTAAAGTCAAACTTACCTATCGTTCCACCATCATAAACATCATTTATAACTCTTTTAACAGTGTTGTAATTTTTATTAACATACGTTATAACAGGAGCATAACCAGCAGTATAATCAGCAGACATAATTACGTTTGTTATTTTTAAACCATCAGGAGTTAATTCTGCTTTAGGTTGAAAACCAAATCTACTATAATATTGCTTTATTTCTTCTGGAGACCAAGATTTAAACTTTTTATCTCTTTTCATTGCAGATAAAGTAATTTCTTCAATTTCTTTATTAATTATATTCTTTAGTCTAGTCATAGACATGCCTGCTCTTTTACCATTAGCTATAATATAATTCATAGTTCCAAGCATATCATTATGAAACATATCTTGAAGATAAGTTCCACTTTTTTGAGTTGCTACAACAGGTCTTATTGTACGAGGTAATTTGTCTAATCTTTGAAGATTTATAATATCATTTTTAACATTTGTAGGAAGTTTGCTTTCTTTTAAGAATATATCTTCAAGATTTCTAATAGCACCAGTTTTACCTGATTGGTAATCTGCTTTAAACTGTCCATGTAATTGCTCTTTAATTTGCTTCATAGAATGATTGTGTAGTCTAATATCACCCTTATCAATAGCATTTTTAGCAACTTTAGACCATTTATTAATAACTTCATAAGTAGCTCTACTTATTCCTGTTGTTTGATTAAGATACGCTAATTTAGGGTCTAAAAATTGCCAAATCCAATTACGCCCTGCTCCTGTAATTAGTTTAATATTTTCTTTTCTAGCATAATCTGCGACTTCATTTAAACCCATTTCCCCTTTACTAACTAATTGTCTTGCTTTATAATAAGTATCAGAATATACAGTAACATTACTCTTTATATTAGCTAAATCTCTAGCACTATAAGGTATATTTTTTTCAACTGTTTCGCCAAATATAGGGTCTAAAGCTTCTCTTATACCAGCCATTACACCTCTGTTTACATCACTAGAATTAATATCATCTTGCAAAGAAGCTATGTCTTCTAAACCAAAGACTTTTTGTACTTCATTGCTAACAATTTTTCCAGATTTGTTTCCAGCAACACGAGAAGCAAAATTATCTGAAAAGTTAAATAACTTTAATGCTTTATTTATTAGTTGTGCTTTTTTAATCATTTTCTGAAGCGTATTTTGATAATTGTAGTAAAGGTAATCCTGTTAATTTTTCTACAGCTCTCATAGGATTATGAATTAATCCTTTCTCTGGCTGTAAAACATCTCTAACTATTCTACCAAATGGCAATAGCGTATACATAGTATAATCTGTAAATTTATCATAATCATCTCTAATAAATTGAGAAATAGCTGTAACAGGCAATCTTGATATAGGAGGCATAACTATTTGCAAAGGAGCTATTTCCCCAGGTAAATTCCCAAAGAATAATTTGTCTCTTGTTTCTTCATCTCCATAAACCCATTCAGCAGTATCTTGCAACCAATTCCAAGGAGCTGGTAAAGCTTGGTCAAACAAACTATACATAAATACATTAGCTAAAGCTAATACAAATAAATCAGTTTGCATAGTTCTTTTAAATCTGTCATAAGCTTCAGTTCCTTCTTTATATCCATGAATTCTAGCCATTCTACTTACATCATTTCTAAATCTCACAGAATTCCAAGACCATAATTGAAATCTTGTCATTACTTTACCAAGAGCAGTTCTTGCAAACATAGGTCTATTTGGAGCATCATACAAGAATTGTGTAGCTTTAACACCTTTCATTCCCATTTCTATTAAAAATGGATGATTAGGGTCTGTAATAGCTCCTCCAAATTTTTCCCAAGCTCTTATATAATGAGCCATAAAAGCATCTCGTCTTAAAGCTCTTTCTGGGATAGTCATGAATAACGCAGCTTTGTCTATTATAGAATCAGTTAAACCATGTTTTTTACCTAAAGTTTGTATATCGGTTTTAGGTATTTCTTTATTACCAATTAACCAATTAGTCATATCTCCTACAAATCTATTTACTTTGCCTTTATTTATTTTTTCACCTAATCCAAGTTCATGAACAAGGAATTCAGGCAATACACCTTGCTCTATAACAAATCTCATAACATCTTCTTTAGTTTTCCATTCAGGATTTATTGTCCTTAAATAGTTCATATCCCTAGCATTTTTCCATGGTTTAAACCCTACGGATTCTATAGTATGCATAGAACCACCAAAAATATTATTAACAGCAGATTTAGGGTGAGCTAATAGTGCAGCTAATTCAAACTTTGCTTCAAGATTAGACCAATGCCTAATATCGTTAAATGTAAAATCTCTTAATTCTTTAGGCAAATCTTTCTTACCTAGACCTAATCTGTCTTTAATTCCATTAACTCTTTTTAAAACCCTGTTATCAGCCCACCAAGAAAAAGGTGTTCCTTTTAATTTCATTGCAGGGTCATTATACATAGATTCAGGAATTACATCAGGATTTCCCATAGCTCCTTGAACATATAGTTTATACCAATTTTGCCATTTTGAAGCAAGCTCTACTCCAAACTTTTTAGCTTGTCCTTTAAATGCTTCATTCATAACATTTCTTGACATAATTTGATTAACTTGTCTATAGTAAGCATTAGTCAAATTCCTTACATAAGCATTCATGACAGTCATATCATTAGCCCAGCCTGGAATATGCCCTTCTCTTGAAAACATAGAGCCAAACTTCTTATTACTTTCAACCCATCTAACTTGGTCACCTTTATCTTTTTTCTTTTTAGCAATGCTTTCTAAAGCAGTTCTATAGTCTAATTGGTCAACCCTATCCCAATCCTGCATATCTTGAAATTCCCAATCTCCAGTTAAAACTTTATGCCTAAAAGCAATTTTATTTATATGTTTTTGTCTTTCAGATAAACCAGTTTTTGCATCAATTTCATCAGAAAGAGTTGGGTCTTCTTTTATTTTTTTAATAGCTGTACGCATATGTCCTTCTGCTTCTTTTTTAGAGAAAAACATATGAGGAAAATAAGCTTCAGGGTCTATAGTACCTGTTCTAGATAGTATATATTCTTGCATATCTTTCTTTTTACTAGGATGAGATAAATCTACCATCATTGAACGTGCTATGTGTCTCATACCATCTATACCTAATTCCATACCAGGTCTTTCACCTCTATTATAAGCAGCTTCCATATCTGCAACAAATCTTTTCCAATTCATTCTAGGTTGAGTTTGAGCTTTATCAAACCAATCTCCTGCAAAATATTTAGAATCTTCAGGTCTTGTAGTTCCATTAATAATTGGTTTAAATGCTTTAAATTGAGATGTTATTTTATCTTTTATTCCTGTTAGATTTTTAGAAGGAGAACCATTAACTATTTCATACCCAGTAACATTAACTTTTTTATTAATATCATTACTAATAGTAAATTCTTTATCTTTTAAAGTCTCCCATTTATACTCTTTTTCAGTATTTCTTGCGTGCATTTGATAAGTAGTTGATTCAACTTGTTTAATTGAATTAGGTTTTGTTTTATTATTAATTATAATTTCGCTCATTTTTAACTCTCTTTGAGCATTAGCTATTTTAAATAAAGCATCACCTTGTTTTATAGAACCTAGATTCAAAAATATTTCACTATTATTTACTATAAGCCTTTCAGCTTCTGCTGTTGCTAAATTATTAGTTTTACTAATCCAATTACTTAAAACTTCTATATAATGAGTAGGTTTAATAACAGTCCCTTTTTTAGGCTTACCAGACTTATCTATATAATAACCTTCTTTTTTAAGCCAAAGGATGTCATATTTCATTTGTTCTCTAGAAATAGTTTCAGGAAATAGCCAATAATATCTTCTTTTAATATCAGGAGATTTTTCTCTCCATAAACTTTGAAACATACTTCCAGATTCATACTCTTTTAAAAGATTGTTTATTACTTGAAAATCTTGTCTAGTAAAGGTGTTTAAGTCTTTAGCCCTGCCAGTAGCAGTTTCCATTAAACCTCTTAAGACTTCATTTAAATTATTACCTATCTTATTATTATATTTCTTCAACCTGTCTGATACTTCAATAATAAGTTCTTTGTCTGAAGTTTTTAAATCAGACTTTTTAATTCCTCTATAAGCTTCATAGCCACCAGTAACATCATTTACTAAACTTTCTATTTCTAAAGTTTCTATTTCTTCTCTTGTTAATTTAGTACCATCGACTAATTCATTCATAGACTTGTCAACAGCTTTACTAGTTTTACTTATAGTAGACTCAATATCAGTTTTTTTAGGACTCTCCCAGCCTTTACTCATTACATCTGTTAAAGCTCTTAAATGGTTTCTTATAGAAACATCTGGAATAGCTTCAGAATTAACAGCTAACCTACTTAAAGAAGTCCTTGAGCCTTCTTTTACTAATTTACTAACTAAATCAGCCATTATAGGTCCCATTTTCTTTTGAGGCATCTTATCTATAATCTTTTGAATTTCAGCTAAATTACCCCTATTTAAGCTTCCTAGCATAAATTGGTCAAATAAATCTTTTTCAGCATTAGTTTTTAATTTGCTTCTATATTCTTGCATTTTAACATCTAATAAAGCTTGGTCCCAAACTGCAGACCTGTCTTCACCTTTTGTTTTTAAATCTTTTTCGTAAGTTTTAATCTTGCCTAAAAGATAATCTCTATATCTAACAGCAAAATCCATAGCTTCTTGAGCTTCTTTTTGTTTAGACGTTCCTTCATATGCTTCAAGGTCTAAAATATTTCTTTCTCTTTTATTTAAATAACTCCTAGCTTTAAATAATTCAGCTTGTCTAAATATAACTCCAACTCTTTTACCATTCACTTTATTATTTGACAATATCCTTTTCATATTTAATAAAGTAGCCATATCAGTAAAATCATTTAAAATAAAGTCTTCAGCATTTTTTGTCATTTTTGTTAAAATTTCATACTTTTTTTCTGTATTTGTTAACATCCAAGTAAATTTAGGGTTTTTAAGCATTTTTTCATAAAAAGTTCCTTTTATAGCTTTCATAAACTTTATATTTTCATAAGCGTATTCTTCTCTTATAGCAGTATTTCGTAGGTCAAATGTTAAAACATTTTCTACATACTTATTATAAGGCACTCTAAAAGACTTTCTTCCCATTATATTTTGAAGCCAATTAAATGATTCTGATATATCTTCCATTTCTGTAAATAAATTTTCAACTTTTTTTCTATCAATCCTTTTTAATATATTATCACTATAATCTAAACCATGAAGCTTTCTAATCATCATTGGAAGTATAGTATTTATTTGTTGAGGCAATAAATCTAAAACACCTGAACTTAATTCAGAAACCTCTTCTGGCGTATACCTTCTATTAGCTCCCCAATTTTTACCAAAAAAAGCAGAGTTCATGTCAATAAATTTGCCAAGTAATCCATTTTTAAGTTGAGGTACAGTTAACTCTTTTGCGGCAACTTTGCCTTTAGAATTTTTAACAGTAGTTTTAAAGTATGCTTCATGCATTTCTTTAAAAAATACGTTTCCACTTTTTAATCCAGCTTCATCTAAAGGGTCAGATGCAAAAGCAACTTGAGCTCTAGTCATCTCTCTTTGATATCTATTCCAATCTGCACCTTCTCTAGGTGTTATTTCTACTACAAAATTTTCATATTTTTTAAGTTTTTTATTATATAAACTTATTTCATAACTATCTATTTTTCCAGGAGTATCCATTAATGAATTATATGCAGACTTCATAACTTGCCCACTATTAACAGCTACACCCAACCTATTTCTTCCGTCAACAGCAGCTGTAGAAGCTTTAATTCTAGAACTAGGAGCGTAGTATAAAGTTTTACTTGTCTTTATAGGATTTCCATCTCTAGAGTCTACTGTCAATATATCTGCAAAAGTCCTACCCTTACTAAGGCCTTCTGGATGGTTTATAAGTTCTCGCTTATTATCTCCAACATCTCTTTTATTACCCTTTCCTTTGTAAAATTCTTCTTTTTGAGCATGAATAGCTTCCTTCCAAGATTGTTTAAAGCCTCCACCTTTACCTTCTTTATTTCTTCCTCCAAAATAGACAAATGCTTCATCACCATCAAGGTCAGCACCACCTAAAGCTCTCATACTTCTAGAATGCATCATAATACCATGGCCATCTACACCAGTAAAACCTTTAAATTTAAGTTTATGAGCACCAGATATAGAATCCATAGGAACACGCAATACCACAGCTTCAAATATTTCTTCTACTTCTTTTTTCCTTTGCCCTTTAAATCTACCAGCTTCATACATATCCCACAAAACGCCTAAAGTCGTCTTTTTTAATTGGGGTTCTTTAAATGAAGTTTCTATATTTACTTGTCTATAAGCTCCATCTAAATAAAATATATCATCTCTAGTATTTAATTCAGGATATTCTAATTGCATCCACTTATCATAAGGTCTTATTCTACCTACCATAGAATTAGATACTTTTGGTCTTGTCACACTTTTAACAAAGTAATTATGCAATACTGCATTCTTATAATCTCTAATATGTTTATGATGATAAGCTGAAAAGCCTATTTGACCTTTTTGAGAAGCTTCTTCTCCAACTATAGCTGCGTTTCTAATTAATCTATCTACTGGTGATATAGTGTCAAATAAATCATTAACCATTGATTCTCTTTCAAGTAATGTAATATATCCAGATTGATAGTCTGATTCTATATTTTCAGAAACTACTTTCAACATTCTTTGCATAACTCCTTCAGCTAATCTTTCAGCTCCAGGAGTTTTTAATGCATTTACAAGCTCCATACTACCTATTTCTTCTAAAGAGTTTAATATTTCTGGTATTTTTTTAGGGTTAAGGTCTTTTAAATAGTTAGACAATAGACTATTAGCTGTTTTTGTACCATTAAAACTTTTTTCTACTATCTCTTTTTGTATATCTTCTAAAATTGATTTGTCTATTGGTTTGTAACCAAATTGGTGAAGGTTAGTAAATAACTGCTTAACCCATACTTGATTCTGTAACATGTGTGGATTTTGTATAGTAGAGCCACTGTACTTAATTCCTTCAGGATTCATAGTATATTTAGGAGCTTTTAATTGAAACCCTTTATCAGATACAGAATAATCTCCTATTTCTCTTAAACCAGTCTGTTTAGCGGCTGATGTCATAATAAGCATATGAACACCTTCTTTTGCCATCTGTTCTGTAGCATTTCCTCCTACTTTATGTATCATATACTTACCAAGCATTGTTCCTAGCTGACCATTTTTATCTATAATAAATGATTTATTTTGACCTGAATAAGGGTGACCAGCATCAAGATTTAACACATCTACAACATCGTCTCTTACTAATATAGCTCCATCAACATGCTCTGGCAATTCTATATTTAAGGATTGCAAACTAGTTTTACCTTTTGCTTTTTTAGGGTCTCCTATTAATGAGTATACAAAATTACCCTTATCTAAATCATTCACTTTGTCTCTTATAAATACTTTATCAGCAGATAAAGAGGGAGTAAACCATATTTGTGCTCTTTTATTATAAGCTATAGCATTTCCTATAAAACCTTTTCCCATAATATTGTTAAGGCCAGAAATATCAAAACCATTTAATGACAAATCATACATAACATTAGAATGAAATAACTTATTAAATGATTGCTGATTCATTCCATAATCTAAAAAAGAATCTAATTTAGCGTCTTTAAAATTTAAATCATGCCTAGGGTCTACTTTTCTTAATTCTCTTCTAATTTTAACCAAATCTCTTAAAATTTGCATATTAGAGCCACGAGATTTAGGATGTATTTTTGCAAATATAATTTTAGACTTATCTCCAACGCCTCCCATAGGATACATATTGTGGTCTTTTTCCATTTGTTTAATAGTTTTTTTAATTAAATTTTTAGCAAATGTTTTTGGACTCTGTTCGCTAGCTCTATTAAATTGAACCCATTTTTCAAGCCTATCAAGAGGAACATCAATCATTATACCTCTTTCATCTCTAATTCCAACTTCATCAAATACAATATAAGAAGATTTAGCTCCCTTTTCATATTTACCACCTTGCTCTTCATATACAACTTCTATTTCTTTTACAGGCTCTTTTTCTAGTTTGTTTTTACCTGATAAGCTTCTAGGTCTGTTAGAATCTGTTAATGTTACTTTGCCTTTTTCGTTTACTCTTACAAATCTAACAGGTTTAGATAAGTTTAACTCTCTAATCCATCTGCGAATCTCTCCTTTGGCATTATCTTCTAATGTAGTATTAAGCTGTGATTCTATTTCTTCTATAGCTTTTTCTGATTTAATTTCTTTACTATTAGATTTTTCGTATTTAGAAACAATATCTTCTACTATTTTAGAAGTATTTAACAATGCTTCTCTAGGCTTATCTTGCTTTACCCATAAATGCTTTAAATTACTTCTTACAAAATATTCAGCTTTTTTTATTAAAACAGGAACATCCATTTTTTGACCTACATCTATATCAGTAACTAAAATACCTGTATCTTTTTCTATATATTGAGTAGGCTGTAATTCTATAAGATTACTTTCTTTTTCTATTAACTTATCATATTCATTAGTTAATCTGTCTATCTCTTTAGGAGTTTCTGCATCAGCAAGTTCTTTTGATACTTTCATTTTTTTGCTAGAAATATCCCATAATTGCTTCCAAGTTTCTGGATGTCTTTCAGGCATATTGTCGACAAACGTACGTTTATCATCTTTTTTAGCTGGTTTTTGTTTAATCTTTTCTCCCATAGAGCTTTTAGCCATATCTCTCATAGCTTTTTTAGAGATAGAAGAAGCTTTGCCTGCAACTAAAATAACTGGTTTTGTTGTGAATTTAGGAACTTCTTTTATAGGCTCAAATCTTTTTATAGCAGGGTCATAGTTAAATTTATGCCAAACTTGACTTGCAGTATCAAAGATATATGTAGGCTTTTTAGCATCAATAGCTCCTTGTATTCCCCATTTTATAGTAGCATCTTTAACACTTCTTCCATTTAATCTTTTGTCTTTGCTACTTCTTTGAATTTCCCCTACAGAAAACACAGCATCACCTTTGTTTACTTGATGCAAACTTCTTAAAATAAGTCTTGTAACATTATCTTTTATATTCTTTAAGCTATGTCTTAATGTTTTATTAGCCATATTCATAGCTTCTTGTTGCTCAAATAACTGTGTATCTGTTAATATTATATCTTCACCTGTTTTACTCTTCTTATTAGTCTTTCCAGGCTTATAGTTAATAACAGGAATACCATAGCTTTCTAATATTTTAGCCGTTTCTTCAGGAAGACCTTTGTCTCCAGTACCTAAAGCAATAGAAACGATTTTAGAAGTTTTTTTATCCTTCTTGTTCATATTTTTCTTGATTTTAGAAAGCGTTTGATATCCAGTCGTTCTAATTTCTTCTTCTGGAATTTTATCAGTAATGCCAAGCCTTTCCATTAATAGATGTGCACTTCCTGCTCTATCTATAGGATTGCCCCATATTTTTTCAGCTTTTTTAACAGTATGCTCTCTAACAAGTTTAGGCTGTTCTAAAAATCCTTCAAGCATTTCAGGGTCTCTTTCCATTTCCATTTTAGGGTCTTTTTCAGACTGCTTATTCATTTCTTGTATGTTTTTATTAGCTTTAACAACATACCAAGGTTTAGCTACTCCTCCAAAATAAGCTCCTAATAAATACTCATATATTTGCTCTGGGGTAGTCATACCTCTTTGAGTAGCTGGTAATCCTTGAAATAAACTACCTGCAAGTCCTCTTGCAAATATATTGGCTTTTTTATTGCCCATGTTTATAAGATTACCCATTCCTGCAAAAGCACCACCAGCTACAGCTCCACCTACAAAGCTATCTACCATGCCATCAACACCTTCTTGCCAAGTAGAAATACTACTAGCTGCACCTAAATGAAATGCTCCTTCCATCATATGTTTAGCTTTATGACCAAGTAAAAATTTACTTGCAACAGACATTGCCTTAAATCTTGAATTAGGCATATTTGTTAATATTGGTTTAGCTATATCTTTAGCTCTTTTAGTAAGAAAATCTGCACCTAATAAAGGAATAGATTTAACTCCACCTATTTTTTGAGCAGTTCTTAAAAGACCTTTTGATTTAGTTAATGCACCTAATCCTCTTAACGGAGCAGCTCCAAAGCCAGGAGCAAATCCTGCTAAATGGCCAATGCTTCTTATAATTGATTCATATTCATTATCAGGAGCTTCATCTATTATATTAAATGTTGTAAAACCTTCTATGAATCCACCAGCAAATTGTTTAATTGAGTCTAAAATACCAAATTCCCCTTCATAAAAAGGAACATTATGATATTGAGCATGTTTTCTAATTAATTCTAATTGTTGAGATTGAAATGCGCCAGGATTTTTACCATATAAAGATACATACTGACGTGTTTGATTGTAATCTAATTGAGGTTGGAAATTTTGTTGTTGTTGTTGTTGTGTAGCCACATTGATACTTATTACTTAATACCTTCGTCTTTTGCTATTTCTTGCATAGCTTTATAAAGCTGTACAATATCAGATGCCAAGAAAGCTCCACCTACAGCAGCCCCAATACCACCACTTACACCTGTTCCTATTCCAGCTAAACCTGCTTTCATTAAAAATTTAACAGCTTGACCTCTACCAACTTTTTTCATTACTTGTCTAAATAACCAAGCTTTTCCTTTTTTTAAGGCTAATGTTTGAGCTAAAGTAAATGCTCCTGAAAGCCCTACTTGACTTGTTGCTTGTGCAACATTACCAGCTTTTTCACTACCAGTTACACCGCTAACAATTCCTTTTGCAGCCATAGGGACACCAGCATATAAAGCTGTTGTTTTTCCAAACCCTTTTAATGCAGGCCAAACTCTTCCTTTATTACCTTTAATCCAATTATTAACAAAACTTTGAGAAACTGGACTACCATTTAATCTCCATTTATTAGCAGTATATACAAGTCCTGCTCCTCCTAATAGAGTCATTAGTTTAGTTGGCCAAGTATTAACTTTAGATGAGAATAAATTTTCTGAATAATTTTCCCAATCAGGAAGCCAGTCTCCAAATTCAGCATCTCTTTGTATTTCAGCTAAATCTGGGTCTGATGCTAATAATCCATGTTTACTTAATAAATTCCATATAGCTTTATTTTCAGGTTTTTGTAAAGAATCATATATTTTTCCACCATCCCATTCATTTGGATTAGTGTATTTTAATTGTTTTAATCCTTGAGCTATTTTCATAGCTTGAGACATTTCTAATTGGTCATATTTTTTACCGAATCGAAGAGGGTCTATACCTCCCATTTTTCTTATTTGTCTTTTACTAAACTTTTCTGTAGCTTGTTGATGATAGCTTCTATAATCTTTATTTCTATCTAAAGGTTTAAATCCAGTCATAGTATAAATAGAACTATCTGGGTCTGTAGGGTCAAAATCTGCATTAGTTACCATTGACTGGAAATCAACTCCTCCATCAGCATCCATAGACCATTGACCATTTATTCCTCCAAATTTTTCATTAAAAAATGTATTTTCAAAGTTAGTAAATTTATCTTGTGCATTAGGTATTTTAGATAATAAACTACCTATTCCGCTTCCAAGAGCCTCGCCAGAGCTTCTACTGCCTTGACCTGCATAAGTTTTTGCATAATCTCCGTAATTTAAAGCCATCTATAATGTTCCTCCGCTACCATCGCCGCCAGACATTTGACTTTGCATCCATGCATACATTTCATCATCAACTTGATTGCCTTGACCACCTTGAGAAAAGGGGTTCCATTTACCTAGTAACCCTCCTGCAATGTCTTGTGCAAATGACATATTTTGATTTCTTGACTGATTATGAGCATTAATTTGTTGTATATATGTATTAGCTTGTTGCTCGTCCATTGATTTTTGTTCACCATATAAATTGCCAAACATATTCGCACCTTGATTATAGTTATTTTGAGTCATATCTGCTAAAGTATTACCAAATCCTCCCATACTAGTAGCAAAACCAGCTTTAGCCATTTGCCCTGCTTGTCCAGGAGAAACACCTCTCATAGCAGCCATAGACATTAAACTTTGATTATTGGCTTGAGCCGCATCATAATAATTGCCTCTTACTCTTTGTTCTTGTTGAAGGTTTAATGTTGAATTAGGGTCCATCATATCTTCAGCCATGTTCATCTGTTTATTAAACATGTTTCTAGATGGAGACATATAATCGTCTATTTTGCTTTGTTCTAATCTTTTCTTTTTGCCAAATAAAGCATCGCTAAACCAACCCATTATATTCTCCTATTTTTCATCATTATAATATACATATATTTATTATTATTAAACAAGTTATTTCCATAATAAAACTCTTGCTTTATACCCTGTATAATCAATAGCTGTAAAGCTATCACCTCCATTTGCCCAAAATCCATAATTATTATTTCCGTAAATTCTCCATACAGAAGAAGTTACCTGTAAAGCTGAATTATCATTACCGTCCATGACTCGTTCAAATTGAACAGTGGTTCCACTATCATTACTTACTTGCCAAATTCCAAGAATAGGGACACTTTCTAAATCATGTGTGCCTGTTGTATCTGTATTAGCCATATCTACCCAGCCACTATCATAATCAGGTCTAGGAAGGACAAATTTACCTGCTTTTTCGTCAAATATAGTCTTTTTAGCAATATCATTATCTGTATCAGTGTCTTCTGCTTCTATTTCATCTATAGACTTTTGATTAACGATTTTAGCATTACCTTGTAATTTTTTTAGCAATATTTGAGTTTCTCCTAACATAGGTTTTTTCCAGCCATCATCAGTTTTAATCTCAAATAAATTAACACTATCACTATTTTTTATAACTCTTATAGAGCCTGTTAATCCTTCTGTTTCATCTTCTTTTTCAGCAGGAGTTACATTTATTAGCTCTTTTAGCAATGAGACTTCTTTACTTAATTCAGACAAACTTCTTTGAACATCTTTGAAGTTCTGGACGTTAGTATTTAGAATAACTTTTTTTTCCATTACTTGACTGCCTTTAATCTATATATAATTGATATTGCTGATACATCTTCTTCCATTTCTTCAAGTTTAAATTGTAGCCATTTAGCGCTTTTATTAACACCTTTAAGCTTATACTCTCCGCCTTCAGTATCATCTGATTTATAGGCAATATTAGCCGTAGTACTATTACTTCCTGATGTAATTCTACCTTTTTCAGTAGCAACAATCAATTTATCTGAATCAGTACCTCCTACATCTCCATCTATAAGTAATGATTCTTTAGGTCCAGATGTTCTTATTTTATTAAAAACTTTTTTAGTTGTACTTGTTCCTAATGTAAACTTCTTACTTAACCAAGTATATAATTTTTTATCAGCTCCTCCACCAATTTGATAAATACCATTTCCAATAGTAGTGTAAATACCACCATCTTTTCCAATAAAAGGTTTGCCTACTTCTTCATCTTTTGCTAATTCCCATAAATCCCATCTTTTAAGCTGGAAACTAAAACTCCAGATATATGTTCTTGTAACTAATCTATTATTTGCAGAAGTAGACGAACTTGCTGAATTATAATAAATGTCTTTTTCTGAATTTTTATGTTGAACAACAAAATAGGCTAAATTATTTTTTGCATCAAATGTTACATAAGGAGGATTATTTTCAATAGAACCAGCAGTATTATCCCAGCTTAAATCAATAATTTCACTAGTTCCTACTGAACTTGAATCTGTCAAAGTTAGCATATTATTCTTGCCACCTTTTTGTATTATAGATGATATTTTATTAGGAATGTCGCCATTATACATATATGCACCTTGTCTATTAGCAAAAAACATTCCATATTCAGTTACTGTAATACTATTTTGACTAGCACATCCTACTCCTTCAAATATATCTTCAATAGTCATATTTTGTGGATTAATCTTATACATAGTATTATTATCAAATACTATTAATCTTCCTAAAAATGCAATTAAAGCTGTAGGCCTGCTATTTATAATACAAAAATCAGTAGCCCAGTCAAACGAACTCCATTTACCAGCTTTTGACCTAAATATTTGATGCGATGCATCTTCTATTTTATTATGAGAACAATTCCCTACAAATAAATAACCATCTAATTCACACGATAATCCATATTTTACAGCTAAATCTACAGTAAGTTCAGATATACCTGTTCTAGACTCGTATGTAGCTCTTACAGGCCCTGTATCTTGCATGTTATAATAATGTTGTTCTCCATCATCTGCCCATCCAGAATCTGTTGGAATTTGCTGAACTAATCTATATAAATTATCTGTACCATCTTTTCTATAAATACAAACTGCAGTTAATCTTTTACTGAATGATTTAATATTTATTTGAATATCAATAGCTGTTCTAGTATCTGTTTCTCTATATGTCCAAAAGTTAGTAGATAATGGTCCTTCTTGGTAACCATCATATATCAAGGATACTTTATAATTATATTGAGTATTCTTTTTAAAGAATCCTGTAGTAGAAGTTAAACTACCAGGTGTTATTACTACAGATGTTTCTGTAGTATTTATAAATCTTGTATCATCTTCTGCATCATACCTAGGTACATTGCCAGCAATATTACCTTTATCCCATTGTGCTAATCCTGCTCTTATTTCACCTATTGAAGTTTTTCCAGTTGTAGAAGCTCCTATACCACCCCATTGATTTGTTGTAATAGTAAATTCATTATCATCATCTGTTGAATCTGGATTTGTTATTACAAAAGTATTTGTATCTGTACTTACTATTGGATATGTTCCAGCATGATTACTAGCTGTTGAATCAGTTCTTTTTATTGTAATTGAATTTCCAGCAACCCAATCATGGCCAGTTGACTCAACAGTATCCTGACTACCACTTCCTGTACCAGCTTCTAAATGCTTGTCAGCTGCTGTTTCGGTAACATCTGTAACTAATTTCCTCATATCTAAATCACCATAACTCATTTTAATAGCAGGACTATCTAATGGAATTGATAAAGGATTAGCTGCAGAAGATTCACTATTACTGACTAATTCCCAAGTACCTGAATTACCTGTAGCATTACTAGTATGGCTAAATGTGAAATGTTTAGGACCTGTTACAGTAATAGTATAAGTGCCATTAAATGCAGTACTTCTATCTATAGAAACTGAATCATTAGTAGTTAAATTATGAAAATCAGCAGTTTGTGCTGTTGCAGTAGTTCCATCTCCATTTATCGCCCCTACATCTTGTATTCTAGGATACATTGGTCCAGATAATATTGGGTCTTTAGAATAAACTGCAGTTCCGTCATGCCTTAATGTTTCTTCTTTGACAAGTCTTACTGGAGCTGTTGCTAAATGCCTTCCACTCCATACATAAAATTTATCTCCAGATACAGGTGTGTGAGAAAATGGATAATTTGTATTTAGCCACATATTATCAGAAAAGTTAATTCCTGCAACTCTACTTCCTACAATCTTTCTTGTCTGTGTAAATCCAGTTGTTTGGTCTACTACGGTAACATATAAACCAGCTAAAACATCTCTTACTCTATAAAAATTAGAAAAACTAAGAGAAGTTACTGTCAATACAACACTAGAAGTTCCTCCTCCACTACTAGCATGAGTAAAAGTTAACTCATCATTTATAGCATGTCCAGAACCTTTTGTTATAATAGTTGCAGATGAAATAGCAGTATTATAACTACCACCAGTAAGTGTGTTAAATTGTACTTTAGTGCTAGAAAGAGAACCGCTTCCAGTAGTTGAAGCAGGGGTTAAAATTAAAGTACTACCAGATTCCCATCCATTTCCGCTATGAGCACCTCTAGTAAAACCTCCCATACCACTGTGAGTAGAAGCAGTTTGACCTACTATATGCGCATTATAAGTTAAAGCATCCATATCTATTTCTAATGAAGGATGATTAGTAGCATTTACATGAGGTCTATCCCCAAAAATTTCTGTATTAGCATTAGCAACAATTGCTGTAGAAGCTAAAGTTCCAGCAAAATAAACTTCTCTTTGCCCATGAGAATTTTGATGCTCAAAGCTATCACTATCTAAATCATGTGTAATTGATTCAGCTGGAATAAAAGAAGCCAAATCTGGATATAAAAAGTTCCATTCACATAAAAATAATTTTGATTTTTGAATTTCTCCATTAGCATCTATTGCGCCAGGACTTGAAATAAATAATCTTGAAGCTAAATGATTTCCAGTATCTCCAGTTGCAGTTTTAAGAACATTTGTTGAATGATATATTGCATCTGGATAACTAGGCATATCCACTGAAGTACCATTACCTATTAATAAACTTTCAAAGCCAGTATCATCCATATTAAATGGTCTTATCATAAAACCAGCACACCAATTTAATTGTTCAACTCTTGATTGAAATGCTGGAAATAAAATAGAAGTGGGATGAGCAAAATCTGCAGTATTTATTGGTCCAAAATTATCTTGGTCTACATACCAATATCTTCCAAAACCACCATGTTCATTAAAAATACTCCCATTTAACTTATCTTCATCATTTAATGAGAAATGGTATTCTATTTGAGAATTATCTTCAGTCCTAGTTCTAGCTCTTGCTCCATATTTAGTTCCTGTACCTGATGCATTTTGCCTATATCCTCCTATATGAAATTCTCCAGAATTATTACTGCCAATAGCAGTTCCTGGAGAAGCTGTTAATTCTGCTACATAAAAGTTTTTAGTGTCAGTAACATGTATAACTGCATGGGATTTATTCCATCCAGTCCAATCACCAGTTCCTTTAAATAAAATTAAATCACCTGGCTGTAAATAGTTATCTTCTGTAGTAGTGCATTTTGTTTCATATGCATTGCCAAGTCCTGATAAGTCTACTGTATCTGCAGCAACTGTCACATCATACCGAGAATGCTGTGGATAATCTCCAAAGTGCATATCTGTACATACAAATACTATTTTATTAGCATCTATATATTCAGGAAGAGTATCTCTTCTACCTCCAACATGAGTAAGGAGACCTGAATCGTATGGGAAATGTGAAACATAATATTCTGTTGAATTTCCACCATTACCTAGTAACTTTCCACCAAATCTTATCCAAGGTAAATCAGAAGAACCAATTAAACCTACTGCATGAGAAGACATTTTTCTACCTAACTCTCCTCTTTTAACTTCTACATTATCTGTATTAGGAACTATTACACCAGTACCATCTAGTAAACCATCACCATCATTATCTGCTATTTGGAATAGTCCATATCTTGCTACTCTTATAGAAGTTTTTTTACTTCCATTTCCATCCCAACCAACATTACAGCCCCAACTTACATAAGGCTTACTGTATGAAGTTGCAGCGTATCTTTCAGAACCTGTAGTTTCAACAGGTTTATTGCCAGCAAAATCATAACTACCATGTCGCCTCCAATAACCTATTTTATTTTTACTTGAAGTATCGGTCCATGCAGCTGCCCAAAGAGCTCTAGAGCCTACATAGCCTGGAGGTAATTCGTCATTTCCATTATCACCAGCCCTGCTTTCAGTAGCTCTTATAAATGGTCCTCCTGTAAATTTTACTCCAGAATCAGCATACCTTGTTTTAAGTCCATATCTTGCAACAGTAGGAGGTGTTCTATCTCCAAAATAAACTATATGACTTCCTTGGTTATATTCAGTTCTACCGCAAAATAAAAATCTATCACCATCTGTAAAAGTATCATCTTCTCCTGGAGGATAAGATTGAATCCATAATCTTGTATCAAATTTATCTGGGTTTACATCTGCATTTGTATTGTCTGTTTGACTCCAATTAAATGATACTAAAGGCCCTTTTGTCTCTATTATATCAGAAGGCATTCCAGATATATTTATAGTAGCAGTACTTTCTACAGCTTTAGAATCGTAAACATAATCTCCAGCAGATGTGCTAGGGTCTCCTACAGTAGTCAAGTTACTCCATTTAAATGACTTATATACCATTGAAATAGTTTCTGTAGCAGATGGTCTAGTAGTTTCCCAAGTATTATAAGCAACATTCATATTTAATCTATATATTTTATCTCCATAGGTACTTAATGCATATATATGTCCACCATCAGTACCATCAGTCTTTTTACTATAAGAACAACATATTGATTCAACTGGAAAATCTAACCTATCACTTCTTTCAATCTTTCCTTTTGTATAAACTGTATCGTTAGCCCCTGATACTGCTATAACTCTATCTTCTGGAGTTATTCTGTATAAATAGTTACCACCCCTCCTTATACCATAATAATAATGAGGCCTAAAAGATATTCTATAAGTATCATTACCTGGACCATTGTCTAAATCTAAATTCCTTTTACAAACAAATGTATCTGCATCTGTTACAGATGAAACCCACCATACACCATTTCCTGCCCAACTATTGTTTGCATCTTTATACTTTCTTACAACTATATTATCACCTGCAGTTAATCCATGTGTAATTCCATCTACTGTCATTTGATTGCCACTAACCACTCCTTCAACATCTTCCCATTCTCCAGCTACACATATCTTGTCTAAACTATTAACTCCAGCATTATCGTAAGAAGCAATTGCATCAGTATCTATATATAAATCTTCTGACTTTTTGCCAAATATTTTATGATTTAAGTAACCTAACCATTTAGGAGAACTATCTGATTTTCCAGAGCCAAAACCAATATGCACTTCTCTATTTTTAGCAGTAAAAGTTGCTTCATTAGTAGATGAATTAGCTGTCATTGAACCTAAAGGAGAAGCGTCTATAGAATCTGTAAAAGAAGAAAAACTATCCTTATTAAAGTTTTGCATTACTCTTAATATAGAATTTTTACTATCATATAATATTAAATCTTTACTATTATTATTATTTATAATACCAGAGCTCGTAGCTGTTGCACTATGTATACTAGAATTATATAGAGTAGTTTCTTCATTTATATCTACATTAGCTATTGTATAAAATGTACCAGAAACTCCTCTATTTGTAAATGTAAGAGATAAATCTGTTTCTATTAGCTCTTTCGGTGTTTTAAATATAAAAGATAATTGTCTCCATCTTATATTATCTATCATATTAGATTCCATTGAATCAATTCCCCAAAAATCAGAACATAATGAAAATTCATTATATCTTGCATTTCTAGCTGGAGTTACAAGGCTACCTTCAAATCCGTCATTTTCATTTAATTCATAGTTATTCCAAGCCCCTTCAGCATCAATATACCCACCATTAACTTCTAATGAAAACGCTGGATTAGGAGACGTCCCTCCTGTAAAATTAGCACAAGTCATTGTTGCAGCTATTATATCATGTGATACTTCAGTATTACCAGACTCGCCTGTATAAAGTTGTGTTAATGTTAAAACTCCACTAGATTGACTAACTGTTATTTCATCACCATGTCCATTTGCATGTTCTATTGCAGCTTCTACTTGGGCAGCTATTGTTGTAACTGTTGGAGAAGCATTATATATTTGGACTACAATATTATCATTATCAGTTATTGTTCCAGTTGCAAGACCTCCATTAGTATTGTCAAATATATAAGTTTTATTAGTTCCAGACGCAGACATTAAATTAAAAGTTTTTTCATCATAATGAGACAATGTTCCACTTACACATGTAAGTGTAGTTGTAGCAGCTGTAGATGTTAATATTTTACCCCAAAAATTTAGTTCATATTCTGTATCGGGTTTTAGCAAGTCTTTGTCTATAGTTTGTGTTATTTCATAACCTGCATGTTTAAAAATATCATCTCCATCAGCATGTTGAGCTATTGTAGTATTAAATAAACCTCTTGTAACATGGATTCCATCATAGTCAATTTTATCAACTTTCATATATTCATTATTAACATAAATAATATCATCTTTTGCAAAAACATGTTTGCTTAAAGTTTGCCCACCTGATGGTAATTTTATTATATTATCAGAAACAGTAAAGGGGTCATTATCAATTTCTACATGTACTGCTTGAGATACATAGTTAGAGCCTAATTTCAAACAATAGTTTTCAGTTGTATAAGGATGCCTATTTGAACTAATATCAGAGCCAAATACATTAGTATCGGCAAAAAGACCATTGCTATTATCTTGTATAATTACATTAGCTTCATCATCTTGCTCCCATGCATTCCAAGATGTATAAGCAGTTTTATGCCTATATTGATACCAATCATTAACTTTTTGTATTTGGTCATCACCTACTCCAGAACTAGCGCTTTTAATAAAAAACATAAAGTTTTTAATTAATCCTGGCTCAAAATAAAAGTTTTTAGTTACTCCTGTTATAGTTTCAGTAGTAGGAGCTGTATCTAATAAAAATGTAATATCTTGACTTGAAAGTGCTGCAACACTTTTTTGAGATAAAACTTTAAATGTTTTTCCATGATTAGCTGAATCTCCATGAGCTTCTGCATAAAAAGTAAAGGTTGTTCCTTTTTGCAAAGATGAATCTAAAGCCGAATTTCCTTTAATAGTCATTGTTTTTGCAGTTGCGTCAAAAGAAATATCAGTTGTCAAGCTACCTGATGCAGTTACATGTCTTGAAAATTGCTTTAAACCAGTAGTACTTCTTTGAAAATACTTAAGAGAACTTCCCTTAATATTATTACCTACTATTTTAGACCATCCTGTTATATCAACTAAATGTCCTAAACTTGTACCTGATTGAAGTCCTTTTAAATAATAACTTATTCTATTAGCAAATATATTATAAGTAGTTGCAGAAGCATATTCTAACTTTAAAGAACCAAAAACACCTCTTTCTACTATTAACTTGTTATTATCTGTATCAACAGAAGTTATTTTAATAATTTCAGATAAATTACCAGCTATTACACTAGTCCCTGAATTAAATTGTATATAATCTCCTTCAGAGAAAGAATCAATTAAATTAATGGATGTTGCATTATCTGTTGGGATAGCTATTTCAGAATCATTTAAACCTATATTAGCAGAAGGTTGAAATGCTCCATAAGTATTAGCTGCATCTGCAGCTACTCCTAATTGATTTTGAGATATAATAAGTCTTTCTAAATGAGGCATAGCATAGTCAAATGATAACTTTTCTATATGCCCTTTAGTGCCTACGAATGAAAACTTATTACCCTTTTCAAAATCTTGAATATTAGAAACAGAAATTGACTCTTCTGTAAATTTAGGAAATATATCTGTATGGTTAGCATTAGTACCAGCTCCATATAATGTAGGCATACTTGCTCTAGAAGCATTATTATCTATAGCTCCTATAAACTTATCAACATTAATTGCTGATAATATACCATTTTGAGACAAAGGGTCTACATTTAACGAAAACGATGCTGTACTATTAGCAATATCCTTTTCATCAGCATTTAGCATAATGCCTTGATTAAATACTGATATTTCTTCTTTTCTTTTACCCAAAGCTAATCTCCCAGTAATTTTCAGGTATTTCTATTACACCTATTATTTGTTTCCGTCTAACATCTGTCCCCACACTGCTGCACGACCATCTATTATCTGAACAATATCCACAGTGAATCTTCCTCCGCTGTAGTAATCTATTATTGCAAATGCATGTGCCCATTTATGTTTACGTCCTCCTAACCATTCATTTTTTTCAGAACTCATATCTTTTAAACATCCTAGCGACCATGCTGATTTAGGTCCATCCATATGCGTCACACTATCTTGTTGCAGGGAATGATGATGACCATACATTATATTGGCACCTAACTGTCTTAGATGATTCTTCGCGTGGAACTGTCCACCAAAATGGTGCCCATGATAAAAATAGAGCTTTCCTACTTTTAGATACTTTCCAGCTTTATGGAATTTGTATCCTCGTTCCTTGAACTTACATGCTTGTTCAAAACGATATTCTTTTAGATAAGGATGCTCATCTACGAATCTATCTAACCACTCATCATGATTCCCTGCACAAATATGTTTTTCTTTACAATTTGCTTTGTCTAATGATTCATCAATTTCATCAAGCAAACTATTTACGCCTTTGATATCAGCATCAACCCTAGGCATAATGTACTCTAATGGTGGTTTTTTCTTACGTTTCCACTGCCAGTGAGATACACTACCAAACTCACCTAAATCGCCCAAATCTATGTATATTTGGGGCTTTACGAGCTCTATAGCCTGTTTGACTACATTCATAGCAGGCACATCGTGTATAGGTGCATGCTTATCTGGAGTTACTATGGCTCGCTTTAGCACTCCTTTTTTAGTTTTCTTCATATATCAAAAAACTCCTAGTTAAATTTAGAAGGCGGGACGTACCCCCAGTCTTGGGGGTTTGTCCATACTCCTTTCGCAGACTGAAGGTATTTTTCAGTCTTCTCTTCTTTAAACCTTAGAAATATTTTTTCACAGTCTTCGCATTCCCAAAGAAGAGTGCCATCATATCCTCCCATAACTTCTATCCCGCTTATATCTGTTGCGAGACAACAGGGACAATGAGATGGTCTTTTTTTAAGCACAATATTAGTGTCAACTTCTAATTGTTTAACTAAACTACCACTAGAATCAATTAAGTCATCTAGCATTACAAGCCTAGCTTGGTTGACTATAATACCAGCTTTAATCACCTATTTTTTGCCTGTTAAAGCATTAAAAATAGGTTTTAAGATTGTATCAAAAATGATATCATCTTTTTTGCTTGGGCTTAACTTTACTACTTTTTCTATTACATAGAATCCAAGTAAAATCCATTCCCAGTTTGCTGCTATCCATGCACCCATTGAAAAACCTCCATTTTCCATGTTAGTACTCCTTGTTATTTATCTAAACTTATACGCTCTATCATCTTTCGATGCCTAGCCAAGTTAATACTACTCCAACAATAAAGACAAATGTTCCTCCAATACCTTTCATCCAAGATATGTCCTTTTCATTTTGTCGAACTCTTCCATTCATTAAAGCTAAATGCTTTTTAATGTCTCCTATATCACCTTTAATATGCTCAACATCTCCACCTATCCTAATTAAATGCAATGTTATATCTTTTTCAAATTCTTTACTATCTTTTTTCACTATGGTATCTGCTTTATTAAATTGTTGTTTAGTCTTACTAAACCCTCTGGAGGGTCAGTTCCTTCAAAAGTTATTTTCAAATTAGCATAATTACTCTTTGTTGGAAGTATAGATGCCCCTAAATCTGCGCTAATAGCTCCAGCATCTCTACTTCTAAATATACCTCCACCACATCTAGACTCTCTTTTGCCAAAATTATTTAACTTGACCTTTAAGTCCATAGTAAGCTCTTTTATTTTAATAGAGCTTTGCGGTGCTAATGTTGCTAATGGGACTTGAACTTCTTCTTTTCCTATAATCATTTTCATACATTTAGGAGTTCCGTCTTCATTAACATATTTACTTAAGGCCTCTATATGTTGATTTTCAGCTAATGCTTGTGCTTGTACTACAGCATCATAGAGACCTTTAGTTAATTGGTCTAAAAAGCTTCCTTTTTTAACTTGTTTGTCCACCTGCAGGAGCCTCTTTTTGTTTGCCTATAGAATTATTAAGCATATCTAATACTTTCATTAAGCCTTCAGGTTTTTCTTGCTTGCCTTTAACAGATATTGAATATTTAGCAGATGTATCAGAACTTCTACTGTTTTCACTATGATGTGATACTTTACCTGTAAATGATGCACTCCAACATCCCCAACCAGCTTTAACATTTAATTCAGCACTTGAGTCTGTTGAAGACTTACTTGCTGATTGTGTTGATACTTCCATTTCAAATTCTACATCAATAGTATCTACACATAAACTTGGTATATTAATTATTGATAATAATGGTACATCTAAAGCTACGCTTTCTGAACCATCTTCATACTTAAATGCAACTGATTTAGTATTACCGTCTTTATCCATACCTACTTCTGATATAAATTGAGCAGTTGTAGCTGCAAGGCTTTTTTGTCCTTCAGCTGCGGCTAATAATGGAGCTGCTATTAAGTTCTCTATTGGTAGACCTGTAAATTGATTTGCTATACTTGCCATTTTACTCCTTAATATTTTTTCTTTTTAGTTGACTTCTTTTTCTTTACTACCTTTTTGCCTTTTTTCTTAGGCCTTCCTACTTTACTTCCATATGTCCCTTTTCCGTATGGCATATATCCTCCTAGTATTTCTTATTTGTATTTCGTTCTTGCATTCTTAAAAATTTGTCTCTTAAGCCATTACCGCTTAATTTTGCTATAACTTCTACTAAAGTCTTATAGCTATTTTCAATTCCTTTTTGTTCTAGTTGCATTTTCTTTTGTTGGTCAATCAACTTAACTAAAATACCCTCTAATCTTCCAAAACTTTCTCTTATTTCTTTAGAAAGCTCATCTTGTATGTATTTGTTTTGTTGCTTAACCATCATAAACATAGCAACTGCTACTACAAGGGGTACTCCATATTGCTCTAGTATTTGCAACCAATCCATTAAAAATCCTGGGGTTTAATATTCCCAGTTGTTTGATAGTTACTCCTAGAAAACTTTTTAGCCTCCTTTAGACCTAATAAATATTCATTGTCAAAGTATTGCGCAACTTGTATATCCATATTCCTAGGTTCTTTATAACCATTTGCTATTGCTTTATTAACAATAACTTCATGAAATTGTATAGGTATTTGAGACCAAGTAGTTGCCATATTGTTTACTGTTAAATCATAATCTCTAGCAATAGCATATATAGTAATATCCTTAACCTCTGTAATAGCTTTAAAATCAGTAGTATAACCGTCTTTAGTTAATACACTGTTAGCTTGTTCTGCAATACCCATTCTAGCTCTTGTAGTAGAGGTATCTATAAACCAAAATCTTTTCTTTTTATTAGCCATTAGTCTGTCTCCGATGTATCATCATCTATAATAGGTTTTCCAATTAATCTTGAAATTTTAACATCATTAAGCCAAACGTCTCTTATTTTAAGTATATATTCAGATAAAGAATAATACATCCTATTAGCAGTAGTAGCTGTTTCAGGATTACTTCCATCTGTATCAGCAGCTGTTTCTGTTCCTGCATCAGCAGATACAAATGTATACTTCTTTTTAACTATTTCTGTCTTTGCACAAAAATCATCTTTGGCTCTATTAAGTAATTTAATAGCTTCTGTTTCTCCCATATGAGGATGATGTTGCTGTATTAATTCTATCATTTCTTTAGCTTTCATTATTCTCCTCTAGGTTGCTTATCTGTTTCAGTAAATCTTTGCATTTCTAAAGTATAAGCTCCTTGCAGTGATTGCATTTGAGTGCTTAACATAGCCAACATCTCACTATCTTCTTCATCTTGAACAAAATCACTTATATAAGATTGTAGTATATTTACACAAGCTCTATAAACAATTGCCTGTAAACATATATCAGGCAAGCCTCCTATTGAAGATTCAGCAGCTGTATCATTGCCTGTTCCTATATAATTAAAATGCCAAACATATCCTAATTGGGCATCAGTTGGTACAGGGAATATCTTTAATTTAGGGTCATTAGCTGTAGATACATCATAGGTATATACTGGAGATTCTATAGTAGCGCAGTACAAACTATTAGTATCTTGAACTTTTAAAAATTCATTATATGGAACTGCAATACACTCTCTTATTTCTAAAGTAGAATCATCAATCTCTCTTGCAACCATTAAAACCTTTTTTTCTTCTACTGAATCTAATCCAGCAGCAGTAATATTAGTTTTATAATAACAATATTTTAACAGTAAGTCATTAGGTAAATTATCAACTGTTTCATTAACAGCAGCTCTTATTAAATCATTATAAGTAACAGATGGTATTACTTCGTAATCACTACCTATTAAATCTGTTATTCTTTGACCTAATGTTGCCATTATTTACCCTTTTTCTTTAAGTTAAGTTTTCTTCTAGTATCAGGTTTTGTTTGACCATGCCAAGGATTCCCAATACTAGAAGCAAATATTTTTGTTTTCTTTTTTGCCATTACCTACTACCTCTAGCTTTAGTTCTACTCATTATTTTACCTGCTTTAGTAGATTTTCTAGATTTAGATTTAGTTGTTTTCAATTTTCTTTTTTTGGAAACTGAAGCAGGTCCTACTGTTCCAGAACTTCCAACTAAATTAATACTTATTCTTTCTTTTGCCATTTTTCTTACCCCCTTTTAACTTGTTGTTAGTGTTACTGGCCAAAATTGATTATGACACATTACTGCGGCTGAACCAGTTCCGTTCATAAACTCACATTTAATTTTTGCATGTCCTGCTCTACCTGAAGTAGTCGCTCCATATATTTGAGGGTCTCCAGTAGAAGTTAATGATGCTGCTACATCATTTGCAGGAGTATGTCCGTGCAAAGGTAAATCATCTTGTTGATTTGGGTCTAATTCATTTACAAACCCACTTCCATATTGCCATGTTTCATCTGAAACAGGTACATATCCAGTGCTACCCGCTGTATCTGAATGTGCACCATAAGGCTTTACATTATATTGTAAACTTAAAGATATTGCTAAATTCCCTGTTGTATCTTCATTAGAATGAGCAACGTTTAAATGAGCAGTATTGCCATCAGTAGTTATAGTAGGAGTTATTAATCCCATTGTAAACGTAATGTTTTTACCTAATAAATTTCTAGGTATAATATCCGAACTAAACGTTATACCTTCGGTATAAGGTATTCGTAAATAAGTTGAAATACCCCCATGATAAATTCTTCTACGTCTCATTTGCTCAACAGTAGGCATATTTATTCTATATACATCAAGATTATCAAACGATGTTCCATGTGCCATTCTAATAGTTAGTCCAATATCTATTGTTATAGGAGAAGTTTCTGCTCTCCAATATCTTCCATCTCCACTAAAAGTACTAGCAAATATTGTATCTATTTCTGTGCCGTCTAGTGTGAATTTTTTTACTTGAAACCAATCTGTTGAAGCTGTGTTAGTAAAGTGTATTTCATAGTAGTAATTGCAATTAGCTTCGGATGTGCATACTCCTGTTATTCTAATACCACTACTACCAGTAGTTTGTGTTATATAAGCTTGACTATCTGTACTATCAGTTAGCCCTGTTCTACCTAATAAAAAAGGTTCATAGTTATAAGGAACCCATTTACCTGAAAATTCTTTTGAATTTGAAGCTATTGTAACGTTTGCCATTTATATACTCCTATCCATTATGCATTATTAATGTAGCTTTAATATGATTTCCAACTGCTGTGCAATTTGCATCACTGCCACAATCAAACGCTAATCGCATAAAAGGCATTCTACCCTTTCCATCAAAATCATACACTGCAAGACCTACTGTTTCAGTCTGTGCTCCACCACCTGCATTCCAAGTTGCCAAATCTGCTAATTTAATATAATTTGTACCATCTAAAGAACCTTCCATATCTACATCTACATTTCCTGCATCACCTGTTATATCGTTTAAAGTTCCGTTTAATACTAAAGTACAGTCACCATTTATAACCCAATCAAAATTGTTTGTGTATATCGGGTCAGTTCCATCTAGCCATACAAGACATTCATGCCTAACTTGGCCATCACTTCCTGCGACTATATTAGTATTAAGGCCTTGTGCTGCAGGGTCTCCAGTATTAACTCCAATTGTTGTCCATTTACTTACGGCTGCTGCCATTTCTCCTCCTTAAATTTGTGTAGAAGGGGCCGAAGCCCCCTCTACGATTAATAAACTAACCACTTACTACGATGGGTCAGGTCCTATACCAGTAGTTCCATCACCACCAATATCAGTTCCACTCAAGTCTCCATCAACTGGGTCTAAAGCCACTTGAATTTTGATTTGAGAAGCATCTTGAGTATCTGTTCCATCAGAATATGCATATATCCTCATACAAGGAGCATACACATCTGTCAAATCAGCTACTACTATAGCACTATTTCCAACAGCTGTTGAATTTAGTGAAGTATTTAGATTTGCAGAAGCATTTACCCAATTAGGTGTTGCTCCACTACCAGGAGTGGTCACATCGCCTGCAGTTAAGCCATTCGGAGATGTTTGAACATACATATCCCAAGCAGCATTACCTGCTGATAATTCAGTCATTTCAATCTTTATAGCTATTTTTTTATTTTCCCAGGCAAACTGGTCATTAAAGATAGCTGTTCCGATTCCATAAACTGCATTACCACCGCCAGAATCTACTACGTCTATAGTTTCTGAATGAAGGACAGTTTTACCTACACTAGTTTTAGTTAAAGCCATAATATCCTCCTACTTAAGAAAACTTAAGAATTGCGTGAGTTTCAGGGAGACTAATTTCTAAACCAGCTTCAGTGATGATTTGGTCCTGTCTACCATCAACGCCGTTGTCTTGTACATTAGTTTCAATGAAGGTATCTCGACTAATACCGTTACCCGCTAGTGGTCTGTAAGCTACATTTTTCATATCAATAGCTACACAATAATCTTCCCAAGGACCTCTTAAAAGAGGCTCGGCAACAAAGTGTAAATTACCAAATATAGTATTTACCATTGTTACTGTATGCCCAAAAGCACCAGGGATAGTTTGTACGTCTAGTTTATATTGAGATGAACCTACAGAATTGTTTAGAAAACTTCCATTACCTAATTTATTCAAATAAGTAATGACTTTCCTTGAAGCTAATACTAGTTTGTTACCACTATTACCAGATTCAGGAGCAAAGAAATCTTCCATTGCATCTAAAAACGCATCATAACCAGATGAAGCATAAGACATGTTGTATACCTTACCATTAGATGATGTGAAAGGAACCATGCCATGAGAATATCTAACAGCAGCACCACCACCAGAAGCTTCTTGAGCTGCAGTAGTTATACCATCGCCAAATAACATAGCTTGTTCAATATCCATCTTATGTTCCATAAGTTTATCTTGCCATATTCTTTGAAACTCATTTGCAATACCTCTATACTCTGTAGCTAAAGCTGTACCAGAAAAGATATTCATTCCAGTTTTGAAGATTTGACAGTATCCTTCTCTGTCATATAAAGAATCTTCCCAACCAAGAGGAGTATCAGTTCCTTCAGCCCATGCTGTGCCAATTACTTGACCCTTGTTACCTACAGAAAATACAGTTCCATCAGGAATTGTAGTTCCTACTGCAGTAAGTTTCTCGCCTGAAATTTCAGTGTTACCAGTTACAGTTTTATGAGCAATATTAGTACCATCATGAACAGTACTATCAGTAGTATTAACTACTGTATCTTCTTCAACTTTAAACCTGTAAACAACTCCATCGTCAGCTTTAACAGCTAAAATACAACCTGGTACAATAAATGGGCAATGAGAACCACTGCTTATTTTACCATACACATCATATTTTGCTGTTACAATTAAATCCTCACCAGCGTCAACTGCACC
>TARA_R110002012_G_scaffold62168_4_pt1 | contig 35435 bp, 35 predicted proteins | sample TARA_R110002012 | Tara Oceans TARA_R110002012 (sample SAMEA4396515) | marine metagenome | biome: Westerlies Biome; feature: [DCM] deep chlorophyll maximum layer (ENVO:01000326); material: water (ENVO:00002006), including particulate matter (ENVO:01000060) such as... | depth 40 m
TTGGGGGACTTTGTCCTTGTGGGTGTTTCTTACCTCAATATAGTAGCCAAATACATTGTTCGAAGCTATTTTTAAAGAAGTGATCCCTGTTTCCTTGGTTTCGCGCTCCAGCATTTTGTCCAGATAGTCCTTACTGGAAAAAGCAAGGCCGCGTAATTCATCCAGTTCTTCGGAATAGCCTTTTGCAATGGTATTGCCTTTGGCTATGTTCACTGGGGCCTCTTCGTTGAGCACTTCTTTGATTTTTGAGCGTAGTGCTTCACAATCGTTCAAACGTTCCCCAATATTTTTGAGGGAATCGTTGGTGCTGTTTTGGGCCAATTGTTTGATGGGAACCACCGCTTCAAGGGAATTTTTGAGTTGAACCACTTCTTTGGGGTTGATTTTACCTGTGGCCAATTTAGAGATCAATCGCTCCAAATCCCCCATTTGTTTGATATGGCCCTGAATCTTGTTCAGTTGTTCATCTTCATCTTTTAAATAAGCGACCACTTGATGCCGTTGCTGTATTTTTTCCACATTTTTTAAGGGAAGTGCCAACCATCTTTTCAGCAGTCGCCCGCCCATTGGGGAAATCGTCTTGTCTATAATGTCCAATAAAGTCACCGCATTCTGGTGCGAAGAATTATAGAGTTCAAGATTCCGTATGGTAAAACGGTCCATCCACACGTATTCCTCCTCGGCAATACGCTGTATTTTGTTGATGTGCTGTAATCGACTATGTTGCGTTTCGGACAGATAGTGCAGTACTGCACCCGAAGCAATAATCCCGTGGTTGAGATGTTCGATGCCAAAACCCTTTAGGGTTGTTGTCCCAAAATGATGGTTTAGGCTCTCCTGTGCATAATCTTCTTGAAAAATCCAATCCTCCAAAAAGAAACTATGAAATTGATTGCCAAAACATTCCACAAAATCCTTTTTATGGTTTTTGGAGATCAAGACCTCATTTGGTGAAAAATTTTGAAGCAATTTATCCACCTGTTCAACCGATCCTTCCGAAGTCAGGTATTCCCCTGTGGAAATATCCAAAAAGGAAACTCCCAATTTGTTGCGTCCAAAATGTACCGCGCACAAAAAATTGTTGCTCTTGGCGTTTAGGATATCATCGTTTAGGGCGACACCTGGCGTTACCAATTCTGTCACCCCTCGTTTTACAATGCTTTTGGTCTGTTTAGGGTCTTCCAATTGGTCGCAAATGGCTACACGCTGTCCAGCTTTCACCAATTTAGGTAAATAGGTGTTCAGGGAATGGTGGGGAAACCCTGCCAATTCGGTTTTATCGCCCCCATTGTTTCGGTGGGTAAGGATAATGCCCAATATTTTGGCGGCCTTTACCGCATCTTCCCCAAAGGTCTCGTAAAAGTCGCCCACACGGAACAGCAACAAGGCATCAGGGTGTTTCACCTTAATGGTATTGTACTGCTGCATCAACGGAGTTACTTTCTTCTTCTTGGCTGCCAAAGCGATTTAATTCTGTTACTTTTGCCCTGTTCGGGTAGGGGTTTATTAAAAGACTCGATGTCATATCGAGCGCAGTCGAGATGTTTTTGTTGAACTTTCTACTGTGCCCAAGGTGACAAAAACTATTGCTAAGAGTTTTGTCAAACAAACGCCTTAACGTTTATCTGTTGTTGAAACGAATATATTGTTTTCATCAACCATCAAAAATTTTTGTTGATATTTTCACCCCAATGTTTAAAAAATGAATCGAAAACTGGAAAATAGTGAGCTGGACCGATTGGATGTGACCGATTTTAAGGATGCGGAAAAATCTCCTATCATCATCATTTTGGACAATGTTCGTAGCTTGAACAATATTGGTTCCGTATTCCGAACGGCCGATGCATTTTTAATTCAGAAAATCTATCTCTGCGGCATTACGGCAACCCCACCCCACAAGGACATTCGAAAAACAGCTTTGGGTGCTACCGAAAGTGTGGATTGGGAATATCGCAAGGATACTCTGGAATTGGTGGATGAGCTAAAACAAAGCGATGTGAAAATAGTTTCGGTGGAACAGGCCGAAAATGCCGTAATGCTCAATGAATATAGAGTGGGTTCGGAAGAAACCACTGCTTTGATCTTTGGAAACGAGGTAAAAGGGGTTTCCCAAGAGGTTGTGAATGCTAGTGATACCGTCTTGGAGATTCCCCAATTTGGAACCAAACATTCCTTGAATATTTCGGTAAGCACTGGCGTAGTGGTGTGGGACATTTGGTCTAAACAAAATGCCCTAAAATAAAAAGGCCCTGAAAAACAGGGCCATATGTAAAGTCTGAGTTAGTTAGTTTCTCGAATTGAGGCTGCTAATAAAATAAAACCATTCGTTATATGCAAACATTTTCCAAAAATTCTCTTAAATGTTTAACGAAAGTATATGGTCTTCCAGCTTTTCCAAAATGAATTCGTAATCGGCCGGGTTGTGCACGAAATCCAGTTCACCCATATCTATAATTATATTGTTCTGATTGGGGTTGCCCTTAATAAAATCAAGGTACCCCCTGTTGATTTTTTCTAGGTAGGCAGGATCGATGTTCTGTTCATAATCACGCCCTCTTTTTTTTATGTTTGCCAACAACCGTTCGGTATTTTGATAGAGAAAGAGGTAAATTTCAGGTTTCCTAACCTCCTTGTACATAAAACTAAAGACCTTTCGGTATAGATTGTACTCCTCTTTTTGCAAGGTAACCTTAGCGAAAATCAATGATTTAAAGATGTCGTAATCACTAACCATAAAATTTTTGAAAAGGTCAAATTGCGAGGTGTCGTCCATAAATTGTTGGTACCTATCCGCCAAAAAAGACATTTCCAAAGGAAACGCATAGCGTGCCTGGTCCTCATAAAACTTGGGGAGAAAAGGATTGTCCGCAAAACGTTCCAATACTAGTTTGGCATTAAAGTCGTTGGCGATCATTTTGGACAAGGTGGTTTTTCCAGCGCCAATATTGCCCTCTATAGCAATGAGCTGTAATTGCGAAAACAGTCCCGACCTATCTTTAAAAAGACGGTGCTTGGTCTTTGAAAGTTTACTCTTGTCCCTACATTCCTGCAACAGATTGCGTGTGTCTTTGTAGAGCACGGGATGGTAAAATTGTGGTGCAATATCTCCCAAAGGCTTCAAAACAAAGTTTCTGTGCTGCATTTGTGGGTGGGGAATCACCAAATCATCATCACTGATGACTTCTGTACCATAATAAATGATGTCGATGTCCAAGGTTCTAGAGCTGTAGCCCGCATTGGAACGAATCCTACCGAAATCCACTTCAATTTGTAAGAGGGTGTCCAGTAACTCTTTTGGTTCCAGCGGCGTTAATAGCGATAGAACAATATTTAGAAAATCATCACCTTCAAACCCAAACGCTGGATTTTCATATACCGCAGAAATATCCAGGATTTTACCCGCCTTTTGCTGAATATGGAAAATGGCTTTTTGGAGGTTCGCAAGACGATTTCCCAAATTACTGCCCAATGAAAGATATACCTTTTGTTTTCTGCCCATAATCGAAGAAACAAAGTAAACAAAACATTACAACAATGGTTATCTTTGGACTATATTAAATTTTACCTAATGAAGTTTTTAAGAAACCTACTTGCCTCAATTCTGGGGAGCTTGGTAGCATTTATGATTGTTGTCGGGATGTTCTTCATATTTATGGCCCTTGTCGGAAGTGTGGACAATGGTGTCGTGGTAAAAAAGAACTCCGTACTCGAACTCAGATTTGTTGCCCCAATTTTGGATTACACCGGAAAAGATGACACCGACCCTTTTGCTGCCCTATGGACCGAGGAACTTGGTTTGGATGAGATTTTACATGCCATAGAAGTGGCCAAGGACGACGATAACATTCAGGGTATTAGTTTGACCACGGGTTTTTTACAGGCCGGCGTGACTCAGACCAGAGAAATTAGAAAAGCCCTGATTGATTTTAAATCGAGCGGTAAATTTGTGATGGCGCACGCCGATGTGTATGCTCAAAGAGATTATTATTTGGCGACCGCTGCTGATGAGGTTTACTTAAATCCGGTTGGTGTGGTCGACTTTAAGGGATTGGCCACCGAAGTGCTTTTTTACAAGGAACTTCAAGAAAAATCGGGGATTAAAATGGAAGTTATACGCCACGGGAAGTATAAAAGTGCAGTGGAGCCATTTCTTTCAGATACCATGAGCGATGAAAATCGTACGCAAATCAAGGAATTGATTACTTCTATTTGGAGCGTTATTGTTGATGATATTGCCGAATCCAGAAACATTACGCCACAAAATCTGAACATTATTGCTGACACCTTAGGGGGAAGAACACCGGAATATGCCGTAGCTTCAGGTCTATTGGATGGCGCATTGCATTATGATGAATATGTAAGTTTGTTGAAGGAAAAGATAGGAGTTGCCGAGGATGATGATTTAAACTATGTGAAGCTAGAGGATTATATTCAAATTGCTGGCAAAAAAAGAATACGGACAGGAGCCGATAAAGTTGCCGTTATTTATGCCCAAGGAGAGATTCTTGGTGGCGAGGGCGGAAAAGATTATATAGGACAAGGACTTATTGTGGATGCTTTGCACAAAGCGGTGGACAACGAAAGTGTAAAAGCCATTGTGCTTCGAGTGGATTCCCCTGGGGGCAGTGCCTTGGTCTCCGATATTATTTGGAGAGAAATGCAACTGGCGAAAGAGGAAAAACCTTTGGTAGTTTCCTTTGGAAACATCGCCGCTTCGGGAGGATATTACATCGGTGTTGGTGGCGATAAGATTTTTGCCGAACCTACTACAATTACTGGGTCCATAGGTGTTTTTGGAACCATTCCCAACGTGCATCAATTGGCCGAGAACATAGGTGTAAATGCCGAACAGGTAGGCACCAATAAAAATTCTGTGGATTATTCATTTTTTGAACCCATGACGGACTCTTTCCGCAATGTGATGCAAGAAAGTATTGAGGAAACCTACGATACCTTTTTAGACCGAGTCTCCAAAGGACGAAATATGCCTGTGGAACGAGTTAACGAAATTGCCCAGGGCAGGGTTTGGAGCGGTGTAGATGCACAAGCACTTGGTCTGGTGGATGAGCTCGGCAATTTAGATGATGCCATTGTGGCCGCGGCCGATATGGCCGGATTGGAAGATTACGGTATTCGTAAATATCCCAAATACAAATCAGGTTTTGATCAGTTTATGGAAGACCTTGGAGGGGTGAAGGCCAAAATAGGAGAAACCATTATAAAAGAAGAAATTGGCACGGAGGCCTATGATATTTTAAAAGAGTTCAAGCAATTCACCAAACAAGAGGGGGTACAGGCAAAGATGCCTTTCAGTTTAAAAATAAAATAAGTCGATTATAATAGTTCTTTATTGAACTTTTAAACCGTATATGACGCAAAAGGACAAGAAGTTAGCATTTTCCATATATCTGTATCTCGGAGCACTGTTCATTACCTCTTTGGTGGTGTCCAACCTGATTTTCCAAAAGTTTTTCTCTTGGAGCCCTTTTGGAGATGTTACCGTTTTTGGAGCACCGCTTTTTGAACTTTCGGTGGGTATTTTACCGTACCCCATCACTTTTTTGATTACCGATTTGGTATCCGAGATTTACGGGCAAAAAAAAGCAAACCAAGTGGTTACCGCCGGTATTTTTGCTTCGTTTTTCTCTATGGGCATCATTTTATTGGCCAATTATTCCACCGCTATCCCCACCTCGCCAGTGGATGATGGTACGTTCACTACCGTTTTTGGTTTGTCGCCACTTGGAGTATTGGCTTCCATGCTGGCTTATTTGGGCGCTCAATACATCGATATCACCATTTATCACTTTTGGAAACGGCTGACCAATGGAAGAATGCTCTGGCTTAGGAACAACTTTTCAACCTTTTCATCACAGTTTATAGACACCTTTACCGTTGTAGGATTGCTCTGCATTTTTGGCGTATTGCCTTGGGACAAGTTCTACGGATTGCTGATCAGTGGCGTGATTTTCAAAATAATGATTGCCCTCCTCGACACCCCTTTGCTCTATTTTTTCGTATATATTATGCGAAAAAGATTTAACTTAAAAATAGGGGAAGAAATTTCGTTGGATTAACGCTTCTCCTTTAATTTGTTGTAAAACAACCATATATGAAGAAAAAAGTCCTGAAAATTACCGGAATAACCCTACTTGTCCTACTAGCAATCATAATTGCCTTACCACTGTTTCTTCAAGGTAAAATTGAAGAAATCATCAAAACAAAAGTCAATAATAGCATCAATGCCACTTTGGATTTTGAGGATGTAGACCTAAGCTTGCTCAAAAGCTTTCCCTATGCCAACGTTGGACTTACCAATGTATCCTTGGTCAACAAAGCTCCGTTTGAAGGCGATACCTTGTTCGCATCCTCCGAAATTGAACTCTCTATGTCCATAAAGGAACTGTTCAAGTCGGCAGATGAACCCATTGTCATCAAAACCTTGAATATTGATGGTGCACTATTGCACATAAAAGCAGATACGGAAGGCAACGCCAACTACGATATTGCCAAAGAAAGCGAAACAACAACTTCCGCAGCATCGGAAGAATCCAGTAGTAACTTTACCCTGAACATGGATTCTTATGCCATCACCAATTCCGAAATCATTTATGAGGATATGGCGAGTGGAATGGTCTTGGACATATCTGAGATGAATCATTCGGGAACCGGAGACCTTTCTTTGGAAAAATCAGAATTAAAAACCCTGACGGATGCCTTCGTGTCTTTTGAGATGGATAGCACTAAATACCTTAACAAGAACAAAATCAACCTAGATGCACTCATAGGAATTGATTTAAAAGAAAACAAATACACCTTTTTAGAGAACAAAGCCATGATCAACCAATTGCCCTTGGTTTTCGATGGTTTTGTGAAGGTCAACGAAGACAATCAAGAAATGGACATTACCTTTAAAACGCCATCTTCGGACTTTAAAAACTTTTTGGCGGTGATTCCCGAAGCCTATGCGGCCAACATTGAAAACGTACAGACTACGGGAAACTTTGAAGTGAACGGTGAGTTTAAGGGTGTGGTTGATGATGAGCATATCCCTACCTTCAAAATAGCGATCAATTCCGAAAATGCCTCTTTCAAGTATCCCGAATTGCCCAAATCGGTGCGCAATGTGTATATCGATACGGAAATCAACAACGAAACAGGAATTACGGAGGATACCTATGTGAACATCAACAGGTTGTCCTTTCTAATTGATGAGGACAAGTTCAACCTGAACGCCAAAATCAGGGAATTGATGGGCAACACCAAGGTAAACGCCCATATGGACGGACGCATCAATTTGGCTAATATTTCCCAAGCCTATCCTATGCCTGCTGATTATAACCTAAAAGGAATTTTGAATGCGGATATTACCACCGCTTTTGATATGGCATCTTTGGAAAACAAGCGATACCAGAACACCAAAACAACGGGAAAAGCATCCGTATCTGGTTTTGAATATGCTTCGCAGGAACTTAAAAACCCTGTGGCCATAACCAAGGCAGCAGTTTCCTTCAATCCCAATACGGTAACTCTGGATTCATTTAATGGTAAAACGGGAAATACGGATTTTAACGCCAAAGGAACCCTGACCAATTTGTTGGGCTTTATGTTCAATGATGAAAATATTGAAGGGAACTTTACTTTGAATTCCAATCAGTTCGCTTTGAACGATTTTATGGTTGAGGAGACCGAGGAGGCGGAAACAGAAGAGTCAGGAGAAAAATCTGGCTCAACAACGACAGGGGAGGAGCGCATCAAAATACCCTCATTTTTGGATTGTACCATTGAAGCTTCGGCCAATACGGTGGTTTATGATAACCTTAATCTGAAAAATGTAAAAGGAACTTTGATCATTAAAGACGAAACGGCCACGGTAAAAAATCTTACCTCCAACCTGTTCGGCGGTACATTGGGACTGTCTGGTTCTGTGTCCACTAAACAGAAGAATTCCACTTTTGATATGAATCTGGGAATGAACAATTTCAACATTGCAGAATCTTTTGCCGGATTGGAGCTGTTTAAGGTGTTGACGCCTTTGGCAACTGCCATACAAGGAAAGCTCAATTCGGATATAAAAATTTCGGGCAACCTTAAGGATGATCTGACGCCGAACCTGTCCACTATTTCCGGTAGCTTGTTGGCAGAGCTCCTGAATCCGACCGTTGATGCCCAAAAAGCACCTTTAGTTTCAGCTTTGGACAGTAAGCTTAGTTTTTTAAACACCAAGGAAATCAATTTGGATGGACTTAAGACAGCATTGACTTTTGATAACGGCTCCGTTAAAGTGAAGCCATTTACCTTAAATTATAAGGATATCGCCATTGATGTGAACGGAAGCCACTCCTTTGATAAACAAATGGACTATTCGGCAACCTTGAATGTTCCTGCGAAATATTTGGGAACGGAGGTAAATCAATTAATTGCCCAATTGAACGATGAAAGTGTGGGAGAGGTAACAGTTCCCGTAACCGCAAATATTGGAGGTAATTTTACCAGCCCATCCGTGAGTACGGATTTAACATCCAGTGTAAAAACATTGACCACTAAGTTGATGGAAATGCAAAAGCAAAAACTGGTGAACCAAGGGAAAGATGAAGTCAAAAATATGTTGTCCGATGCCTTTAAAAAAGATAAATCCGATACCACCTCGACCAAGTCCGATGATGTAAAAGAAGCTATTGGTAATCTTTTGGGTGGCGGCAAAGACACGATTGCTACGGATAGTACAGAGGCCACAAAGAATGATGATGTTGAAAAAGCTGCAAAATCCATTTTGGGCGGACTGCTCGGAAAAAAGAAAAAGGATAGCGTAAACTAAAACGAGGAAACTGGCTAAAATGCGAGTTTTCGTCAACCTGAACTTGATTCAGGTTCTCATAATAATTTGTTTGCCATTATGATGAGATTCTGAAATACCTTGCCTACCGGTAGGCAGGAATTCAGAATGACTCATTCCTTTACTTGTTAGACAGCTTTTTTATTCCTTTATTTCGGTATCGATGGTTTTCAGAATCTCATCTATACTTTGCATTAAAGGATTGTAATGCGTTGTCTCCGTTTTTATACTTGTTAGGATGAACATGAGCATATTGTTCTCAAACTCTTTTGATAATAGCAGATTACGGTTGCTAGTTTGTTCAGAACTTTCAGGAAGCCCCAGTTCGCTAGAAACACCGGTCAGGTCGTAAATGGTTTTGATACTGTTCATGTCGCTACGAAACATATCAATAATTTTGTCCCTTTCCGTATCAAGCATAATTTCCTGTTTAGATACATCCTCCATGAAAGAAATCCAATTGGTTAGCAAAATCCGCAAGCGTGGGTTAGATATGTCCTTTAAACTTCCTGAATTGATCATTTCTTCCAATAGGGAATTGTTGGGATTGAAAGATATATCAAATGCAAAGGCATTATACAGCAAATTGGCAAGCTCCTGCTCGTTCGGCAAAGCCTCTGTGTTTTGCATGTAGATTACAATTTTTTTGGCATCCTCATAACTTTGTTTGTTGAAAGAGATGAGTTCTTTTAATTTAATTTGGCTGGTTTCGAACTCATCCCTAAGCCCTGTAAGATAGATTTGTTCCTTATCCTTTTTTATGCTGAGCTCGTTGGCATTGTTTATGGCCAGTGCAATAAGGATGCCGATAACCACCAAAACAATTTCGCCCAAGGCGTACAAAATGTAATCGCTGACTTTTTTCTCCGCAATCAATTCCTTTCTGATTTTTCTGAAAAATTTAAGCATGGTCTGGTTAAAAGTAATCTAATCTACAAAAATGTTGGGTATTAATTATAACCCATGGCTACTGCCACAATGATGGTGACTGCACCGATCAAAAGCATCAACGAGGTAGGTTTAAGGGCCGATTTAAACCATTTATTATATGGGATTTTGGCGATGGCTATTATAGCCATTAGTGCACCATTGGTCGGTACGATCATATCTGGCATTATAGCTCCATATTGATAGGCCAGGACACAAATTTGTCTTGATAGTCCAATTAAATCCGAAAGGGGAACCAATATGGGAAGGGTCAATATCGCCTGTCCGGAATAGCTGGGAACTGGAAAGTGCAATAGGGTGTGTGAGACCATCATCAGCACTCCCGATACGGCAGGAGAAAAATTTTGCAATGGGCCAAAAAGCCCATAAACAATGGTGTCCATAATCATTCCATCTTCCAAAAGGATGGATATACTGTTGGCCAAACCTATGATGACACAGGCAAAAACCATTTCTTTCATCCCGGCGACATAGATTTCACCAGTTTTGTTCCACCCCATTTTCGCTATCAGACCAGAAAGGATGCCCAGTGCAAAAAAGCAGCCAGACATTTCGCTAAAGCCCCAATCAAACTGTATGATTCCAAAAATTACAATGGAAAACGTAAGCCCCAACAACACTAAAATTATTTTACTGCTTTGGGCCATGGAAACGTTTTGGTCGGGCATTTGGATTTTATCAATTCTATTTCTGTTCGCATAGTACAGTAGATAAACCACCCAAACAACAAAGGCAACCAATAAGGTGGTTAGCCGTAAAGAGCTGCCCGACAGCAATGGCAGTGCAGCTTCTTTTTGAGCGATAATAACCCCAAAGGGGTTAGATGGGCTAAAAGAGCTTCCAATAACGGTGGAGCCGTAGCTGGCAAAAATCATAGTAAAGGCATTGTAGCCCAAACTTTTTCCAAATAAGAGCAGAATTGGAATCAGGGCGACTACTTCTTCTTGCAGACCAATAGTTGCGCCACCCGCTGTAAAAAGTGCGGCTATGATTATCAGGGCCAAACTTTCCTTTCCCTTTAGGGAAGAAACCAATTTTACCAATCCCTGGTTAAAGGCCTCTGTTTTCTCAATGATGTAAAAACAACCCCCGATCAACAGTATGAGAACAATAAGATCTGCTCTTTCCGAAATTCCTTTGGGAATGGAAACAAGCAGGTCAAAAAAGGATGGACTAACCGTGTCCATTTGCTCGTACGAGTTGTTGACCACGCGGGTGATACCACTTCCCTCATCTACGATTCTTACGTAAGATCCTTGAGGGATAATATAGGTGAGTATCCAGGCAAACAGGATGACCCCAATTAGGATTACGAAGGCATTCGGGAAGTTTTTCATCCGGTTTGGTTTTTGGTTGGTTGAATGTTGGCAAAGCTCTATGGCCTTGCAGTATGTTAAAAAGGCTTGGTGGGCCTTACTTTATTCCTATCCCTACATAATATCCTTCACTTCCTCTAACATTGAATACCGTATTGTCCTCAAAAATAAGGTACTGCCCCTTAATGCCTTTGAGTACGCCCTTATAGCTTGGAGTTTTGCTCAAATTGAGACTTTTCACTTTTTCGGGGTATTGCAACACGGGAAACTCGAGATTGGTCTCCTCTCTATCATCCAAAAAATAATCAATGGCTTCATCAGGGATGCTTGACTTGAGCTTGTTCCGCCATTCGACCAAGTCCTCATCCTTGATGTCGTTTTGCAGCATTTTTCTCCAGCTGGTCTTATCGCTGACAAACTCTTTTAGTGCTACTTCGGTAATTCCTGCCAAATAACGATTGGGAACCTCCACGATTTCGATGGCCTCGTGCGCTCCTTGATCTATCCAACGGGTAGGCACTTGCGATTTTCTTGTAACCCCAACTTTAATACTACTGGAATTGGCCAAATACACGATATGTGGCTGTAGCTGCATCTTTTTTTCAAACTCGAGGTCACGATCTTCTTTGTCCAAATGCGCCGTGCTCAGCTCGGGTTTCATGATCCAATCACCTGCAAGGGGTGTTTCAAAAAAACAGGATTTACAAAATCCTTGTCGATAAATAGGTCTGTCCTCTCCGCAATTCAAACATTGATATTTTATAAAATCAATCTTAAGCTCCTTGTTCAGTGATTGGTTCATATTGATAAAGTCGTTCTCGAAAACCAAAAAATATTGAATAGGGTTGCCAATTTCCGTTCGCATCTTTTTAAGGACTCCTTCGTATAGCATAAAAATGAATGTGTTTATCTTATTTGAAAATGAGTTTTAGAAAAGCTATTTTAGCAGTTGTGCCAACTATAAATTCTTTGGTTAAAGATACCTAAAATGCCAATACCTTTATTCAATTCCATTGCTTCTTGGTTATTGAGAAAGCGCTATCATCAGATAGAACTTTTTTTAAAGTATCCTTTGGATGTACAGGATGAGGTATTACGCCAACTTGTGGACTTTTCCAAGGACACCATGATCGGAAAACAGTATGGTTTCCAAGACCTTCCCAAGTACGATGAATTTAGGAATAGGGTACCCATCGTGACCTACGAAGATGTTGCTCCACTTATTGAACGCACACGCAGGGGCGAACAAAATCTATTTTGGCCCACTAGCATAAAATGGTTTGCAAAAAGCAGTGGTACTACCAATGCGAAGAGTAAGTTTATTCCGGTAAGTACCGAAGCTTTGGAGGACTGTCATTACAAATCCAGCAAGGATTTGTTGTGTTTGTATTTGAACAATAATGAAAACTCCCAGTTGTTCACAGGTAAGAGCCTACGGTTAGGGGGGAGCAAAGAACTTTACGAGGATAATGGAACTTTTTTTGGTGACCTTTCGGCCATATTGATCGATAATATGCCGCTTTGGGCCGAGTATAGCAGTACGCCCAGTAACAAGGTTTCTTTAATGACCGAATGGGAATCAAAACTGGAAGCCATAATCGAAGAAAGCATCCGCGAGAATGTGACCAGTTTGGCCGGTGTACCGTCTTGGATGTTGGTTTTGCTCAATCAGGTGTTGGAGAAAACAGGAAAAAACCATCTGTTCGAAATATGGGAAAACCTGGAGGTTTATTTTCATGGAGGAGTAAGCTTTACGCCCTACAAGAACCAGTATAAAAAATTGTTGCCGCGCAAAAAGTTCAACTACTACGAAACCTATAATGCTTCCGAAGGATTCTTTGGTATCCAGGACCAAAATAATTCTGATGAGCTTTTGTTGATGTTGGACTATGGTATCTTTTATGAGTTTATCCCTATGGGCATCAACGGAGAAGGGGAGCAGGCTATTCCGCTCTGGGAGGTTCAGTTGGGTATTAACTATGCAATGGTGATTACTACCAATGCGGGATTATGGCGGTATAAAATTGGCGATACCGTTCGATTTACCTGTAAAAACCCTTATCGTATCAAGATTACGGGCCGTACCAAACATCATATTAATGTATTTGGCGAAGAACTGATCATAGAGAATGCCGAGGAAGCTCTAAAACAGGTTTGTGAAAAGACGCAAGCGGAGATTATGGACTATACCGCGGCACCCATTTTTATGACCGAAAAAGAGAAAGGAGCGCACGAATGGATCATTGAATTTAGAAAGCCACCAGAAGATATTGGGTATTTCACAGAAATGCTGGACAATGCTTTAAAAGCGCTCAACTCCGATTATGAGGCCAAACGATATAATAACATTACCCTAAAGATGCCCAAAGTACACGTGGCGCGTGAGAATTTGTTCCATCATTGGCTTAAGTCACAAAACAAATTGGGCGGGCAACACAAGATTCCCAGACTCTCGAACCAACGGGATTGTATCGAGGAATTACTGCAAATGAATGTGCCATAGGGTAGAAAATCACTAAAAATTAAAGTTTATCGAAAGTTTACGAAAACGTTTTCGTAGATTTGAACGGTTCATCGTAGAAACATTTCTTTTGAACAAATAAAAGAGGATTTACTGCGTTAATTAATGAAATTTCCCCTCAACAACCTATTGTTAAACACAAAACCATTGAAATCATGGCAGAAAAACTTATTGTAATCTCAGATAAGTGGGGTGCAAAAAAAGGACTTTGGATAGCTTCTTATTTTGGATACTTGCAACAATACTACGATATTGTTTTTTACGATTGTCAGCAATTGGGGAATGTGGATGTTTCCATATTTTCTGAGGAAAACATTGACAAAGCCTTTAGAGAAGAGGGAATTGAAAGGGCAGTTGCCAACCTTCTGAAAAAAGAATCCAAACCAGCCCATTACTTGGCTTTTGGTACTGGAGCAACAATTGCTTACAAAGCCTTGTTGAAAGGCTTGCCCACAAAATCGGTAACAGCCATTTCCCCTGTTGGAATTGACACTGAAAATCAAATGGCTCCTGCGGATGTGCAATTGATTTACGGTGAGTGCGATATATCCAAACCCGGAATAAAGTGGGCCAAAAGTGTTGGAGCCGATTTAAAAGTCGTACCTAATTTTGGACATACCCTGTATTCAGATGAAAAAATTATCTCCGAAGTAAGTTTGGAGCTGTTGGAAAAAGCAACAAAAAAAGCAGTCTAATTAAGAGACTGCTTTTAGTTTTTTTACGGTTTCGTACGAAAGCTTTTTCTCAGCATACCCTTTGGTCACCTTGAACTCTGTTTCTTCACTGCTTGGCAGGGAGAACATGGCATCGGTGAACACGGCCTCGCATAAAGAGCGCAGACCACGGGCGCCAAGTTTGTATTCTACCGCCTTTTCCACAATATAGTCCAATGCTTGATCGGTAATGGAGAATTCAATATCGTCCATTGCAAACAGTTTTTCGTACTGTTTAATAATGGCATTTTTTGGCTCTGTTAGGATGGCTCTAAGCGTTTTAGCATCCAAAGGATTCATATGGGTGAGCACAGGAAGTCTTCCAATAATCTCAGGGATAAGCCCAAATTCCTTAAGGTCTTTTGGAATAATGTATTTAAGGATATTTTCTTGATCCAAGCTTTCCTCAGCTTTGGAAGCACTGTACCCAACGGCTTGCATGTTCAAGCGTTTGGTGATGATACGTTCGATACCATCAAAAGCACCGCCTGCAACAAATAAAATGTTTTCGGTATTGACCTCGATGAATTTTTGATCAGGGTGTTTACGTCCACCTTTAGGTGGAACATTTACCGTGGTTCCTTCCAAGAGTTTCAAAAGCCCTTGCTGAACACCTTCACCGGATACATCGCGGGTAATGGATGGATTATCGCTTTTACGTGCGATTTTATCTATTTCATCAATAAAAACAATACCTCTTTCAGCTTTTTCCAAGTTGTAATCCGCTGCTTGAAGCAAACGGGTCAAAATACTTTCCACATCTTCGCCCACGTAACCCGCTTCTGTCAAAACGGTGGCATCCACGATGGCCAAAGGTACGTTCAACATTCTGGCAATGGTCTTGGCGATAAGGGTTTTCCCTGTACCGGTTTGTCCGACCATTACGATGTTACTTTTTTGGATTTCGATATCCTCTTCTTTGCCCTTGGGTTGCAATAGTCTTTTGTAGTGGTTGTATACCGCTACAGACATTACTTTTTTGGTCCTTTCTTGTCCAATCACATAAGTATCCAAGAAATCGTGGATTTCCATCGGCTTTTTCAAAACCAGCTCGGAGGAAAGATCTTGATTTTTGGTTTGTTTGGACTCTTCGGCTACAATGCTATGGGCCTGTTCTATGCATCTGTCGCAAATGTGCGCATCAAGACCGGCAATCAATAGATTGGTTTCCGGCTTTTTTCTACCACAAAAAGAACATTCCAAATTTTCCTTTGCCATAAAATTTTAATCTTCAACCAACAATAACGTAAAAAAAATAGATTTGTTCTACTGTAAGTGGTTGTTTTATAATCAATTGGTTTGGGTTACGATTTCTCCCTCATTAAGATTTCGTCAATCATTCCGTATTCTTTTGCTTCTGGAGCTTTCATCCAGTAATCACGATCACTGTCTTCGTAGACCTTCTCAAAAGATTGCCCGGAATGCTTTGAAATAATTTCGTAAAGCTCATTTTTGATCTTTAGCACTTCTTGGGCAGCAATCTCTATATCGCTGGCCTGACCTTGTGCTCCAGACAATGGTTGATGGATCATTACCCTGGAATGGGGCAATCCACTTCGTTTGCCTTCGTGTCCCGCACAAAGCAGTACAGCTGCCATGGAGGCGGCAATGCCCGTGCAAATTGTGGCCACATCCGGTTTTATAAATTGCATGGTGTCATAAATGCCCAAACCGGCATATACACTCCCTCCCGGGGAGTTAATATATATTTGAATGTCCTTGGAGGCATCGGCGCTTTCCAAAAAAAGCAATTGTGCCTGTACAATATTGGCCACCTGATCATTGATTCCCGTTCCCATAAAAATAATCCTGTCCATCATCAATCGGGAGAAAACATCCATGGCAACTGCGTTCATTTGCCTTTCCTCGATAATGTTCGGCGTCATGTTCATAGGGTACATGGTACTCATGAGTTTATCATAGTACATGCTGTTTATGCCATGATGTTGGGTAGCGTATTTTTTAAATTCTTTTCCGTAATCCATAGGATCTTGCTCGATTTATCTTAAAAAAAAGGTGCCGAAAAATTGGCTTTCCGGCACCGTAAAGATACTTAATTTTCTTTTAGCGAAGCCTTAGCTGTATGCTTCCTTGATGAAGTCATCATAAGATACTTCCTTCACCTTAAGGTTGGCCTTTTCTTTGTAAAGGTCCAAAAGTTTTTGGCTCATCAATTGTTCGGACAATCTTTTTACTTCGTCTTGATTGCCCATAATTCTGGCGGCAACACTTTCCAATTCTTCATCTTTAGGGTCCATATGGCCGTATTGTGCCATTTGGGATTTGATGAATCCTTTGGCAAATTCCTTCAGCTCATCAAACTGGACTTGAAGCTCGTTTTCTTGGATAATTTTACCCTCGATCAATTGGTAGCGAAGTCCTTTTTCCGATTTTTCGAATTCTTCCTTGGCTTCATCTTCGGTCAATGGGTTTTCTCCGCTGATCTGAATCCATTTTTTCAAAAATTCGGCGGGAAGCTCGAATTTGGTTTCATCGATCAATTTTTCGGTGATGTCGTTCAACAATTTTTGATCGGACTGTTGTTCGAATTGTTTTTCAGAATCTTCTTTGATCCTATCTTTCAATTCTTTCTCCGAGGTCACTTTGCCTTCACCGAACAATTTATCAAAAAGTTCCTGCTCCAAAGCAGCTGGCTCTCTTTCGTTGATTTCCTCTACAGTAAAGGTGACGTCGATTTTAAGACCGTCTGCTTTATCCTTTGGAATGCCCAAAGCATTGGGCAGTAAGTAATCTTCTTTAAAAAGTCCTTTGGTGGAAAGGGTAACGGTGTCTCCCACTTTTTTCCCGACAAGTGCATCAACAGCTTTTTTGCTCTTGATTTTGTCCATCTCAATAGTGGTCTTATGGTCGATTTCCTCTTCTTCGTTGGCAAAGAAACCGGTAATTTCATCATTTTTGCCCACTTCGGTCTTGGAAATCAATTTTCCGTATTGCTTTTGAATACGGTCCACTTGCTCTTCGATCATTTTTTTGTCGGCAACAATTTTATATTGGGTCACCGCTTTTTTGGTCTTTAGGTTGACGTCAAAGCTCGGTGCCAGTCCCAATTCAAATTCAAAATCGAGATTGTCCTTGTCCCAGTCAAAATCATCTTGTTGTTTTGGAAGTGGATTTCCCAGAACATCCAATTTTTCTTCAGTAAGGTATTTGTTCAGATTGTCTTGAAGCAGTTTGTTCACTTCATCCACCAAAACAGCTTTTCCATACTGCTTTTTGATAAGTCCCATGGGAACCTGTCCTTTTCTAAAGCCCGGGATGTTGGCCTGTTTTCTATAATCCTTTAGGATTTTTTCTACTTTGTCCTGATAGTCTTCTTTGCTTATGGCAACCTTTACAACTGCGTTAAGATCATCAATCTGCTCTTTGGATATATTCATTTCCTACCTAATTTGCTTTCTAAAAATGGGATGCAAAAGTAATGCTTTTTTGTGTTGTCACCAAGTTTTTAAACCATTGACTTTCAAACAAAATGAATTCTATTGATCTTCTTTTAAAACGGATTGCAAAATGGCCTGTAAAAATGATAGCAAAAGACTAAAAATAATGGCCCACCAAAAGCTGGTTACATAGAAACCATCAATCAAATTGGCGGCCAATAGTATAATGATTGCATTAATGACCAAAAGGAACAGTCCCAGTGTGAGTATGGTTATTGGCAATGTAAAGATGACCAATATGGGTTTTACCAGGAAATTAAGAATGCTGAGCACTACGGCTACAATGATGGCGGTTAGCATAGAATCTACCCCTACCCCGGGCAATACGTAGCTCAGGATTACAACTGCAATGGCATTCAGCAATAGTCTTAGAATGAGTTTCATAGGTTGTGTAGTGTTTGAGTGAATAAAAAAAGGCACCATATTTCGGTGCCTTTAAGATAAAGAAAATAATGTTTGTTTAGTCAATATACAATCCGGTGTAATCCAAAGGGTTTACATCGGGAAGATTAGAATTGTATTTAGTGTTGATCGCGGCTACAAAGGCATTCGCAACAATGGCATAACCTCTTGGCGATGGGTGAACACCGTCCAGTGAAAATCCTCCACCAGTGGCAAAGGTGGCATCCACAACACTTCCATCGGCTTGCTGGAATCCATTTTCTTTTAACTCGTTCAACAATGCATTGGCATCTACAAAGGCAAGGTCGTAAGCTGTTGCCAAACCTGCAATGGTCTGGTTGTAGGACATTAATGCAGTTTCCACAGTGGCTTGTTCTTCAGGTGTCAGCACCCATTGGTCGGCTAAAGGAACGGCGACTCCATTAATGGAGGTTGGGTTGTTTGGGTCGGCTAGGGTGCCTATAAAACTTCTTGAAGTTAGTACCATGAGGTCTTCTTCTGTGGCTTGTCTCATATTGGTCAAAGCAGGGTTGAAGCCTGTTAAATCGGTTAAATCTTCATCCATGATTACTACTGCATTGCCTTCACCAGGTGAGAATGAAATGGTACGCTTTGCCAATTCCTCTTCGGTAATCAGATTCAATTGTTGTAATTGGGCCAAACCTGCATTATAGGCACCATACGCTTCGGCACTGTTCAAAAATCCTGCAGTGGCTTCATCCAAAGGAATTGGATTGTGTGGCACCGTGGTGAAATAAGGTATGTCTGTTACATTGGGCAAATTGGCAATTACACCATCAGCCCCGTTTGCGGTCATGGCTTGTAGCATGGCGTCCAAAGAGCCTGCAAAAACATTAGGGTCCGTAATATCGTTTCTGGAATAGGTGCTAGGGTCTAAATTACCAGTTTGGTCAACTCCTGTTCCACCTCCGGTGGCGTAAAGAAGGATGTCGTTTGCTCCTGTCCATAAGGTGAAAAAGGTTGCGCCCTGAGCAGCTGCATCACCGATCACTGTTGCGGATTCGGATGAGGAAAATCTTGCGAAATACGGGTTGGCGGTTCCCATGGCAACGCCTGTGACGCTACCATATCCAGGGGCCAATAGTTCATAGCTTTTGGAGCCGGGAACACCCATATTATTGTAAGTTCCAGTTAGTTTGTTTGAAACTTCAGTGGAACCTTGACCAACAACTTCGACGGGAGCCGGACTTTCGCCCAAAAAGGATAAAATCAATCTATTGCCGGCTATAGGGTTTCCCCCAAGTGTCATGCCTCCTAAATTATCTGCCATAAGAGGGATTTCAAAACTTCCGCCTCCCGCTAAGGCAAAATTACCTGCCAACATATTTGGAAAAGATGCTAATTGTCCATCTTCAAACAAGGCGTTGTCGGAGAAACCTGCGGTCAATGAGTTGCCAATAGCTACGTAGTTTGTAAAATCTGCTGTCCCGGAAGTATATTCAACGGGAGTTGGGTCTGGTGCGTCGATCGGGGTATCATCTTCACATGCAATCAAGAATAAGCCTAGAAATGGGAGAAAGGCATAAAACTTTTTCATATCAAATAATCTGTTTCAGTTAGTTTATGTTAATCGTTTTGGTAACAACCAGAATTAACCAAATCTATATCAAATTTGCCATACAGACAATTAAATGGGCAAAAAAATTATGCATGCATAATAAAAAGGGGTGAATTTTAAGAATTCAGAAAGTTGAAACTCTTTTCGTAAAACTGTTTTGGATTTTCGGCATGCAGCCAATGTCCGGCTTTATCAATGGTTTCAATTTCGGCGTTGGGAAAGTGTCTCTTGATTTCGGCCGAGTCCGTGGGTTGGATATATTCCGAACGGTCGCCGCGCAAAAATAGGGTAGGTCCATCATAAATGGCATTGGGGGTTATATTTTCACCAATTTCCTCCATTCGGTCCTTGAGCACGTCAAAATTGAAACGGAAGCCCAGTTTTTCCTTTTCTACCCAATACAGGTTTTTGAGCAAAAACTGTCTAATTCCTTTTTCTTTGATGTGTTTGGACAACTCATCGTCCGCATCCCTACGATCGGATATTTTATCAAAATCCAAATGAGAGAGCCCGTTGAAAATAAAATCGTGATGGGGAGGATAATACTTCGGTGCTATATCGGCAACTATTAATTTGAGTACTCTTTCTGGATGTGTAGTGGCCAGTTGCATAGCTGTTTTGCCTCCCATGGAATGCCCCATCACATAGGCAGATTCCATATGGTGATGATTCATATAGTCGATGACATCATCGCTCAATACATCATAGTTGAACTCGTCGGAATGAAAACTTTTTCCATGGTTCCGTTGGTCTATCAAATGGACTTCAAAGCCATTTTCGGAATATTGGGAGCCAAGGGTTTTCCAGTTGTCCGACATGCCCAAAAAACCATGTAGGATTATAAAAGGTTGTCCTTTGCCCAATATTTTTGAATGTAATATTTCCATTATTTTAATCGATGTAAATACATGTTTACCACATTTTCAAGACCCAGATAGAGGGATTCGCAGATTAAGGCGTGCCCGATGGATACCTCTAAAAGATGTGGAATATGCTCTTTAAAGAATTTGATGTTGTCCAAATTAAGGTCGTGCCCTGCGTTTAGGCCAAGACCAACTTCGTGTGCCATTTTGGCCGCTTCAATAAAGGGGGCAATGCCACTTTCTCCATTGCCTTTGGCAAATTCATGGGCAAAACTTTCGGTGTAGAGTTCCACGCGGTCCGTACCCGTTTCCGCAGCTCCTTTCACCATTGCTATATCGGGGTCCACAAAAATGGAGGTGCGGATGCCGTTTTCTTTGAAGGTCTTGATGACATCAACTAGGAAATCTCTATGCTTTATGGTGTCCCAACCTGCATTGGAGGTAATGGCATCTTCGGCATCGGGCACCAAAGTAACCTGAGTGGGCTTTACTTCGAGGACTAAATCAATAAATTTTGGAATTGGGTTCCCTTCGATATTGTACTCTGTAGTAACCACTTTTTTTAAATCCCGGGCATCTTGATAGCGAATGTGGCGTTCATCGGGTCTTGGATGTATAGTGATGCCCTCTGCACCAAAAGATTCAATGTCCTTGGTCGAAGTAATCAAATTGGGAACATTGCCCCCTCTAGAATTTCGTAATGTTGCGAGTTTATTTATGTTGACACTCAACTTTGTCATGGAGTTCTTATTTAGATTGTCAAAAATAAGAATTCGGCATACCTTTTGCCATTTTAAATTAGTATTTTGCACCTAATAGAAGTGTTATGCAGATTCAAGACAAAATAATCAATACAGTTCCCGTTTTTGAAGTGTCGGAAACTTTGAAAGATGTGATTGCGTTTTTCGAGGAAACCACATACTCCCATGTTGGGGTGATCGAGAACGGAACATACTTGGGGTTGCTTTCCGAAAACGACCTTCCTTGTTTTGAGCCCGAAAAAACAATCGACAATTTCAGGTTTGAAATGGAAGATTTTTTTGTGAGGAAAGAAACCGCTTGGTTGGACGTTTTGGAAATGTTCTCGAGAAATGAGGCCAATGTACTGCCCGTTTTGGATGAAGACCGTGTAATTATTGGGTATTACGACCTTGAAGATGTTGTGGATGTGTTGATAGACACTCCTTTCTTTAGAGAGCCAGGCGCCATTTTGGTGGTGTCCATCGGAATTAAGGACTATTCCTTTAGTGAGATTGCACAAATTGTGGAAGGCAACAATGCCCGATTGTTGGGAGCCTTTATTACTGACTCTGAGAACGATATTGTTGAAATTACTTTAAAAGTAGGCACACAAAGTTTGAATGAAGTAGCGCAAACTTTTAGAAGGTACAACTACACCATTGTATTCGGAAACAGCGACGACCAGTTCTTGGAAGATTTAAAACAGCGTTCCGACTATTTAGAAAAATATCTTAACGTATAGTATGAAGGTAGCGATATATGGTCAATCTTTTCAAGAAGAGGACCAGCTTTGTGTAGAGCAACTTTTGGACGAATTAAAGAAGTTGGATGCAGCCATTTATGTGGAGGAAAATTTCAATAAGTTGGTGGCCACAATTACCCAAGAACAAGTAAAAGGAACGTTTACCCAATCCAAAGGATTGGATTCCTCTTTTGATATGTTCGTGAGTTTTGGTGGCGATGGCACCATGTTGCGCGCCGTCACCTATATCAAGGACTTTGGCATTCCCATTGTAGGCGTCAATACAGGGCGTTTGGGATTCTTGTCCACCTTTAAAAAAGAAAATGTACGCAAATTGGTCACCGAATTTGAAGCCGGTCACTATGCCCTAGAAGAACGCAGCCTGGTGGAAGTGGAGCTCAACTCCGAACTGGACGAGTTCAATGGGCTCAATTTTGCCTTGAACGAAATAACTGTCAGCCGTAAGGATACTACTTCGATGATTACGGTGGAAACTTGGCTGGATGATGAGTATTTGACCTCTTACTGGTCCGATGGACTTATTGTGTCCACACCTACGGGCTCAACAGGGTATTCCTTGAGCTGTGGCGGCCCGGTAATCGCCCCTTCGGCAAAATCCTTGGTACTTACCCCCATTGCGCCGCACAATCTCAATGCACGTCCTTTGGTGATTTCTGATGATACACAGATCAGGTTAAAGGTTTCCGGTAGGGAAGAAACCCATTTGGTGTCTTTGGATTCGCGAATTGCCGATATTTCCAACGGTAAGGAAATTCGAATCAAAAAAGCAGACTTTACCATCAAAATGATTGAGTACAAATCCGAAAGCTTTTTAAAAACATTGCGTAATAAATTACTTTGGGGGGAAGATCGACGCAATTGATAACTTCAAAAACAATAAAAGGAACGAAAAACTGTTTAACAAAGGAGAACAATTCTAAATATAAATCTATAGACCTTCCTTTACTCTTAATTCTTCAAACTTTTTGGATAGTATGCGGATAGTTTTGGCTGTTTTTCTATGCTGTGTGATCAAGGTAAGTGCGCAGACCTACGAGATAGGTGTATTTGCCGGGGGCGCCAATATGATAGGTGATGTGGGAAGGACCAATTATATCCTGCCTTCAGGACCCGGTTTTGGAGGAATCTTTAAATGGAACAAAGGAAAACGCTACGCGTGGAGGGGAAGTGTCCTCTATGGCAAAGTGACCGCCGATGATAGCAAATCAAATATGCAATCCAGACAACAAAGGGGCTATAAGGTGGACAATTCCATTTTGGAGTTCTCGGCAGGACTGGAAATTAACTTTGTGGAATATAATCTTCATAAGCTCGGACCCGCCTTCACACCTTACTTATACACAGGTGTAACTTACTTTCGGTACGATTTTAATTATATTGATGCCCTTCAGATGCAGGATATTAACCAAAAAGAAGGTAGTTTTGCAATTCCAATGACGGTTGGGGCTAAGTATCGTTTAAATCAATTTTTGATTCTTGGGGCCGAAATTGGGGCCAGATATACTTTTACGGACAATTTGGACGCGAGTAACCCAGAAGGTTCCAATTTTGAGCAATTCCGATTCGGAAATATATTGAGCGACGACTGGTACGTCTTTTCAGGTATAACATTAACTTATACCTTTGGACGCAAACCCTGCCAGGATTGTTTTCAATAAAATGCACACACTAGAGGACGTAGACAAAGAGAAACTACCTAAGCACATTGCCATTATTATGGACGGTAATGGTAGGTGGGCGAAACAGCGTGGTAAAATGCGTATGTTCGGACACGAAAACGGGGTGGATTCGGTAAAAAAAACCGTAGAAAGTTGTGCCAAGCTGCAAATACCGTTTTTAACCCTATATGCCTTTTCCACAGAAAACTGGAATCGTCCAAAAAACGAGGTGGATACCCTAATGAGACTTTTGGTCAATGCCTTGAAAAGGGAATTAAAGACCTTGAACAAACACGACATAAGGTTAAAGGCCATAGGAAAAATAGAAACATTGCCCACAAAAGTCCACAAAGAGCTGAGCGAGGTGATGTCCAAAACAGCAAATAATTCGGGGATGACCCTCACCCTGGCATTGAGCTATGGCTCACGGGAAGAGATTAAAACCGCGGTTCAAGAGATTGCATTCAAAGTTAAAAATAACATAATTTCCCCCGAAAATATTGATGAAACAGTTATAAATACACATCTTTACGCGCATTTTTTGCCCGATGTTGACCTGCTCATCCGCACAAGTGGTGAATGCAGGATAAGTAATTTTTTACTTTGGCAGATTGCATACGCCGAATTATATTTTATTGATGTATTTTGGCCCGATTTTAAAGAGAACCATTTGGTAGAGGCCATATTAAGTTACCAAAATAGAGAACGACGATTTGGAAAAACGAGCGAACAACTTAACTAAGGGTATTACAAATTTCATCCTTTCAACCCTTATTATCCCATTATTTTTATTTTCATCCCACGGTATTGCCCAGGAGACCGATTTTGAAGAAGGCAAACAGTATATTTTGGGGGGGTTGACCGTAACGGGACTGCAAAGCTATAACGAGCAGACCGTAAAGAGCTATACAGGTTTGAGAGTTGGGCAGCCCATTAAGGTGCCTGGCGATGAAATAAGTGCCGTGATCAAAAAGTTGTGGAACCTCGATCTGTTCAGCAATGTAGAAATGTTCTATACCAATATCGAGGACGATCAGATATTTTTGGAGTTAAACATTACGGAGCGTCCTACCCTGAGCAACGTCACGGTCTACGGTATAAAAAAGAGAAAGGTGTCAGATATCCTTGACGATACCGACCTTAAAAAAGGCAAGAAAATTACAGAGAGTTTAATTGCCAATACCAAGAATTACCTTCAGAACAAGTACAAAAAGCAAGGGTTCTTGAATGCCAAGGTCAGTATTGCCACATCTGCCGATACCACGGGTACCAATACGCAGAACATGGTCATCAATGTGAATAAGGGCGATAAGGTTAAAATTAAGGATATCAACTTTGTCGGTAACGAAAAACTTTCCAACAAAAGGCTTCGAAAATCACTAAAGAAAACCAAGAAGAAAAAGTTCTTTAGGTTTTGGAAAAAATCAAAATACATTGAAGCCGATTACCAAGAAGATCTTGATAATTTAATCGATACCTATGCAGAACGAGGTTACAGGGATGCACGGATACTGTCCGATACCTTTGTGAAATTGGATGAAAAAAATATTGAGTTGACCGTTGAGGTCGAAGAAGGTAACAGATACTATTTTGGTGAAATTGATTTTGTTGGAAATTCCGTGTATACCGATAGAATGTTGAGCCAAGCGCTTGGCATCAAGAAAGGTGATACATATAACGGGGTATTGTTAAAAGAGCGCATAGCAGACGATTCCGACCCAGATGCACAGGATTTGACGAATCTCTATCAGAACAATGGTTATTTGTTCTCCAGCATTAACCCGGTTGAGGTTTCCGCGGTAAACGACACCATTGATTTTGAAATACGAATCATTGAGGGCAAGGAGACTTTCTTGGACCACGTAACCGTTTCCGGTAACGATAAAACCAACGACCATGTAATCTATAGGGAGATCCGTACCAGACCGGGCCAAAAGTATAGCAAGTCGAATATTGTAAGGACCATCAGGGAACTGGGGCAACTTGGATTCTTTGATGCCGAGCAAATCGTTCCGGATATCATTAACCCAAACCCCAATGCCGGTACCGTAGATGTAAACTATAGTCTGGTGGAATCGGGCTCCAGCCAAATTGAACTGCAAGGTGGTTTCGGTGGTGGAGGTTTTATAGGTACCTTGGGACTTTCGTTCAGTAACTTTTCCATAAAAAACCTTTTCAATAAGGAAGCCTATAAACCGGTACCCATGGGTGATGGGCAAACCTTCTCCCTGAGATTGCAGGCAAGTAGGACCTTCCGTGTATATAGTTTGAATTTTGCAGAACCTTGGTTAGGGGGTAAAAAGCCCGTAAGGTTTAATTTGTCCCTATCAAGAACACAGCAGTTTGCCACCGGTTTTGATCAAAATGGTAGATTGGATGTTGATAAATCCAGAGGGTTTGCCATTACGGGGATTACAGCTGGTTTGGCAAAAAGGGTACAGTGGCCAGATGACTACTTTACCTTGTCACATTCGGTAAGTTACCAGTTGTACGACTTTAACGATTATAGAAGTGGGATCTTTAACTTTGGGAATGGTAGTTCCAACTCTTTAAGTTACACCTTTGGATTGTCGAGAAGTTCCCAGGGACCAAGTAGAATTTTCCCAATGACAGGGTCTAACTTTGAGTTCACGGCAAAGCTTACACCTCCTTATTCGCTTTTTAGTAGCAAAGATTTCGGACAGATAAAAGAAGATATAGATGCGACGACCGAAAGACTTATCGAAATTGGCGATCCTTCTACAGTAGAGGAGCAACTCGAGGCCCAACAGCTGAGCAACGATTTGGAGCGTTTGGAAGAAGAAAGGTTCAAACTATTGGAATACTACAAGATCAAGTTCAAAGGGGATTGGTATACCACCCTAGTGGATAAACTCGTACTTCGAACCAATGCAGAATTTGGATTCTTGGGCGCTTATAACCACGATATAGGAAACGTTCCCTTTGAACGTTTTTATGTTGGAGGAGATGGGCTCGGAAACTTTACTCTGGATGGTAGGGATGTCGTACAGCTCCGTGGTTACGACAACCAATCCATCACACCTTATGATGTTAACCCTGTTACGGGAAGGTTGGAGCAAGATGGAGGAACTATTTACAATAAGTTTTCTTTGGAACTGCGTTATCCACTTACGTTAAAGCCATCCGCTTCCATTTATGCACTGTCTTTTTTGGAGGCAGGTAACGCCTTCAACAATTTTAATGATTATAATCCGTTTGAGTTAAAAAGATCTGCCGGAGTGGGGCTACGTATTTTTATGCCGGCATTCGGACTCTTGGGAATTGATTTTGGTTATGGCTTCGATCCCGATGCCCGTCCAGGATCCGTGGGACCAAGCGGCTGGCAAACGCACTTCATCATCGGGCAGCAGTTTTAATTTATGAAAACAACGTGTTTTGCTAATTTGTAAATGGTTCATTTTAAATAAATTAGTAATTTTGGCACGATATTTTCTATGTAAAATGCGGAATCAAAGATGAATACCAAAGTTCTTTTATTGGCAGTTGTTTTAATGTCGTCCTTTTATGGGTTCTCCCAAAGAGGAGTTCGGATAGGATATGTAGATATGGAATACATCCTTGAAAATGTAGAGGAGTATAGGGATGCCACCGAACAATTGGACGCCAAGGCCCAAAAGTGGAAGCAGGAAATCGAACTGAAGCAAAGTGTCATTGATCAAATGAAAAAAGATTTAATGGCGGAAAAAGTGCTTTTGACCGATGAGCTTATTTTGGAGCGGGAAGAAGAAATCCAGATTCTCGAAAAAGAAATGCTGGATTATCAACAAGACCGATTTGGGCCGCAAGGAGATTTAGTGCTGCAAAAACAACTTTTAATACAGCCCATTCAGGATCAGGTTTTCAACGAAGTACAAAAAATCGGAACCAATAAAAGATACGATTTTATTTTTGATAAATCCGCAGATGTTGTAATGTTGTACTCCGAAAAAAGACACGATATCAGTGACTTGGTTTTAAGGGAAATAGGGCGCACCAGAAAAATTAGTGCATCCAACAAAAAACAAGAGCAGCAAAGCCGCTTGGAGCAGTTCCAAGAAGAAGAGGACGAAGTCAGTGATGCACTAAAAGAGCGGCAGGAACAAGCCGCAGATGCAGCGGAGGAGAGAGAGAAGGCAGCCGAAGAACGAAGAGCCCAAAAACTAAAGGAACGCGAAGAGCGTAAAAAAGCATACGAAGAACGAAGAAAAAAATTATTGGAAGAGCGTGAAGCCCAGCGGAAAGCCAAACTGGAAGAGCGAAAAAAAGCGCAAGAACAACAAAAGGATTCAATAGGATAGTTTATATTGAAACACTAAATTTAAAGTCAAAAAAGTAACGTTGAGAATCATGAAAAATGTAAAAAGGATTGCTGTAGCCCTAGTATTGTTTGTTGCGGCTACGGGTTTTGTAAACGCGCAGAGCAAGATTGCACACATTAATGTACAGCAACTATTGTCTGAAATGCCGGAGATGAAGGCTGCACAAGCTGAATTGAAGAAATTACAAGAAACCTACAGGGCAGACATTCAAAGCTCTATGACAGAGCTTCAAAACAAGTATACCCAATACCAGAACGAAGCCACTTCCAAAACAAGGGAGGAAAACGAGCAAAGAGCGGTAGAGCTTCAAGGGTTCGAACAAAACATTCAAGAAGCTGAGCAAGCTGCCATGCAAGAAATGCAGAAAAAGCAGCAAGAGCTGTTTGCACCAATTTCCGATAAAGCAAAAGCAGCCATCGAAAAAGTAGCGGCGGCCAAAGGGTATGATTACGTAATCGATGCCAGCCCAGGGTTGAGCTTGATCGTATCCAAAGGACCGGACCTTTTGCAAGAAGTAAAGCAAGAGTTGGGTTTCTAAACCGTGATTTTACAAGATTCAAAAAAACCGCTTTAATTAAAGCGGTTTTTTTATGCCATAAAAATTTAAGACGTTATTTTTAATCATGCCAAAACCGATAGGAATTTTTGACTCAGGCGTAGGGGGTACTTCCATTTGGAAAGAGGTAACAAAGATGCTTCCCAACGAAAGAACCATTTATTTGGCCGATAGCGCCAATGCTCCCTATGGTGAAAAGTCAAAAGAAGAGATTTTAAGGCTAAGCATCAAGAATACGGAGTATTTACTGGGTCAAGGCTGTAAAATTGTTCTTGTGGCCTGTAATACCGCTACAACAAACGCCATAGATTATCTTCGTTCCCACTACAATGTTCCCTTTATTGGAATAGAGCCCGCCATAAAGCCTGCGGCTCTTCATACCAAAACCAAAAAAGTGGGGGTTTTGGCCACCAAGGGAACGCTCTCCAGCAGTTTGTTCCACAATACCTCCAAGCTCTTCGCGGAAGGAATCACCGTGCTGGAACAAGAGGGTAAAGGGCTGGTGGAGCTCATAGAGGCTGGTAAAATACAATCCAAAGAGATGAAAACGCTCCTAAGGGGCTTTTTGCAGCCCATGCTCGATCAAAATATAGATTGTTTGGTGCTTGGTTGCACCCATTACCCGTACTTGATGCCAGTGCTTAAGGATATATTGCCAGAGCATATCAACATCATAGATTCAGGTGAAGCCGTAGCACGTCAAACCAAGGCCGTATTGGAGCAACACCAACTACTTACAGATTTTGATGGTGACCCAGAGCATATCTTTTATACCAATACCGATGTTGAGGTTCTAAAAGATTTGGTTGACCGACCGACTGCTCAAGTTGCCTACCTGGATTTCTAATAGAATGAAACTGTCATTCCCGTGAAACGGGAATCCAAACAAGCTTACTTTCTTCGGTAGGTTAAATACGTAAATGCATATTTGTGCCTATCATCCTTTGGATGATATTCCTCGTTTACCAATTCCCATTGGTCCTTATCAATTTCAGGAAAAAAAGCATCGGCCTCAAAAGTGCCATGTACCCGTGTGAGCTCTATGTCCGTGGCAATGGCCATGGATTGTTTATAAATTTTACCACCACCAATAATAAAAGCCGTTTCATTGTCACTCACCAAACCAATAGCTTCACCAATGGAGTGCACAATGGTGCAAGGGAATTTGGGTGTATAATCTTCATCTCGGGTAATGGCAATGTGCGTTCGGTTCGGCAAAGGTTTGGGAAAGCTCTCCAAGGTCTTTCTGCCCATGATTATTTTGTGCCCGGAGGTCATATTTTTAAAACGCTTAAAATCGTCCGGTAAATGCCAAACCAAGTCGTTGTCCTTGCCCAAGGCATTGTTTTCGTCCGCGGCCGCAATAATGATCAATCGCTTCACTGATCTTTTTTTTTATTGATTTTGGAAAGCGGAAAGTCCGTTTCTATTTCCTTTTGGATTTCGCCGATACGTTTCTTTTGAAGATTTACCAATCGTTCCCGCTGCTGGCGCTCCCAATTTTGGCCCATAAACTTGTAGGTTACAAAAACATTGAAGGTGTGCAGGGTAAGTATAAAAGACCATGCGCAAACAATCCAAATGGACCAATCGTAAGGCTCACCGTATTTGAGGACCTTATTGGCCAGAATCATAAAAATACTGCCGATCAAAAAAATCACACAGTGGATGAACAACCTTTTCTTTTGTTTGATGCGTTTATGGGCATACTCCAAAAGTTCGTGTTGCTCCAAATCTATTTCCGGCTTCTTCTTTTTACCAAATGACAACATGGAATGGCTATCTTTATCAACAAAGATAACTGAATTGTATCCAAAAATCCCGACATGCAAAACTTAAGAAAAAAATTCCCTGTTCTTAACCAATGTGTTTATGCCAATACCGCCTCCGCAGGCCTGTTGAGCGAAGATTTGATGGAATGGCGACAAGGGCACGACCTCGATTACCTGATCGGTGGCAGCGAAATGAAAATGAAGGGTTTTGCCCACATGCCCGAAATCAAGAAAACCGTTGGGAAATTTTTCAATTGTAAACCGGAAAATGTAGCCTTGGTCCCAAATTTTAGTTTGGGGTTCAATCTGTTATTGGAAGGGTTGCCAAAGGATAAAAAAGTGTTGCTCGTAAATAAAGATTACCCAAGCGTCAATTGGCCATTCGAGACCCGAGATTTTAAGCGGGATTATGTGGATGCGGACGAGCACATGGAAGAAAACATATATGCCAAAGTTAAAAAGGGCGATGTGGATATTCTTGCACTCAGTTTGGTGCAATGGGTGGATGGCGTTCGTATTGACTTTGATTTTCTGAAAGGTCTAAAAAAAGAGTTTCCCAACCTGGTGATTTTGGCCGACGGCACCCAATATTGCGGCACAGAACCTTTTGATTTTAAAGATTCTGGTATCGATATTTTGGGAACCAGTGCCTATAAATGGATGTTGGCAGGGTACGGCAATGGCTTTTTCCTGGTGAAAGACGAAGTGATGGATAAGTTTGAGCTTCGTGGGATAGGAAACGGTTCCGTGGATAACGATGCATCCAAACGCAACAGCATAACCTTTTGTAAATTCTTGGAGCCGGGGCATTTGGATTCCTTCAACTTTGGAAGCTTGGAGTTCGCGGTTAATTTTTTGGATGAAATAGGTATGGAAGACGTACAGGCACAGTTGCAAAAACTGTCCAAAAAGGCCATGTCCGTTTTTTCCGATCTTGATCTTTTGGAACCAGCCATCATCAAAAGAAAGCAACATAGTACCATTTTTAATATTAAGGGCAATGAAAAACTTTTCAATAAATTATCAGAAGAAAATGTAGTGGCATCCGCTAGGGGAGGTGGCATCCGTTTAAGCTTTCATTTGTACAATACCGAAGATGAGATCGAGGCCATTGCAAAAATATTGCGGTCCTGAATGATCTGAATCATTTTTCAGGAAATATCAGTGCTTATTTTTGTAAAAGTAATCCTATTGTTAGGGGCATTTTATCAATTTGATAAATCGTACGTAACTTATTGTAAGTAAGAGGTTTTATCTGTTGCTTTGTCCCTAAATTAAAATTATTGATACCATGGCGATTAAGAAACAATACCTAAAGAGCAAGCCTGTTTGCAAGGTGACTTTTTCAGTTCCTGCGGAAGAGGCAAAAACAGTTGCGGTAGTTGGGGATTTCAATAAATGGAACCCTAAAAAAAGCAGCTTAAAGAAATTGAAGAACGGAACCTTTAAAGGTACGTTTGAGCTACCTGTGGAGAACAGCTACGAGTTCAGATATTTGATAGACGGTAATTACACCAACGACTCCGAGGCCGATCGCTTCCAGTGGAACGACTACGCGGGAACCGAAAACGCCGTTTTGGAAGTATAAAACATTGGGTACACCATCGGTTAGCCCCAAAACTGATGGTGATTTTCTCTCAACTTAGCCGTCAAATTTTGTGACTTGTATTCGTTGGTTCGAGTAATTTTTTGGTTGAGCGAAGTCGAAACCAAAGCAAACCGTATCGAGCGCCGCAAAGTCGATTCTCGATAGAAATATCTTTGGAACTTTATTGAATTGACCGTTTTTAGAATTCGATTTTACTCCGTAATCAATCCTCTACCAAAGAAATGCTGAGTCGGCCATATTGTTCTGTAGTATTATTGGCATCGATTTGATAGGTATAATAACCAGCACCGACAATAGGGAAAATAGCTTTTTCATAGCATAACAGTTTTCTGATTATCCGTTTAATGTCATAATGGGTTTTTTTGGCGTCATGTTGAACTTGTTTCAACATCTCATCCTGCTAAATATGAGCGTTTTTATGTGACCCTGAATCAAGTTCAGGGTGACGTTAGTGATATTATTACCTATTACGGACATCCAAAAAGTTTTTATAAGACTGTCACGTGGTACATGGGTTGCTTATAATTTCATGTATTCGACTTCTCTTATTGCTCAACTGTCTTGTTTAGATATTTTAACCCTTCATAAATTGCTGGAAGTGGAACAGAACGATGATCCTCTTTTTCAAAATAGTCCTGCTTTATCTTTAGTTTTTCACCCCAACGCTCCTGCAAAAACGCTACGAAGCTATCATGTCGCTTTTTGTTTCGCTCATAATTGGCTTTTCCTTGGTTAGCGGTCGCTAAATACAATTTTTTGCCGATAGAAGCCTGTGTTGTTCTCCTTACTTTTTCAAGCATAACAGTTTCGTCCCACCAAATGCTGGGGTCTATGGCTAAATAGGTGTCAAACAGCTTGGTTTCGTCCAAATAGGCGTTAATGGTCAACAAACCTCCAAGGGAATGGCCGATTAAGGTTCGGTGTGAAGTTGTTCGGTATTTGTCATCCAAGAACGGAATCAATTCTTTTTCAATAAAATTGAGGAAATTTTTGCCTCCGCTCATCGTGTTTGGCCGCTTCGTCTTTAGTTTGGTAACTGTAAAATCCCTTTCGCGGTCTACATTTTCTATAGCAACCACAATAGTTTCTGGCATCAAATAGTTTCGATTGGTACGTGAACCCATAAAATCTACAATGGCGGAAGTGGTTTTAAAGTGAACAAATCCATCCAATAAAATAATTATCGGATAAGTTGAATTGGCTTTGGATGGGTCTTGATAAGAATCGGGCAAGCTTACTAAGAGTTTGCGATTCTCATTGAGGATCTGCGAGTGTATCGATAAAGTGTTGCCCAGTTCAATAGTGTTTTCGTCTTGACTAAATAAGAGTTGGGTTGGACCGAGAAGAACACAAAAAAGGTAGGCGAAGAAATATTTCATTGTTCATCAATTAAAGGACGAAATGTTATCGTAAATGTGATGCTGAAACAAGTTCAGCATTATGGTTTACTCCGTCCAGTAATCCACAACAGTTACATCTGCAATGTGAGGACCTGCAATATCCCCAAAAGCCACATGGTCTGGGTGGGTAAGATAATTGTCTCGGTCTTCTTCGCTGGCAAAGGTCAAGAAATAGCAATGCGTGAGTCCTTTGTTCAAATTCTCCGGGCTGTTGTTGGTGCCCCATTCATAGCCTTTAATTTCAGAAATTTTTGATGGCAATGCGTTAAAGGCTTCTTCCACTTGTTGTACCTCCTCCTCGGACGAAGTGTCTTTAAATTTGAACAATACTACGTGGCGCAATTGAGGCCCCGTTACTTCTTCTTTTTTTTCCACAGTTTCTTCTTCCTGTTTTTCGGTGGTTTCCTTTTTGGGTTGCTCGCCACAACTGGCAAATAACAATGCGGCAAATAGGGTGATGGCAGTGGTTTTCATGGGAATTATTTGTTTATACTGATTTGAATCAAATGTACAATTTTACTGATTAGAATTGTTTCTGCTTGTATATCAACTATTTTACCGTCACCCTGAACTTGTTTCAGGGTCTCACAAGCATTTTTTCCTTTTTTGATGGGATGCTGAAACCAGTTCAGCATGACGCATAAATATTTTTATGTGGAGGAAGGAAGCTTTTCTCGAAAGGAAATTCCCTGTTGTTGGTGCGAGCGTCACGCTCGTTCCACCCACTTAACATTTTGACTACTGTACTCGGCACGAGCCAAGAGGCTTGCGCTAGCGGGGGTTTCTACATCTATTATCTCTAATGCTGAAATCTGTTTTCATTATGATATTTTAGAAATTCAATATCAGGTAGAAATTTTGATGGTAAGAAAATATCTTTGTTCTCGTATTGAAAAAAGTATTTTTCAAGAGAGTCTGATTTTTTGCCTTTTAAAAGCACATTTGAAATTTTAATCTTGTAATCTGGTGTTATTGTAATTAGCCCATTTTCAAAAGCTTTATCATGTAAAGCATTGATAGCAATACCATTTCTTGGATTTAATCTATTTTGTTCGTCTTGACTCCAAGGTTTAATATGTCCAGCAACTAATAATTCACTTTGTTTAATTCCAGTTATACAACAAGTACTATTGTATGAGGCTAAAATAGAGCTCCTGAAAAATGATTGATTGACTCTGATTTTTACAACTCTTTCTCTTTCTTTTCCTTTAGGTAAACTTTTAGTGTCAATGTGATTTAACTCTTCAATAGGTTTGTCTTCAAATTTTGATAATAATTTTTCACTTTCAAATGGAAGCTCCTCCCAATTATTATAAAATTCATTCCAAATTGCCTCATCAAGTTTACTGGAATTGGATGCTCCTTTGATTCCCCTAGCTTGTAGGCTTGGGTCGAGACTTGCAAAATTCACTAATTTATACGCTACTGCATTTGGTGTTCTTCCAATTAATTCGGCTATATGTATAACTTCAGGATTTGTTCTATGTAATCTACCGAAAGGTAACTTGCAATAAAGATTTATTGCTAAAATCAATTCCTCCCTCGTCCATAATTTTTGTCCCTTTTTCATTGACTATCTTTTTGAGTGACAAATTTACACTCACACATGTGCGATAAGCATTTATGGATTTGTGTTTGTTCAATGGTGTGCGATAAATCTAAAACTATTTCTGTTCTATTCCCACAACTTGGACAAGTCAAAGGTTGGTCATTGTAGGTTATTATTTCATTAAAATTTAACATATTTTCTTTTTATAGACTCCTACAAATTAGCCATAAAAGATAATTATCTTTCCAAATTAACTATAACTAGTTTTTGTAGGTATTTAAGAAATATATATGCGCTCAATATAAATTGAAACTATTTATAGTCTCAAACCGCAACAACCCCTTTAATATGCGGATGCGGGTCGTAGTTCAAGAGCTCAAAATCATCAAAGGTAAAAGAGAAGATGTCCTTTACTTCAGGGTTGATTTTCAT
>TARA_R110002012_G_scaffold253877_1_pt1 | contig 35396 bp, 28 predicted proteins | sample TARA_R110002012 | Tara Oceans TARA_R110002012 (sample SAMEA4396515) | marine metagenome | biome: Westerlies Biome; feature: [DCM] deep chlorophyll maximum layer (ENVO:01000326); material: water (ENVO:00002006), including particulate matter (ENVO:01000060) such as... | depth 40 m
AATTCAAAATCGCACTCTAAATTACATTAAAAACACTCAAAATCAATTAGTTATATAAAATTCTATTTTACATAATATCAATTGATATCAAGGAAAATGGCAATTTGTTGTACCTATGTTGTACCTAAAATTTAGTAATTTAATGGTCTAATTTTCAGATTATGGCGTCTATTCAAACAGTACTTAGAAACAAACCAAATGCTAGATTGTTGTACCCAATCGCCATCAGAATTACAAAAGACAGAAAAACTTCCTACATTTTTACAGGCCAGTATATTGATAAAATGCAATGGAACCAGCAAAAAGGTTTGGTTAGGAAGTCACATCCTGATGCGATTTCCATTAACCAGCTTATTCTGTCAAAGTTGAGTGAAGCAAATAAGCGACTGCTTCTTGCAGAGTCCGAGAAAGAATATCAATCTGTTTCAGCTATTAAAACTAATATCGTAAAAAAAGATCGATTTGACTTTTTTAGTGCAGTAAAGATTCAATTGCGACGACTTGAAGAGCGTGGTCAGTTTCATCAACGCGATGTGGTGAAAAGCAGAATGGATAGATTTAAAGCTTTTGCCAAATCAGATAAATTACACTTCAATGAAATAACTGTTGACCTTTTAAAACGTTTTGAAGCCTACCTTAAAAATGAGATTGGTTTAGCGCATCGAACAACTGTAAATTATATGATTGCTATAAGAACTATCTATAATATAGCAATAGGAGAGAAGTGGGCAGAACGTAATCACTATCCCTTTGGTAGAGGGGGTTATACTATTAAATTTCTAGAATCAGATAAAATAGGGCTTAATGTCGAAGAAGTAAAACTTTTAGAAAATGCTCAAGGCTTAACTCCATCCCAACAGCATGCATTGAATATATGGTTAATCAGTTTTTACTTCGCAGGAATACGAGTAGGGGATGTATTGCAATTGAAATGGTCTGATTTTATTGACAATAGATTACGTTATAGAATGGGAAAAAATCAAAAGTTAGTTTCTTTAAAAATTCCTGAGAAGGCAAAACCTATACTGGAATATTACAAGAGTTTGGCTGAGGACGATTTTGTATTTCAGGAGTTACGCTTTGTAGATCCTAAAGATGCAAAAATACTCCGTACACGAATTAAAACGGTAACCCGAACCTGCAATCGTCATTTAAAAAAGATTGCCGAGCATCTAGGAATTTCTAAAAGTCTGAGTATGCATATCGCTCGTCACAGCTTTGGTAACATTTCTGGGAGTAAAATTCCCATTCAAATGTTGCAGAAATTATACCGGCATTCATCAGTAACGACAACGATTATGTATCAATCCAATTTTATGCAGGATGATGTGGATGACGCATTAGATAGTGTGGTGAATTTCTAATCTTTTCTAAAGAAGAGCAAATTCTAGTTCGGAAAATAAAAGTAATTTAGAGTTCTTAGCAAGCTATTTTTTTAGAATTTGATATTAAACACATGCATATGGATAAACTTTCAAAATACGAAGTATACATCATCAGCGCACTAGCGCACGGAGCTACCATCATCCAGACGAGAAAAGTATTACGTCATTATAAGTTAAGACCTTATTCTGAAAGTAGCATCGATAAAAAACTCTCTGAGCTTCGTAAACGATACCAGTGCAAAACAACCTTTCAATTGATCTATAAATTGAGAAATAGAGTAGAGACGATGGATCTTGATGAGGTTTTAACGTAATTTAGATGTCCAGTTTTTTATATAAAAAACTGGACATCTAATAATTGAAAAGTTAGAAATTTGCGAGTATCTATGGAGGCTCACAGCTATATATAAAGCTTCCACCTGAACTAGCTTTGATATGAGGGTTAGTATAAGTTCAGATATTGATCGTCTTTATAAAGAGTATTCAAAAACTTCATATTCTTTAGACCCTATTCTTCTTATAGTTTTCAGCTTGCTCAAATATTTCAGAATAGACTTCATCCCGTTCAACTGGAGGATATCCAAACTCATCCAATAAAAGAATAAGACCTACCTTCAAAGCCGACTTGATATCCTCGCGTTTATTCCAATCAGGAAATTTAGCTTGACTATCTACTAACTCCTTTACTTTTTTTGCCAGGGCGATCAATTTTTCTTCGGGATACGAGAAGTCATATTTGGCACATAATTCTTTGAGGATGTCATAAAAAGCTTTTACCTCAAAGTCAATTCCTAGATCATCACCAGATTTAAACTCTTTGTAAACATCCCAAATCAGATCAGTTAGCTGATCGGCCATCTCTTCATAAACCTCACTACGAAGCACATCGTTTTCATCTCTTTGATTGTATTTATGAACTAAGGCTTCCATTTTTTTAGAGAAGTCGGTTCCTTTTACCTTATTCACTTTTTTCATTTCTCCAATAGCACGGGCTAGGAGTTGTTGAAGCAGTTTAATTTTAGTATTGGGTAATTTGATTTTATCAATCTTGGCAAGATAATCTTCATCAAATAAGTCTTGCTCCTTTTCTACATCTTCCCCCAGTTTAAATATTTCATCAACACCATCACTTTGTAAGGCATCTTTAATCATATCCCTTACTCTTGCGTTCATTTGAGCGGTGTCTGGGGCATCACCTTTAGTCAGTTTAAAAACAATAGAGCGTACGGCTAGATAGAAGTGGGTATAATCACGTTCTATTTGTTTGAGCTCCTCACTACCTGCACAAATATCGTAGGCTGCCTTAAGTCTTTTAACTAAGCCCATAAATCGAGTCTCCAGGTCTTTAGTGCGCTGTACAAATTCAGCGGCCATGTTTAAGGTGTTCAATTGTTCTAAAGAAGTTCCATTGAAATAAGCTGAGCTGTCAAATTTGTGGAGGATCTTTGCAATTAAATCTAAATGATTCCGGACAATAATCAATGATTGTTTTATGTCCTCAAAATTGTCCTTATCACCTTCGGAATATTTCTTCAGGGCTAAGTTCATCTGCTTTTTGATACCTATATAATCTACTACAAGCCCCTTATTCTTACCGCTGAATTTTCGATTAACCCTTGATATTGTTTGGATTAGATTATGCTGTTGTATAGGTTTGTCAATATAAATGCTATCTAAAAAGGGTACGTCAAAACCTGTTAACCACATATCCACAACGATGGCTATTTTAAAATTGGACTTTTCATTTTTAAATTGCCGATCCAGTTCCTTTCGATAATCTTTTGTGCCTAATAAGTCATACATTTCTTTTGGGTCATCTTTCCCGCGTGTCATAATCATTTTGATACGCTCCATAGGTTTGATTTCCCGCTTATCTTTATCAGTTAAAACAGCTCCTTCTTCAGCGACTCGTTTTTCATTCCAATCTGGGCGTAAGGCTATGACATTCTTATAAAAGGCATAGGCGATTTCTCGGCTACTGCAAACAAACATGGCTTTCCCCTTGACAGTAGCCCCTTCGTTTAATCGATTCTCGTAATGTTTTACAAAGTCAGCAGCCAATTCTTGCAGGCGATCAGGATCTCCTAATATGGCATTCATATTAGCCGATTCTTTTTTACTTTGTTCTACCTGATATTCATTAGCACCTTCTTCTTCGGCAACTTGATAATACTCCTCAATTTTTTGAAGTTCGCTGTTATGTAAGGCAATCTTTGCAGCTCTTCCTTCATAAACAATTCGTACTGTAATCTCATCTTTTACCGACTCTGTCATAGTATAGGCATCCACTACTTTTCCAAAAACATCAAGAGTAGCATCGATAGGAGTACCCGTAAAACCTACATAGGTGGCATTGGGTAACGAATCGTGTAAGTACTTAGCAAATCCGTAGGTCTTTTTTACACCCTGTTCAGTAACGCGTACCTTTTGATCCAAATTGGTTTGACTCCGGTGTGCTTCGTCTGAAATGCAAATAACGTTCGTACGATCAGTCAGTAATTCGATATCTTCAGTAAACTTATGAATGGTAGTCAGAAAAACACCGCCGCTCGCTCTGCCTTGCAATAAATCCCTGAGGTCTGCGCGGCTTTCCACACTTTGTATAGTATTGTCCCCAATAAACGTTTTTGCATTGGTAAACTGACCGGAAAGCTGGTCGTCTAAGTCGGTTCGGTCTGTGATGAGAACAATGGTGGGGTTTTCGAAATAGGCACTTTTCATCAAAAGCCTGGTGAGGTAGAGCATGGTATAGCTTTTACCACTACCTGTAGCCCCAAAATAGGTTCCTCCCTTACCGTCACCTTCTGGTTTTTGAGCTATTTTAATGTTTTCGTATAAGGCTCTTGCTGCGTAATACTGCGGATAACGACAAACTATTTTTTCATCTTTTTTTGAAGTGTCAGGGATATAAATGAAGTTCTGAATAACATCCCGTAATCGATTTTGATGTAGCATTCCTTGAATTAAGGTAAACATACTGTCAATGCCGTCTACATCTTTAGCCAATCCTGAAATACGTCGCCAGGCATATAAAAATTCATAAGGTGCAAAAAAAGATCCTGCTTTCGTATTAACGCCATCGCTGATGACACAAAAAGCATTGTACTTAAAGAGCTCCGGGATATCCCGTTTATATCTTGTCGTAAGTTGCACATAGGCATTATGGATTGTGCAATTTTCTTGAATAGCTGTTTTAAATTCAAAAACCAAAACCGGAATGCCATTGACATAAATAATGCCATCGGGTATTCTTTTTTGAGTACCCAAGATTTCTAATTGATTTACAAATCTATAGGTGTTTACATTCTCTTCAGAATAATCAATGAGATAGATCCAAATATCCTTTTGACTCCGGTCTTCGCGTTTAAAGCTAAAGCCGTCTGAAAGCCAGAGCATGGCTTTCTTGTTTGATTCGTATAAATCAGATGCCGGTAAGGTTTTTAACTGAAGCACGATAGACTGGGCTTCTGTAAGGGTTAGCCCTTCACCTTGATATCGATTAAGCAAATACTCCCGTAAATCATCTTCCAGAAGTACTTCTTCGGGTAAACGCTTCAACGTATTGCCCAGAAAATGAGGATAACCTTCATCTCTCAATAATGCTGTAAATGCTTCCTCTAACTTTGCTTCTGTAAATTTCATAAGCTTATAAACGTTCTTCCTTGTGCTGTAAGTCTGTATTTTTGGTTGCTGCTCTTGGGTTTATCAGGGATTGTAAGTTCAATTAAATTTAAGTCAAGAGCAGGTTGAATATACACTTTACGAAAATGTTCTCGATCTGAAAGTCCTAGTTTATCCTGTAAATCCTGTCTTTTATGTTCACCATCAAACAGGCTAAGTAACTCTTGAACTTGCGGGGTGACTTGCGGGGTGACTTGAGGGGTAACTTGTTCTGCGGCAGGAAATGTCATGCGTAGAAAATTATCAGAAAACTGAAAACAGTCTTTGCTATAGGACGAAAGTATTCTTGGAATCCCGGAACCTAACTGTTCTACCAAATCAAGATCTTTAAAAACACGCATCAATTCTTTGTTACGCGGAACTGAAAAACCTTCAAAAAATTCAAGTTCACTTAAACCCTCTGGTAAAGAACCAGCCGAAGTAATTTCTATACGATCAGTAAAGAATTCAAACTTAGGTGCAATCTCGCGCGTATAATCGTTATGAAAAAAGGCGTTAATAATTGCCTCCCGTAGCGCAATGGCATTCCAAAGCCGTTTTTCTATACGTTCTTTTGAAGTAATCTGCGTTAATGTACGGTTTTCAAGAGCTATTTTATCCAATACATTTTTAGTAGCCTTGATAATCGAGACATACCCATACTCATTGCTTTCTGCTAAATCTACACGGGAATCCTTGTTGTACTTAGCAACTTTAACTGAAATATTATTTTGATCAGCTAGTAGGTAAGCAGCATAGTTGAGATCGCCTTGTGGAGTGAGGAGTTCCAGGTTTTTTAAATACTGCCTGTTAAGAGGTTTGTTTTTCTCTTGATAGTAAATGCGCAATTGTTCAAAGTTCAGATCCTGAAGGTTTGCTTTAATCTTGCCTATAGAATCACGGGTACGGGAAGCAAATAAATCTTCAATCATGCGTTGGGGCATAGGCTCTGCGGCTGTGCCAATACGTAGGTAACTGCCTTTCTCAGTCAACCCATACTTTTTCTTGAAATAAGGTTTCTCGCTACCGCTGGCCACAATAATTTTAATGATTATTTTACCGTCTTTTTCTTCTGCCACCACATCAAATAAGCCCATAGCCGAAGGGGAGATGTTGTTTTTAATACGGTCTTTTATCTTTAGCATATCGGCATCTGGATCTGCTACACCTAGGGTGTTGCCGTGTTTATCAATACCGATATAAACCAAACCACCCTCATGGTAGTTTAAAAAGGCTACCACTTCTTTTTCCAAATCTAACTCTTTGGTGAGTTGTGCTTTGTATTCTATGCGGTTGGTTTCGGTCATAAATTAAATTCTAAAAGTCGTAACCTTAATTGAGTCATTTTTCTCTCTTACTTTTGAGATCTTACCAACTTCTTTAAGCTTTTGAAAAAATCTTTTTAAAGTTTCTGATTTATCAAATGAAGGCATTGGACCTTTATAATTTAATGATTTAAAATCACCACCTAATGAGTTCAAGAAATTTGATAGAAATTCATCCTTTTTAATTGATTTGTTATTTAATAATAATTCAATTTTTTGTTGTGAATTAAGTGATGACTCCAATAGTATTGTATTTAATATACTTTCTTTTAAATTTAAAGCTGTGTGTATTAGTTTAAGACTACCTATTAAAGTTAATGCCTCAACCTCTGTAATTGGATGATTATCCTGGAATAGATGTATAATTTTAATTTTACTTGAAGTGTCTACCTTAGGTGACGAAAGGATTTCTATTAGGTCTTTCTCCGATAAATCAATTTTATCAAACTCTTTTAAAAATTTTGAAACATTATTTATTAAGAGAGTTATGTGAAGTGAGGTATATTCAGTTTTTAATTTTGAATATATAGTTGCATTAAATTGTAATTTTTTGTGGTCTACAAGAGCTTTTACTTTAGGCTTGTTTAATTTTTCAAATTCCAAGTCATTATAGGTAAATGGAAATGAATTTACATACTTAACATAGCTTTCCTCAAGGATATCATTATTTAAGAGAAAAGCTCTTCTAAATGTAGGATGATTTTTTTCCTTTGATAAGAAAGATTGTGACGACAAAGTGGCTGACACATCTGCCTGGTTGATGTAATCTATTAGCGGCTTAGAAAATTGATTCTGATTTTCCTTAAAGATAAAAGCTATATTTTCCCAATTAGGGACTAATCGATTGTTTTCTAAAATAGAGTCAAATAAGATAAAAGATTCAGGAGTTAGTTTTGAAATATTACTTATTTGGGTGTTAGAGTGTTTTATAAGGTTTTCTTTGTTGTCCGACGTGATATCTGTATTATTAAGTAACTTGATTAAATAATCCTCATGTTCATATATATTACTTTCAATTTTTAAATAAACCAGTTTCAAGTAAGTATTAATATATTCGTCCACATACTTAATAAGTTCCTCGCATCCTGAGGTTTGGATACACTCATAATTTCTTGAATTGAATACTTCCTCATCGTATGACCCGAAGGTTTTCAGCATTAACTCAATCATAGGTTTCACTAATTTATAATACTTTGCTCTATATACATAAAGCTGTATTCTATCTGAGACCCCATCAAAACTTATATCACTAAATTTTATATCAAATAAATCAAGGATACTTATTAATTTACTCTCTTTATTTATGAAAGTTAAGAAATTTGACTTATTGGAAATGAAAATTTCCATGCCAGTGTTTTTAGACAATTTATCTATATCATTCTCTGATGCATTATTGAGAATAAGTGAATAAAAATTCAGTTTTTCTTCTTCTGATAATGAACTCTCAAGTTCAATATATCCCCAAAAATTATCCCAATTGGAACTTAATTCTTTAATTAAGATTTCTACATATTTACCATTCTGAATATATGATTTTATAAATGAGAATGAATCTTCAGATTCGTTGGCGAGTTGGTTTAAAAACGTTTCTTTTTTATTAAAGAAGCGAGAATCATTTATTAAATTATCTAATAAATTAAAGTTGAATATATAAGGTTTGTTAAAATCTGAATCACTAATTCTTTTTATTACATTTTGGATTTTATCCAACTTATATTCATTATCACTTGGAGCTTCATTTTTGACATTCATTAAAAACCAATGATCATTTTCTGTGATACTACCAGGATAGAAATAAGAAATATAATTAAGATAGTCCTCGGCTATGTAACCGTTTCGAATAAGCATCAAAATTAATTGTTCTTGCCGTGTAGGTTTTTCAACGATAGATATGGCCTTATTCGTCAATAAATCTCTGATTTTATTAGACGATAATTGTCTGACTCTTTCTTGGTTAGAATTAATCCTTTCTCTGATTTTCGAAATTCTATTAGAATTTACTTTCTGAATAATGTCTCTTCTTTCCGAATAACTTTGATTAGAATCCACTTTTTCTTCAATATTTGAAAATTGAACATTAAATGTTTGATTATCATTATATTGACCTGATCTGTATGAGACTGTACCACTAAATAACTGTTCAAAATTCTCATCCTCTAGCATTTTATCAATACTATAACTTGTATTTTTCACGTTAAAAGATCGAAAGTTATTCGTGTGTTTTAAAAACTCGAGGAGATATATACTTTTAAGCTCATCAAGGTTTTTTGGCAGTGACCTTTTGAGTTTCTCTAATTCTTCACTTAATGTTGTAATTTCTTGTTGGAGATCATTTTGGATTTCATTTACCCAAGCTATTTTATTTTCAACTAGGTATTTATAAAGTTGACCTTTATTTAAACCGAGCTGTACAAAATCATCAGGGTATATATTTTTATATACGATTATTGCAAAAAGTTTGTCTAAATATTTATTACCATTAAACTTTTGAAAATAGATATGAAATTCATTAACAATGTTAAATAGCAGCCTCATGTCATTTACAAAAAATGATACTTCATCAATCAATTCTGAAGTAACATTATAACCGAATTCTTTCAGAGATTTTTTTAACTGTTCATTGGAGTTGGAATAATTGATGACTGGTATCACCGGTATAATAAAATCAAAAAATTTGGTTCTATCTCCTTCTTTGAACATCTCATCACGGACTGCATATACAAAAAGTACTTGACGGTCTATTGATTTAGAATTGTTAATAAGGAGGTTTATTTCTCTTAACTTGGTAAATATTTCAGTCTGTTCAAACCGATCTAAATCTTCGATAATAACCATATTATACTCAGTAGCTTCAAAAAAATAGAGTATTTCGTCTAGATGATCATTGAGTATCGATTTATTAATAGTTTCTGCAATCTGTATTTCTAAATTTTGAAAGTTTAATTTACTTATTGTAAGTTTTTGAGAGAATTGAATTACTTTCTTAAGTAAGAAAAAAAAGAGAATTAAGAAGCCAGATAAGAGCAGTCCTTTAGTTATATATTCAAACCAATTCTTAGGATCAGGGAGATTACTTATTTCTAAGAATGTATTAAAATTAAAGAATAAGTAAAACGTACATATTGCTCCAAAAATTAACCAAGTAGCATTTAAGACTTCTTTTGGTTTAAGACTTCTTATTTTCTTAAATCGAGAATGAGGGATTTTATCATTTCTCTCATGATAAAAAATCTGCTGTAGGATACTTAACTCAATTAATCTTAATTGATCATTCCTATCCTTTTCATATTGCTTATTTTGTGTATTGCTTTCTTTTTTTTGATTTAACTTATCTGTATCTATAGTTCTTTGCGTGTTATCAATCCCTTTAGTAGTACTTGGACTAAAAGATTGATTGTGCTTTTCATCTTTGAAAGTTGCCAGAGAAATCTTGAGAAAATTGAGACCTTCAATTTCTCTCGCTATAAATGTTTTTAGGATACTACTTTTTCCTGAACCGTAATTCCCAGTTAGAGCAATATTTTTTATATCCTTTTCTTTTCTGTTTATGAAAGCCCATTCTAGAGCGTCACAGTATTCTTTATGTTTATCAACATCCTCTACCGGAGACAGAGAATTGTAAGGGATTATATTATTTTTTGAGTCTCCTTTCTGGGATGCCTGCACATTCATACTAGTAATTTTCTATTGGTTGTGCTATTATTTTATCTTTTACAGTGCTCATCTTACTTAACAAAACTAATTGGAGACCGGTAAGAATTTTGCTCTCAATGTTTCTTTGATTCAAAAAATTATTTAAAGTTTTAAACGCTTTTTTAAACTCTTCTAATGTCTCTGCATTAGGCATTACGAAATCAAGATTTAAAATATCATCAATTGTAATTGAAGGATATGTTGAAACACTCATTTCTGCTTTTGCTTGTAACGCTTCCAGAACTTTGGTATCTGTTAAAAATGAATAGACTAATTCTGAAAATAAATCCTCATTTTTTAATCTTAAAACCGCAAAGCCAGTAGAAACTATTAAGTTTTCCGGCTTGTTTTTTATTATCCCAAAGTGTTTCAATGCTGGTCTTACAGTTGAAAATACAATGTCATTGTTCTTTACTTTTCTTTTTGCTCGACTTGGTATCTTATCGGTTGTCAGATTAAGTTCTTGAAATTCATCAATTTTATTGGTTGTAATGTTACTTGTATCAAGATATAATATGGTTTTGAATTTATCTTCTTTTGATAAGTTTTCAGGATTTCCAATTACAATGTCTCCAAGTTTAACAGTTTCCCAATTCTCATCTTTTTTATCCACAAACCAATGTCTATATAAAGCCTGTGCAGTTTCTTCTAGTTTTTGGTTGAGTTGTTCATTGAGTTTAATGCGGTTGGTAACGGTGTTGTATTCGTTTACGATTTCACGTTGTTTTTCTATACTTGGGATGGGGAGTTCTACTTCGCACATCTCTTCCCAGTCAAAAATTTCCCGTACACTGCCATGTGATTTATATCGGGCATAACGGTCAAACTCAGGTCTGCGAAACCACATCATTAGGTATTCGGGGTCTAATTCTTTTTTATCAATTATTTCAAAGACCGTGTATGCTTGAGAAACTAGCGCTTCATCATATTCTTCAAGCATTGCCAATCCAATTTTATCACCCCGTCTTGAAGTGTCAGCTATGTAAACAAATTGGTTTTTGCGAACAATCTTATAATTTTTAAAATTCGTTCCAACTGTATTAGCAATTGAAGGAATAAATATTTTCTGAACACTTACCCCTAAGAGTGTTTCTACCTTTAAATCAGTATTTCTTCTGTTTACCGGTTCTATAAAATCGCCAAGTTTTTTATAGTTTGAGCCCATAACCTAATTCTTTAAATACGTTTAATAATTGGGTTTGGCTCTCGGCTTCTAGTTGCAACAAATCACTTAATTCCGTTTGTAAAGCTGTCATTTTCTCATCAAAATTGATGTTCTCATCTCGGTTTACAAACTCAATATATTTACTAGGTACTAGAGAGAAATCTTTTTTAGCAACTTCTTCTAAGCTGGCACTATGACAATATTCAGGAACATCTTCATAGTCTGTGTCTTTTTGCTGCCAACTATGATAGGTTTTGGCAATATCATCTATATGTTGTTCTGAAAATTGGGTATATTTTTTCTCAAACGGTTCGCCTATTTGGCGCAAGTCCATAAACAAAATTTCATCCTCACGATTGCGGTAGTTTCGTGTTGTATCAGGTAATTCAACCGTATGTTCAGTTTTGTTTTTGTTTAAAATCCAAAGCGTTACACTAATGTCTGTGGTGTAGAACATATTTCTCGGTAAAATAACAATAGCCTCCACCAAGTTGTTTTCAATCAGCTTTCTTCGGATTTTATATTCTTCACCGCCACCCGATAGCGCCCCATTTGCCAGGATAAATCCTGCGACACCATTTTCGGAAAGTTTACTTACCATATTTAAAATCCACCCGTAATTGGCATTACTTTTTGGAGGTACCTCATAACCTTTCCAGCGTGGGTCATCGATCAACTCATCTGCGCCGCGCCAGTCCTTTTGATTAAAGGGAGGATTAGCCATAATAAAATCGGCTTTTAAATCTTTATGTTGGTCTTGTGCAAACGTATCAGCAGCCTTGTCACCCAGATTGGCATTGATTCCTCGTATCGCAAGGTTCATTTTAGCCAGTTTATAGGTGGTATTGGTATATTCCTGCCCGTAGATAGAAATCTCCTTCTTGCTGCCATGATGATTTTCTATAAATTTGATAGATTGTACAAACATACCCCCTGAGCCACAAGCCGGATCGTAGATAATCCCCTTGTAAGGTTCTATCATTTCGGCAATCAGGTTTACAATCGTTTTTGGAGTATAGAATTCGCCTTTTCCTTTCCCTTCTTTAAGTGCAAATTTGGAGAGGAAATATTCATAAACCCGGCCTACAATATCCTGATCGGCATCTTTAAGGGTATCAATCTCATTAATCTTATCTAAAAGAGAGGCTAGCTTAGACTTGTCTAAACCTAAGCGAGAAAAGTAATTGTCGGGCAGCGCTCCTCGTAACGAAGGATTGTTTTTTTCAATTGTGTGCAGCGCTGTATCAATTTTAATTGCGATATCATCCTGCTTGGCATTTTTACTGATGTAGGACCAGCGCGAGGTTTCTTCCAGGAAAAACACATTTTTCATAGTGTAGAAATCTTTCAGTTCTACATACTTTTCTTTTCCTTCAGCGATCAGTTCAGCTTTACGTTCTTGAAATTTATCGCTGGTAAACTTTAAAAAGATAAGTCCCAGAACTACATGTTTGTATTCAGACGGCTCTACAGAACCTCTTAATTTATCACAAGCCTGCCAGAGACTTTCTTCAATAGATTTGGTTTTTTCTTTTGTCTTTTTTGCCATTTAATATGAGTCAGTATTGTTTTATTTGCCGTCTAGGGAGACGACTTTAATTAGATAGGGGAGTGAGCAATAACCGATGGGTAAAGCTTCAGAAAACTAAAATACTCTTTTTAGTACAAACAGGTTAGGAGTATTTAACGATATAATTTAAACCGGAATTTCTTTAATAACTAAAAACCTACTTCTAATCCACTTTCTGATAGGAAACCGATTCATAGAGCGCGAAATAATATTTGATTCACGATGCAATTCAAGTTGCCATTTAGTAAAAACCGGGATCACTATAGGTTTTATGAGTGTTTTAGAATTCTCTATGTAATCCAACTCCCAAATCCATTTGGGTTCTGTTTGTCTGGCCTCGTTTGGTTCGCAATCCCATAATCTAACGAAGTCAGTCTTCTCTGAATTTGGGTTAGTAATGGTTTTTAAAGTTTCAGTTAGCAACTTAAACATATGAATGTGACTGTCATCTGGTAGTTGAAAGTCTACAAACCCGCATTTTCTCCAAAAGCCTTCAGATTCCGCCGGAGCGCAAAACAGTTTTACAGCAAGCGCATCTTGAGATTTTAAATAATTTAGCGTATTCTGAATAAATAGCTTTCCCAGTCCTTGACCACGCTTACCGGGTTTTAGTTCGGCAAGATTAATCGTAGCGATTTCATGATCAATATCAAAAACTGCAAACCCTATCGCTGTATTATTTTCTTCAAGCACAATCAGTTTTTGCTCTTCATATGCTTCTTCTATTAGGTGCCAATGTTCTATGAAGCTGCTGAAACCGTCTGTATATGCTTGCTGCAACCAGAATTTGAGTTGGGAAAGATGAGTTTCATTGGGTGTTAGATTTGTGGTCATCCCTATTAGTTAATTGATTTTAGAATATTGCTATTCCCCAAATATTGCCATAATTGGGGATCGTAATCCCTGAAAATAGTATTTATTAATTTATGTATACTAAAGTTTCAGATTTTTAGTATGGTTTGGTCCAAATTATGAGCAACTCGGTTAACTCAGGTCTCACTCAGCTTTTATTTTTTGTTTAGACAATACAGAGAAGCTAAGAAACATCATTTAAGATTCTTTGAATAAATTCGGATACTTTTTCCTTAAACTCTTCAATTTTCATATTTTGTTTAAACTCTATTCCATCAATACCAAAACTTGTGTTAATACCTTCATCTGAAAGCAAGTATGGACTTCTGAATTTATCCTCTTGATAGCCTTCGTTTATAGTAAATGGATAAAGTAGACCGCCAATTTTTACGTCTTTGTGTGAATATGATAGCAGATAAGTGTGGATTTGAAAAAAATCGCTTCTATCCACATCTTTATAATGGGCTTTCATTCGCTTGTACTTCGCATCCCAAATAATAGCTTTATTTTCATTTTCAAAAACAAAATCAGGAATGAGTTGCCTTTTGAAGAAGTAGCCTTCGTAAGCAACTGAAACGTTCTTTTTTAGATTCCACCCCAAAGGGCGAAGATTCTTTTTCAATAAAGATTTTAGATACTGCTCCCATATCTCAGCCATATCTAGGAAAAAGCCATATCCCTTGCTTTTCGTGTCTTGTTTTAGGCTTTGTTGTTTCTGAGAAATGATATCCCATGAAAAGTCAACCAATGGTTTCCAAGAACTGTAAATAGCTTTGTATTTCAATTGCTGATAATGTCTGTACGAAATTTGTTTTCTTGGAATTTTAGCTTCGAAAATCTGATTTAATGCTGTCTGAGCAGAATCTGGTATATTCAATTGGCTTGCCCCTAAATCAAAATCTGTTTTTAGAATTTGATAGGCTTCATTGACTATGGAAATAATACCTAGGTCAATGGCTTTTTCATAAGAATGAGAAAGCAGCTCACTTTTTGTTTTTAAGGGTTTGATTGATTTGCGAATATCAATTCTACCCCTGACCAGAATACCTTGATGTTCTTTTTTTACCGTTTTCTTGGGTAAGCCATGGAGATTGGCATTGGCTAAATGTTGCACCCATATAATGGCTATCAGTCGCTTAATAAAATGCTGCCAATCACTATTGTCTTGGGATTTGGTTTGTGAAGGAGAGATTCTAATGTTGAAAATCTGTTCCAACATTTTTAGTAACACATCTTCACCAAAACGCGGCTTTATTGTTATGTGATAATTCTGCCCCTTGTAATCAAAATTGGCTTCACCAATAAACCGACCTGCTCGCCACTGATGCTGCTTGTAATCATATTCTGCAAGTTGTGATTCGTCTTGATCATTTTCAAAAAAGGGATTGAACCAAAAAACGGCATTCTGGCATTTTTTTATAAAATGAGAAATAACATCAGTACTTGCTTCTTCCTCCTGAAAAGGCAAAGAATCTAGCGCAGATATAGTAATGTTATTACTCACTTTTTTTAAAGATTTCTTTTAATTCTTTGATAATATCCTTTTTGCTATCCTTATCCAAGTTACCTAAGAATGCTTCTATAATGGGTTCAATAGAAATACTCCAAATAATATCAATAGCGCCACCTTCTCTAAATATTTGTTTCGATAATTGTTTTGAATAGCCATGAATGGACTTATAACTACTAAATATGTCAACGACCTCTGAAAAGAAGGTATGACCAATTTCATATTGTGGTCCTAATTCTGGCAACTCTTTAAGTTGATCATTCAATGCACTACAGTTTTGAACGTATTGGTTTACCTCATCCGCCTTTAACTTAGTATCTAGATTTTCAGGATTATTTTTGCTCCAAATCATGTTTCGCAAAACATCCTCCTTAAAGCCATAATAAAACCACAGGAACCGCCTTCTCAAAGCGAAATCTATTTGCTCTAGCGAGAAGTCTATTTCATTCATGGTACCGATTATATACAAGTTTTTAGGAATAGAAAGGCTTAACCCACCAATTGACAATTCTATATCTTGTTCTCGGTCTTCTATAGCTGAAAACACTTCACCAAATAAACGTGATATATCCACACGGTTTATTTCATCTAGGATTAGAACATGTGGCAAATCATCTTCTCGTGCTGCTTTGGAGATTTCAAAGAGCTTGCCCTTTACCACTTTGGTTTCATTAGCCACTAACTGAAAACCTGCTACAAAGTCTTCATACGTGTAATTATTGTGTAGTTGTAGTCGGTGAATTCTTGTTTCTGTTACATCAATTTCTTGTTCAAAATAGGACTTTACATTGGCAGGTTTAGAAAGGTAATGATCTGTAATAAGTGCTTTTGAAAGTCTTTTAGCGCTGTGGGTTTTACTGGTTCCTGGAGGTCCATAAAGAATAATGGCTTTTTTATATTGAAGTCCTTGAATTTCAGAGAAGCCTTCTTCGTTTAGAGTGTAGTTCCAAATTTTTCGAAACTCCTCATCGTAAAACGTGAAGTTTTCTTTACCTGTAAGCTCACTTAGTTTTTGTCTAATAAAATAAAGCTGCTTCTCTGGATTGAGCTCTTTTACCTTTTCATCTGATTCCTCTATAAAGGCTCTAAAAGCATATCTGACCCTCTTTTTGTGACCATCAGAAGCTATAGGTTCATGTTGATCTGGATTAGCCAAATGCATCATAATGTTATACATCGCCAACTTTCCTTCAGGGATATGCTTCCATACTTCATCAGAAACGATTTCACTTGTTTCTTCATCCCAATTGAACAATGCTTCCATGCTCATGCTTTCTACCAATAAGTTGGCATCTTCAATGCTTTCTACTTTTCCCTCTTTGACTTTAAGTTTTAGTTCTTTCATCAGGAGTAAAAGGAAAGCAATTTCTTTTGGCTTTCTGAATTTAATAGAAGGACCTGCATCTCCAAAACCGCCATCAGGATAAATGTCCTCTCTGAGTGCTGCTTTTAGATTTTCTCCAAGTATGTTTTTAGCAACATTCATTTTGAACCACTTGCTAAAATCACTCGGTGCCATACACCACAACCAATTAACGTGCGCAAAAGTCAATAGGGTTTCATAAGAAGCTCCTTCAAATTGTTTAAAAATCTTATTCTCAAAAGAATCTTTTCCTTCAATAGCATTTACTACAAATCGATTTATACAGTCGTCAAGAGAGTTCAGCGTAATAATTGCTTTTTCATCGGAAAGAAAACTGTCATCTTCAAGAACACAGCGTTCTAAATACTCATGGTAGAGTTTATAAACTTTATCATCTGCCCAATATGGTTTCATATGCTTATAATTAATCTTATAATTTTTTATATATATGACGCAGTGTCATTAGCTATTTAGTTCAATCCCTTGTCTTTATTTCTCTCACTTAATCAAGATATGATATTTGATCTATTTACATTTATCAAGTCGAGAAGTTATACGATAGTTTCTGGGTTAGTAGCATCAGGATCTTAAGAATCTGGTTCAAATATTTTGACATTTTACTCATAAGATTGTTTTAATATAATGATGAAATGAAATTGAGGCTAACTTGTTATATTTAATTGAATATATCAAATAAATCTATTCTAAGTCTAATCATATAATTGAATGAGTAACTTGGCTTACAATAAATAAACCAAGTTACTTATTTCAAAACAAACCATTTTACAGGATCCCGAATGTTACTAAAGTGTATAGTTAGTTCAGGACTAAGATGTAGAAGTGTATAGTTCTGTCAGGATAAAGTGACGCTCAGATACGGCTATGATGCAACTTCCAGGTTCACCCGAGGATAGTGCATAGATAAAGCATAGATAGAGTATGGATACAGTATAAGGAGTGTATGGAAGAGCCATAGGTTTAATTACTGGTTTGCTCCAATGAAAAATCAAAATCAAAAAGATCTTTAGGATGAATTTCAAGCCCTTTAGCTAATTCAAAAACAGTTGGCAATTGTATTTTTATTTCACCTTTTTCAATTTTTCCAATAGCGCTATGTTCTACATCACATTTCTTCGCAAGGTCTCTTAAACTAATTTTTAGCTTTTCAGTTCTGTGAAATTTGACAATCTTTCCAAATTCTAAGAGAAGGCATTTTTTCTGATCTTCATTCATATCAAACTGGTAATTAGCTATGAAAGTGAAGAAACTCTTTAAAAATAATGTAGTCTTATGAGACTACATTTAAATATTTGTTTATATTTACCTCATAATTATATATTTGCGAAACTTCTTTAAGTAAAATATTAGAAGCATTCGCTTTGAATCTCGAACAGAAAACTGGTAATTTTTAGCAACGAGAGGATAAGCAGGGATGCTCACGACCCGGGCGTGGGCTCTCGCTTATTGTTGCACGGTATACCAGTACCTCTGTTCGATAAGTTGAGACCTGCGCCTTTTTCTTTTTCTAAGCACATCTCAACATTCAAGCTTTGTTTCTTCCTTAGCGAAGCCTGGCAACTATACCCTAATTTCAAAATGTGCTCTTGGGCTGGTATAATCATACACCTGCTTAAGATCAGTACACCCTTAATTTAAAACTATGTAGAATAAACAAAAACGGGTACAGTTATGAAGCATTATCCCAGTGAAATATACTTTGAGTCCTTTAAATCGGGCTGCAACCAGGCATTTAATGCCTTATATAAACACTATTACCGTCCCATCTACTGGATGGGCAGGACCTTGATCAAAGATGTGTTTGTGGTCGAAACCCTCGTGCAGGATGCCTTTTTAAGGCTCTGGTACAAACGTGACGATATCGAGTCGCCCCAACATCTGGTTAATTTCCTCTATGCGGTCATTTCCAATGAGTGTAAGTGGTTTTATGTACGACCGGGGAATCAGTTTCAACGCAGTATCTACTCCTATGATACGATACCCAATTATCAGGACTATAGGTGGGGCTATGATCCTGAAGCAGTCGATACGCATCTGGAAGATCAGCAAAACAGCCAAAAAGAATACGAGCAGGTAGTCGATATATTGCCCTTGCTTGGAACGCGTTCCAAACGCCTTATAGAACTGGGTATGCAGCACGGCTTTAAATACAAAAACATTGCGGAGCAGATGGGGATTAGCATTAAGGAAGCCAGTAACCTGATGAAAAATGCTATACAGCAGCTCAAAAATATCCTGCAGCAGGAGTGTCTGGTGGAGGAGGAAAGTTCGGTTTCAGAAGCTTCCAACCAACCTAATGAGCTGACCGAACAGGAAACCCGGGTATTGACCTTGCGCTGCGAGCAGCAGTATTCCTTTGCCCAGATCGCAGCCGAACTCCAACTCTCTCAAAAGGAAGTACACCGCGCCTTTACGACGGCGTATAAGCTGTTACAGGAGCACGAACACTTACAATCCGCTTGATGATGAAAACCAAAACCCTCAGCCTTACCCGCAAGATCCAACTCAACATAGACCTGCCCGATTATGAGGAGCGTAGAGCCGCTATGGCCAAACTTTACGACTGGCAATACTGCTGCTTTAAAGCTTCCAATATCATCGTCTCGCACCTCTATGTGCAGGAAATGATCAAAGAATTCTTTTACTTGACCGAGGACATTCAGTATAAACTGGCAGATCAAAAGAAAGACGAAAACGGCATTCTAAACCGTTCGCGTATCAACACCACCTACCGCGTGATCTCAGACCGGTTTAAGGGTAAAATCCCAACCGAAATCTTATCGAGTTTAAACCGGAACTTAGAAAGTGCATTTAAAAAAAATGCACCGGAGTATTGGAGTGGGGAGCGCTCCCTTCAAAATTTTAAAAGAGATAATGGCTTTCCGTTTGGACCCTACAGTATGTTCAGCTTTAAATACGATGAAGAGCGAAATTGTTTTTGCTTTAGGTTGTTTAAAATTCCCTTTTGTACCTATTTGGGCCGGGACTTCTCCGATAAGCGGGCTTTGTTGCACCGGGTACTCAAAGGGGAAACCCGCTTACGCACCTCCCAGATCAAATTAAAAGACGGCAAGATCTTCTGGCTGGCGGTCTTTGATATCGAGCAGGAACAACACGCCTTAAAGCCCAATGTGGTTGCCGAGGCTTCTTTATCATTAGAATATCCCATTACCGTCAAGATTGGTAGTAATCGAATGACTATTGGAACGAAAGAAGAGTTTTTATACCGTAGGCTGGCGATACAGGCCGCCCGTAAACGGGCGATGGCCGGATCGGTACATTCCCGCGGGGGTCACGGACGCAAGCGTAAGCTTAAAGGCGTTGAAAAGTTTAAGAAAAAAGAAACCAATTATGTCAATCAGCGCCTACACGTGTATAGTCGTAAACTCATTGATTTTTGCGTCAAACATCAAGCCGGTACCTTGATACTGGTAAATCAGGAAGCCAAAATAGAAGCCGCACATGAAAACGATTTTGTACTTAGAAACTGGAATTATTACGAACTCATGACTAAAATCAAATACAAAGCAGAAAAGGCTGGGATTGAGTTGGTCGTAGGATAAATTTGAACTGAATAAGAGGGTGCTTGTACACCAATAAGGTGAGATCATGGCTACTCACTAAGTGCAACGGACACATACAACGCGCGAGCTCATCGTATATTAATGCTCAGCGGTAAAAACGGACTTTGAATTTAATAATTTGGAATTTTAAACTAATTAAGGGGGTGCTTGTACACCCATAAAGTGAGATCATCGATACTCACTAAGTGTAACGGGCACATACAACGCGTGACATCTGACTTTTAAGACAAATGGCGATCTAAAAAATAAATAACGCTGAACTCCTAACTCAAAAGTCTAAACTAAAGAGAGGGTGCTTGTACACCCGTAAAGTGAGATTACAGATACTCACTAAGTGCTCTGGAGCACATACAACGCGTGAGCTTGCTTATTAATCAACTCAAGAAACGAAGCCAAGCTGATGAAAGAAAAGTAAACGATACTCTGAATAAACTATAAAAGGACCCTTAGGGTCGAGGGTACTTGTATACCCGTAGGGTGAGGTTTTACGCTCACTAAATGTCACAGGGCATATACAACGGGCGTGAGCGTGCTTTTTCAAATTGAAATTTTAAAGTGTCGCAAATTTAATAATGCTGATTAAAAAAAATAGAATCCTACAATCTATAGAATAACCCAAATGGGTGGAGGGGGCTTGTACGCCCGTAAAGTGAGATTTAAGATACGCATTAAATGCCACGGGGCAAGCACAACGGCTTGAATACACTTATACGTTAACACAACATTTTTACGCTAAAAAAATCATTGATTTTATTGGGTTGAGCCCATTTTTACGTTAAAAATGAAGATCTTAAAAACTGCAATAAATACGCTGGCAAACTTTAAGCGCCTATACTATCAGGCTATTTTATTAGAAGCGAGTAGGGCACATCTCAATAGAAAAATGCGCTCGTATTCTTTGCACATATCGTTAGATAAATTTGACTTATTAAGCCAACTTTTAAAAAGTTTACGTTTGTCAATCATTCTTTTGAAAACTCCAGAAATCTGCTTATTTGTCAATCCCATATTTTCACCTAAATACTCAAAATCCATTCGTGTAAGTTTATTTTTCTTTCCATTAATGGTAAGGGCCATTTCTTCTTTGTCTTCTGGATTAACCAGAGAAACATTTAGCAAATCATAGGCAGGAGCCAAAAGCCATTTCCCATCATTAAGAATCATCGAGAAATTTTTAAGATGCATATCATTATTCCCCGTCAAAAAGCTAAACACAACCAATTCAAAAAAGAATATTTTATCAAGCCCCGTATTTGTTGAGTACGCTTCCAATGCTTTCCCAATCTTCTCCATCGAGCTTTTATACTTATCATAGGCTTCTGTTATTTGGAACATATCGAGCATATGTATTTTTTCTCCCTCGGAAGTTCGATCGATGCGCTTGGTGATATAAGCCAGCTCACCTGATGCTAATCGTATTAAGCTTGACGGAACAACATTTATCCCAAAAGACTCTGCAATACGCATCGTGACATGCTCATTTTGGGGCATTTCAGGATAGAGTGTTGATGGCGGCTTAAAAATATAATTACCTCCCAATGCACCCACAACCGTTAATCTTCCTGCCTCTTTATCTTCAACATCATCTAATAGCGAAAGGGATAGTTTTGGCTGGACCCCAGGTACTGCAATACTACGCTCAACAACTTCCTTAGCTAACTCATTCATTTGATCTAAAGAATACTCTAAAATAGGGGGTTGATCTGTACCAAAGAATTCTTGACTACATTTTGTATGAAAATCCTTTTCGTTTTCAATGGGTTCATAACAGTATAAACATTTATTCTTCATCAGAATCTGGTATTGATTGAACACTAACAGCTCCGATACAATTTTGACAGCATGCCAGCAATAGGCCCATACGGTCGTTCGGTTGTAATTTCCAGTTTTTACTTGCGATATCTAATAACCATCCTTCAGGGATCAAACCTTCAAAAAAAGCAAAAAGGTGATTATTGATATAGGGCTTTTCAGTTACAGGCATGGTGAACGTGAGAAACTGATCTTTATAAGCTGAAACATATTCAGGAGTATATTGAAATATATAATCTCCATCATCTTTTTCGGTAAGATGACCGGCTAATATATCTTTATAGTAGATTAGTGCTTTCCTCATTTCTTAGTTGATTTTTCAAAATCTGCGGTTTTCACAACTGCCAGTTCGTGACCAAACATACCTAGCACCAAGTTAACTTTAGTCATATTAAGATTGGTCTTTCCTTGCTCAATTTTTCTAATAACTGTTAATGCAACTCCTACGCGATCAGCAAATTCCTGTTGCGTGAGATTAACTTCTTTTCTTCGTGTTTTCAAGAACGTTGATAATTTCTCCATTGTATGTTTTTAAATATAAAGACATTTAAATATAGTCATTTATATTTAAAAGCATATAAATAAGAGATAAAACATTAAATCGTTGTAATTACATATAATTTTTAAAATAAGTCATTACTTTTTATTCAAATTATAGAATAGAAAGAAGCCGTTTTTTTTAGATAGATTTTTGGCGGCTTCACAGAACAAAGCAGATTAACCTATCTGTTCAACCCATTGTTATCCGTTTCTTCGTCAGATTCAGCCAATACATTAGATTCTTGATTTTTATAATCTTTTCAGATTCTTTTTTACCATTAACCGCTTAGTTATTCTGATTAAGCAATTGGTTAATATGGTGGTTTACTTGTTCAATTTGTTTGGCCTCTGTTTTTTTTGAAGTAATATCATTTAAAATTTCATTTTGTTGATCTTTATGTAATGATTTAAACGAGTCTAGTACACCTGCATCTTCAAAACATTGGAAAATTTCCGAAATTTTATTAATTCTGTCATGGGTATGCAGATATAAAGTAACAGTAACCTTATCCCCACCGGTCTTACCTATTGCATTTCTGATTTCTTGGTTTATTGAAATTATTTTGTCCTCTTCTTTTCTTGGTGCTAAATTCATTTCTTTTAACTCGTAATCATCTATTAAACCAGATACTTTTAGCGAACCCCAAGTTCCATCTATGTCGGCTGTATTAGGTATGACAAGATGGTATGTCCAAGCTCCATTTCCACTTTTATAGATTAATTCCAGCTCTTGATTGTCGACAATTTTTTTCATTCTTCTATTTTCACATTATTTGATATTGTTAGTAATAATTAGTAGGTGTGCCTTTAAATTAATTTGTGCATTGAGACCTTTTAAATATAGGTTTTTACGAAATGAGTCTGAAATTAGAAGAAAACAAAGACTATAGAATAGGATGATGTTAAGACGTAAAATTACTTTTTAATACAAAGTATCATCTCACTCAAATCCCTTCCCATTATTTTTTCTTTCGAAAAGGCCTTCACAACGGCTAGGTTTTTTTTGAAAGAAAAAATAATCTATTATTAATTTTATCATTAGGCTATAAACGAAAGAAGTCTGTTAAAGATTTCTTTTATTTATTGGGTAAATCAGGAGGAGTTTCTCTTTTGTTTCGGGATTCTAAAGTTTTTAAAAAGGAAACTAACGCATACTTTTCTTTAGCAGATAAATCTAAAGGCTGTAATAAGCTTGATGTTGCAGGAAATAAACTATCATTTAATTGATGGTTTTTACGTTTGGGTTGAGGCATTCCAGCATTATATAGATTTACGATACCTTCGAGATGTGGAAATAGACCATTATGCATATAGGGACCCGTTCTAGAAATTTCACGAAGGCTTGCCGTCTTAAACTTACCTACATCTTCTTTTTTTGAGGTTACTTCATAAAGGCCTAAATCTTCAAATTTTCTACCGTAGTAGGTCAACCCGGTATTATGAAATTTATTGTCTGAAAAATACCCAGTATTATGGCAATTAATACAACGGGCTTTAGTTCTGAATAGATGCAAGCCTAAAACCTCATAATCTGTGAATCGATCAGCTTCCCCATTGATAAAACGGTCAAAGCGTGTGCTTTCGCTAATAATGGTACGTTCAAAAGTAGCGATAGCTTTTCGTATGGCTTCTTCAGTCACTACGGTATCCTTAAAGGCTTTTTGAAAAAGGGATTTATATCCTTCAATTTTTGAAATTCTAGAAACGGCAAGATTGATGTGAAAATGCATTTCAAGAGTATCTTTGATAGGAAAGTTAACCTGATCTTCCAGACTTGAAGAGCGACCATCCCAAAACAATTGATCAGCGAATGCTACGTTAAGCAGGGTCATAGCATTACGTCTTCCAAGAGAACGGTTATGGCCATAGCTTGCCCGACGTCCATCCCCCCAACCAATTTCTGAGTCGTGACAACTTGCGCAAGCAATTTGACCACTCTGTGATAATCTGGGGTCAAAGAATAGGGTCTTACCTAATTCTTTTTTTTCATCGGAGTAGGGATTGCTTTCCGGGTAGGTCACTTCAGGTAAATGACCAATATCTTGAAAGTCATTAGGATCAATTATGGAATCTAAAGAAGGGCTGGGCCATTGCTCATAATCACCACTGCTATATTGTTTTCTTAGCAATTCAATATCATATTCTTGAGCCAACTGAAAACAAGCGAATAGGGCAAAGGTTAAAAATAAAAAGAGGTACTTTATATTTTTCAAGATTAATAGCTTAAGGTTAATGAGGTTGAGAGAGAAAATCTGTTTTCATTAGAAAAGTATACGGTAGATTCAAGAGGAGTGTGTAAGCTTGCTTGTAAATCCCAATTGAGTTGATACTCTTTTGCCTGATTAAATTTAGATTGTAAGCCTAAAGTAATTCCAGCCTTATGAATACCGTAATACTCAGCATTAGGTAGTATTACCTCGTCATACAAAGCCTTCTGTGTCAATCCTGCAAAGTCATTTTCACCCAAATTAATTAAATCTGCAGCATTCCCTTGAACATATGCGGAGTTCAGGTTTAGCTGAAGATTAGGCCTTATGTAGGGCGCTAAAGCGGTTTGATCGCTGAGTTCAAAAGAACGTAGGAGATAACCGCCAATTTCCAGATAGGTATAATCTAAGGACGTAGCAGCCAAGGCATCGTTTTGTTTCACTTGCCACCATTCGAAAGTACCTCCGATGTCCCAGAAACTATTCAAAGAATTATAGTGAAGCATATTGATGGAGCCTTTAACAGAAGTAGATGCGGCAGCATAAGTTTTCCCTCCTTTAGATTGCCAGAAATTTTCTGCAGTAGTATGCATAGCGCTCAAATGGAACATCATTTTTTTTTGAGCACTTAAATTGAGTAATGTAGTTGAACGCAACTCAAAAGTTTTTGGCGTATAGGTCGCAAAATATTCAGAAGGATCAGCAGTATCTTCAACTCCATTATTGCGATAGGTGATGCGTTCTGTTTTTCCAAAATTGAAATCTGTAGCTATTTGAATCTCATCCGTTTTATAAAAATGGCCAATACGTGCTTGGTAAGTGGTAGATCTTCTTTGTGTAGTATTCTTAAACGGACTAGATATACTTCCTAACCCAGATATCCACTTAACATAAATATCAAAATTCGCGGGGATGTTTTGTTCTCTATTGCTGTAATTGATATCGTTATCAATATGCTGATATCCGTATTTAAAGGATAGATTAAAGGTATTAGATTGATGTATTTGATACGAAATACCGGTTTTAAAATTTAAAGCATTAGAGGTAAGTTCCGCACGTGGATCTAGATTAGTACGGTATTTATTAAACAAATGATAATCGGTCTCAAGGAGGATAGTGAATTTAGAATTTAAAGGAAGGAGCATCCCTCCGTTAAGGTCATAATTTTGATTGTTCCAAGAGGCACCTTTAGCCACACCAAAAAAATGAGGGTCCTGCATAAGACCCCGACTGGGGAGTTGATACGATAAATTCCATTTTAAATGTTCATAGTAGGATTTTTTAAACGAAAGATCACCAAAGAATAGGAGATTATTCTTACTTCGATATAAGCCTGAGGTACCTACCCCAAATTCCGTAAAGGCTTCAGGAGCTCTACCATCTTTAAAAGTTCCCTTATTGTGATTTAAGAAAATAGAAGAGGCAGTAAAGTCTTTTAGAGGTATGTGAACCAAGTTTGTTGCATTCACCTGATAGGCTTCTAAGAGCCGCTCAGCAAAAAACTGATTAATGGGATTGTACAAGCTGTCTGTTTTATCTTGAGCAAAAGAAGAAAGTATACACCCCTCTAATATTAATAAAAAAATATACTGCCTCATAAATACTATTCTATTTCTACTTGTGGGTGAGCCAAGACTTCAAAATCGTTAGTAGAATTATTAGTGTCTTGATAAAAAATCACCCCGTTGATTTCTTTGCTTATTTTACGAATGACAGATTCTGAAGAATAAGAGCCTAAGATGGTAGCAATTTCACCGCCATCGATAGCATCAGTTAGACGTTTCGGTTTTGCTTTTGAGGGATCATTACGCTGGGTTTCTACACCGTCGATAATCACATCAACAGGTATTTGCAAATAGGTGTTTGTCGTTTCCGAATAATTATCAGCGGTAATCGATGGTAACGGTAGCGCATCCCATTGAGCAAAAGTTTCTGCTTCCGCTTTAAAGATCACAAACGCATCGCGACCAAGAGGGTCAAGAATTAAATCTTTTCCGGAAAAGGTTTTAAAAGCGATCTCCATATTAACAGAGTTGGGATTATCGATATCCGAATCCAAGTAGCTACTTCCTTGAGCTTCTTGATACGGTCTATAGTAGGCCTCAAATGGCGCTTGGCTAAGATCAATGGTTCGTTGAGGCTCAGGAACACTGTAAGTAACTTCTTCACCGCTATCGTCAATTACGGTAAGCGGGGATTTATGATTTACCGCAGTAGCTGCTACAATAACACTCTTGCGAGCCTCTAATAAATAGTCTTCACCACTTCCTGGGAATTGAAGTACTTCATCTGCATAAATAAAGTCTGTATTAGCCGTATCCTCATAGTTTTGATAGAGGGATTGGCTCCAATCGTACTGACCATTAGGTAAATGATAATCTTTCAAATTTGAGGATATAGAAGAAGCCCCATAAACTTGAGCAAAGTATAAACCGTCTAAGTAAATATCTTCATTAGAGTTATTATAGATTTCAAAGAATTGGTCACGATATAATGCACCAAGCTTCACATCAGAACCAGAATAGTAAACTTGTTTGATCAAAAGATCTCCAAGTTTACCGGTAACTAGAACAAGCTCTGTATTGCCTAACGTTTCGCTAGTAATCTTCAACTCTTCTAAAGAAGCATTAAAGCTAATGTCAGTAGTGACAGGTTGCCCGGTGAATACTTCATAAGCTTCAGCAGATAATACTAAGGAAGCATTTACTTTATAAGTGCCCGGAACCACTTCTATTGTAGCAATTCCTTGATTGTCTGTAACTAGGCTGTAGGTTTTTCCATCTTCATTATTCACCAAAGAAATTTCGACATAACTTGCCGGTTCATTACCATAACTATCGTCAAAAGTGACAAAAAAGTTATTGGATACAGGAGCCACAAAGGTGGTATCATCATCGCTACAAGCAAAGAGCGCAAAAGCGAGTATTAGGGTAATCATTTTTTTCATAATAAAAAGGGTTTAAAATTGGTATTGAACTTGCCCTCCAAAACTTACTAGGGCATTTTTTCTAGATTGTGTATCATTAACCGTTACTAGTGGCTGATAATTCAAAAAATTATTGGCGTATAAAGACATACTTATTCCATTAAGAAGCTCTTTGGTTACGCGTAAATGGAAATTATGATATGCAGGTGTTGTAATAGTTTCTCCCGTATTGGGGTTGAGCCACAAATCACTAAAGATTTCTGCATTTCGTTGAGATTCTTCAATAGGTATGCGAGTTCCTGAGGGATCAACGTAGGCTATTGGGTAAATGCTTGATATGGTTTTATAAGATCTAGATCGGGTAAATTGCTCTGCAGTAAGCGAGATGAGTAAACCTATTTCAGAGATGTGATGTGTGATGGTACCGCGAAGACGGATTTGGTCATTTTTTGTAGGAGTTGGCGTATAATATCCATAAAGCAACTCTTCTTCCAAGACATTGGTGTTCTTAATTAATCGATCAAGGTTAGATGTTGAGTTACTATACGTGTAGGATCCTACCAAATTGAATGAGGTGTTGATGCTTTCTATTTTTTTAAAATTTAGCAGCAGCTCAATTCCTTTATCTACAACTTTATTAGCGTTGGTGTTGAGATCGTAGTCTAGTAAAAAGGGCGAATATCCATCAACGGTATAGGAGGGTGCGGTATTATCTTCAGAAAAATCAAAAATTACATTAGGATAGGGGACTTGCTCTAAAACATTGTAGCTGGCGATGCCATCAAATGTTTGATTTAAAAATGCTGTAGCAGAGATATTGACCCAATCTGCGTTATAGTTCAATCCGAGTTCATACTTCCAGCTTTTTATAGGTTCGAGATTTTGTTTTGGGATAGACCGTTTATAGGTTTGTACGAGATTAAAGGAGTAGGAAGAGGTTCTAAAATCGCGTATAAGAATGTCAAAATACTTATCTCCCGGAAATATTTGTGATAAGGAAGGAGCTTTTGAGGCAAACCCGAAACCACCACGAATGCTTAATTTTTCAGAAAGCTCAGTACTTAAATTAATCCTTGGACTTAGGCTGCTAAAACCATTTTGAATGTCGTAGCGAAAACCCAGATTAGCATAAATAGATTGACCTGAGGGGAGGGTATAGGTGATATTATCCTGCACATAAAGACCGAAATTTATTCTGGGTTTTACGTATCTACCAAAGTCTAAGGGGCGTATACCTTCACCAGAACTCAAAGAGGATCCACCGGTTTTTAAAGAAACTTGCGTATGTGCATTTTCAGGATCATAGGCTCTTCCTTTTCCTTGGTTATCGCTAAAGCTGAAATTAACTCCCAAGTTGAGATTATGCCTAAAGTTTTTAAGCTCTATATTTTTTGAAATTGAGGTATTCGCATTAAAATTAATGGGCTGTCCGTATACTTGACGTATTTGTAAATAGGCTACAGGCGTGTACGACCCGCTAAATAGGCCAGTTTCTAAACTGGTAGGTACTACGCGACCTCCATCATTAATAAAAGACTGTGCATAAGAATGCTGGTAAGAATAGGAGAAACCGGTACTAAAGTTGAACTGGTCAATTAGTTTTGAATGTGGCTGCCAACTAAAGCGGTTACTCAGTTGAAATCCTCGATCTTTTTTAAATTTAGCATCTTGGCCACCGTCATCATTATCCAGATCATAATTGGTATCATCAAGATTGTTGTGCAGGGTTAAGGATAGGGTGTTTTTGATGGATTTAGAGGTGTTAAAAACCGACCAGATTCCCGAAGCGGTAATGCGATCGTATTGCTCTAAACTGTTTGTAGGGTCAGCATTAGCATTGAGATAGTCAAAGGAAAGACTGAGATTGCCCAGGCGCTCGCTTAATCGAACCCCTTTACTAAGACTTACGGATGTATTCCCCTGACGAATGTTAGCATTTGCTCTAAAAGGAGAGACTCCAGCTTTACGGTTTATCTTTATAACCCCAGAAGTTAGATTACCATATTTCGCATCAGGAATTCCGCTAATCACCTCTATTTCATCAATATTACTGGCAGGTATACTTCTGAGATCAATTCCTGAATTTGCATTATCATAAGTGGTTAAACTACCATTATTATACGTCTGCATATTTTCATCATTTGACAAGCGCATATCGTCCAATATGTAGGCAACACCGAAAGCGTTGGCGTTATTTGGCTGAGCAGTCCTCAAGGAAATTGTGTTACTCGTATTTAGTGAAGGAGGTGTTATGGACTGTCCGGGTAGTTGATTTAAAACATCACTTAAGCTATAAGCTTGAATCTGATTAATCGAGTATTCATCCAACACGACAGCTGACCCTATCTTACTGCGTTTAGGTACTGCAGTCACGTGAACTTCATCTAACCTAAGATTGTCATCTTTAAGTTTAATCAGGATTTCAGTAGTACTCGTTAAGTCCTTTGGAAAAATCTTCTTTGGTTCTTTTCCTAAAATTTGAAATTCGATTTCAAAATTCTCATCATAATCTGAAAGGGTGAAAAAGCCTTTTTCATCAGTAACCGTCCAACTTCCAGATTTTAAATCAATAACCGTTACAAACTCTAAGGGTTGATTAGTTTCAAAGTCTAAAACGTGTCCTTTTAAAACAGTCTGAGCTACTAAATTAAAAGAGCTAGTGAAAAGAAAAATAAATACAAATTTGGAGTATTGCATGATCTAATTTGAGCAGGCAAATATATGTTATCTGTATTTATTCTAAATAAAAACAACGATGAATTTTTTTATTATATCAATATTCACAGGGGTTGTAGCATATTGTATTTTAACGCGCCAGGGTTGAATCTTTTAAATTACTAATTAACTTGATATTAGAAATATGTTTCGTTTATGGTAAACTGTTCATCATAATCATAATTTGAATGTATATATATAAATGGTTATAGCTTTATTTGAAATATCTTAATATTGAACTGAATACTTTATTTAATAGAAACGAAACCATCATTTTACCTAAGCTCTCTTAGCCATTATTTTTTCTTTCGGAAAGGCCTTCACAACGGCTAGGTTTTTTTGAAAGAAAAAATTAATTCCTGTTTTACCCATTAGCGTAGCAGCAGGTAAATAATACAAAATGCTTGTGAAAGAAAAAGAAGCAAGGCTAGAATGAGTAACCAATTCGGAATTGTTCGAGCATGCTTAATTCGTTTCAAGATTTCTTCCTGATTTTCCTGTTGAGTTGTTTGATCAACATGTAGATTTCTAAGATGCTCTTCAACTAGTTTTTCAATCTGAGTACTGTCTGCTTTTATAGCTGTGCTTTTAAGGCTTTTTTCAATGCGCTCTAAGCGATTGACTTCCTCCTTAAAGGAATGTAATTCTTCAACTAGAAGTTCTGAGATTAGTTCAAGCTTTGTCATATTCCAATTCCTTTATCGATTACAATTTTTAGGACCTTTTTGGCCACAGCTTTAGCCAGACTTGGTGCAATAGGAATGCTCCCTCCAGATAGAATAACACTTTTTGCACGGTTGATGGATTTGAGTAAATTACTAGCCGACATCGAGCGATGTACTTCACTTCCTTTTATATTTTGACCTTTGTATTCAAAGCGAAAACCCTGCAGCTGTTTGGATTTATTGATCACCGGAACCACAGTAATTTGCTGCTTTTGCATTCGATTGATGTAAGTCTGAAGATCTTTAGAGGGGCCTTGAATAGCTTGCTGATGTGCCTTATGGATTTCACCTCGCGTATGTGCGAGCGCTTTATTTTTTTCAAGCTGTACGTCCTGCACGGTTTGAATACCCATTTGCTTTGCAGTTCGCTCAGCAGCCAATTGACTCTGCTTTCCAATAAAACTGTCGTTATACGCTTTGCCCTTTAGATCAATACGATTGACGTAAAGATGCACGTGTGTATGCGCTTTATCTCGATGTACATAGCCCACTGCCTGTCGGTCTTGCAATTTCATGTGTTGAATAAAGGTTTTAGTGAGTTTGCCTAAATCCTCAGTATTCATTTGAGCTCCATCGGTCACAGTTGGGCTTAGAATAAAACTCAAAGTATTGCGCTCACAATTTTGATTGAGCTCCTGAACGGCTTTAAATTCCTGAGTGATCTCTTCAGCAGTTTCTCCGGTGATTAGGTCGCTATAAACCTGTTCAGCTTTTTTCTCTTGATTATTGCCATATCGCAAAGCTCCAAGAGTACTGGATATGGAACTTCCTTTGCCAATCATTTGAGTATGGTTTTTAAATGTTTCTTAATTTCTTCAGCCACTAAAATGACTTCTTCACTGAGCTTTGGATTTCCTTTTTTATACATGTTTCCAATCCGTTTAAAATTGTTGTGATACGTCACCAGCATTTTATAGGTATTGATATGCTCTTCATTCATCCGCTCGGTGATCTGTTGTTCCATTAAGCTGTTTCTGCAAAAGGCACTTAAAGAAGAACCTGCAGCTTTAGCTTTTACCTGCAGCAATTTTTTCTCATAAACGCTGCATCTAAATTTGATAAGTGCTCGTTTCATCGTTTGTGTTTTTCTCTTTGCAACCACCGGGAGCAAAGCAAGATTGTGGCCACAGCCACACATCTTGCCCTGCTTTCCAGAAATCAGTTTTAATTCGTTTTCATTAGCCAGGCATTAAGATCTTTTTCAGCAGTATAGAACTCAGATTTATCAATGCATTTTGAAGTTGAATTCAAGAAGAAAGCTGTGATTTTTCTACCGGCTTCATCCCGATCCAGATACAATTCAATAACTTCATAATTTTCAAAATAGGGGAGTGCTTTATCTGCAAAAGCAATGGAGTTTAAAATCAGAAAATCAGCCTCTCGTTTTAAATTTGGATAGATTGTGATCAGTGATAACAGATCAAACATGCCCTCGAGAACCATCAAATTCTGAGAATCATTTTTAATCCAAGTCATATCTTTTGGAGCGCTTGAAGATTTAACGTATTTGTTTCTGAGTTCCCATCCTTTAGAATTGTTTTGGAGTCCAATCGAGAAACCAGATCTATCATTAATCGTATAAAGAATCTCTTTACAAAACCTCTTCGCTGCAAGCAGACTGATTTTTCGTTTCTTCAAATACTGCGCTAAAGCAGGATGCTGTATAGACTTTACCTGTTTGATTGTAACTCCTGATTTTTTGAAATGAGTTTGCTGCTGTATTGGAAGGTTATTAGTTTCAGTCTCGACCTGAGCTAAAATTGCTAATGCATCACTCACGGATACTTTTAAATGCTCACAGATCAGGTCGATGCAGTTGCCGCCTTTACCTAGTCCGTGATCGTACCAGCAGTTTAATATTTTAGAAACTTTAAAGGATGCTTGGGTTTCTGACCGCAGGGGACTCAGAAACCAAGCTTCCTTTTCCGAATTGCGAGTGGGAAGGTGTCCTAAAAATTCCAGCGCCTTCACGATGGAAATTTTTCGGGCATTTTCACACGATAGTTTTTCTTTTTTCATCAGGCTTTACTTTCGAGTTATTTTTTGATGAAGTGATGTTTTAGGCTGCTATCCCTTATGGGTTCTAGTTTTCTTAAATCATCAAAAGTGCATCAGCTCATCATTCTTTTTTTTTTCATCTGCACCACTTTTTATTTTGATGATTTAAAGATGAATAAATGATGAGTACTTTAATAAGTACAAATACTAGTCTTCAGCTTCATCATTCATCAGTGCATCAAAATTTTCAATTAGAAAATCCTTAGTGATGGTAAAATACCTTCCTTTAGCCTCGGTAAACTGAAGCGATCCGTCTTGCCACATCAGCAACTTTTGGTAGCAAAGCGTATTAGATTTGTTAGTGATCCTCCAATCTTTTTTAAGCAGCCTTCTCAATTGAGTAAGATCTGTTTTGATTCTGGTTTTACTCAAGAGATTCAAAGCATCAATGGGACAGATATCAATCTCAGTAAGATTGAAATGATCCAATGCCAAAAGCAGAATCTCAGCAAGTTCTTTTTCTACCCGGTTTCGATTATGGAGCACTAATCGGGTTAATGCTTTTGTTCTAATTTGACTCGAATGAAACCACATTCTGGTAGCATGCTTCGAATGGATTTTACGATGCTTCAAAAAGTAAAGAAAGGCTGGGACTTCAGCTTCTAGATGTTCTAAGTAATTGGTTACTTCCTGATCAACCCTGGGAATTTTTCGAATCCAAAATCGGGTCTCGTTTCCATCTATCTTTATAAAATTATCCTCATTATTACTACAGAGTATAAACTTTCCAAAAAACTCAACCTCTCGTTTATCTTTACCTTTCGCTTCAAGCATATTGATATTGGTTGTGCTCAGGTATTTGATTCGTTCTGTGAGTTCTTCTTTATTAAAGAGCACTTCATCAATACAGATTAGCAGTTTATTTGCCCAATCTGCATTAAACTGACTGGTAAAACTGTCATTAGTCAGATAAGTGAGATTGTTTTCAAAAATGATTTTCAACCATTTTAAGAAGGTGCTTTTACCGGTGGAACGTTCTCGGGATACCAAACATAAAATCGGCAGTATCTGAACTGGCCGTAAGTAAAGTAGTTGCAGGTAATCCAGTCCTAACTCATAATGCTCTCCAAAAATATGCTTGATAAATTTTTGAGTGTAACTTATGGTTCCTTCCTTTGGTTTTTTGCTAAGCGGAGAGTAGGTATTATAAAAATGGTAGTATGCTGGTTTAAAATCAGTATGACAGGGAATACAGGTAAACCCATCATATTTTAGTATTTTACTTAAATAGGTTTTACCATGATCCTGTCTTATAGTTTCAATACTCCAGGGAATTAAGAATTCATTAAAGTGACCTGCAATAGTAGGTGCTTTAACTGATTTGTAATAAGAGATTCCTACACGTATATATGGTATGGCTTTCATAATAAGGTATTTTAAATGAAAAAAGGAACACCCCATCCATATGGAGATGGGGTGTTTACTGAAATAATCAACGTTTCTTAGAAGTTGTTCTAAGATTCTTATCTTCAAGTTGAAAATGAGAATCTTGTTGATTGTTTAAAAGCCATTCGTTTAGCAAATCAATATCGAAATAGATGAGTTTGCCACTGGGTTTGCAGTGTGGTATTGCTCCGGTAGAAGTTAATTTGTAAAGGTAGCTGCGAGACATACCTGTATAATCGCAAGCTTCTTCAATAGTAAGTACTTTTTTCTGGGCGAGCAGAAGCGATTCAATTCGCGCAAGCCTTTCGTCTAATTTAATCGTGTTCATGATATTCGTTTTTAAATTGAATAATGAACAAAGCGCTTTGTTTATTTTTTATAGAATTCCTTTTATAAAAGTAAGTAGTAGGTAAGCTTAACAGCTTATACTAAGCTCATTTTTATACACAAAATGGATTAAAAGCAACCCATATATTTTGACATCAATTGAAATTCTTCATTCACAAAAGACTTTAAATTAAATGGATCTTTTAAAGGTTTATTGGACTTATCAACAATTAATGTCTAAGAAAGTTTTAATTCAGACCCCATCAAAGAGCTAGAAAACGTCTTTTAATTGAAGAAGTCAAGTAAAAACTATAAGTATTGTAAATAGAGTACAAGGTTTTTTAACTTGTATAAAAAGGAAATTGAACTATTTCAGGAGAAAAGTAGTAGGTAATTAAATTTGATTTTAAATGATTGAGATTGGTAGAACACGGTCATTTTCAAGTGTTAAAAATGTTAAAGTTTTACCTATGTTGTACCTTTAGTGAGTCAGGCAGCTACAAATTAATGTAACTGCCTGAAAATCAAGTAGCGAGAGGGGGGCACGATCCCCCGACCTCCGGGTTATGAATCCG
>TARA_R110002012_G_scaffold35526_2_pt1 | contig 35297 bp, 43 predicted proteins | sample TARA_R110002012 | Tara Oceans TARA_R110002012 (sample SAMEA4396515) | marine metagenome | biome: Westerlies Biome; feature: [DCM] deep chlorophyll maximum layer (ENVO:01000326); material: water (ENVO:00002006), including particulate matter (ENVO:01000060) such as... | depth 40 m
CTCGCTTCTTCACCGACTTTTCCATTTATCGGACAGTATGTAGAAGCATCCCACATCGCTTGCCATACACGTTTGTCGGCACAAAGTCGGGCAATCGACGCTATCTTAAGCCCCATGTCATAAAGAGTGATACTATCGCGAAGTCTCTCACAATTGAAGTCTCTTATTGTTTTACCCATAGAAATTCCAAGTATCTGAGTTTGAACCGCCCCTGTAGCCGCGATATGACAAGAAAGGTTTCCAGTAGCGTTTATATTTGGAGCCATTGCCGAAGGTGGTGGTGACCTAACTGTGGTTGTACTATCAATCGTAGAGGTGCTTGTAGAGTTTGTGTTGCTATTGGTTTCTATACAATTACTGTTTGTGCTACTGTCGCAAGGTGTCGTATCTGCAAAGGCATATGAGCAATTAAACAAAAGCATAAAAAACAATATCCTAATTATAATTTTCATTTTTTATTATCCCATGAACATACTGGTGGGAACTTCCAATCGCACGAAAAATATGTTGGGTTAGAGCAACCAGATATTAACACAAACATTGATAATAAGATAATTTTTCTCATTTTACTTTCCTTTAAATTGCAGTGGTGTCCAAAGGGGTTTTTTATTTTCAAGCCAATAAATTAACTGAGTATTTTTTTGTTTTAAAAAACTTTGAACACTGGATTGCGGTGTGTAATTAATATTTACGGTATATCTCGGCTTCTTAGAAGTGTTTCTGTATCTATGCCAAGGCATTATTTTATTTTCTTTTTTTTCAATATCTTCTCTCCACATTTCCTCAGAGGTATTTGAAAACCACAAACAACGATTATGTTTAAATGCAATCTCAGCCATTTGGTTGCCAGATTTAATTATTGTTCCGTCTTGACCCTCTCCCCAATAACAAACTCCTGTCATTTGTTTGCGCTGAACATCTACATGAAAAGGATAGTCTCTATTATCTTTTAGAATAGAAAGCTCTAAAACAACTAAATAATCTTTTGAGTTTTTATTATATTCTGGAGAGTATTTGTTTTCTTTCCAAAGCTCAGAAACGCAATCTTTCCATCTGGAACAATCTGGGAAAAAAATTATTGATGTATAAGAAACAATATTATCAGCCCAACGGTTGTTAAGTTTTTGACTTATATGTTTATTATTTTCCCAATCTTTGAAAGCAGTATCTATTTCTAAAGAAGTTTTTTCATTAAAAGTATTTTCAGTAATCATGTGAGGCCATTCAATACCGCCTACAACATTTTTTTTAATTACTATTTCGTCGTTTATGTTTGCCATCTGGCAATACCTCCATTGTCTCAATCTTTATTGGCGAAAGCTGACCCTGTAAGGATAGCACCAAAAGCTAAATGAAACAATCCACCACCCATTAATGTGAATGGTTTATGCTGTCCTGTAAGTTTTTTCATTAATTCCATCTGTACCATTGGCTCTGAAGTAGCGTTAATAACAGCCATAAATTCTGAAATATCAGGTCTGTTCAAGCCGTACCAAACGGGACAAAAAAAAAGTCATACCAGCATATAAATAAGTACACGATGAGAGCAGTCCATCGCCACGTCATCGTAGATTTTTGTTGAGCTGTCAGAGGCAAGGCGCTTCACACATTGCAGATTTCGTAAGATAAGAAATAATAACCGCCAAAACAATCAAACCAATCGCAATCCAAACCCATTTATTTTTCATGTTTTTTACTCCTGTTTATTAGAGTTGCATATAATATATTAAACTTCCAACCCCTGCTGTAATACAAATCCAAAACATTCGTTCAGCCATTGCGCTTTTAACCGCGCTTTCTGCTAGTTTATCTATTTTTTTGTCAGTTTGTTCTTGAGATATTTCGTGATTATCCATTCGAACAAAAAGAGTTTTAATTCTTTCCTCAATCCTAGCCAGTGTGACTTCCATTTTTTCTGCCATTATTGTGCCTCTGTAGCGCTAAAAGATATTCCATATGTGGATATGTGGTTAGCATCCCAACCTAAGTCATTGTTATCCATTCTCATTACTGCTTGTGCCGAAGTGTAATCAATAGCAGTAGATGTTGTTATAGCTTTTTTTAATGGTGGCTCAATATCAATAGACACATTTGCCACACTGCTTGCCGTGGCGTCATTAACTACCATATACAGCCTTGCATTCGCTCCTGTATCTAATTGTAAATAATCTCCTGCCTTTAAAATAACGTTGCCGCTATTTCCAGAGCTAGGAACAGTTATATTGATTGCATCGACGCCAATCGCTTTAGCCGCTTGAACTGTTGCGGTTCCTGTCAAAACACCTTGTACGGTTTTAGCATCGGGGTCGCCAAGCAAGAATGTTCCTTTTCTGCCGTGTAGCTTCATAAAGAAAGATTGCCATAGAGCCGCCGTAGAACGCTTCATAGGAGGCAAGGAGACGGTGCAAGACCATAAAGCCTTGTCATACTCGATTGTTTGGCTTTGGCCTGTAAATGGGCTTTGAGAGACGGATATGGCTCTAACTAGCTTCCAACTACTTTGAACAAATCCTGTTGTGGGCATTGTTAAGGGGTATGTATAAGTTGCCATTTTTTATCCCATTACTTTTGCAAACGCGCCGCCGCGTCTTTTGCTATCAGAAACCGCCATCATAGTTTGTTCTTTTATGGCTGGTAATAAGTTTAATACTTCAGCATGAACAGTTTGAGCAACCCCTGTACTTAAATTAATAGATTGATTAACGATTGTACTGGCTCCGCTCATAGCATTTTTAGTATTCATATTGTTTAATAATGTTCCTGCTCCAGAAGGTACGAATAACTCCGCTCCTCGTTCTCCAACTAAATGTGGTCTGTTGGGTGTCAATGTTCCACCGCTTGCCTGAGTTCTTAAAAGGCTACCCAAAAAATGACCTCCTGTAGTATTATTCCCAAACAAAGAATTAAATATAGGAGCTATTACTTGCAGTTTTATAACTTGCGCTATCATGTCTTGAATAAAACTTCTGAAAATATTGCCAAAACTAGAAAGCTCAAGTTTACCATCCATAAATGCTTGAGCTAGACTATCAGCTAATTGGTCGCCAACTTGTTTAATTCTATCTTTAAATGCTTCGAAAACAGCTACTTGTGCGGCTTGTGATGCTCGTAAATCTTCTTGTTTAACAAGAAGTAAAGCTATTGCATGAGATTGACCGTGAGTCATTTCAATATCTGCTTTTCTTAATTCGTGCATCTTTTGTTGAATTCTTGCACCAAACAACTCATTCTTTCCATACTCACCGTTCTGAACAGTCATATTAAAAACAGCAGTTTCTAATTTCATTGTTTGTTCTATTTCTTCTTTTAGAAGATTTATTTTATCTCTTTGAGTCTCAGCCGCAGTTTTAACAGGTGTAAATGTTCCACCTTGACCCTGTAGCCTGTCTCCTGCTTGTGCGCCAATCAATGCAAGTAGGTCTTTATTTTTCCTCATAGCTTCGTCTACTGCTCGATTTGCAGAATTGACCTCTTGTTCAAAAGCCGCCATTGCGCTGACACCCTGCCCACTACCAGTAAAATTTGTAACGCGAAAAGGTGTAAACGGCATACCTTGACTCTGCAATCTATCTCCTGCCGCCGCTCCTTGCATAGCTAAAAATTGTTTATTTTTTTCTATTGTTTCATCTATTTCAAGATTTATATTTTTTAAAGATTCAGCGAGAAGCACCATAGCTGTAAAGCCTTCTCCACCACCTTGAAAGTTCTCAACTATTTCTTTGGATGGGAGAACAAGATTTTCAACTAAACCTACTGCCTCTAAAAGCTCTTGATTAAAGTTAAACATTGCTAACGCAGAGGCTTCTCTTATTGGAAGAATATCTTTTTCTTGTTGAGCTAATAATTTAGCTAAAGCTACAGCCGCTTCTCTAGCTTCTATATCTTCAGTTACGCCAGTTAAGTCGTCAATTCGTTTCCTTGTTTCTAAAAGTTCTTCTTCAACTCTCGCTGTTTTTTCAATAGTTTCTAATTGTGATTGTAAGAGAGCTAGTATCTCTTTTGATGCCTCTCTTTGAGCCGCTCCACGAAAAACAATCTGTCTGTCAACAAGAGCTTGCCTAGAGATACCTGCAAATCCTGCTTCATCGCTCAAAGACCTCATGCGGTCGAGGTCGTCTTTTTCTATCGCATCAGATAAATTTCTAACTGCCTTTGCTATTCTATCAATTCTTTTCTCAGGTTCTTCAGAAATCAAATTTGTTTTTTCAAGAAATTCTTGAGTTACTTGTGTGGCTTTTGTTACAAAAGTGACAAGGTTTTTAAGATGCGGCATTAACTCATTGCCAATTAATATTCCCAAGTCGCCTAAAGCCGCTTGCATTTCGCGTACTCTATTTGCGTAACTATCAGCAGTCCTTACAGCATCACCTTGAGCGTCTGTTGTTCCTGCCATAATAAGATTTAGTCGAGCTTGCACTTTTTGAGAATTAGAAGCCGCTTTGGTTCCACCCTCTATTCCCATATTAAGGAGTTCTTGTTTTATTGTAGCTTCGGTTATTACAACACCGAATTGACGCATTGTTTCATGGTTGCCAACTAAAGCACTTTGAAACGCTTCCATAACTTCTGAATCGGCTTTATTATTAAATGACGCAACATCAACAGCTAGTTTTGTTAATTGTTTAGATAGCTCTGTAGCTTCTTCTCTCGCAAAGCCCATAGGAACAAAGGTATCTTGAACAGTCGCGCCCATCGCTTCTAATGCAAACCTTGAGCGCCCTGTCTCCTTTGCTAGTTCTGACATGGAAGCTCTAAAATCTTCAGTAAACTTACCAAAAACAACAGAACTTTTTGCTTGCATTTCTTCGACGCCAGAAGCCATATTTGTCAAAGCTAAGACCGCTTGACCAGCTTGTCTTACTATTACTGCCGCAACCGCAACTTTAAATACTCTTCCCACCGTAGAAAAAGATTTATTCATTCTGTCTGTGGATTGTTTAGTACGTTGCTCTAACCTTCTAAGGTCGCGGCGAATGTCCTTCATATCTGCTTCGATACGAACTAGAAGTGTATCAACTGTAGTAGCCATTAATCAGGATACCTTTCCATCAAATCTTCAAGTTCATCTTTACCTAGAGGCGGTGGTTTTCCTCCAGAATGAAACTCAGCAAATCCGTCTACAGCGCAATTAAACTCTTGTATGCTCATATTCCAGAAAACATCTGGTGCCATTTGCATTTTCCCAAGAGCGATTTTCATATAATCGCGCCAAGGAAAAGTATCTAATCCGCTTCCACCACTTCGTCGTTTCCCACTTCGTCATCCCCTGAAGACAATGCGGTGCTTAATATTTCTCCAACGGCTGACATAGTAGGTGCTAACCCTGCATCCCAAACCGCCTTCCTAATATCAGGCATTTTTATATCGTTCCCCCCTGCTCGAACAACTGGCAACAATACCTCACACAATTGCGTTGTGGTCATTTTTCCCTCAGATAGTAAGGTTATGACCTCAACAATTCCTTTATCAAGAGCCGTTTCAACTCTCATAATCACATCAAGCGTAACTTTTGCCCTCCATGACTGCTTCCCCAATTGGAGATTTAATTCACCCCTCTTTAGGTTCGGTGCTACCTTTTCCACTATTTTTCTCCTTAGTTTCTACTAATATTTGCTCGCTCCTTTGAGCGATATTTGTGGCTTTTAATACTTCATATTCTTGTGACCCAACCCTAAAAGTGTCTCCACTTTTAAGGCCAGATACAAAGTCAAATGTGAACTCATCACCACGCTGAAACGCGGCGTATTCGTTTTTACTTGTTTTCGCTACTACCTGTTTCCACGCCATGATTTACTCCTTATTAAACTGCGGCAAATGTAATTGTGCCAGAAGACTCGAGAGTTACAGAATAAGTTACTTCTCCGTTATACTCACCAGAATACTCTAAAGAAGCTACCATAAATGCTCCTGTGTAAGTTCCAAAATCTGGAATTAAGATTTGGAAATTCTTAAATGCTGAAGCGTTCATAGCATCTTTAAGAGTTGTTTCTGTTGTGGCATCCGTAAAGACCCCACTGCCTGACATAGACATAGAATGGACACCACCTCTAGCCAGAAGGTTTCTAACCCCTGCGCTGTCTTTGGTTGTAATATCTACCGCTTCATCATTAAGCGAAATTGAAGTTGACCTTAAACCACCTACAGTAACATAAGTGCTACCTGTAGTATTTATTTTTAATAATAATGCTGAACCTTTTTGTGCCGCCATGTTTTTTCTCCTTTAACTGTCAAACACAACAGCACGAAATCGAATGACACCATGCCGCGTTATTCCATCAGCTTCCATTAGTGTCGTTTCAAACTCTTGTTTGATGTTCACTAAAGAAGCACCTGTTACGCTTATAGCAGTATCATGCAACTGTGTATAGATAGATTGCATAATCTCTTTAATTTCTCGTCGGCCTTGGTATTGTGACCAGACGTGAAGCGTTAGCGTATGTTCGTTCCCATCTTTTGCTTTTGTACCAATGTTAATAGCGGTTTCTTCACCTATACTAATATATGGATAAGATGTGCCGCTTGGAATGTGGTCAAAAATCCCAACAGAAACACTACCAATGCCAGTAATACTAGCACTTGATAATTTCGTATAAATAGCTTTTTGTAATTCCCAAGAGTGAAGTGCCATTATTTACTCCTAAGTTTGCTAAATAATCTTTCAATCTTTCTGGTATTCTCTTCCAGAGCAGGTTGAAGAAAAGGTCTTGCTTTCATCTTCGATGTTCCAAACTCTAAATGCTTTGAATAATCCGCTCGACTTTCAACAGCAACGCCTTTCCTGTCAGTATCAAAATTAATAAAAATATTATTTGCTAGAAAACCAGTGTCAGTGTTTGGTGGATTACCTGCCGTAGAAGCAACATGATTTCCATAACGTCTTCCCGAGCTTTGATGAGAGTGTATAGATTGAACGGCAGTATTTTTCACTAAATTAGCGGCTTGAGCAATCTTAACTCTCACACCTTTATCATAATTTCTCAACACCTCGTTATAATTAGCGTCGATGCTTTTTATTTTCATTGAAAACTTACTCACGTTGGAACCCCTTCTTCACATCCGAGATGAAGATATTTAAATTTGTTGTCTGGGTTTAAAACACCTTTAACATTAAAGGTTCTAGTAATTTCTGTTCCATTTCTAATAAATGTCTGAACCAATCTATTCTTCGTGGTAACATTGTTCCTATGCCTAACTACAATGACATGAGTTAGTACTTCTCTTAATTGGTCACCAAACAAAGATTCATTCGCCCGAGAAGGTTGTATGCTACCATAAACCGTAGCAACTTTTGACCAAGTAAGCGTAGAAGAGCCGCCGCCATCTGAACTAGCGCTATAACTTTGCAACTCTAATTTACTTCTCATAGAACCAACTGACATTAACCAATCCCTGTTTTAAGCATTTTACTATAAGGGTTCGAACCAAACCTCAAAATCTTATAAGGGTTAAGCAACTGACCTAATATTTTTGGAGGCTGTGGAGGTGGGTATCTTTCAAAATCGCCTCGATGCTCATACATAAAAGTCATGTATTGCATTATCGCCACCCTGATAGCTTCTGGGACATCCGTTCTATTTGCGCCATATCCTGCCGTGTAGTTTATTTCTAATCCGTTTGCTTTGCGTAAGTCAGTCGGAAACACTCCTGTATCAGTTAGAGATATTCTTGCAGGTTCTCTAATTGTATCAACATAATAATTAGTGGTTGCCCATGTAGACTGAGTGTTTGAATCGTCATAATATTTTATACTAGAAACCGCAGAGACAGGAGCCGAAACAATTTCTATATAATTTTCATAATTTGTTATGTGTATCCCTGTTCGAGTTCCCTCCCATAGAGGCGTATCTTTTTCTGAGAACCCATCTAAATACATCTGCATGGTTCTGTTAATTAAACTTCTGCCTGTATAGTTTTCAGCCCATTGACGAGCCGCAAGAATTAAAGAGAAAACAAGGCTTTCATCAACGTCATCATCTAGCCTTAAATGCTCTCTGGCTTCCACAATGCTCAACGGCTCTATTTCGGGTTCTGTTACCGTAACTAGACCACTCATTTCAAACTCCTACGCAATATCGTCAATTATATCCACTTGAATATAATCTGTGTTTGGAAATGTCTCAACTGTTCCATCTGAAAAAGTTACTTCAAATTCTGCTTGGTATGACCCAACCGTATCTGTGTCACTTGATTGCCACACATATTTAACTGTTCCTAAATCTTCACCTACAATAGTCGCCGCCGCATCAACTTTTGTTGTGGTAGCTCTATATTTTTTCATGTGAAATCTTATGCTAGTTCCTGTCAAATCTATTACCGCGTCATTACCATCTTTAAGAGTTGCTAAGATTATGGGGCTTGTATCATTTTGTTTTATCTTGAAAGCCATTTTTTCCTCTTTTTATTTATGCGGCGTTTGCGCTTATTAATATTACTTTATTTGCTGAAATTTCACCTATCTCTATTACTCTTGGCAAACCAACATCATAAATCAATGATGGAACAGTTGGTGTTCCACAATTTACAGAACTTGTTGTAAACGGATAAACTATGCTCGCCGCTCCATTTGGTACATTTGGAGTTCCTGTAGAAACATTTGACGTAGTAATATTGTATATGTGAGCCATAGCAGTAGTAGCAACTGTTGGATTGCCAAAATTAACATTTGCAGAAGCAAGTGTATGACCGCCAACAAATGTAACATTACCGATTTCTGAAGCTCCTGTTGTGATACTAACGCCAACCAAAGGATGAATTTGAGCAAAGGTTGCTGTTGGTAATGATGGAGTACCAAGCGATATAGTGCTTGTAGATAAAGAATTATTTTCAACAATACTTGTCGAAGGTGCTAAACTAGCTCCAGAATTAACATTTGCAGTTGTGAACGTTTCTTCTTCAGACATTGTCACATCTGGCAAGCTTGGAGTTCCTAGAGTTATCGTAGAAGTAGTGAAACCATTGTTTTCTACAAAAGACCCATCTGGAATACTTGGTGACCCTGCATTAACTGTTGCCGTTGTGAATGAATTTTCTTCAGTAATATTTGCAGTTGATACACTGATTGCACCTGTATCAATATTTGCTGAAAAGAACGTTTCGTTTTCGACCATCGTAACTACTGGAACGTTTGAAGCTCCAGTGTCTAAATCTGCCGATGTCATAATGTGAGTTTGAGTAAAAGATGAAGTTCCGACTGTTGGTGTGCCAAAAGTAATTGTTGATGTTTCTACTATTGTAGAAATAAATAACGTGGTATCTGTTATATCTATTGCGCCAGACGTAACATTAGAAGTTGCAAAGGTCTCATCTTCTGACATTGCAACGCTTGGTACATCAAATCCATTTGCCGTAATTGACGCTAAAACAACATGATTTTGTGTAATTGCAGACGTAGCAACACTTGGCGTTCCTGCTGATATATTTGGCGCATTAAATGTTTCTTCCTCTGACATTGATGTCGTAGGCACACTAGGAGCGCCCAGAGTGACCGCAGAGGCAACGATAACATGATTTCCTGCTAACACCCCATTTGATACAGTTGGTGCGCCTGTGCTTATTGTAGCCGTTGTGAAGACGTTGTTTTCTGTAATGTTAGCTGTTCCAACAGTTGCAGAAGTAGAGAAAACATTACTTGTGTTAAATGTTTCTTCTTCAGACATATTGCAAGTTGGAATATCTGGAACATTAAGTGTAACAGTTGCGCCGCCTAAAGCGTGAACTTGAGAAATAGATGTTGTAGGTACAGAAGGAGCGCCACTAGATACATTGGCGGTTTCTAGGTTTTTTACAATAAGTCCTGTAGCACCTAAAGGCGCGGAAGCTAGTGGGGAAAAGCCTAGCATTTTTTACTCCTGTTGCTCATCTTTATCCCTCTTTATCAAAATACCTATAATTAGTCCAACAATGGTTTAATTAATTGCGTTTATCTCTTAGCTCTTGCAAGTCTTTTTCCTTAGAGCCACCATCATATGCCCAAGCATATCCATCATTTACAAGTTGATGGTTCAAAGAGGTCATATCTCCATCAGCCCAAAGCCAACCAAGCATACGACCAAACTTGCCATCTTTTTCAGTTTTAACAATTATTTCTTTTGAACGATTAAGCATACCTTCAAGAGCGGCCTTGGCTTCTAATCCCATTTCTTTTTCTGCGAGATTAGTAGTTCTGCTTTCTGGTGTGTCTATCCCTGCAAGCCTGACACGCTCTTTCTTCGTAAGCCCAAAGCCTAAATCTATTAAAATGTCTATTGTGTCTCCATCAACAACTTTTACAACTTCTTTTATTTTATATTCATACATATTTTTGTTCCTTATAAAGCTAATTCTGACAAATCAAATAAATATACTTGATTGTTATCTCCATCAACTCCCAACGCTTCAGCGCTAGTTCTTGTAGAAGACCAATTCTTAATGTCGGTTGACTCGTAAGCAAAAGAAATAGCGTGGGTTATTCCTCTAGCAATTTGATATGAAGCTCTTTTTCCCATCATTGTCGTTGCTATACTTTGCCCTGTATAATCTGCATGGACATAAATAGCAGACGCCGCGTCAACTTTAGCTAAGTCTATCCCTTTTGCTGTTATAGCGTTGCTTATTGTAGAAACCCAACTATCATTAATACCACGTTTTTCTTTATCAGATAAATATTCTGCACTTTTAGTCATAGATAATAAGGGATATTGAGACACATCACCAAAGCCAAACATTCCAACTAATTTATCTGAAGCCGCGTCATCTCTTGCTAATACAACAGAGAGGTCAAACATATCTCTATAAACATCTCTCCATAAATCAGGCCATGAAGTGTCATTTGAACCCATTGCCGAGGTAGCTACAGCAACACATTCATCTATAACACTGTCATTTGACATCATTACTGTCATTTTATTAGTCTCATATTGTATAGCCATTATTTTCTCTTTTCCATTGTGCCGTTTTCATTCCAAAGATATTTATATCTATATTTCTCTCTAGTGGTCATAATGTAATCTAGGTATCTATCAATTCTATCTTTCCAATTTTCTTCTAACTCAGGGTTTACAATCCCACTTTTGTAACTATTAAACGCTTTTTGGATAAATTCTTTTTGTTGTTCGTTTGTTTTTCTTTCAAAAATTTCGTTAGCAATACTATAAAAAGTTCCTTCATGCGCTTTTTGATACACATCAATGCAATCAACTTCTTTACCTAGAGCAACAGCATATATTATAGACTCGCTTCTATGACTTGTATAAACTACTTCTGCTTCAATTAACAGTTTATAAAGATTATCATCTCTATTGAGAACAACATTTTCTCCCAACATATCTCTTAGCTCACCAACTATTTGATGAGTTGTTAATGGATGTGGTTTTAAATATACCTCATCTTCGCCGTGAGTATTAATAATGTATTTTAACTTATTTATACAAACTGTATCTTTTATTTTATTGCTTCCAACAGGAACAATTAAATGGTCACGCGGCGCTATTTTTTTATCTTTCATGTGACTGTATTTATTAGCAATATCAGAATGTATTCTATTTTTAAAATATTTGATAAAATCTAAATCTACTTTTACATTATCACTAAAGGCTTCTTTTACTTGATTGATTTTAAGAATGGGAGACAATGGATACATAAAAAAACAATGAGCAACTTCAGTATAACTTATTGTTCTAAACCAAGGTGGCTCGTTTGCAGTAACATCATAATCTTGGTCAATAGGTAATTTTTTTATTTCTTTTAAAAAATACCTTTCTACTTCTTTTAAATGTTCAAGTGTTGTTGATTTTGGCATATCGCCAATTTGTTTCTGTAAACTGTGTTTATTAAACATCTTCATCTATAAAACTCCTATGAGTAGAAATTAGTCACCCTCTGAGTATTGAAGGTCGTCGTTGTAGATTTTGATGTATTATAAGTAGTGGTCGTACTTTGTGAAGTATTAAATGTAGTTGTTGTAGATTTCGAAGTTGAAAAGGTAGTCGTCGTTGAATGCGAAGTTCCAAATGTTGTAGTTGTAGTTGTGGAAGTTGCATATGTGGTGGTCGTAGAGTGAGAGGTATTGTACGTTGTTGTTGTCGACCTAGTGGTATTATAGGTTGTTGTGGTCGTGTGACTTGTTGCGGTTGCATAACTAGTCGTTGTTGAATGAGTTGTGTTAAAAGTTGTCGTCGTAGTACGAGTTGTCGCTGTATCATAACTAGTCAAAGTTGTGTGCGTGGTATTATAAGTTGTAGCTGTGGTATGACTAGTTCCTGTTGCATAACTAGTTAAAGTCGTTTTGCTTGTATTGTAAGTGGTTGTTGTGTTTTTAGAGGTATTATAACTTGTGTTATAAGTGGTCGTTGTAGAATGAGTGGTATTATAGGAAGTCAATGTTGTATGACTGGTATTGTAACTCGTTGAGGTCGAGTGCGTTGTATTGTAAGAAGTCAACGTTGTTTTAGTAGTATTATAAGTCGTGGTAGTATTTTTGGATGTTGCATGGTCTGTTGTACGTGATGTGCTTTTTCCAGCAGTATACTCACCTTTTGTTCCACAATACATACAAGTATTCGTAGTAAAACTCGTGCTATAAAGAGTGTTATAAGAGGTGCTAGTTGTATGAGTGGTATTATAGGTCGTGGTTGTATTATGACTTGTGCCATAAGTGGTAGTCGTATTGTGACTTGTGCCGTAAGTGGTCGTAGTATTATGGCTAGTTCCATACGTTGTAGTCGTTGAATGACTTGTAGAATGACTTGTGCTAAAAGTTGTAGATGTAGAATGAGTCGTATTGTAAGTCGTAGTTGTATTATGACTAGTGGTCGTATTGTAAGATGTAGTAGTGTTATGAGACGTATTATACGTTGTAGTGGTATTATGACTTGTCGTTGTGTTGTAAGTCGTGGTTGTATTTTTTGAAGTATTATAAGTCGTAGTCGTGCTATGACTTGTGGTTGTGTTATAGGTTGTTGTGGTATCTTTACTTGTAGCAAACTCAGTTGTTGTATCATGCGTTGTCGCATATGTTGTAGTTGTACTTTTACTCGTATTATAAGTTGTTGTTGTGTCTCTCGTCGTATTATACGATGTCGTAGTAGAACTAGAAGTATTATATGTGGTTGTAGTAGCCTTGCTTGTTGAAAAAGTCGTCGTTGTAGACTTAGAAGTTGCATAGGTAGTCGTTGTGGATTTATTGGTAGAAACCGTGGTATTCCACTTTACAATTTCTGAAAATCCTAAATTACGCATTATGCAAAATCACCGATATAGTTAACTAATACTTGCGAAGAACTCATCACATAGTAACTTAGAACACTAATTTCGTTTGCTCCTGTATTTTGGACAATGGTCGCACCATCAATCGGTTTCTTTGCTTCGCTTGGTAATGTAAAATCTCTACCGCCTGTAGCATCTTGAACCAAAACAATATTTCCAGAACATCCAATCGCTCCGCTTAAATTGCTCCAAGTAAATGTCGTATCTGCACTCATGTTAACTAAGAAATTATTTGCTGATGCAAAATTTAATGTTGTTGCTGAACTATTAGCCGCTACTGTCGTTTGAGTAAGTTTTAATCTGGCAAATGTTGGTGTTGCACTTGTAACTAAAGATTGGTTTAAAGCCTTCACATCAGCAAGCGAAGCGCATTCACTATCCATTAATGCTCCTGCGCTTGTCACATTTGCGGTATCTGTAACATCCGCACTAGCTTCAATTCCGTTTAGTTTAGAATGGTCACTATCAGTAAAAACGTTACTATCACTTGCGGCCTCAACCGCCGCTCTGATTTCTGCGTTACTTTGGTCGGCAGTAGCGCTTGCTTCTATTCCATTCAATTTTGTGTGGTCAGCATCGGTGAATACGTTACTATCTGATGCGCTCTCAACTAATGCCCTTACTTCAGCCGCAGTTTGGTCAGCGGTGGCATTTGTTTCTATAGTATCAAGTTTTGTTCCATCAGTTGCAACGTCTCTGCCATCAAAGGTTGAGTTTGTGGTTATTGCGCCTGTCATAGCGCCACCACCTTTTGGTAGAGCATTGGAAGCAAGTGTGCCTTGAGCCGCCGTAGCATAATCGCTTGAGTCAAATGCTTTTACTTCAGAAAGGTTAGTAACCTCGCTGTCCATAAGCGCTCCTGCCGCAGTAACATTTGTTGCGTCTGTAACATCAGCGCTTGCTTCTATTGCATCAAGTTTACTGTGGTCTGCATCTGTGAAAGTATTTGAGCCTGATGCCGCTTCTACTGCTGTTGCTATTTGAGCCGCAGTAATTGCACCAGTGTTTCCATTAACACTAAGCACCGCATCTGTAGGTGTTGCAAGTAAAGTAAAATCTGACATCGAGCCATCAGTGCCACTATTACGCATATATGATTTGTTTTCATCTGAGCGAACTACAACGTCACCTTCTTGAGTTGTTAAAGCTAGGTGCGCCGATTGACTGCTTGCTGTTTGAACTGTTGTTAAGGCAACTGCCGTAACTGTTATTTCCCCTCCACCAGATATTGCCACACCTGTTCCTGCTGATAGTGCCGCGACAACATTGGCGGTGTCTGTAACATCCGCAGAGGCCTCTATAGCATTTAACTTTGTATGGTCTGCATCCGTAAAGACGTTACTGTCAGAAGCCGCTTCAACTGCGGCTCTTATCTCAGCATTGCTTTGGTCTGCGGTAGCGCTCGCCTCAATGCCGTTTAACTTAGTATGGTCAGCGTCAGTAAAAACATTGCTATCCGAGGCGGCCTCTACTGCGGCTCTAATTTCCGCATTTGACTGGTCTGCCGTAGCGTTGCTTTCAATACCATCTAATTTAGTGCCATCCGTAGCAACATCTCTACCGTCAAATGTAGAATTGGTTGTAATAGCACCTGTCATAGCTCCACCGCTTTTGGGGAGCGCGTTTGTTGCTAATGTTCCCTGGGCGGCTGTTGCATAGTCACTAGCATCAAAAGCCTTCACTTCTGAGAGATTTGTGACCTCACTGTCCATTAAAGCTCCTGCGGCGGTTACATTAGTTGCATCCGTCACATCAGCACTTGCCTCTATTGCGTTTAGCTTAGAATGGTCAGCATCCGTAAACACATTGCTGTCGCTTGCCGCTTCTACCGCCGCTCGTATTTCAGCATCTGTTTGGTCGGCTGTTGCACTCGCTTCAATGCCATTTAGTTTTGAGTGGTCTGCATCTGTAAAAACATTACTATCAGAGGCACTTTCAACCAAAGCTCTTATCTCTGCCGCCGTTTGGTCTGCCGTAGCGCTTGCTTCTATTCCGTCTAGCTTTGTGCCATCAGCGCTTAAATCCCTACCATCAACAGTTGAAGAAGTTGTTATAGCGTTGCTTCCCATTGCAAGAACGCCTGTCATCGTGCCGCCAGATTTATCTAACTTTGCATCAATATCAGCCGCAATAGCAGTTAAGAAAACTTCACTTGAGCCGCTTAAATTAAGAGCGCTATCACTATTTGAACTTTCACTTACACTTCGAGAAAGAGTAGTGCCACTCGCTGTATAAGTACCACTACCAATCTCAAAATTATCACCATTTTCGATGACATATCTTACAGTCATCCCATTCGTTATTCCTGCATCAGCAAACGTCTGAAATCCTGTAACCGCAGAACCAAGCGTGATTGTGCCTGTTCCTGTTGTAGATGTTGCCATCTTTGCTCTATTTACTAGAGTTACCATGTTAAGCCCCTTATTTTAAGTTACATTATGAAGGGTCAGGTATTCCAATATCAAAAGTAGCTAGTGTAAAAGTGTTTCCATTAGTTACTGCTTGAGAAGCCGTAAGAGCGCCTGTCACCAACAATCTACTGTTTGTAGTGTCAATTATTGCATAATGAGTTGCTGTACCTGTTGCTGATACCGCGCCGTCTGTTATCGCCGCAACAGTAACTTTTCTACCGCCACCACTTCTATCCGCAGGGGCATTAATGGATAAAGAAGTAGACGCACCCAAAGCATGAGTAGCGTTAGCACTCGCAAAGGTTGTAGACTCTTGTGATGTTACTGTAATTTTATTTGCTTCCGTATCGAGAATGGTTAGTCCGTTATCGAATACGCGGTCTGCTATTGTAGCCATATTATTAAACTCCTAGTATTTTCGCTATGTTAAAAAATAGCCCAAATTTTGAGAAACCCGATTGGGCAGTGCAAAATACCATATGGCATTGATAGCAACTTATCAGCATTCACAATCTTTATCAATATTTAGTTTTTACTTAAATTAAGACGGTTTAGTAGGCCAAGTTATATTTGAGGGGTCTGGGGTATTAGCAGGTAAATCTAATAACTCAGACCTGTAAGTTTGCCACTCCGTTTTCTTACTAGAACTTAATTCATCCCACCTTAAAGCATTGGAAACAATGGGGTCTACATCATATTGTAATCTTGTGTTTCTTTCCATTCTTAATTCTGCATACAACCGAGCCTGTTCCCTTGTGGTATTTTTCACCCACGCTCCATCAGTGTAATCATAATCTTCACTAGGTCTTTTTGCTACTTCTATTGTTCCAGAAGGATAAGCCGCAACAACTTCTGCGCTAGGTGTAGAAATACATTCCCAATAATTTGTCCCTTTTAAATAATACATTTTACGTTAACTCCACCCATGAACTGTCAGCATTGGTATGTCTACCGCCATAATAATAAGAATTATTTGGAACAACAAAAGTAACAGACGCTTTTTCATATTGACCTGTTCCGTTACCAAAATCAATCATCAGCATCGCACCAGTAGTTGATGCGCTTGTATTTACATAAGCCTTATATCCTCCACCTGTAGAGTTTATAGTAACTACCATTGGTTTACCCGACGTGTTCTGATACCATGTATTGTTTGCTCTATCTGTAGAATTGTAAGATGTATAAGTTGTTCCTAAACTTCCATTTTGTAGAGCTAGAACCTTGGCTTCAGTTAACTCCTCTAAATCAACTAAGGCCGCCGCATTCGTTAAATATGAAACATAAACACGACCATCAGCTCCTGCACCGCCATCAGTTACATTACCATTACCATAATACGCCGCAGGAGTATTCGCAGTTCCACCCATTCCACCATGAGCCGTACAATAGTAATATAAAGTTGGTGCGCTCGCCGCGACTACTATTTGAACATAAGCATTTGCTTGTCCTTGTGTTCCGCTTGTTGTTACGCCTGTTGTATATTGAGAACCACCGCCATGACTTCCGTTAGAGGTTGTGGAAAATCTAAATGGATGTGAAGAATTAGAACTGTCCGATACATCAAATCTATATGTATTACCTTCCTGTAATTCTAATGTATCTTGTTGAACGTAATCTATGAAATATTTATTAGAGCCACTAACTGACTGAACTGTTACTGTTCTATGTACCGTTACTCCGTTTGTATTAGCACCTCCAACTCCTGCCTTTATAGTTACATCAAATTCTCCTGCGCCACTTACGTCATAAGTGTTACTAACATTAGCTCCTGCTAAACCACCCTGTCCTTGCGTTGTAGAGTCTTGTCCAGAATTTAACCAACCGCCGTAAGGTCTTGAGCCACCACCGCCGCCTCCTGCGCCATACGCCGTAGCCGCCGCAGATGTCCCGTTAGCTTGCGAAGCTCCAACCGCGCCTCCAGTGCCATATGTAGTGCTACCCCCTGCTCCAACACCACCAGAAGCTATGTTAGAGCCATTAGCACCTCCTGCTCCCCCTGCCGCCGTTAGATATACAGCATTACCACTGTTTACCCCTGCCGCAGTAAAGCTTGCGATTGTTGGCGTTCCTTCTCTACCTTTTGCAGGAGAGTAATTATTATCTGACCTGTCGCTTTCACTACCGCCGCCTCCGCCGCCGCCACCAATTAATGTAACAGTCATTTGAACTGCACCAGTGGGAATAGTTATTGTACCGCTCCCTGCATTAGCAGAGGTAGCAGTTGAGGCGCCTGAGTAAATTGTTGGATTATATAAAGAAAACTCCGAAGCATTCATATTTAACGCTTTTTTAGAGCTTCCTGAACCTGTACTAAAACCGAAAGCATAATCATGTTCTGTGCCAGATGGATTTCCAATAAATATTCCAGAACCATCATTATATGCTGTCATTCCAGAATAATATGCACCACCATCTTCAAACTGCAAATTTTCTTTAATTTGCAACTGGTCTGCTTGTATAAGTCCTGTTGTTATCTGGTCTGCATCAATTTCTATCAATCTAGCATAGTTAGCGGATATTTGGTCTGCCGTAATGCTTCCTGTCGCAATGATGCTTCCATCAACTGCAATGTCATTTGGCGTTACATCAGCATGAGCAGACCATTGATTGTTTGCAGGATTATATGTTCGAATACTGACTTTTGGATTGCCGTCACTATCATTTGTATTGTTACTTACAAATTTTACTACATAAATTGCGTCATCAGGCATTTCTTGTAAATTAATAGTTGAAAATCCGCTTATTTGAGATGCAACCGCCGCAACAGTCGCGTCATTAAAAAGACTTTGAATAGCAGGACTTCCGCTTGTTGGAGTTGTTGTTGATGGGTCGCCTGTAAACTCTATTTGAAAACCATAAGGAATAGGCGATTGTCCTGCCATAACATCTGGTTTTCTTAATGTGTTGATATAGACTTCTGCACTAGGAGCGCTTCTATTCCCTGTTAAATCAATACTTTTGACGTAATAATAACGAGAAGCAAGGTTCCCTAATCCCTCATCTATAAATTCAGTTCCTCTTACATCTGCAATTTTACCTCCTTCTTGCGGAGTTTGAGATGATGTATATCTGTAAATACTAAAATGAGATAAATCGGTTAATGGCGTTCCATCTGAGTTTGTTGTTGGTAATGTCCAACGTATTATTGCAGATTGATATAATCCCGTGCCTGTCGCGTTTACTGGAGCAGAAGGCGCAAGCGTATCTTGTGAAGCAACGGTATAAGCATTACTTCCATATATGTCGTAATCAGAAGTTATTCCTAAGTTATTGACTGCTCTAACTTTAAAATTATAGATATCCCCTTTCTTAACTGGGGATACTTCGTGGAATAATTCATTTGTTAATATCGAAGTGTAATTTGTGTCTGTGCTTAACTTCCATGCAAACTCGTATCTATTTGTAATAGTACCAGAATAAGCTACGAGCCAAGAAAATCTAATTTTAGTTGTCGCAAAGCCACCGCCACCAACAACTGTTACATCTGTTGGAAGTTGCATCCTTGGAGTGCCTACTGAAAATGGACTTGGAAGATTTGTATTATTTCCTGTGATTACTGAATAATCATTTTCTACCCAAGAAAAAGCCGCGCTTGATGTCTCCCTGAGAGTTAGATTAACACCGACATTATCACCAACAGTAAAATTCCAACCAACAACTTCAAATTCTTTGTTTGTCCAACCATATCGAGCAAGTGTTAGTTTAACCGTGTCTCCTGCCTGTATATCAAACGCTTTAATACCAAAAGACGCTGTGAACGTCATTTGCTCTCTGTTTCTTAACAACGCCTGTTTAGCTAGTCTTTGTGCTGTTGCTGAACTAGATGTAAGTGGTAATGGTAAATCTAATATACTTTCTTGACTATTATCCTCAGTAAGTGCCGCAGAATTTTGATACTCTGGATAATCTACTAAAATGTAGTCTTGAGCCGCATCAGCAAATTGACCTTGAACTGTATTAAAGGCATCGCGTCGAGACATCCTAGTATCTAGGTTTAATCCACTTCGTAAGTCATCTATTGTAAGAGCCGTGCTTCTTGCGGTTTGATAGCCAACCATCAACTTCCAATAACCTTGACCCCAAAATAATGTACCGCCACAAGCCGTTATCATTGTGTTTAATATTGATTGTGGTGTTGAGCTTGTTTGGACAACTCCGTTAATATCAAATGGGTTTACAGGGTCACTTCCAACAGAAACGGTAGCGCAAGCATCAGCCGCCGCACCAAAGCTATCATCATTTATTTCTGAGGTTGGCGAATTAACGCCATAATCGCTTGTTAAGTAATCTCTTATGCAAAGAGCCGCATTTGCTGACCATTCCCATGTAGAAGCCGTTGCCGCTCTGTGGGAGCTTGTTCCTAATGAACTATCATAAGCACTTGAGGTGCTGTCTTTTCGTGGGTCATAAACTTTCTTCCCTTTTATCTTAGCCGTAAATGTAGGAATACCCCCATTAAAAACCTCTGCATCATATTCAAGCCTTATATAAAGATAAGATAGGCCAGAGCCAACAAAGGTAGCATCCACCACATCAGATTCAGTCTGTAACGTATTTCCTAATGTTTTGCTTCCTGTATTGGTTGAGCCTCCAATATTAGCAAAAACTGTGTCTTTGGTATGCGCTCCTGTATGTGCAAATATTCTTATTTTGCTATTCCATGTATCAGTACCGCCATCTATTGTTGAGGTAACAAAACCAGTTCCATTAATAGTTGCCACCCTGTCATTAATATAAACACTTTGAACGCTATCAATTTCATGTCCTGCTAACACGACAATCATATGTAAATATTTATTGCTGTCAGTAGACTCCATAAAGGTTATGGCGCCGCCTTTGCGTGTTTCTCCGTAAACTATGTCATGTGGAGAGTTTGGGCTTCTGAAGTTAGTTTGTGTTCCGTTAGCGCCTAATGCTGAAATATCAGGCTTTGGAATAAGTGCATTTGTAACCGCAGAAGTAGCCGCAGAAAAAACAAGCCCACCTACTGCAACTTTTAAGAATCCAAGTGATGCCGCAGTAGCTGTTGTTGTTCCTGTAAATAAAAGAGAGCCTGTAAGAACCGCCATTAATTCAACCTTTTTCTATAGACGTTTTCAATGTGCTTATACATCATTCTATCTAATAATACATCAAAAGGTTTATGACATTTTGTATTGATTGTTAAAACACTTACGCCATCTTCTTTTAAACACTTTTCAGCAAATTTTATTAACCTCATAGCCGCGAAGCCTTTCCTATGTTCTGGGTGTATAAAAATAACATCGTTTGCCGCGAATATATGGTCTTTGTAATGAATGTGCCGTGAGGCAATAACAACAAAATACCCAACCAATTCTCCGTCTTGACGCGCTGTAAACCCTTTGAGCAACCCTTCATCTTCTGCTTTTTGATACGCTTCCCAATCAGGATTGAGTTTTATAGCGTCTTTATCTAATGCTATTTCGTCATAATGCATGATAAGCAAGTTCTGAATATCTTGCTTTACTTGTGCCAAGAACTCTTGACGATATTCCATCAATCAGGCTTTCCCCAATTTATTTGTTTATCCTGCATATCTGCCATAAAAGAAAAAAACGTATCACCTGAGTATCTGGTTTTTTGACTTTCGTGCGTATATCTTCGAACCCTTACTCTGTCTAAATCTACGAGCTTGCTTTCAACATGAATAGTAATAGTTGCGCTTTCTGGGCTTTCCGCAACTGTCATCTTATCCATATATCCAGAAAATACTTCTACTAAATTTGATACCCCCTTAACACCAAAGAATATTTTTGCCTTTCTTCCATGATAAGGTATTTGTAACGCTAAACTGACTAATGTTTGCGGAACTCCAGAGAGTGTTATAGTAGCTCCGTTTGCTCTTAATTCTGCACTTTCGTCTAAACCACTTATCTGCAATAAATCTTGCGCTCCCTGATAAGTTACTGAATTGCTATTTGCTGAAGAAGCAAGCTCGCCAACGCCTGTCCAATAATAAACAGGTGCAGAATTAAAAGTGCTACCATCATCTTTTGTAATAGTTGTGCCGCTATCAAACTCTAAATTAACCGCATAAAATGGCTGAACATTACTAGCCGCAAGAGCCGTTACTATATCTGCATGAACTGTCCGTGCCATTTAAAATCCTTTTGTTTCTATTTGAGTATCATTCTCTTGTATCTCAATAGCCCTATTCATAAAAACTAAATGCTTCATTAGCAAACTATCTCTTGTGTCTTTTGGTGTAAACTTATCACCAACTTTAAAAGAAACTTTTTCTCTATCATTGGTATAATTAGAGATTATTAGATACGTCATTTACCTCATCCCATATAATAAGAACAGGCTCAGAATAAACATACTTATATTCTGGATTGCCTCTAAAATCTTTTCCTAAATAAACTGAGTTTAATGTGTCGGTTAGGTTTGATGCGTTTGCAAAAAATTCTGACATATTGCCACCTATAAATAATGAGCGGCTAACATGAGTATTAAAATTATAGCTATAATCGTTTTTACCCACATTCGTATATAAAGTAACTTGGGCGCTCGCTCTTTAGATTGAAGATACTTCATAGTTAGTTGGGGGGAACTTAATCCCCCCTACCATTATTAAGATGTTGCGTGTTTTAGAACTCGCATTGCTTCCGCAAGTACAACCTCACCACCAACACGTCTACGCGCAATATAACGCACGTTTCCAGTTGCCGCTTGGCTATATGGGTCACGAAGAACTGATAGAGCTACTCTATCAACAATCATGTAACCTCTGCCGAAGTCGCCAAAGATAACTGATTTTGTGGCGCTATTCGCGTCAGGCATATCAGCCGCTTCAACATATGGGTGACCAAGAATTGTGTTTGGCAAGCCAGACGAACCTTGGAAACCTGCTTGGAAGATATACTGACCAGCAGTGTCTTTTAGCTTTCTGATACGACCCAATGTTGTTCGATTCATCATCATAACCGCATTTTGTGCATACTCAGATTTCAAGCCATGAACCAAGTCCATTAGGTTGTCTGTTGTGATAACCGCAGAAGCCGCACCTGTAGCAGTGTGGGAAACTGTTGTACCATTCAAGATACCTGTTGGTTTGTTGGTTCCGTTACCTTCGATAAACGCATTACCTTCAGCTTTTGCAAACTGCTCTGCAAACTCAGTATTCATTTCAGCTTCTAGGTCAAAGACAGAGTCTTCTAGTAGAGCAGATGAAATGTCTACAAGCGCATATAGCTCATGTGTAGGTATTGTGTTCAAGCTAGTTGTATAACCAGTTGTCTCGGAACGTGTTCCTGCTTCCGCAGTCCAAGCCGCCGCAAATGATGCAGTTTTGCTTGGTACTTCAATCTCTTTGTTTGAAGTAGCGCGAACTCTAGCAACAGACCGAACAGGGCTGATTTGAGTTACAACTTTGATTAGCTCATTGACGTACTCGGCAGGAGCTAAGTTACCTGCGGTGGCGGCTGTGCCAACAACAAGTGCTTTTTGCTCTTCTGGGGAAAGGCCGTCTTCGCCTTTTCTCATAAACGTATCCCAAGCTTTGATACCTGCATCAACGTCAGCAACTTCCATTGCGTTTGATGGTCTTTTCAGCATTGCTTCAATATCATTTAGCTTTGCATTAAAACCTTCAGCCGCTTTAGATTGCTGAACTAGCTTTTGGTTAACGTCTTCAAACTTATCAAGGTCGCTCTCAATCTTCGCAAGCTTCTCCTCAACAAGTGGGTCAGCCGAACCTTTTTCTTCGACTTGCTTTAAACGCTCGTCATTAGTAGCTTTGAACTCTTCGAAAGCACTAGCAAGACCGTCTACAGCATTTTTTACTACATCTTCAGACATAATAATTACTCCTGTTTTGGTTTCATTGAATTTGTTAAGTTCGCTATTGAACTTAGGATTTCTGGCTCTTCATTAGAACAATCATCCCGATTGCTAAGTGCCTTGGTTACAGCCGTTGCCGCAACCTTCGCTTCGTTCCTAGAAAGACTTCCTGCATCCCGCATTACTTCTTCCCATTCTCGAACCGTTCTCTCTGCGCCCTTAACCGCTTGCACCCTTGCTTTAGGGTTCATTGGAAAAGTAACCGCCGAAATTTCCATTAGGTCAACTTCCTTTATCATTCTGCGCCGTCTGCGCTCATCATATTCCTGACCTTTTTCTGCTACTCTGTAGCCAATAGATAAGCCATCAAGTGCGCCCATCTTCATTAATTCAAAGACTTCTCGACCACGTTGGGTTCCCATTGCCAAACGACCTTTGACCGCAAGACCTCTTTTGTCTTCGAGAATTTCATCAAACACTCCGATTGGCTCATCTGCCTTGTGTTGATATAGCATCTTAACTGCTTTTGCGCCCTTTCGAGCTATAGACTTTGAGAAAGCGCCTTCTACGACAACATCATTTCCCAAGTCTTTATTGCCAAAGATAGAGCCGTATCCAGAAAACTCTCCCTTAGATTCTTCGTCATCGATTGCTTTTATGTCAAACTTAACATCGAAAGTTCCATCTTCGAACTGTTCTTTTGTTTCTTCATCAGCATCTAACATTAACTGCTTCCTTTCAATTTTAACCTCTGTAATTATCGCTTTTACCATTTGGTTTAAACAAAAATTCACAAATAAAAATGTCCATGCAGTTGCAACTTGACAAAAAAACTATCTTATTTGTTTCTCTTATAACCTTAATTTCTAGTTTGAGCAACCATTAAGGATTAAGCATCTATTCCTTTTGGAAATGGCTTAAATGAAAATGGCTTCTCCTCATAAATTGCATCTATAATTAAATTAATCTTGGAATCAGGAAAGTGTCTTCCATAAGTTTCTGGCTCTTTACCAAACATATCAATATACAACTGCTCATAATCTGCGTCAGTTTTATTTGGTTTATCCAATCTTTTATAAATTTCTTCTCTAGTCACCAACAGCTTTGCCATCTGCAATCTCCTTTAACATTCTTTCAAATTCTCTAACGGTGTTGGGAAACAGCTCCCGAGCTATCGACATGGCTTTTTGATTTCCATGAATAGCATATAAGTTTGCAAAAGTTTCATAATACGCGCTTCCTTCTCTTCGATAGTATTTTCTACCATGACCCCAAGTATAAAATTTGTCTTGGTAATTTCCTTTGGTTGTAGCATCAACAATATCTGAAATACTGGTGGCTCCATCAAATTTTGGCTCCCATGACTTTTCTGTATCTACTACCCCATTTAACCTAGTTCTCTCTATTGTTTTCAAAGCCATTAATTTCTTTTTCATTTCGTTCATAAGTTGCTCTGTCTTTGGAGCGGCTCTAAACTTCAAATGACCAAGATAATCAGTTCCCGACAACCTTGTGCTAAATCCTAAGTTTACTCCATCCTCAATTAATGCGTCTTGGAAATTATCATCAAGTTGGCTTCTATACACAAAATTAGTACCAGAAGACACATGGTCTACATGATGCCCATATTCATGTTCTAAAGTATTTCTTTCTAAACCAGATTTAATACGCTTTCCGTTTCTAAAATAAACCCCTTTCTCGGAATTTTTTATGATGCTTGGATAAGCTACCTTATTTGCTACAACCAGAGCCAAAGGAGACAATTTATTGTTTAGCTTTTCTTCAAATTTTATTTTTAATTCTTCTGTCGCATTTTCAAATTTAACATTTCCAATTAACTTTAGTCGTTCATTAGTTTGTACTGGTTGCGTAACAATGACTTCTGGCTTTGGTGGTTTTGATACAATAGGCTTATCTGGTGGCGGCTTATCATCTACAACCTCGTCATCAGGGTCGATATAAATGGTAACGCACCTACAATTAATAACATTAGAAGCTCCCCCTCTCGGGTCGCCTGTATGTTTCATCTTATAAGTTACGCCTTTTACAACGACTTCGAAGTCTTCGTCTATACCAACTTCCACTCCATCCATTGATTTATGCCAGTGCCGAGAGCGATTATCATTAACTGCCACCCATCTCTTCTTTTGATTTGGTAACTGTAGGCTCTCATTCATTCTGTGGTTAGCATAGGAAGCCGCTGAGTGGGTTTCTGTTCTAGCTATTAGTGCTGAACGCCTTTTAGAAATAGCCCCTCTCATGCCCTCAAATATCGCTTTAGAAGTAGCTCGGGTTCCTTCTCCGTTCTCTTGGCTTTTTACAATTATGCGTCTTATAGATTTTATTGTGGTGTTACTAACATTTGTAATCCTGTTACCGCCAACTTCTCTAAGAAACCCATCTAAGTATCTTTCGAAGTTTGTGTCTGCTTTTCTGTTTCGAAGTATTCGAGTTCCAAACGCTTCCATCACGGCTCTGTAATGCGGCTCCATAACATTTCGAACACTTCTAACTATATTCAGTCTCAAACCCTCAACGTCTCTACCTTCTTCGTGAGCGTCAGACGCAATCTTACCAATGTCTGCAAATGCGGTCATAAGCTGAAGTCTTAGCTTCCGCTCCATCGAATTGCGTAATCTGTTCTGCTCAATAACTTCCCTGCGCGGAGAAATCTTGTAACCGCCAATTCTCTTTCGTTGCACTCGTATCGGGTTCAATCGAAGTTACTCCAATTCGCTGATTTGGTTTTCAAGTCTTTTTCGAGAACGTCAAACGCCTCATCGATAATAGTATCGTCCACTTTGTGTCCTAAATCAACATATATGTCTGCCGCAACAAAATCCCAATTCACCCCGAGAGAGCTATATTCACAAAAATTCTCTTCTCGGTGTAAAAGTTTATTTTCTTTTATGTGCGAAACCAATGCCGCAACACTAATTTTTTCAAACATTTGAACAACATTGCTTGTTTTATGTGTTATCATTGGAAAAACCTAATAGCACTAAAACTTAAAAAAATCACTAATAATCTGGATTTTTAGACATATCGACGATTTTTGACCCTCTAGGATGGCTCCAGAACGGCGAAACGATGTGTTTGCTTATCAAGGTATACAGGAAATTGATGATAATTTGAGATATTAAATCCCCTCGAAGGTGTTTCCATAAGGTCTAATTAAAAGACCTCAACCTCCGAGGGTGGGATTTTCGCTCCCTAATCGGTCAACACGCTCCATCAAAGAAAGGAAGTGGAGCTGTTGACTGTGGGTGATATTAATGCGTTTCATTTTTATTTCCCCTCCGCCCACTGGGGTCGATGATTAATTAAATATAATAACCATCCGTGTCATATTTTAATATTGGCTCAAACCATTTTTCTCTCGGGTTGGCTTTGTTAGAGCTTATTGTAAACTTTTCTAATGTCTGATTTCGTTTGTTTGGAAAGTGAACACTACATAAAATTCTAGCCGTGTCAGCTTCAACTTTATGAAATTGCCCTGTTGGTATATAAAGCATATCCCCACCCTTTAACACAAACTCGTCAATTATTGTTTTGGGTTCTTCTCCCTTAAACTCTTTATACATTGTCCATTTGGTATTTCCGCGTTGATGAAACAAAAAGTTCTCGGTGCTATCTGCGTGAACATTAAAAGATTTAGACCCTGCTTTTGGAGAAGCATAAACATTAATGCACCCATGCCCAAAGTATTTCTCGAACTCAAAACACAAATCAATCATTTCTTTGTTTTCGTATTCTGCGAAAGGAATAACAATTGTCTTTCCTTCTCTCCACAAATCTATGACTTCTTTTTTGCTAAGAAAAGGTTGACCCAACTTCTCATGCTTGTCCAAACACCAACGCGCTCCCTTGCCGTCATAGTCTATAATCTGCAAACTTCGAACATATGGATATCGATTTATGTAACTCTCAACATGGTCAAAAGTAAATAAATCCATACACCTAAACCGAGATAGAACTAAATGTTTCTTTCCCCAATACTCTTTGAAAAAAGTCTCCGTGGGAATTGGTGTAAGTATTTCTGATAGTTCCATTATGACATCTCCACTTCTTGAACAAACTTTTTACCATCATCAACCCATTGCTCCAAGGTCATATCGTTTAACCTACATACCACAATACTTTGGTCAGCGTGTTTATATGAATTGTTTTCTGTAGAAGTACAGTCGTATTCGTCAGGATAAGTGTCATACTCCCACAAAAAATAACCGTCATAATCACGCAACTTCAAATGTGGACACCCTATTTTCTTTAATATTTGTGACCTTGTGATACGTCGATTTTTAATTGTAGCATCAACACTAAATATTTCTGGGTCAAAGCCCTGTACAAAATTATCCATCATATAGCTCCTTTTAAAACTTTTGGTCTTTGAATGATTGTCTGTTTTACACCTTCTCTAACAGACTGTTCTTTTACTGTGGCAATTAAAGAAATATTTTCTTTGATGCCTCCAATACGAGCTTGACCCTTATATACAATCTGGTTTCCCTCAGCATCGCTTAACAAGGTAATACAAGACTCACCCCAATAAGTATCAAAGTAATGTATGTGGTCAACACAAAGATTGAACTCTTGTCTTTCACCAATAACACCAACGTGCTTTGATTTTGCTTTCTCAGCTTGACGCGCTTCTTTAGCTTTTTTCTTTTCTTCAATCATTTTGAAGTGAGCATCAAATACTGCTTTACCACTTGTCTCTCTGTACTTGGTCAAGGCTTCCTTAAACTTAGCAGAAATATTTTGCCTAATAAAAGTCTTATGGTAACCATCATCAGCTTCCATATGCCACAAAAGAGAATACACTGACAGGTCACTAAACAAAGCGCCTACATTCTTGCCCCAAGGCATCCTGTTACGCTCGATATAGTCTACCATATCACGCTCTTCACGGCTTAACATCGTTCCCCAATCCTTGAGGTCAGTAAATCCCCAATGAACAGAGTAATCTTTACCCTCAACCTTACCCTCAAACCGCTTTCGAACCGCCGCTCTAGCGCCCTCCTCCGTGGTAGAAAGGTTGCAAATAAACTTTGGAAGACCTTCTAAGTTACTATAAAGCCCATTATCGCTCAGAAACATCGAACCATCTTCCACCCAAAGAGTATAAAATCCATGCTTTTCGCCAGTAGAAATAAAATAATCAATCATTATATTGCTCCTAATCTATAAAGTTGCTTAGACGCGATTCGCATATCAATCCTAGAACGCTTTGCCATTCTCGATGCATAATCTCTGGTTTCTTTTGTCTCTTCTAAATCTAAAGCACTAGATAAATCACTTAAAAACATAGACTTAGCCGCATTGTAACGCCGCTTTATTATCTTGATTTTTTCAATTTTGCTTAATCTCTTTGACATAATGTTGACTTTCCTTGCTTTGTTAAAATTAAATATATCTAGTATTTAATGATATTTTACTAGTTTTGCAAGGGTTTTGGTCAATATTATTTAGAATAGGCTTCCTAGAATTATTTCATACCGAGAATTAGTGAACTTTTCTATGTCAGTTCTGCACCAGAATATATCTTTTCCATCGTAATCATCTATACTTTTAAAATACAAAGTGGCGATACAATGATATTTATCGTTGTCATCTATATTGTTTTTTGGAACTATTACAGTGTACCCCATTAACCTTTCACCAAATAACTCTGCTACTAAAGGCATATGCGTATTCTTATAGTAATCCCAATCAAATGTACTGTCTGGTGTTGTTACTGCAATTCCACCAGAAACAGGATACATTATTGTTATTGTTGAAGTCATATTCCGAGCCGAGAATGATAGTTGTTTACCTCATCCAAAGTTTCTTCAATATTACTCTTTTTTGGTTTCTTTGGCTTCTTAGGTTTCCTTGGGAAAATATAGTCATTTATGCTACCACCATAACCACTCAACTCTCGACCTGTTCTTTGAGTGTATTCCTCATGTGTTTCGCATGGCATATAAATTATCGTTCCATCTTCTTCGTGTGAGTGATACCCAATACAACCGATTTCCGAGGCTCTAGCTTCTGCCTCTGCTACAGTTGTGAACACATCATCCCTGATTTCTGCCTTCTCTCGACTTGATAATGGGTGACCTTCTGGAAATACATCAGTATCGTGCTTGCCACCTCTAAACTTACCGCTTCCCAAAGCTCGAAGAAAGGAATTGACCCTTGCCATCGCCCACTGCTCGGGAGAGCTAACAGACGGCCTTACGCTCTGTGGGTTGGTTCTGTATGCCCCAACTCCTCTGTTATAAACCTTCTCAAGCATCCCCAAAGTCACACGCTTAGTCTTGGTGTCTCCGTACTTGTCATTGTGAGACTCGACTTTCTTTTCTAAGCCTTTTCGAGTTTTGCCAGTTAATTCTTTTACTTCTTCTGTACCTTCGTGGGTATCTAAGTCTAAAAGCTTCTCACTTCGAGAATTTATTTGATTACGTTTTTTCCGTGACCAAGAGAACCCTGCATCACCACCCCACAAAGCCCAAGCTATTCGACCTGCACTTGGATAGCCTTTCTCTCCAGAATTAAATCCTTGACCTTGCTTGTCTACTTCGTGCCGAGAAAAGAAACTAAACATTCGAACAACTGTATCTTCAGATAGGTTTTCTCTGTTCTTTAATTGTACCGCTCTCGCGACCCCAACAGAAGTTCCACCCCTGTTAAACTCTTTTCTCCATGCCAAACCTTTGACAGCTTCTTCAGCCATTCCTTGAGTTGGCTTTAAATCAATCTTTTTTTTTAAGATTTCTTCTTGGTCGTTTTTTTCTTCGAAGTCTTCTTCGTAGTAGATTTCTTTGTCTTCTTCGTCAATTTCTTCCACTGAGTTATCAGGGCTTTCTTGAACCGACCCCAAAGGGAATAAATTCGCTCCAACATAAACATCATCTCCTCCAGATATTGGCTCGTATCCAAGCCTTTCTCTTGCTTCGTTTCTTGTGATAATTCCTTCTCGAACTGCCGCAACCACGTTTTCATAAATTCTTCTTCTGCGCTCTGTAAGTGCAGGAACCGAATCTATATCGTATTCAATTCTAATTCTATCTCCATAGGCAGGAGACAACCATTCATTCAAATCGCTCTCAACTCTTCTGGCTAGTGGAACGATAGTTTCTTCATACAAAGCCAACCTAGCTTCTTGAACATTTGCATACGTTTGGGCATCAGGGATACCAACCAACTGAGAAGGAACCCCAAAACAAAGAGCAATATCCCTAGCTGTTAAGTTTTTCTGGTCTAAGAAATCCATGTCTTTCGGAGACATACCCATTTCTTTCCAATCAAAGTCACCTTCAAGAAGAACTGGTCTTCCTGCATTGTGAGAACCTTGAAACCTGTTTTTTAAATCTTCTGAAATCTGTTGACGTTGACCATCCGACAACATTGTCTGCATCCCTGCATCATCTTTCGGCTTAAATATAATAGCGCCAGACGGCCTTGCACCATTTTGAAGTAAAGCAATATTATGTTTTGCTATCATATTATGTTGGTCTACATCGATTGCCGCCGCCATCAGTGGAGATAAACCGAGATAATCATCAAGTGGGTTCCACATCTTGAAATGTTTTATTTCACTTTGCCCTGTCATCGGGTCAGCTTCCCAATAATTCACTTCTTTTCCGTTGAGCTTGTAACAGTAACCTTTCGGTATTGAGGTCGAACTTGGCTTCACTTCCATTCTATCAGGGCGCAATAAGTGTAATTCTCTTGGTAATGACCCAACCATAGACTTTACTGCATATGAATTTCCGCTCAACAGTAGATAAGAATATAAACTCTGAAAGTATTCCACCCCTGCTTGCAATGGGTTTGGTCTATTCAGTAGAGAAACAAGTGGGTGACTTTCAAGTAAGTTATCACCATCAAAAACTTTAAACCCCATCGATGCCGCACCGTTAGCAATTTCATTCACGCAACGAAACACTATGGCATTTTGTCTATATCCTTCATTTGCATAGGCTTTGAAATTGTCGTTTCGACTATGATATGGTGAGTGGTTTTGCACATAAACTTGCGGTGCTTCTTTTTTTTCAATCGTAGAAGTCTTTCTGTTTACGAATGGGATGTAATCTCTAATTGCCATTTAACTTATTCTCCAAACAGCCGACCCTCTGGACTGACTTAGTTCTGTTAATGCCCACACTAGAGCATCCATTCTATCAGGGCTTTTTCGACCCCCTGCAACGTAACTTGTCATCTGCTCTTCAAGCTCATTGAAAGAGCCGACATGATAAACTTTCTTTTGCTCATATAGAGCCGCAATCGGTTCAGCCCTTACAGTCTTTCCTCGAGAAGCGTGGACTTTCTTATAAGGAACCGTTCTATCTACGGTTTTTAACAAACTTTCAACTAAATCTCCACCATTATTTACCTCGGCGATAATTCTGTCTGCCGAGTGCTTGTAAAAAAGGTCTACTGCACGTCTTGCCCAACCGTCAGGACTAGCGTTCAAAGAGGCATCTTCGAGAACATAAAACTTGTTTTGCTCATCTACACCTGCCGCAATTATACCAGTCTCATCACTGCTCTCGGTATTTGTTACACTTGGGTCGATTGCTACAACCACTCTCTTTAATTCTGGCATTTCTTCCTCTCGAAGCCTTTGACCTTCAAACATACCATACGACCAAAGAGCGCCCTCAAGCTCATCTAATACCTCTGCATAAAGCTCTTGGCGACCTAATCTAGTTCCCTCGTATTTCTCTCTCATCTGCTCAAGCGCGGCAGGAGCAAGGTTCGCGGCGTTATCAAATGTATTCCCTCGGGTGACCACCGCACCTTTTCTCTTTAGTAAACTTCTAATAATTTTATTTGGTTTAGGTGTTGTTGTTACAATGCACTGTGGATTAGAGCCGAGCCGCAAGCCGAACATCAACTGGTCAAACGCTTCTGGATATTGCCAAGCCGCAATCTCATCACACCATGCTCTGTGAAACTGCACTCCTCGAAGTCTCTCAGGCTCGGTAGCAGAAAAGCCAACAATCTTTGACCCATTCCACAATCTGATTTCTTGACTTGTGCTTGAGTACCCTTGACCTCTACCCTTCAGCAAACATTCTTTTGGTACGAACTTCATTATTCCAGACACACCACCAAACGCCACTCTTCGTAAATCGCCGAATGTTGGAACGACAACCCCACATTCCACGTTTGGGTTCGTCATAGCATACATCAGAATATCCATTGCACCAACTCGGGTCTTTCCCCATCCACGCCCTGCAAGGATTAACCAGAGATTCCAGTCTCCTACTGGAGCTGTCTGAGCATCTCGAGCTGTTCCAAACCAATCAGTTATACAAGTGGTTGCTTCGTTGTGAGCGCTCGATTCTGATTTTATCAAGTTCTTCCATAATTCGGAGGAATGACTCTGGTGTGTTTGCATCAGTTGATACCTTATTAATTTCTTGTGCTTCGCCGAGAGCAAGCTTTCCTATCTTTTGAGCTGTAGCCGCCGTCAGTCCTAACTCTTTTAACTCATATGCTTTAAGTTCTGTAAAGCCTTTCAACCTGTTCTCAACACTAGATAGTAAATCACTCGCTATACTAAGTGACCTTTCGTCGAGTTTTCGACCTTCTTTGACAAACTGTTTTCTTCTGCTTTCTCTCAGCTCATCCTCCAGAGCTTGGTGAAATAGGTTTTTGTCATTTTGCCAATTCTCATTTTGAGCAATTCTATATATTGTTGAACGAGCTATATTGTTTCTCTTTCCAATTATATCCAGAGCGGCATAGACTCGAACTCCCTTCTCATCCACGAATCCCTCAATAAACTCCTGCTTTAAAAGAGCTTTCTTATCATCTGAAATTTTTTCTGACATGGTAATGATACTCACTAAATCTATATTATTCCCACTTACATAATACACTTTATCCATAAAAACAATCTGTGTAAAAAAAACCCCCCGACATATTGGTGCATCCAGTCGAGGGGTCAAATGACTATGTGTACGATAAAACGGGCGTGTTTTCATATAGTCAACTCAACAATCATGGGGAGAATTGAGTGCCTTCTAATTATCACACTAGTCATATTCTACAAATGTTATTTATGTAATTTTATATTTTTTTTGATTTCGTAAAACCTTTTGTTAATTCTGCAACAAGCTCTCTACGTCTTTGTAGGCTTGGGATATCCTTGGGAAGGGTTTTAACGGGCGGTGGTGGCCTGTAACTCTTTTTCTTCACGTCTATGATAATTTTTCTAATCATGCCCTCATGGGGTCTTATTTTAGGGCTATCGTTAATATGTGTCCTTATCGCATCTTCTATCTCTTGCGGAGAATAGTACTGCAAAGAATCCATCCACCCTTTTATGATATCTAGCTTTATTATTGGGTCTACCTGTATTTGGTAGTATCGAGCCATAAGCGCTTCTGCTTTAATTGCTATCCAAGCCCTATGTTTATCCAGACCATCCTCGCTTAGAGTATCTTTGTATAAAACTATGTTGCTCATCTTAACCTCGCCAGTTCCGCAATGTCACTTCTTAGTTGCTTATCAATTCCTTCTTTCTCGAATGTATCTTCCCACCGCTCTTGATTTAGGAATGTTGCAAAATGTAAAATGTATCGACTGTCTTTTCCTTCAACACTTTCAGCATACTCTTTAACCTTCCCGAGAAGAACCCCAAATCCAATTTTCTTTTCAGCTTTGATAAAGGCTTTTTCAGCCATCTTCTTACTGACTTTTTTGGGGTACTCTTTCCAAAGAATATCGAAGTGATTGTTCTTTGTTACTGTATTAGAATTTACTGTATTAATACTTACTGTATTATTGCAGTCCAGCTCTTTGACTACCCCTAGTAAATTTGGTTGACTACCCCTCCCCCTGTCAGTTTGACTAGGTAGTAAATCTCTTTGACTAGGTGGTAAAGATATTTGACTACCTAAATTCGGGTGATATTTGTTACTTGTGAAAGAGCCATCATCGCGCTTTCTTTTCTCCACTCTAACAAGACCACTCTCTACTAGGGTTTTTATTTGATTGATTACTGATTGCTTGGACATACCACAATCGTCAGCAATCTTTGTCAGGCTTGGAAAGCTACCCTTGTTCGGGTTCCAGTGTCTACATAATCTGATTAACACTAAACTTTGGAATGGTTTTAGCTTTTGATTTAACGCCCACTCTACTGTTTCAAAACTCATTGATGCACCTCTTTAAATTTTTTCAGTTTTAATATAATGTGAACCTACGCCCTTTGTCTCCCTACATATGGGCGTAAGTTCTATGGAACTTTGGGTGGTGGTTCAAGCAGACTTTCCACCACCCTCACTAACCAGATGATATTGAGCAAAACAAACACCGCCCTCATTCTGCATCCGCGTTACAATCTCCCAACCTTCCTCTTTAAGATTAAATACTACTGCGGCAAGTCTCATAGAGCGGTATCGCTCATAAGCCTCTTTTTGGGTAATATGACTATATCTTCTCAGATGATTTTGTACTTTTCGTTTTTTCGTTTCCATATGGAACATCCTTTATTGCAAAATAGTTTGTTAACTTCATTAAAGTTGTGAGTGATGGTTGCGAACCTTTTTGGAAGTTTCTTAAACACATATAACTTAGACCAGTCTTCTCCCCAACCACTGCCAACCGCCTGTCTGAAAGAAGCTCTCTCGCCCTATTGGGATTAATCAGAGTATCATTTTCCATTTTTTTTCTCCTTTCACAATTTTATTGTTTACACATTTGTTTAAATAGTTCAAACCTTTATTTGTGTAATTTAAAAAAAAGGGCGTAACAAATGATTGAACAAGATATTTTCCGTGAAGAAATTGTAGTGCTGAACGAAGCGAAAGACAATTTAAAAAATCATGGGCTAACAGCACC
>TARA_R110002012_G_scaffold305048_1_pt1 | contig 34975 bp, 28 predicted proteins | sample TARA_R110002012 | Tara Oceans TARA_R110002012 (sample SAMEA4396515) | marine metagenome | biome: Westerlies Biome; feature: [DCM] deep chlorophyll maximum layer (ENVO:01000326); material: water (ENVO:00002006), including particulate matter (ENVO:01000060) such as... | depth 40 m
TGCTCAAAGGATAGGCGGGGCCTGTCTACCGGGATAGGGGCAGTCCACCGATCAAGGCTCCCAGTTCACCATAATGGAATGGGCGTCCTTCCTCGGGCACCACAATCCTGAGCACTCCATGAGCCGACGCGGAACCTGCCATGACAATGCCGTGGCCGAAAGCTTCTCCAATCTGCTCAAGAGGAAAAGGGTCAGGCGAAAGACCTACCGAACACGCGATCAGGCCGGGCAGGTAGTGTCTGCGAACGGGCCGGCGTGTTTTGCGACGTCACTTCTCAATGACAACCCGGGGTCAGTTCCAAGCGACAATCACAGACCTGTAGGCTGCAGCCATGAAGATGCCGATGCTGATTGAAGCGTGCGGGACAATGCCAAGGCTGAAGTGTTCGACTGTAGAGCGCTTCTACAACCCGAGGCGCCGACACTCAATGCTGGGTTATTTTAGCCCAGTGGACTAAAGTTAGCCTAACTGTGTGTCCACCGAACGCTCGATCTGCCTGCCCTATATCAAGACATCGGCGTCAGATTATTATGCCACCTCGATACGCTGATCGGTCCGGGCATCAAAGATATGCGCCTGTGCCGGATCCAACCCCAGCCAGATGGTATCGCCCACACTGGCCTGAAGCCGCTGGCGCAACAGCACGCCGATGGGCTGGTCGCCGACCATGGCGGCAATGAAGGTTTCCGAACCCGTGGGCTCAAACAGGCGGATTTTTGCCTCAATGCCCTGCCCCGGTTCGGCCAGTACAAAATGCTCGGGCCGTATGCCGAAGGTGACCTCCCGCCCAGCGGCAGCGCGAGCAGAAGCAGTAGAGATCGGCCAACCGGTGCCGTCGGCTGTATGCACGGTCTCGCCCGTGACCGTCCCCTTGACCATGTTCATGGCGGGCGAGCCGATGAAGCTAGCGACAAACACATTGTCAGGTCGATCATACAGCGTTAACGGGTCGCCAATCTGCTCCACCACGCCATCACGCATCACCACTATGATATCAGCCATGGTCATGGCCTCGACCTGATCGTGGGTGACATAGACCATGGTGGTCTTGAGCCGGTCGTGGAGTTCCATCAACTCGGCCCGCATCTGCACGCGTAGTTTAGCGTCAAGGTTGGACAGCGGTTCATCAAACAGGAAGACCTGCGGATCACGCACAATCGCCCGGCCCATGGCCACACGCTGCCGCTGCCCGCCCGACAACTGCTTGGGGTAGCGTTCAAGATAATCGCTTAGGCCCAGAATACGGGCAGCGTTTTCGACGCGCTCGCTGATTTCGGTGCGCGAGCGACGGGCCAGACGCAGCGAGAACGCCATGTTCTCGGCCACCGTCATGTGCGGGTAGAGCGCATAGTTCTGGAACACCATGGCAATGTCGCGGTGCTTGGGCTCAACCTCGTTGATCACCCGCGAGCCAATGCTGATAGTGCCGCCCGAAATATCCTCTAGACCGGCAATCATGCGCAGCAATGTGGACTTGCCGCAGCCCGATGGTCCGACCAGCACGACAAAGGCCCCATCGGGTACGCTCAGGGAAATATCCCGGATAATCTTGGTCGAACCAAAGGACTTATGGACATTCTGGATTTCAAGGGATGCCATTACGGTGCTCCGGCGGAAAAAGTATCGGGAATGCAGCGGTTTGCGACGTCGATGGCTTCCAGCAGGCTGAGGCCTGTGTGATAGCCCGGATCAAGGTCAGGCGTGGCAGGCACGTAATCAATGGGTCCGGCGTCGGTTAGGCACTGATAGGCAATTGCCGCTTCGTCCCGCCAGAAGCGATCATAGAATGCACGATCAGCGGCCTTCCAGACGGCAAGCGCCTCATCACTGCCAGTGCGCTCATAGCAAAGCGCCGCGCTGCGAATACTCTCGGGCAGCGACCACCATGGGCAATAGGGACTGACGGGCGCGCCGCTCTGGGCCGAGACAACCAGACGGACACCGGGCCCGCTAAAGCCCTTGGCGTAGGACGAAATGAGAATGGTTTGCAGCGTGTCCATCAGTGCCGGATCGGGGTCCTGGCCCAGATGGTCCAGCGCGAAGGCCACGAACTCAATGCCGTGCCCCACATTGCAGGCATCCTGACCGGGAACATTGCGCAACAACCCTGACGCGGGATCAAAATGGTTGTCGATGACATGCGCGATAAACCTATCGGCAAAACCGCTGTCATCGGGCAGGCCAAGCCGGTCCAGCAGGCCGGCAGCGCTGAGCATGATCATGCGCGGCCCGAAATCATCCGGCTCCGCAGCCAGCGCCGCTTCGCCCAGCGACACTTTCTCGTCCATCTGGAAGCGGTTGTTTTCAATGCCGGCGATGATCACCTGCAGTCGGGCTATATGGCGCGGCAACTGGTCGGGCGCATGCGCGGCGGCAGCGGCAATCAGCCCCTTTGTCACGAAAATATCGGAATAGGTGAAGATGTCATCCGGCTGATCCTGAGCAACTGGTGTCGCGTCATTAAACCGGGTGGGCCGAAGATCCGGATCATAGCAGAAATAGCCGTGACCATCGATGGCCTGCAGCCGATCAAGCGTCTGGTAGAGGTCAGCGGATGCAGCGCTTAACCCCTCTGAAAGGTCCTGATCGATCCCCGCAAAGGCAGTGGCGTGGATCGACATAGCCTCAAGCCCACGCCCCTGGATCCAGCCATAGACATAGTTGGGACCCCGCCAGCCGTCAGCATCTGTATAATCAACCAGCGTGAGCGGATTGAGCTTGGTATTGACGAACGTGCCTTGCAGGCGCGGCCGCGCCAGCATCCAGCGCAAGGTCTTGGCATTGGCAGCGGTGTAGCGTTGAGCGGCGGAAGCGAGAAAGCTGTCGGTCATTCCTTGAGCCCCGAACTGGCAACGCCTTCAACGAAGTTGCGGCGCAGCAGCACGAACAGGGCCACCGATGGCACCAGCACGATTGCCGAGGCAGCGCTGAGCCGTCCCAGATCTACCGTGAAACCAGTCTGGAACAGCGCCAGACCCACTTCAATCGTGTAGCTGGGCTTGGTGGTAGCGACGATCAGAGGCCAGGCGAAGGCTGTCCAGGCCTGAAAGAAAGCCAGCACGAACAAGGCGCCCAGCGCACTGCGCAGCAATGGTAGCACCACGCGGATGAATATCCAGATCTCTCCGGCGCCATCAATACGGGCCGCCTCGAGCAACTCGTCCGGAATGGAATGCACAACATTTTGCCGGATCAGGAAAATCCCGAAGCTCATGACCAGATAGCCCAGAAGCAGGCCCCAGAGGCTATTGAGTATCCCGAGACTCTGGGCCTGGAAGTATAGCGGGATCATGTAGACTTCAAACGGCACGATGGCGGTTGCCAGGATAACCGCAAACAGCACGCTCATGATGGGCGACGGAAATTTGGCCAGTAGGTAACCAGCAATGGCCGAGGTGACCGAGATTGCCAGAGCTGACAGGATCGCAAAAGCAAAACTGTTGAAGATCCACATCATAAGCGGCGTGTCGGACAGAACCCCTTCGATGTTCTCCAACGTGGGATTGGCCGGAATGATACTGGGCGGCCAACTAAGCATTTCTGCCGGCGTCTTGAAGGCATTGGCCACCAACAGGACCAGTGGCAACACCATCAGCAAGCCGAACACGATCAGGACAGCATCAATGGCAAAGTTGAGTGCCAGACGCTTGCGTCGCAACTGGCCTGAACTCGGCGGGGGAGCAACTTGATCGGTCATGAGCGGGTGCCCTTCTCGCGCAGCATGGAGAACTGGATGAAGGTCAGAATCAGCACGATCACCAACAGCACCACGGCCTCGGACGCAGCATAGCCGACGCGATAATTGCGGAACGTGTTTTCCAGCATATCGAGCACCAGAACCCGCACCTGCCGCCCGGGAGCACCCTGCGCATCTGAGGCCAACACATAAACCTGAGCGTAAACATTGAACGCTGACACGAGCGTGGCTACCCCGACGTAAAGCGTGATGGGTTTGAGTAGAGGAATGGACAGATGCCAGAACGACTGGAAACCCGAAGCGCCATCGAGCTTGGCAGCCTCGTACAGCGATTTCGAGAGGTTCTTGAAGCCGACCAGATAGATCAGCACGGCATAGCCCAGCGCCTGCCACGAACACAGGATAATCACGCTGATCAGCGACAGCGTCGGATCGAACAACCAGGCCTGCGGCTCAATGCCAAAGTTTGAAAGCAGCGCGTTGAGCGGCCCTAGGCGCGCGTCAAAAATCCACTTCCACGCCATGGCAGCAGGCACCAGCGACACGACATGGGGGATGAAGATAGTGGTTTCGTAGAACCCCGCAAAGCGCGACCGAGTCCGGTAGAAAATCAGGGCCGCCAGCACCATGGCCAGAGGCACGGTAATCAGCAGCACGCCAAAAGCGATAATGGAGGTATTGAACAGCGCTTCCTGAAACAAACGGTCGCCGAACAATTCCTGGAAATTCGCCAAACCAATGAATGGCTTGTTCTTGGAGAGAATATCCCATTTGTGCAAGCTGAGACGCAGGATTTCTCCGATCGGAAACATGCGCACATAGGCAAAAATGGCGATGACCGGCGCTATGGCGAGCAGCGAAAATATCAAACGTCGGCGCTTTAGCATGGGCCATCCCTATCCAGAGCGTCCGGGGGGAGGCCCCCGGACGCATTTAGTCTATCGAGGGAGGACTATTCGCCCAACAGACCTTCACGAGACAACACGGAGTTGATCTCGCTATCGACACCTTCGAGATAGGTGCGAATTGCAGCATCGTCGCCAGCCAGATCAGCATTGCCGAAGGCAGCCTGGAGGGCGGCAGCGGTACGGGTCATGACTTCATCGATCGGACCGATCGCGGGCGTCGAGAAGAACTCATAGGTGTCTGGATAGCTGACAAAAGCATCAAGTGCGGGCGTCTTGGCCAAAATCTCGGAGTAATCAAGACCGGCCCGGTTAGGCAGCCACCCGATATTATCCAGCAACCACAGCAGGTTTTCAGGTTCCTGGCTCGCCATGGCGAACTTCCAGGCAGCTTCTGCCTGTTCACCTTCACCGGCAACATAGAGCTGCACGGGATTGACGATCGAACCACGCGGCAAGGTGGTGGTGGCATAGCCAAGATCGGGGGCCTTGGAAGCAATGTCACCGATCACCCAGGACTCGCGAATGAACATTGCCGTCTGCTCGCGCTCGAATGCTTCTGCATCGGCCGGCATTTCCACGGTCACGGTCTTGGTGGTGTAGAGATTGTGCAGGTACTGCGACAGCGCTGCAACGCCAGCATCGGAAGCCAGATTGGCCTTCCACTTGCCTTCGCCGGCCGGAACGATAATCTCGCCACCATGCTGGAACATGTTGATCCAGAACTTCTCGGTGATACCAGCCCCACCACCCGAAAGACGCAGACTCCAGCCGGAAACCGTAGGATTTCCGCTGCCATCACGCTGGGTCAGGGCCTCGGAATAGGTGTCAAACTCTTCCATTGTTGTTGGCGGGCCATCGAGCCCAGCAGCAGCGAGCATGTCGGTGTTGTAGTACAGCGCACTCTGGCCACGGAACAACGGTACACCATAAACTGTGCCATCATAGCTAGCAGCGTCAACGAAGTAGGCGCCGAAATTGGCAGGGTCGCTGACAAATGCAGAAACATCTGCTGGCGGCGTGGCTAGCAGATCATTCTCAAGGTAGCGGGCAGCAATCGAGGTTGCCAGCTCAAGGAGCTCGGCGGATTCGCCCGAGGTGATGCCCAAGGCAACGCGGCGCTCGTGCTCACGCAGGGCAATGGCTTCAACGGTCACATTGATATCGGGATACTCGGCCTTCATGCCCTCGGCGACGTGTTCGTAGAATGGCGCTAGCTCAGGATAGCCACTCCAGACACGGATCGACTGAGCGTTGGCACCCGCAGTAGCAGCCAGCAATCCGGCACCAACAACAGACGTCAACAGCGCGGCCCGGCCGGCTGCGGAAAAGGCGATAGGTGCAGTCCCTGCAATCAGTCTTTTCATAGTTTTCTTCCCTTGTTCTACGCACTTGAGCACGTATTGGAAGTGTTGCGTGCAACCGGTTGCATGTCAAGAGGACTGAAATAGCCATTTGTCTAACGGGGACTATTTTTGGCGGCCGCCAGCTAAGGGCGCTGGGCGATAAGCGAGATGACGCCATCAGCGAGACGCTCGGCAGAACCGGCAACAAACGAGCCAGGCATGCCAATGAAGCGATGTGCTTCATCGACTTCATAGCCGCCGCTCGAATATTCCGAACGAGGCGGAATATAGCCTGGCGTGCCCTCGGCATAAGATAGCACAAAGCCCGTTTCACCCATGCCCGAGGACCGCACCTTCAACGCCGTTTCGGCAAAGATCTCGCCAGGCAGCGCGACGATCGGAAACCCACCCCAATCCAGAAAGGCAACACGGCCGCTCCAGCTTCCGGGAGCAACACCCTCAAACCGGCCAGCCCACGCGATCCAGTGTTCAAGCAGGATCTTGCGGGTTGCATCCGCACCGGCCAACTCGGCCTGCCATGCAGAACTCACCAATGCCAGATCTCCCTCCCGGCGCTCCAGCCTCAGTTCGACCTCAAGGTCGGCAGCGTGGACGGCATTTCCCGCAGGCGTTTCGGGCGCAGCCATCGCCGCAACAGCAATGAGATCCCCCAGACGCCGCGCATTTTCAAAAGTCCGATTGGCGTTGGCGGCCGTACTCCAGGACGCCTGTGCCGTGTGACCGATATTGGCGTCGCCGGTGCAGGCATTGAGGTAAATGGCAATGGCGCCGGGATTCTCGGCCTCGATCCGCTGGCGCACGTAATGCGGAAAATCTGCTGTCACCAGCAGATTATCGGCGCCCAGAACTGTTGGATGGCACGCATAGGAAACAATAAACGCGACCAACGTGCCGCTGCTATCGCGTAGGCGCAGCACGGGAACGGCGCGATCAAGCAGACCATCGGCATGCCGACGATTGCGTGCCACATCGGGGTCATTGCCCAGGCCGTAAGTCAGACTACCGGCACCTGCATTGGCCAGCGCCGTATCGATGGCCAGAACACAACTGTCTTCAAGTTTTTCAAGAAACTGCGGGTCTGCCCCAAACCCCAGGCGGTCAGGCATCGACACCGGCGCGCCATGCGTATGGGTCGCGCACACGATGACATTTGAGGCCGGCAAAGCACAGCGCTCACGGATCCGGCGGGCCATATCCTCATGCAGGCCGATGACATCGGCGACAACAATGGCTGTGTCATTGACCACGACGGCGCGCGCCGAAAGCGGGTCATGAATACCCGTTGATGCTGCATTGCGGGCAGCAAATCCGGCCAGCAGCAGGCCCGGCTCCGGTGTAATACCGATAACAGCCGCACCCAGCTGCAGGCTCACCATACCCGCTCTCCGGCGAGATAGGTTTCGACGATATCCAGCCCCGATGCACCCGGCTGCCAGCCGAACTTGATCAGGTCAGCGCGCGCGCCGACGTCCAGCGTACCGATGCCGTTGAGAAAGGCGCCAGCATTGCGCGTCCCCATCGCAAGGGTGTCGCTCAGAGACAACCCCGTCATCGTCGCCGCGCGCGCCACACATGCCGATAGAGGCAAGGCCGCGCCCGCCAGATATGGCGTTCCTGGCGTCCCTAGGCGACCATCCGCCCAAAGCTGGACGCGCCCACCGATAGGCTGATTGTATATGCCGGGCCCCAGTCCACCAGGGGCTGCAAGATCAGACACGAGCACCGAACGCGAAGTGCCCTTCGCGCGGATCATTGCCTTTAGCGTGTCAGCCGCAAGATGGTGGCCATCGGCGATGAAGCTGGCGCTCAGCCGGTCATCGGCAAGTTGGGCCCAGATAAAATTGGGGTGACGGGGCAAAGTGGCGGCTGCGCCATTACCCAGATGGGTCGACAGGGTGGCGCCCGCCGCGGCGGCAGCGTGAATCTGTTCAGGCGTGGCATCGGTGTGGCCAATGGCGATGTTGATCGACTGTGCCACCGCGCCCGCAATGAACCTGTTCGCATCAGCCCAGTGCGGCGATACAGTGACCATGGTAACGAGTCCCTCTGCCACGGCCTGCCAGCGCGACAGCTCGGCCAAATCGGGCGGACGTACCTGGCTGGCGGGATGAGCGCCGCGCGGTCCATCAGTGGGCGATATATACGGCCCCTCAATATGAATGCCCCCGATGGCCAGCGCGGTCTGACGATCAGCCCTGCGCGCCGCAACAATCGCCTCGATGGCTGAAATGATGGAAGATTCCGAGGCTGTGATGAGCGTGGGCTGATAGGTGGTAACGCCAACTTCAAACAGCTTGCGAGTCAAGGCGATGACCCGCTCGACAGTCAACGCGTGGTCATTGAGGTCGAGGCCAAAATAGCCATTGACCTGCAGGTCGACCAGACCGGCGGAAACATAATGCGAGCCATCATAATCAATCGGAGATACCAAGGTGATCCGCCCCGCTACCATGTCGATGGCGAGGCCCGCGCCTGTAGCCGGATCGCGTCCGACCAACCTCGTCACAGCTTGCGCACGCGATCATTGAAGCGGGCAATGAAGCGACTATTGGCCTCGTCGCCACCCGGCGCATTGCCACTGCGCCAAACTGGCGGTTCGATGCCCCTTTCGACCAGCTTGGCAACGGTGCGAATAACCAGATTGTTCAGCGTAAAGGCGTTGGCGAAGGTGGAGACCGCGCCAATGCGTTCCCCCATACCGGGCACTGAGACCAGCGCATCCCCTACCGGCACCTTGCAGTCAATGGCGATATCAACCAGATCATGCAGGTTCTGTTTGGTGGGATGGCGCGCCGGATGCTCGGCCGCGGTGCTGTTCGCGTGGACGCGCGAGCTGACCCCAATGAGAAAAACGCCGCGACTCCGGGCTTCCAGTGCGGCGTCGATCAACGCCGCATTGATACCATAGGCATTGACGAGAATAAGAACGTCGTCTGCACCAAGTCGCTGATCATTAATGACAATCTTGCCATACCCAGGGGTCCGCTCAATGGCCATAGACCGCAGGGCGCCGTTGGAAAGAAGCGTGCCTTCGTCCAGGATCGCCGAGATGTGCATCAAGCCACCGGCGCGGAAGAAAATTTCCTGCGTTGCCAGATTGGAGTGTCCGCCCGGACCAAAGACATGCACAAGGCGATCGGCGGCGATCTGGTCGGTCAGACGCTCGGCGGCGCGATCCAGCGGGTCACGCTCATCACTGAGCACTGAACGCATCATCGCAGTGACTTCGTCGAAATACTGCTGACAAAGCCAGTCGGCATCCATAGCTGTTTCAACGGGCATGGGGATCGGAGTCCTGGTCGAGGTAGAGGGTACAGGCCGGGTGCTGGCGCAATATGGAAGCCGGGCAGGCCGTGGTAATCGGCCCCTCAAGGGCTGCCTTCACCGCAGCACGCTTGGTTTGGCCGGGCACCATACAAAACAGCCGTTCAGCGGACATCAGGCAAGGCACTGTCAGCGTTATGGCGCGCGCCGGCACATCCTCGAACCGCTCAAAACAATCGTCATCGACCTGCTGCTGGCGGCAGACATTATCGAGTTCGACAATTTTGACCTTCTCAGGATCGTCAAACCGCGCGACCGGCGGATCATTAAAGGCGACATGGCCATTGACGCCAATGCCAAGCTGGATGACATCAATCGGCGCAGCGCTAAGCAGGTCGGCATATTCGCGTGCCGTGGCAGCGGGATCATTGCCCGGCATCATCCGGTGCACCTTTGCCAGGGGCACTAGATCGAAAAAATGACGCCCCAGCCAGTTGCCAAAGCGCTGCGGTGCATCCTCGGCAAGACCGACATATTCGTCCATGTGGAAAGCCTCGACCCGCGTCCAGTCCACGCCTTCCGAGCGCGCAAGCGCGTCCAATACGTCACGTTGACTCGGCGCGGCAGCAAATACCATACGGACACGCTCCTGCCTGTCCAGTCTGGCGCGCAAATCCTGCGCGATCTCCGCAGCCGCAAAAGCGCCCATCTCGCTACGCGTGGCAAAGCTTTTGATGATCAGCTTGTCGACCTGGCGCTCGCCACCCTTGGACGACGTCAATGCACTTGTGTTCATTCAAAGTCACTCCGACGCAATTGAAGCAGTGCCACAGAAAATGGCTGGATGTCATTTTTCCCTACTATGTTATGCAACCGGTTGCACGTCAAGGGTGACGCAGCAAACGGTTGGTGTTAGTCATTACCGCGCGGAATGTGCTTTATTCTGGCAATCGAAAACATAGCCTTGCTAAGACATTGGGCTATAACCGAGTCGATGAGCGCCATGGCGGACAACAAGAGTGACCGGTCTGCACCCACCATGGCCGATGTTGCCAAGGCCGCAGGCGTGTCGAAATCAACGGTATCGCGTGCATTCACCCAGCCCAACATGCTGGGCGTCGAAACGGTGGACCGCATACTCGAGATTGCCAGCCGCGTCGGATATGTGCCCAACCACACTGCACGCGCTCTCAGCACCGGTCGGCATGGTAATGTGGCGCTGGTGGTTCCCGACGTTGCAAACCCGTTCTTTCCTCCACTGATCCGCGCCGCCCAGATGGAAGCAGACCGCTCAGATTTCTGCGTGTTTCTCGGCAATTCCGACGAAAGCTGGCGGCAGGAGGACAAGCTGGTGGACCGCTTCGTCAGCCAGGTGGAAGGCTTGGCGCTGGCTGCATCGCGCCTGAGCGAAGAGCGCATTCGCCACCATGCCTTGAAACGCCCTTTGGTGTTGATCAACCGCGACATTCGCGGAATCCCGCGGGTGCTGATTGACAGCAGCATCGGCGTGAACCACGCCATCAATCATCTCGCCGCACTTGACCATCAGCGGATCGTGTATGTCAGTGGTCCCACCTCGTCATGGGCAAACCAGCAGCGGCGCGCTGCAGTGCGCAGCGCGGCCAAGACCCATCACATGGAGGTGACAATTGTTGCTGCCAAGGTGCCCAGCTACGAAAGCGGCCGCGCCGTCGTGCCTGATATTCTGGCCAGCAAAGCCACCGCCGTACTGGCTTTTGACGATCTGACGGCGCAGGGCATCATGACTGGCATGGCGGATCGTGGGGTAGCGGTCCCTGAAGAGATTTCCATTGTCGGCTGTGACGATGTGCTGGGCGCGGCGACCTATCCCTCACTGACAACGGTATCAAACAGGTCAGACGAGGCGGGCCGGGCCGGCATGTCGCTATTGCTCGACATGCTCAACTCGCGGGCCGTTGGCGATGCCCGTCTAGTGCTCGATACCCATCTGGTGGTGCGCAACACCACGGCACTGGCCACGAGAAAACCCGAACTAAAATCGCGCAAGATCGCTGCGGCCGAGTAGCAATTTAGCTTCAGGTTCAAAGACCGTCTCACATGAACCGATGCTGAAGCCGGAACCGCGATGGGGACAATCCCGATTGCTGGCGAAACCAGCGCGAGAAATAATAGATATCGGAAAACCCCAGCGTCTCACTGATGTCGCTAACGCGGGACGGAGTGCTGATCAGCATGGACTGCGCCAGATCTAGCCTGTGAAGCTGCCAGTAGGCTTTGGGTGACTGAGCATAACTCGCACGAAAGCGTCGATTGAGCTGGCTGACACTAAGACCCGCATCCCGAGCGATCGTCGCCGCGTCATAGGCGACATTGGCACGCTGTTCCAACAACTGGCGCACCCTGCTCATCGCCTGATTGCCGCCCCCTGCCCTGACGCCGTGGCCAAACTGGGTGAAGTAACTACCCACCAATCCGAGCACGCCCGACGCCCCCTTTGCCCGGCGCCCCGGATCAGCACTGCCCCAATCCGCCCGCCACCGGGCCAGGCCGTCGTGGATCCCTGCGATATCCTTGGGCTCGAACCGGATCGGCAACAGGTTCTGCTCATGCAGCGGGTTTGTGTCGGCTTCGAATAGACGCGCATGTACATTAAGCATCGTCCACGCCGTCGCACTGGTCTTCTCCCAATGGCAATGCGCAAAGATCGGCACTGCCAGAACGACGTCTGGCGTGGATAGATAGCGCTGGCGGCCCACATGCAGCACGCCTTCGCCTGCAATGGTGTGGATCAGATGCAGATCGCTGTTCCATTGCGGCGCATGGCTGAACGTCTCCTCCGCCCTGTGGTGACTGAGCGGAATTGAAAGCAGTTCAAAGCTCCAGCCATCGCGTTGCCGGGAATGCACCATGCGCAAAAAGTACAAACTTTAGGTGCTCGCGTCCATGGGCGTTTGGTCTGCACAGCCCAACATAAGCATCAAAGGACAATTCCATGAGGAGAGCAGAATGACGCATGCAACAGCGAGGGACTGGGACGACTTGAAATGCCGCTGGGCAGGACCTCGCAATTTCCGCCTGGCGCCATCCATGATGGATTTTGACTTCGCCTTTCCCCCAATTGATCAGATCATTGACCAAATGCGCCAGGACGACGAGGCGTCAATAAAGAGCGGGCTAAAGGCGGCCAAGCTTGAAGTGAAGACCCAGTCCGTTACCGATTTCCGGCGACTACCGATTGAGCAACTGATGGAGCTACCCTTTGCACTGGCTCACTTCAACCTAGCCCGTTTCGATGCGCCGGGTAAATTTCTGCATGGATTCGGCGATCGCGTGTTGCAGCCCTGGAACGACACTCTGCAGGCGCAGGGATTTGCCTGGGAACGCTGCTATCCCATCGTTTTCATCAGCGGCAAGGGCAGCGCCACCAACTATCACATGGATTTTTCCCATGTGCTCGCCTGGCAGATCTACGGCACCAAGCGCTTTTGTGGACTGGTGGACCCCGACCGCTGGGCCGACAGCGCCGTGCGGCATAACTACAAACCCGGCCAGTTGGCGAAACCCGTCGATATCCGCGAGGAAGACAGCCTCTGCTACGATATGCGGCCGGATGACAAGCTCTGGAACGTGTTGCTCACGCCCCATTGGGTGGAGGCTGGCGACGAGCCCGCCATGAGCATCAATATTTCGCACGGAGGATTGCGCCTGAAAGGAGAACTCTCTCCCAACGAGGCAGAACTGGAAGCGTTTCGGGCCGCCAATCCGCATTTGGCACCCGCTAGGATCGAGAAGTCCTACCGGCAGGTAACTGGCGCGGCTGCGCGGTGAGCACGAGGGAAGTGCCCCGCCCATCACAAAGTCACCTTTGAAGCTGACTGAACGGCAGGTTTTGGAAAACGGCTTGCGATCCGTGAACGTCTCGCACGGGGTCGGCACTTGCCGGTCGCCATTGCGCCCCATTCCCGCCGTTCAAGCAGGCACTTCGATTTCCCGAAACCGGTCGGTCTGCTTAGCGTCTCGCTCTCGTCAAGAATGGGGTGGGAACCCGACTGTCTGCTGTTGCCAGAACAGATCGGTTAGCGGACATAAGTTCAGGGACTTGCGCAAGCATGTCTTCCCACCAGACTAAAGCAGCGGCGCACACGATTGTTCCGGGTCGACAATTGCGTCAACCACTGCAAGGATTGAACCGCAACTGGTTGACTTTCCACTTTACATGCCCGCTGCATACCGAGAAAGCATTTGCATTGAGAAGGAAATCGTCTGCTCAGTTTGTGGTCTCGTCGCGCCAACAGGGCAATGTTGGCTGTCTGCTCGGTCGGGTTAGCGGTAGCGTCACTTTGCACGGCTGTCTGGTTCCTTGCCGTGCACAACGGCACGCTGCGCGCAGAACGTGATTTGACCGATCGATTGACGACCACGCAAAGGGCGGTCGAAAGTGAGATCGAGCGGTTTCGCTATCTTCCCGGCGTTGTTGGTGAGGATGGGCGTGTTCGCGATCATCTGCTCGGCACCGGGCCGTCAGATGAGGCTAACAGCTACCTGCAGACCGTCCGCGACATGTCGGGTGCCGACGAAGTCTACCTGCTCGATACCGATGGGATGACCCTGGCTGCCAGCAACTGGGACGAACCCGGCAGCTTTGTCGGCAATAGCTACAGTTTCCGGCCCTATTTCAGCGATGCCATGCGCGATGGAGTGGGACGCTATTATGCGGTGGGGGTTACAACGGGCAAGCCGGGCTATTTCTTGGCAGCGCGTGTGTCAGGTCCGGACGGGCCGATCGGTGTGGTCGTGGCTAAGGTGGACATGGCGCCAATCGAAGTAACCTGGTCCAAAGCGGGCGAATTGACCGGCATTGCCGATCAGATCGGCATTGTCTTTCTTTCTGGTCGCCAAGACTGGAAGTACCGCCCGCTCGATGCATTGACGCCTGCGGCGCTGGCGACGCTGGACGCAGAACGCCGCTATGATGGTATTGGTGTTGCCACCAAGCAGCCGATTGTCGGCCGACCCGTGTTGAGTGGTGCCAGTCTGGTGCTCGATGACCCATCTGGCGCACTGTTGGCGTCAAGCGTTCAGATTGAGCCCGATGGGTGGACGCTGTTCTCGGCGCTTCCGCTTGCGCCAGTCTACGAGGAGGCTCGGCTACTGACCGGCATTGCCGCCCTGGCTGGGTTGCTCGCATCCGCTATTGGCCTGGTCCTGCGGCAGCGCCGCCAGTTTACGCGCATGAAGTTGGAACAGAATGTGGTGCTGGAGCGTCGGGTAGGCGAACGCACCATGGCGCTTCACCACGAGATCGAGGAGCGCAAGCGTACTGAGGCCCAATTGCGGGACATGCAGGAAAACCTGATCCACGCCGCCAAACTTGCTGCGCTTGGGCGCATGTCGGCGGCCATCGTGCATGAGGTCAGCCAACCGCTATCGGCACTGGAAAATACCTTGGCCGCGTCCGGGCTTCATGCCGATAACAAGGCCCTTCCAGAAGTGAAACGCAATTTGGTCTCCGCGCGCGATCTGGTGCGCCGCATGCAGCGCACGGTCAAACATTTGCGGACATTTGCGTCGCGTAAGGATACCGGCGCCCTCGAGCCCATCGACCTGGCCGGCGTGATGGACGCCGCCTGCGAAATTGTGTCGCCGCGTGCGCGCGAAATTGGTGTCGTTTTGGAGCGCGGTCGGGTCTCGACGCCTGCAGTTTCAGGCAATGGCCCGCGGCTCGAACAGGCCTTCATTAATCTCATCCTCAACGCCGTCGATGCTGCCGGTACAGGTGAGCAGCGCCAAGTCTGCATCGGCGCCGAGGTTGAAAGCGACAAAGCTGTTGTCGCCATCAGCGACACGGGACCGGGCATACCTAAAGAGGTGCATGATCGGTTGTTCGAACCGTTCTTTACCACCAAAACGTCCGGCGGCGGGCTGGGCCTTGGATTGTCTATCACGCTGACGATTCTGGAGGAGTTCGGTGGCAGTGTTTCCTTCGCTTCGGCCCCCGGCGGCGGAACTGTCACGCGTGTTGTATTGCCGCTTCATGTTGCAGCTCGACAGGCAGTGGCCTCATGAGCCGCGGCCAAATTCTCTTTGTCGACGACGAACCCAAGCTGTGCGAGGCCGCAGCGGAGTGGCTTGGGGTGTCCGGCTTTACCGTCGAGACATTCACCGAACCGGCGCGTGCGCTCGCCCGCTTACCGCAAGCCGATTTTGACTGCGTTGTCACCGACGTGAGAATGCCCGGCATGGATGGTCTTGCGGTTCTGGCCCAGATCACACAATTCAATGCCGAGTTGCCCGTGGTGCTGCTAACCGGGCACGGCGATGTACCCATGGCCGTTGAAGCAATGCGGTCCGGCGCCCATGATTTTCTCGAAAAACCCTATGATGCGGACTATCTGGTCGCCATTCTCGATCGCGCCGTCGAACAGCGTCGACTGAAGCGTGAGCTACGCGCCCTTCGCAATGCGATCGGCTCTGAGCCGATGCTGGAGCGGAGACTGGTCGGCATTTCAGCTCCCATTGCCGCCTTGCGCAAGCAGGTAGAGCAACTTGCCGACATTGACATCGATGTGCTCATCACTGGTGAGACGGGGGCGGGTAAGGAAGTTGTCGCCCGCGCGCTACACGACACGGGACGGCGCTCGCGCGGCAATTTCGTTGCCATCAATTGTGCCGCCATTCCCGAAGCGCTGTTTGAAAGCGAGATCTTCGGCCACGAGCGCGGGGCCTTTTCCGGCGCTGCGCAAACTCGCATCGGCAAGTTCGAATTCGCCAACGGCGGCACGGTGTTTCTCGATGAAATTGAGTCCATGCCGCTGGCATTGCAGGCCAAGGTGCTACGTGCCATCCAGGAGCGTGTCATCGAGCGGTTGGGCAGCAACCGGCAGGTTGGCATCGATGTGCGTTTCATCGCTGCCACTAAAACCGATCTTTCGGGTGATAGTGCTGCCGGTCGGTTCCGCGCTGACCTTTTCTATAGGCTCTCCACGGTCGAGTTGACGGTGCCTCCATTGCGCGAGCGGCGGGAAGATGTGCCGCTGCTGTTCCAGCTCTTTGTGGCAGATGCCGCGCGCCGCTTCGGCATTCCGGCTCCCACGATCCGCCAGAGCGACACCGACAGGCTGCAGGCACGGCCCTGGCCTGGCAATGTCCGCGAGCTCAAGGCGATCGCGGACCGTGCCGCGCTTGGCATCGGCAAGAACGCGCGGAATGAGGGCACCGAGACATCGTCATTGTCGGTGCGCGTGGCCCGCTTTGAGGCCGAAGTCATCGCCGAGGCTTTACGCGACAGCGGGGGCATTACCACTGACGCCGCCGACCGGCTGGGCTTGCCACGCCGCACGCTGAACGAAAAGATCATGCGTTATGGCCTTCGCGACACGGGCGTCTGAGTAGGCGGATTTCCGCCCACTCGTATGCTGGACTGGCGGATTTCTGCCAGTTGTCGGGCTCCCGCCGTCGCTCCTTGATAGGCAAGCCATTGAAATTGCATCGCCTCGTGGCTTCCGGCGCACATGGCATGAGGCTTGCTACCTCTAAACTGTCGGCCGCAGGAGGATGTGGCCCGACCCATTCCAGATCTGTCATGCAAGGGAGGAAATCTGCATGTTCCACAAGCCACTCAAATCCTGGGCCGGCGTCGTCATCGGGGCGTCACTTGCTCTGTCGGCTCCGCTCACCGCCAATGCGCAGGAATTCATCAACGTGCTGACCGGCGGTACATCGGGCGTCTATTACCCGCTCGGCGTTGCCCTGTCCGAAATTTACGCTGAAGGTATCGAAGGCTCACGCACACAGGTTCAGTCGACCAAGGCGTCGGTTGAAAACCTGAACCTGCTGCAGGCCGGTCGTGGTGAAATCGCCTTTGCACTGGGTGACTCGGTCAAGCTCGCCTGGGATGGCGATGCGGAAGCTGGTTTCACCGAGCCACTGTCCGAACTCCGCGCCATCGCAGCGATCTATCCGAACTACATTCAGATCGTCGCTTCGGCCGAGTCTGGCATTAAAACGCTTGCCGACCTGGCCGGCAAACGCGTTTCGGTCGGCGCCCCCAAGTCGGGCACCGAGTTGAATGCACGCGCTATTCTGGCAGCTGCGGGCATGAGCTATGAAGACTTCGCCCAGACCGAATATCTGCCCTATGCAGAGTCGGCCGAGCTGATAAAGAACCGTCAGCTCGACGCGACACTGCAGTCGTCTGGTCTTGGCGTTGCCTTCATCAAGGATTTGGCGGCCTCGCTCGATATCAACATCGTAGAGATCCCGACATCTGTTGTTGAGACCGTGGGCGCCCCCTATGTGCCCAGCTACATTCCCGCAGGCACCTATAGCGGCCAGGACGATGATGTCACCACTGCGGCCATCGGCAATATGCTGGTCACCCATGCCGGTGTGAGTGACGAAACCGCCTACCAGATGACAAAGCTCCTGTTCGAAAACCTCGATGCGATGAAGGCGGCGCACAATGCTGCTGCAGGCATCACGCCGGAAGGTGCGCTGGTTGGTCTAACCATCCCGCTGCATCCGGGCGCGGAGCGGTACTACAAGGAAGCTGGCTTGATGTAATCTTGCCGGTCGGCGGGGCGGCTGGACTTTGGTCCAGGCGACCCGCTGCCTTTGTGTCCTGCTCTGGGAGGAGTCAAAATGACGCGCGACGATACCAGTCCGGCGGCTCAACAGCCCGAGGTCTCGACTTTTCACGACCCCCTAGCCAAGGGTTTCCCGACCACCCGCGAGGGTAGAGCCCTTTTCTGGCTCGCCGTGGTCTTTTCAGTCTTCCAGATCATCACCGCGTTGCATCTGGTGGCGCTGCCCAGCATTGTGGTGCGCGGATTCCACGTCGGTTTTCTGCTGGCCTTGACCTTTCCGCTCATCGCCGTTAGCCGGGATTCGCGGCCTCCGACAAAAGCCCTAGCCTGGACGATGGCAGCGGCCGGATTCGGCGTCGCCATCTACCAGTTCGTCGAATATGTGCCGTTGATTACCCGTGCAGGCGATCCCACCACGCTTGATCTGGTGGTTGGCGTGATCGCGCTACTGACCCTGTTTTCCGCGGCCTGGCTCATCATGGGCCCTGCCCTGCCCATCATCTGCGGGCTCTTTCTGGCCTACTGCCTGTTTGGCCAATACCTGCCCTCCCCGCTGAACCACCGCGGCTATGCATTCGAGCAGGTCATCGACCATATGGCCTATGGCACCGAGGGCATTTACGGCATCCCGACCCTGGTGTCCTCGACCTATATTTTCCTGTTCATCCTCTTCGGTTCGTTCCTCGAACGCGCAGGCATGATCAAGCTCTTTACCGATGTGTCCCTCGGGCTGGTTGGACATACCCAGGGCGGCGCGGCCAAGGTCGCTGTGATCTCGTCGGGCCTGATGGGCACCATTTCCGGTTCGGGCGTGGCCAATGTGGTCACCACCGGCCAGTTCACCATTCCGCTGATGAAACGTTTTGGTTATCGCGCCGCCTTTGCCGGTGGCGTGGAGGCGACGTCGTCCATGGGCGCGCAGTTGATGCCGCCGGTAATGGGCGCGGTGGCCTTCATCATGGCCGAGACGCTCGGCGTCGAATATATCGAAGTGGTCCGGGCGGCCATCATCCCGGCAATCCTCTACTTCATGTCGGCATTCTGGATGGTTCACCTCGAAGCGGGCCGCCGCTCGCTATTCGGCCTGCCGCGCAGCGAGCTTCCGTCGCCGCTCGCCGCCATCAAGGCGCAATGGTATCTGCTGCTGCCGCTGATCGCCCTCATATTCCTGCTGTTTTCCGGCTACACGCCGCTTTATGCGGGCACGATCGGCCTTGCGCTGACAGTGCTGCTCATCCTGGGTGGTTCACTGGCGCTGCGTCTGCCGGGCAAGGCCATCCGGCTGATCTTCTGGATTGGCCTGGGGCTGGTCGCCGCCGCCCTGCTTCGGTTCGGGACATATGTCATTGTCGCCGCTGTGCTTGGTCTCATTGCGGCAAACCTATTTTCCAAGGGCGGGCGTCAAACCCTGGCCATCTGCCGCGATTCACTGGCCGAAGGTGCCCGCACGGCGCTGCCGGTCGGCATCGCGTGTGCCATTGTCGGCATCATTGTCGGCACCATGACTCTGACGGGCATGGCAAATACGTTTGGCCAGTTTATCGTCCATGTGGGGGAGTCCAACCTGTTCCTGTCACTGGTGCTGACCATGGTGACCTGCCTGCTGCTGGGCATGGGCATTCCCACTGTGCCCAACTACATCATCACCGCCACCATCGCCGGTCCTGCCCTGCTGCAGCTCGGCGTGCCGTTGATCGTCAGCCACATGTTCGTCTTCTATTTCGGCATTCTGGCTGACCTGACGCCACCTGTGGCACTGGCCTGCTTTGCCGCAGCGCCCATCGCCAAGGAGAACGGCCTCAAGATTTCGCTTGAGGCGATCAAGATCGCGGCAGCCGGTTTCGTCATTCCCTATATGGCCGTCTTCACCCCGGCACTCATGTTGCAGGATGGCGGCGAACTGTCCGCCGCAATCGGGTTTTGGCCGGCAGTTGTGTACGTCGTGTTCAAAACCGTGTTGGCCATCGGCCTGTGGGGCGTTGCCGTGGTTGGCTTCCTGCATCGGCGGATGGGCTGGCCCGAGCGCGCTCTGGCCATGGCCGCAGCCTTTCTGTTGGTGGCGGCATTGCCAATGACCGACGGGCTTGGTCTTACCCTGGTTACCGTGTTCATTGCCTGGCAGGTCTGGTCGACGCGACGCAAAGGACCAGCCCCGACGGTCTCCAATGGCTGAGGCACTGTGCATCCTGACGGCCGGCAAGATTGTTACTCTGGCCGTCGGTGCTTTTTCCCTGTCGTGGACGCACACTGTTGAACGCACCCAATGGCTGGAACATTGGCGCGTTCAATCGGACGGACTCCAGGTCACGGAGGCCATTATTCATGGATCGGGGGCTGGCATGGAGCCACCACCCGAGGCAGTCCGGCGCGATGATGGCTGGCACTACCGACCACATGTGCCGCCGGTAAAAGAGGTCGTTCTGGCATCGTCGGGTGCCGGCAACTCTGTCTGGACTCTGTGCGGCGGAGACGATTGCCTCACCCTGGGTGCCGAGTATGGTCAGCCCGTCAGGTTATGGTCGGCCGGAAATTCCGCCATTTGCGAGTCGGAGCGGCATCAGTAGGTCGGACCATCCCGTCCCAGCTTCTCCCGATAGCCAGCACCGTTGGACACTGTGATCGTTAGACGCATCTCCGAAGTCGAGGCGCTCCGTTCAACACTTCGGGGCGAGTGCGACTACCCAGTTTGCTCAGTAAAGTCGTGCATGAATGACCGGTTTCGGAGTTTCACCATTCGTCGTCGAACGTCGCCAAAGGGGTCGATTGCTGCCGGTCATTCTGGGTGGCCGGTATGGGTGGTGTACTTGCGCGCCCTATAGTGCTGAGGAAGTCATCGCGAGTCAATAATTGTCCTGACACTTGCTCACGGCAGATAAACCAAAGCCAACATTCGGTCATTTGGCATTGGCGCGCATCACAATGGCACGGGCGCGGGAAATGATCGGCGCATCAATCATCTTGCCGTCAATGGCGAACGCGCCCTGCTTAGTTGCTGCCGCCGCCTCGAGGACGCGACCAGCCCAGGCAAGCTGCTCTGCCGAGGGGAGGAAGACGCGATTTAGGATTTCCACGGCACTGGGATGCACGCAACTGGCCCCGTCAAAGCCGTGTCGTCGCGCTTCGTCGGCCGAGGCCGCCAGCGCATCGAGATCGCCATAGTCCGACGCCGTTTGCAGCAGACCAAATGATAGCAGGCCAGCGGCCTTGGCCGCATAGTGGATCAAAAGCTTGGGCAGTCGCAAAACATCAGGCGCTGCTTCACCACCAAGGCTGAGCGCAATATCCTCGCCACCAGCGGTGAGCGCTATCACCCGCTTCTGACGCGCCATCTCGGGCGCATTCAGCACCCCGCCGGGGTCCTCGATCAGGGCGACCAGCGACATGGGGGCATCCGTCCCCTGCCGTTCGAGCCGCGACAGATGAACATCGAGCCGTTGCAGTTTGTCGGCGTTGGCCTTGGACACATAGAGCCCCCAAGCACCTGCGCCTTGTGCGGCCTCGGCGTCTTCCAGCGCTGTTTCCAGATCGCCATTGATACGCACAAACACCCGGGCGCCGCTCTTGCCGGCCGTGCCGACAGCTTGCGCCAGCCCGGCGCGGGCCACGGTCTTGTCTGCAGGCAGCACAGCATCCTCAAGATCGAGAATGACGGCATCGGCAGAACGTGTATGCGCCTTGGCGATAAAGCGCGGATTGTCAGCCGGAACATAAAGCAGCGAACGCAGCCTCATTGTTCCACCCCCAGGGCGCGCGCAATCACGGCATCGGCCAGACCAATTTCGGAGAGTATAGCGCCCCCGTCGGCCCCAAGGTCTGGCGCCGGGCGGAAGAAGCCCCCGGGCGTTGCCGACAGGCGCGGCAAGATATTGTGCATGGGCATCACGCCAAAATCCTTGTCTTCCACATCAACAAACACCTTGCGGCCCTGGAAATGCGGATCACGGGCGGCGTCGGCAATTGAATAGATCGGCCCGACGGTCGCACCGGCCTCCCGCATGATCCCCAGTGCCTCCTCGCTGTCGCGCTGCGAGAACCAGCCGCCAATGGCCGCATCGACTAGGTCGCGATGCTGGATGCGCGCGGAATTGCTGGCGAACCGGGGGTCCTCGACCATGTCCTGCCGGCCGATAATGCGAAAGATGCGTTCTGCCACCCCCTGGGTGGAGCCGGACAGCGCCAAATATTTGCCATCGCGGCACACATAGACATTGCGCGGGCACGACGTATTGGACGCCGAACCAATCCGCTCCTTAACGCCCCCGGTGTGGCGGAATATGGCGGCTTCCGGCCCCAGCACCGAAAATATGGGCTCCAGGAGCGAGAGGTCGATCACCTGGCCCCTGGTTTTGCCTTTTTCGCGGGCCAGCAGCGCCGTCGTAGTCGCCGAAGCCCCGTAAATGCCGGCGATCATGTCGGCCAGCGCCAATGGCGGCAGGATCGGCTCCCGATCAGCAAAGCCGGTGCGATAGGCGTAGCCGCTCATCGCCTCAACAATGGTGCCAAATCCGGGCATATGGGCATAGGGGCCCGTCTGGCCATAGCCCGAAACGCGCACCAGGATCAGGTCGGGATTGCGCGCATGCAACTGGTCGGGGCCGAGCCCCATTTTCTCCAGCGTGCCCGGGCGATAGTTTTCGATCAGCACATCGGCCGTGTCGATCAGCGCCCAAAGCGCCTCCATGGCCGGTGGCGAGCGCAGATCGAGAACAATCGAGCGCTTGTTGCGGCCATAGACCTTCCAGTAAAACGACGTGCCCTGTTCCTGCCAGGCGCGCAGCGGATCGCCGGCGGGTGGCTCGACCTTGATGACATCGGCGCCAAAGTCGCCCAGTTGCAATGACAGCATATTGCCCGCGACCAGTCGCGACAGATCAATCACCTTGATGCCGCCAAGCGGCCCGGTCGCGTCAGGCGTGAACTTGACTGGTACCCCGCTCATGCCAAAGCACCCGCAGCAAGCTCGGCCCGGCTGGGCATGCCGCCCTGTGCACCCAGCCGGGTGCAGGAGAGAGCACCCGCGACACAAGCCTGCGCCAAGGCATCGGGCACGCCCGAACCCTCGGCCAGCAGCGCGGCAAGAACCCCGACAAAGGTGTCACCCGCACCAGTGGTATCGACCACAGCGACCCGGGGCGAGCCTGCCACATGCCGAACACCGTCGGGCGTGACGGCGACAGCACCTTGCGAGCCAAGCGTCACGACCAGCGTGAGTGCAAAGCGGGCAGCGATCGCTTCGGGCTCAGTCTTGCCGCCGAGCGCTGCCCCCAAATCCGCCAGTTCAAGTTCATTGACGATCAGAAAATCGGTCGCTGACAGCGCCTGCTGCAGCATTGCTGCCTCGGCAGCGGGCACTGGCGCCAGATTGAGCACAATACGGCCGCTCTGGTGCCCGGCGCGATAAGAGGCGATGGCGGCGGCAGTTTCAGCGAACGACACTTCGCCCTGACACAGCAGGATTTCAGTCTGGGCGATCTCCGCCGTGCCCAGCTGAGTGCCCATAACGGCATCATTGGCCCCGCCGATCAGGGTGATGGCGTTTTCGCCGACATCGTCCACCGTGATGATCGCCGTGCCCGAGGGACCAGGCACGCGAACGATCAGATCGGTGACCACCGAGTTGGCCGCAAAATTCTGCAGCAAGCGATCTGCATGGCCGTCATGGCCAAGGGCACCCGCCATGGCTACCCGATGGCTGCCTGCCAGGAGGCGCGCTGCGGCCACGGCCTGATTGGCCCCCTTGCCGCCAAAGGTAACGGCTTCGAGCCTGCCGGAGACGGTTTCGCCCGGTCGCGCGATCTGGGCAACCCGGATTACCTGATCGATATTGATCGACCCAAACACTGTCAGCATTACGCGATCCGTTCGCCCGTGGCGGAGTCAAACATGATGGCCTTCTCACCCTCGATCTTCAGGTGAACCCTGTCGCCCGGCTTGAGCATGCTGCTCTGGCGCACGACCACAGAAAAATCCTGCTGCCCGAGCCGCACTATCAATTCCTGATCCTCGCCCGTCGGCTCGACAAGACTGACCTCGGCGGCAAGCCCGCTATCGCCCAGCCGGATATGCTGGGGGCGGATGCCATAGGTCAGCGCGCCACCCTGGGGAATGGCACAGGGCCTGGAGAGCGGCAGACGCGTGCCATCGGCCAGTTCCACCTCGTGCGCATCGGCACGGAGGCTCCTGGCGGGCACAAGATTGATTTCGGGCGAGCCGATAAAGCTGGCCACAAATGTGTTGGCCGGGTACTGATAAACCTCAAGCGGCGTGCCCACCTGGGCAATCTGGCCAGCCTGCAGCACCACAATCCGGTCCGCCAGGGTCATGGCTTCGGTCTGGTCATGGGTCACATAGATCATCGTCTTGCCCAGACGCTGATGCAGCTTCTTGATCTCGCCGCGCATCTTGACACGCAGCTTTGCGTCAAGGTTCGAGAGCGGTTCATCAAACAGGAAGGCACGCGGATTGCGGACAATGGCGCGCCCCATGGCCACGCGCTGGCGCTGGCCGCCCGAAAGCTCGCGGGGCAAGCGGTCAAGCAAGTTTTCCAGACCAAGGATTTCGGCAGCGTTATTGACCCGCTGGGCAATGTCGGCTTTTGAATTGCCGGCGAGTTTGAGCGCAAAGCTCATATTGTCCGCCACCTTCATATGCGGATAGAGCGCATAGGACTGAAACACCATGGCCAGATCGCGTTGCTTGGCCGGCAGGGTGTTGACCACCCTGCCCCCGATCAGGATCTCACCGCCCGAAATATCTTCCAGCCCGGCAATCATCCGCAGCAAGGTCGACTTTCCACAGCCCGAGGGACCAACCAGAACGACGAACTCGCCCTCCTGGACCTCAAGCGAGATATCGCGCAGCACTTCGATGGCGCCGTAGCGTTTTTCGACGTGTTCGAGTGAAATACTGGCCATGGTTGACGTTCCTAATGTTCGGTAATGGTGAGCTCGCCCACCGAAACACGACCCGCTGCATCCAGACGCACACCGCACTGGCCGTAGTCAAACGCCGCATCGCTGGCCTCAAGCACTGGCTTTCCGTCAATGCTCAGGCTGATGTTGTCGCCGACCACCCTGGCTTCGAGCGCATAGCTTTGGCCAAAGCTGACCGGGTAATCGCATTGGGCCAGCACGGTGGTACCAAAATCCTCTTTGAGAATGACCGCTTTTCCGTCCTTGAACCCGAGCGCGTAGAACCGGGCAGTGCCCTGCACCCGGACGGTCACCAGATGCGAGGTGCCCGATTCGGGACGGAGGTCTGCCGTCATCGTCAGGTCGCGGGCATAAAGGTGGCCCGTCCAGATGTCGGCATCGGTTGATGTCAGGCCGCAAATGCGACCATCCTCGATTTTCCAGTAGCCACGGTTCCAGGTGAAGCGCGTGATGGCTTCCCATTCCTCGGCTTCATTGGCAGGCGTGATGACGGTGGAGCCCGCACCCGAGACCTCAAAATTGGCCATATAGAGCTTGCCCAGGAACTTCTTGCGGCCGAAATACTCGATCCACATGCCCACCTCGTCGGCAGCTTCACCACCCAGTTCGGGCACGATGAATTCCATGCGGGTCCACTTGCCCGCCTCGGGCTGGATCCAGGCGCCGGTTTCGACGATCTCCCCGGACATGGTCGAGCGGACATAGGGCGCGACGCGCAGATGCCCGTCGCCTTCCCAGGCCTCGAGGAACAGATCGAAACTGACCTTCTGCCCGGCCGCCACCAGCGGCGAGAACATCGGGCGATAGCGTTCATCATCAAAGTCGGACTGCCGGTAGAACGGCTTCCAGAACACGCGCCCATTGTGACCGCGCTCGAAGCGGTCAATCAGGATTTCCAGCGCGCCCTTGCCATGGCCGTTGTCGATATCGGACGCGGCCAGCTCAAGCGTGTTGATCCCGGCGGTGCGGAAGCCATGCGTCGCGCCATCAAGCGCAAAGTCGAAGCGGACGCCGCGCCGCGTCATGTCATCGAGCCATGCCTGCGGAACATCGCGACCCTCCAGCTGCAGCGCCAGGGCGCACAGTTCGCTGGCGAATGTCGGGATGTCCACAATGTTCAGCGCCCCGGTAATGCCGGAGGTGACGATCATGTCGTTGATGGGTTTGCGATACTTGTCCCAGCCGGGTTGCACGCCTTCGAGGGTGCCGATGATGGCCCCGGCATTGCCCGCATTACAATCGGTATCCCAACCGGCCATGGTGGCGATCTCGACAGTGCGTGGCAGGTCACCCTGCCCATAGATCATCGCCATTGCCAGCACACCGGCATTGGGAATGATGTGGCAGACGCCAGGATAGCGATCATAGCCGAAATCGGCATGCAGCATGCCAAGGCAGGCGCGCCAATCCCCCGGATTGGTCTTGTGGAAGGCCAGCACGGCATTGACAACGCGCGCATAGATCGAATCTGCGCCAATCACCGACAGGCCGACATCGAACAGTTTTTCGACGCTGGTTTCGGTGAAGGCGGCAGCGATCATGGCAGCGACGAAGCGCGCGCCCTCGAGTCCTTCGCCATCATGGGCAACACTGGCGGCAGTTGCCGACATCTCTGCCGCGCGCTGCGGATTGCCCGGGTTCACCCAGCCCCAGCTGTCGATAAAGATCTGGCCGCCAATCTGTTCGGCAATCGCATGCCCGTTCTGGGCGATCGACCCGGATTGCGGAGCGGGAATACCGGCGCGCAGATTGAGATAGGCCGTGTTCTCGGTCGACCGGCCATAGCCACCCCACCAGTACATGCCGTGGTTCTCTGCCGCGTAGTTCAGCCAGGTCTTGGCGACCTCCTGCGCGGTTGGCTGCAACTGGTAGTCGCGCATGGCACGGATGAAATAGACCGGACCGTTGGTGTCATCGTCAGCGGCGAAGTTCTTGAAGTCGCGCACATAGCCGGTGATCTCGCCATAGGTGTCGCGAACGCGCTCATAGCTCCAGATTGTCGGCTCAACGGGCGCGCCCAGACGGACGCCAATCGCCTTGCCGATGAAGCCGGAATAGATGCGGTGAATAATGTCGTCGCTGGAAAGCATGAGGGATCCTGCAGTCTGAATTATAGTGTGGCGCTGCCTGACGCCGGAGTTGGGCGACCGCGTGCGGCCTGCACGGCCTCGAAGCGGGCCGCATCGTCGCCGAAGATGCCACGTGCGGTTTCGGCAAAGCGGCTGGCCTCCGCGGCAAGGTCGAGCTTGTTGATGGTGTCGATCTGGCTGGCCTCGTCCGGATTGATCACCGCCTTGCCATGCAGGGCACCCAGAATGGCTCCGGCCATGACACCGATGGAGTCCGTATCGCGACCCGAGTTCACCCCAGCCTCGATACTCTTGCGGAAATCGCCCCGCTCGACCAATGCATAGCCCAGGGCCAGCGGCAGCTCTTCGATGGACAGGAAGCGCGATGGCTGGTAGTTGCGCGACGCCTTGCCGACCTTGCGTTCGGTGTGGTCGAGATCATCACCCAGCGGTGAGAATTCGGCAATCCGCTGGTGGAAGACATCGGTCACTTCGGGATGCTCGGCACCCTTGTCGCGCATGGCGATAGCAGCTTCGGCGATCTCGCCGATGGCGTCCCGCGTCCCGTCCTTGGCAATCGCATAGGCCACATCAACGATGGCCTCGATATCAGTTCCTGGCACAAAGGCAGCAGCGATCGCACCAGCCAGCACGCCGGCGGCCTCCAGCCCGTAACTCTGCTGATGCCCGGTCGCAAACAGGATGGCCTCATCATAGGCCGCCCTTGGATCGCCCGCATTCACCACGCCGATCGGCGCAATGTACATGGCCGCACCACAATTGACCATATTGCCGATGCCGCCCTGCCGTGGATCGCAGGATGAAAGCTGGTGGCGCTGAAATATCCATTTCTCGGGGTAGAACAGCCGCTCGAGCACCGGCGTTTCGCGCTGCAGCTCAGGCACATAGCGCGGCACCCAGGCAATCTGGCGCACAAAACCGTCGGCCATGTCCCAGGCATCGAGATGACGCTTCACGTCATTGTAGACCGCCATCAGACACAGGGTCATCAGCGTGTCGTCCGTGACAATGCCATTGCCGCGAATTCTGCCCTTGCCCGCCGCAGGGTCGCGACTGGTACGGTGCCAGGCATGATCGACGGTATCGACCCAGCCATAATCGGCACGGATCTCGGCGGGTGTGAGTTTTTCAACCGGCGCTCCGATGGCGTCGCCAAAGGCGACGCCATGGATCAGCGCCCGGACCCGGCTTTCAAAGGACGGGTCCGCAGCGTTGGTGTGGTTCATTTCAGAACAGTCCTTGCATATTCAGTGAGGCGCTCGCCACCAGCGGCATTCCAGTCAGCAACGTACTGGTCCCACTGGTCCATCGACCATTCACCCGAGACGAAGCGATAGGCGCTGGTGCGATAGTTGTTTTCAGCAGCGTCGACATCGGCTGCGTATTCGGCAGGCCAGACGAAGGCGTTGTCGGGGGTGAAGTATTCCGCACCCTGCTCAAGCGAGGCCTGGGCAATGGGCGACAGCAGATCTACCGGTGGCGTCCAGGCGGATGGGTTGGCCATCATGAAGCGCGGGAACCATGTCCCCAGAGCGTCGGTGACAGCATAGGTATCGCCTTCACGGGTGAAGTGCGTGCCTTCAAAGCCCATGCGCTCCATCATCTGCCCCTCGGGGCTGGCGAGGAAGTCCATCAGCTTGACCACGGTTTCCTTGTTTTCGGAAAGCGCGGAGATGGCGAAACCACGGGACTCCTTGGACACGTCTACGGCCTGCAGGCCCTGCTCGACGCCGGCTGGCGGATCAAGCAGCACCAGATCACTCTCGGGATGCACCTGGCGCATCTTGGTGCGGTAGATGTCGACAACGGCACCCGACGTTCCCATCACCAGCGCAACCTTGCCGGTATAGAACTTGTCTTCCTTGACTTCCCAGTTGGAGGTCACGAATTCGGGGTCGAGCAGGCCATCAGCGAACAGCTGCTGATAATAGGCCAGCTTGTCGCGCTCGGCATCTGACACGCGCGAATTGATCCACGCGCCTTCAGCATTCTGAACCCAGGTGCTGGTTACGCCGAACGCCTTGTCGAACACGGCGTCCAGCTCGGCGGTATTGTCCGGGGCAATGATGCCGTAGGTGTCGTTCGCGCCATTGCCGTCATAGTCAGATGCCGACAGCGTGGTGAGCAGCTCGGTCCAGTCATCTAGGGTCTCGGGCGCACCCAGACCGGTCATCTCCAGCCAGTCCTTGCGCATCACAGGTGACTTGGTGCGCGCCGGAAATACATAGAGCAGGTAGGGGTAGTTATCGAGGCGCTCGGCATTATGTGGCCAAAGCGCGTCCTTGAGATACTCGGTTTCAGCGATAAAGGGACGCCAGTCGGCCAGCAGTTCCTGATTGGCAAACTGCTCGTCGCCACCCTGGAAGTAGATCAGATCGGGGATCTGACCAGAAAGCAGCATCAGGGCAAGCTTGTCCTGGTAGCCGGCGCTGGGAAGGTCAACGATCTCGATGTCGATTTCGGTGCCCTGGGCGGCCATTGCCTGTTCGATGCGCTCGATATGCGCCACATCTTCAGGATTGGTGGTCAGCAGGTCCTTGGCCACTACAGTGATCTTGACCGGTTCGGCATGGGCAGCGGTGCTCAAGGCAACGCCTAGTGCCAGGGCCGCTACGGACCTCTTGAGTAGTTTAGCAAGCATCTTGTTTCTCCTCCTAAGTATGCTTTTCGTTATCCCTTCAGGGCACCGCTCATGGTGCCCTTGGTGAAGAATTTGAGAATGAGCGGATAGACCGCCAGGATCGGCGCGATCGTCAGGATGATCATGCCGGCCTTGAGCGCGCGCATGCTGATCTGGCTGGCGCCCTCGTAATTGTTCATCGCCTGCGCGCCGACGATGGCGGCCTTGTCGCCTTCGACCACGAACTGACGCAGCACGACCTGCAGCGGCCACATGCCCTGATCGTTGAGATAGATCATGGGCCGCAGGAACTCGTTCCAGTGGTAGACGAGGTAGAACAGGGTGATGGTGGCCAGCGCCGACCGCGTCAGCGGCAACACCACGCGCCACAGGATCTGGAAGGCATTGGCGCCGTCCAGCTCGGCCGCCTCGACAAGCTCCTTTGGAACTTCCTCGAAAAAGCGGATCAGAATGATCAGGTACCAGGCATTGATCATCTTGAAGAGGATGACCGACCAGTAGCTGTTCAACAGGCCCAGCTCCCTCACCACGAAATAGTCCGGGATCAGGCCGGGTTCAAACACTACCGTCACCAATACCAGTACGAACCAGAGGCGTCGTCCGGGCAGATCAGGGCGTGACAGGGCCCAGGCCATCAGCGCGGTAAAGGTGACGTTGAGCAGAGTTCCCGACAGGCTGATAAAGACCGAGTTCAGCAAGCCGCGCTGCACGTTCGGGTGCGAAATCAGCAGGCTCCAGACGTCCAGCGAAAAGCCGCTCGGCACAATGGCCAGCCCGCTCATGCCCGGCACCTGGGCCGGGTCGGAGAATGATATCGCCAGCAGGTTCAATACAGGTTGCACCGTCACCACCACCATGAGCAGCAGGGATGAAACGATGATCATCTGCTCGATACGCTCGAACGCCGTGCGGTTGGATCTATTCATCACCACACTCCCTTGCCGGTCAGTCGCTTGGACAGATTGTGTGCCGCCACGATCAGCGTCATGCCGATAATGCCCTTGAACAGGCCGGCTGCTGTCGCCAACGAGAACTGCCCCGACTGCATGCCCAGCCGGTAGACATAGGTGTCCACGATATCGATCTGGTCGCGAATGGCGTCGTTGGACAGGTTGAAGACCTGATCAAACCCGGCACTCATGAACAGCCCGACATTGAGGATGAACAGCGTCGCAATGGTCGGCGTGATGCCGGGCAAGGTGACAAAGATGATTTTCTGCCAGCGATTGGCACCATCCATTTCGGCAGCGTCGTAGAGCTGGGGGTCAATGGCCATGATGGCGGCGAAATAGAGCAGCGAGTCCCAGCCCGCACTGCGCCAGATTTCTGAGAAGACGATAACCCAGCGGATCGACCCCGACTGGGTCATGAAGGCCTCAGGCGCCAGGCCAACCCAGCCGCGCACTTCGTTGACCACCCCGTCCGACGGCGACAATGCGGCGATGAACACGCCCGCAATAACCACCCAGGACAGGAAATGCGGCAGATAGATCGCCGATTGCACAAAGCGGCGCAGGTTTGAACCGCGCACCTCATTGATCATCAGCGCCAGGAAAATGGGCACCGGAAAGACGAACACGATCTTCATCGCCGAGATCAGCAGCGTGTTGAACAGCACGTTGAGAAACACCGGCGAAGCAAACAAGGTCTGAAAATGCTTCAGCCCGACCCAGACATTGGGTCCGATAATCCTGAAATCCTCAAAGGCTAGCTTTGCCTGCCAGATGGGAAAATAGTGAAATACCCCGAAATACAGCAGACCGGGCAGAAGCATCAAATAGTAGGGCCACCACTTACGCAGTTTGATGCCGAAATTCTGCCGCCTCATTTCACCCGCGGAGAGACGCCGCCTGCCCGAGGGTCTGGGAACGTTCCCATTTTTGACGGGAATGCCTGTGGATGTCTGTTCGGTCCCGGCCATATTATCCCCTCCCTACCGCAAGCAAGCGATCGGGCATGATGTCTTGCGCCTCGGCGAGCGAGCCGCGCAGCTTGAGTGAACAGGGCAACAGCACTCTGCGGTGCTCGACCCGGCCCTCAATCCCCTCCTTGAGCAGCTTGACGCCCTCTATGCCGATCCCGCGCGCCGGCTTTGCCACCGTCGACAGGCCCGGATCGGAAAAGGCGCCGCCAGGAATGCCGTCGAAGCCGAGAATGGAAATATCATCGGGGCATCGCAGGCCCATTTCGCGCACTGCCAGCATGGCGCCCAGCGCCATCAGGTCATTGGCGGCATAAACGCAGCGGGGCAATTCGCGCGAGCCTTCGATCAGACGGGTCATCGCTTCATGACCAGACTCGACGGTATACTCGCCTTCCTGAACAGCCAGCGTGGCCGGATCAACCCCATGCCCGACGCACCAGTCATGCACGGCCCGCGAAAAGCGAACCCGCGCCAGTCTCCCCTTGGGTCCAACCAGCAGCGCAGGCTGGTGATGCCTTAGCTTTTCAAGGTGATCAAGCCCCAGTCCGACACCTTGTGTTATGTCACTGCCGACACTGGATAGCTCCGGAAACCGCTCTGCTGAGGAGCCGATGAGCACGATCGGCAAACCGAACCGGCCCAGCCCATCAACATTGTCTGCCACTGGATTGACGATAGCGCCATCAACCCGCGCCTGACGCAGTACCCGCAGGTGTGACGCCTCGCGGGCCGGATTCCAGTCCGAGCTAAAAATTAGAAGCGACACACCGGCTTTGGACGCTTCATCCTGCGCCCCGCGTGCAACTTCGGCCCAGAACGGGTTGGCGATATCGGGAATAACCAGACCGATCATGCCCGTCCGGCCAGAGCGCAGCGAGTGGGCCAGATAGTTGCGTTCGTAGCCCAGCCGTTTCGCGACGTTGAGCACACGTTCTCTTGCGTCCGCGCTGATCTTGCCGGAATCCGACAAAGCGCGCGCGGCAGTGCTCTTGGACACCCCTGCCGCTTTGGCAATATCAATGATTGTGGGTTGGCGCCCACGCCATTCCGACATTATTTCCCTCGCCCCTGTGGACCTTTTTATACCCACCGTGGGAACGATACCAACACCACTTCTCCATGTAAAGGCCCCGTATTGTGTTGGTTGGATATCGAACGACAGCTTTTGGATATTCGGTGATGTACTTCAAACGGTAGACTTGGGGCCGGTTGCCGCCAAGCCGCTACGCGCCCTACTCCGGTCGCTCCGGAACGATCTGCCCTATCGCAAAAGCAGACAGCACCGTAGCAATCTCTTGCGAAGCATTACTTCTCGGACAGACGCCACAAACCCATAAACTACCGAGCTTGCAGCGGGGATCTGTTAATCAGTCTGACTAACCTTCCCAGAGTTTCGCTTCATGATGTTTTTGGCCAAATCCACTCCCCGTCCTGCAAGAGCAGTCAAGGTTGGTCGCTCAGCCATGGCGGCCAACAGGCCTTCCAGCTCGGACTGAACTGAGAGAGGATGCACACTGCTCTCTTTCATTATGCGCAGGCATTCATGGGCTGCGTCCAGCTCCCGCCCTGAGACGAAAACCTTGCTAAGCGCTGCCGACTTTTCTGCAAGCGCCAGCACCTCATCCGACATTTTGGCACTAAACCAAACTGCTTCTGGGCCAGCCGGGCCCTCGGATTGCGCAACCTTTTGCTTCCACAGGCCCATCTTGGCAAAAATAGCGAGAGACAGACTTTCTTTGAAACGCTCGACAGCGGTCCGTATTTCGCCAAGCCATTCCGACGACACCGCCTTAGTCATCTGCTCTCGTGTCCAGCTCTTGGCCAGTAGGGCACCAGCCCCCCCGACGCCTCCAAAAACCAAGGCGCCAGCAGGTCCAAATATGGCCAGCCCCACCACCTGCCCGGAAATGCCGCCCGCAGCGGCAAGACCACCGGCGATTGTACAGTCTAGTGCTACCGAGAAAGGCAGATCGGATAGCGGGATTTTCCCTTTCCACCAGCTGATGGCGTTGCGGGCTGATGAAACGGCCACGGCAAAGAATGGGACGTCAAAGTCGTGAAGCTGTGCGCCGGCATCGAGAGCTGCCTGCATAAGGAAATCGGTCAACTCGCGGTCGTACCCATCTAAGAAGAACACCTTGCTGGCCCAGTCAGGGGACAGATTGGCGATTTCGGCCGCCAGCTCACTGTTGGCGTACACGGGAAGGTCAGGGTATTTCGAGAAGTGCTCCTTAAGACCTGACAGGCCAGCAAGGCATTTGACCTGGAAGGGATGCCCGTCCACCAGTAGATCAAATCCGGCATTGTTGGCTGTTTCCGGCAGGCCAACAGCGTAGCCGGCCTCGACCAGCTTGGCCGCCACAATCTTCTCGGCAACATAGCCACGCAGGTTGTCGCCCAACCCCGCCGCTGCAGCATCCGCCATCTCGCTGGCGCGATGCGCAAATGCTCCAAAATCAAAGATATTCCCAAGATCTTCAGTGCGCGAGAAGTCCGCAGCCCTGAGGACAGCCGGGTCAATGGCAACGGCGTCGTAGAGAACATCGCCCAAGGTGAGCCCACCCACTACAAAAGCCTCTCGGGCGTCCTTCTGTCCAAAAAAGATCGCATCCAAGGCGCTGTTGCCCTTGTCTTCCTGACGGGCAATCGCCCCAGGTGGCATTCCTGGCGTCGCTTCGGGGTTTGCAACAATGAGGTGAAGGTCTTCGAGGCTCTGGTTTATTGCCCTGCGCCGCGCCGCCGGAAGGCTCGCGAGATCTGAAGGGCGCAGGGACTTGAAGGCGTTGAGCGCATTTGCCAGACCATCGCGCTCACTGGAAATACCGCGCAGCGCAAGCTGGACTACAAGGTTTGCTGCCAACCGCGCGCGGCCTGCTCCCACACCCCTGGTCGTGAGATACGCAGCTCCCACCAGCGATACCCCAATGAAAAAGGGATTCGCGAGGACGAACAGGCTGGACACGAGCATGGGCCCAGTGACAAAGGGGATCATTGCGGACGCTTGCGCGGCCAGTATGTAGGCACTAAACCCTGCCATCTTGACCGCAACACCAACGCCAACCAGCGACGTGCCGGTAGCCATCAACTTGATAAGGGCCGCGTCGTTGCCAGCGGTAGCATCCTGAGTGGCTTTGTCCCTCAGCTCGACCGGCATTGCGTTCAGGTAATCCTTGATCCTAGTCGCAAGTTCCTCTCTGACTCGGATGTCCAGAGCGTCGACATTGTCAGCAATTGCCTGCGCCACAAGCTCTGCCTGGGTGACCACGATCGAGCTAAAGTCGACGCGGGGTGCAGAAAACTTGGCCTTCACCTTGGCCAGTAGAGCAGCAGGAAGTTTCGACCGTTCAATTGCCGCCCACTCTTCCTTTTTATTGCGAGCCACCACCTGTGCTGCGCTGTGGCCCAATTCCGCCGCCAACGCATTTGCCGTTCTTGCCGACAGCGGTAGAATGGCCGGCATATCCAGAGATAACCCCAATTGGTCCCAGAGCCTTGCCTGTAACGCGGCGTCGGAAATGTCGCTCGCACTCAAACGCTCTGTGGACTGCCCCTATCCCGGTAGACAGGCCCCGCCTATCCTTGGACTG
>TARA_R110002012_G_scaffold94666_1_pt1 | contig 34817 bp, 29 predicted proteins | sample TARA_R110002012 | Tara Oceans TARA_R110002012 (sample SAMEA4396515) | marine metagenome | biome: Westerlies Biome; feature: [DCM] deep chlorophyll maximum layer (ENVO:01000326); material: water (ENVO:00002006), including particulate matter (ENVO:01000060) such as... | depth 40 m
ATTCTACCTCCTCCGACCTTATGGGGGTAGCTTTTGACCATAAGGACGTATATGAAATACCTCTTGAAAAAGGCAGGTATTTTACCCGACTGGAAGCCGATGCTGCCCGAAACGTGGCCATTATTGGCGCCCGAATTGCGAAAGATCTTTTTCCCTACGAGGATCCGGTGGGCAAAACAATAGCCATGCGAGGCCTGAAGTATTACGTGATCGGCACTATTAAAGAAGAGGGAGAAGGATTCCTCGGTACCCCAAGCAACGACGACAATATTTATGTTCCTTATAAGACATTTCTTAAGCTCTACTATAGTGGTGCCAGAGATGGAATAGGCTCATCTATTACGGCCAAAGGAAAATCTTCAGACATTGGATTGGTCGAGCTCGAATACGAGCTACGAGGACTCATGCGCCAAAGGCGGGGACTCAAGCCGAAGCAGGAAGATGACTTTGCTCTCAATCGCCCCGAAGCGCTGGTGAATTTTATCAGCTCGACTTTTGACGTACTGAGTGTTGCAGGCTGGGTCATTGGAAGCTTCTCCATTCTCGTAGGTGGTTTTGGTATTGCCAATATCATGTTTGTGTCCGTAAAAGAGCGAACCAATATTATTGGCATTCAAAAATCACTCGGTGCCAAAAACTACTTTATCCTGTTTCAATTCTTGTTTGAAGCGATTTTCCTCAGCGTGATTGGAGGCGGAACCGGCATCTTCCTGGTGTATCTGATATCCTTTGTGAGCCTGGGCACGCTCGACCTGCAGCTTACTGTTGGCAACATTATTCTTGGACTGGGCGTATCAGCTGTTATAGGCATGGCCTCGGGCATCATACCTGCTGCTACCGCCTCGAGGCTGGATCCTGTTATCGCTATTCGAACGCAGTAAAGGCAGATACCTCACCTAACAATTTGTTCACAAGCTCCTTGCTGATGTGACCGGTATGTTGTTTTCTTATTTTTTTCCAGATAGCTGGCAACTGTTTGGTGCCAAAACGTGTTGAATATGCTTTGCTCACCAAAGCCTGATCTAACTTTATCATGTCGAAGGAAAAAATCATCCTTTTTACCCTTGCCGGAATAAATTTCACTCATATTATGGACTTCATGATCATTATGCCCCTTGGGGATTTGCTCATGAAAGTATTTGAAATTACTCCTCAGCAATTCAGCCTCATTGTCTCCAGTTATACGTTTACTGCTGGTATATTCGGTTTTATGGCGGCCTTTGTCATCGATAGATTCGACCGAAGAAAGGCGCTCCTATTTCTTAATGTGGGGTTTGTGGTCGGCACCATTGCATGTGCACTTGCTCCAACTTACGTCGTTCTTCTTTTTGCGAGAAGCCTTACAGGCGCTTTTGGCGGTGTACTTGGTGCTCTCATATTATCGGTGGTAGCAGATGTGGTACCCGATGAGCGCAGAGGGCAGGGTATGGGGATCGTGATGGCCGCCTTTTCGGTGGCATCGGTGGCAGGAGTGCCTTTTGGCTATTTCCTTGCTGAGAAGTTTAGTTGGCATGCTCCATTCCTACTTTTGGCTGGCATGGGCACTTTGATTACCCTGGCGATATTCAAATTTATCCCTTCACTCACAGGGCATATGGTGAAAAAATCGGATCGCCCCAGCCCCGCCAAGGTACTGACAAATGCCATTTCGCTACCCAATCAGAAGTTGGCACTCCTTTTTATGCTAACGTTAATTCTGGGGCAGTTCTCGATTATCCCATTTATTGCTCCTTACATGATTCGAAATGTAGGTTTTGAGGGTGATCAAATTACTTACATCTACCTGGTAGGCGGCGGTCTGACCATTTTCACCTCGCCTTTGATTGGCAGACTGGCGGATAAATTTGGGAAAAAGACAGTCTTTATAGTTTGTGCCAGCGCTGCCATTATCCCAGTCTTCCTGATCACTAACATGCCCCCGGTTCCTGTGGCAGCGGCACTAGTAGCTACGGGGCTTTTCTTTGTATTGGGTGGAGGCAGGATGATCCCAGCGATGGCAATGATTACCTCTTCGGTAAAACCGCAGAACAGGGGGAGCTTCATGAGTATTAGCTCGTCGGTACAGCAGCTGGCTGCCGGATTGGCCTCACTGATTGCCGGAGTGATTGTGATAGATAATGGGGGAAGCCTGGCCAGGTACAATTGGGTAGGCTATTTTGCCATTGCCGTTACTGTGGTTTGTATTTTCCTTGGGTCCAGAATTAAGTCCGTCGAGCAATTGGCGGCTGACGACGCTTCTGTAGCGAAAGAAAAGGAAGCGCTTGCTGAAGCATGATAAAAAAATACATTGGCTCTGAAATGGAAAGCCTTCCGCTCTTAAGTGAAACGGAAGGCTTTTTTTAACCGGTCCCGGAAAGGTTACTTGAATTTAGGATGCTTCATGCCAGGAAAGTTCTTGTCGAAGAACTCACCATATTCCTTAATAATCTGAGGCATCTCTTTTCGCAACCACAAAATGCCTATCAGGTTGGGGATGGTCATCAGCGCAATGGTGATGCCTGACAGCGTCCAAATGATGGTGGTATCGGTAAAAGAAGCAAAGAAAAATGCAATGGTGTAAATAATATGATAGGGCATTACTGACTTTGGCCCGAGCAAGAAGGTCATGGCTCTGTCGCCATAATACGACCAGGAAATAGCCGTGCTAAAGGCAAAAAGCAGAAGCCCAATAGCGACAATGTACTGTCCCGCATCTCCAAAGAAACTCCTGGTAAAGGCGATTGTAGTAAGTGGAGCACTGTGCACGAGTGATTTTCCTTCAACCAAAAGGTCGCCTGAAGGGTCAACAAGGTTACCATTTTGCACTTTGACAGATCCGGTGAAGGGGCTGCCTGCTTTTGAAATCTTTACATCTTCGGCTATGGAGCGTGCGTGAATGATTGACAGGTTGTTGGTCACCGAGCCATCCTGCACATTCAGGTCACCGTTGTATAAGGCAACAGCGCTTTTGTTAGTAAGGTGTCCGAAAAGCTTTTCCTGATCCTGCGGATTATTTTCGTCGTAAACGGCGTTAAGCACAAACATGTCCGTTTGTTGAAAAACATTCTGATGCTTTTCATTCCAAACACCACTTGAGAGTAGCACAAGGCCAGTAACAGTACAGATGATTATTGTATCAATAAAAGGCTCAAGAATGGCCACCATCCCTTCTGAAAGAGGCTCGTTGGCTTTGGCTGAAGCGTGAGCAATAGGCGCAGAGCCCTGACCAGCCTCATTAGAAAACAGTCCTCTGTTGACACCTCTATTGAAGGCATAAGCCAACGTAGCTCCCAAAAAGCCACCTGTGGCAGCCGAGCCAGTAAACACATCAGCGAAAATCGATACGAATGAAGGGATGATATTGCCAGCGTTATAGAAAATAACAGCAAAGGCTCCAATGAAGTAGATGATTGCCATGGCTGGAACCAGCTTAGAAGTAACCGCAGCAATTCTTTTGATGCCTCCAATGATCACCATGCCAAGAAAAATAGAAAGCACCAGGCCGGTGATCCAATGCTCAATGCCAAAAGTGGCAAACACCGAATTGGAAATACTGTTGATTTGAGGCAAGCTGCCTGTACCAAATGAGGAAAGCACAGTGGCTATTGCGAAAAGGGTTGCCACCCAACCCAGGCTTACTTTTTTGCCAAACAGCATGAAATTGGCATTCTTCATATAATACATGGGGCCGCCTGCTTGTGAGCCATCGGCAACAGTTTCCCGGTATTTGTGAGAAAGTGTTACCTCCACAAATTTGGTGGTCATGCCCAGGGCAGCAGTCATCAACATCCAGAACAGGGCAGCGGGGCCTCCAAGGTGGATAGCCAGGGCCACACCAGCAATGTTTCCTGTGCCTACAGTACCCGAAAGTGCCGTTGAAAGCGCTTGAAAATGGGAAGTATCGCCGGGCAGGTCAGATTTGTCGTATTTACCTGACACCACCCGCAGTGCGTGGCGAAAGAAACGTATCTGAGGAAACTTCAGGTAAATGGTAAAGAAAAGTCCGGTTCCAAGCAGGAAGTAAACAAACCAGTCGGCACTGCCGATAAAGCTGTCGATAAGAACCAGAAAATCGTTGATTTGCTGCATCATACGGGATAGGTTAATAGTAGAATCGTTGGGAATGAGTTTTGTACAATCGACAAAAATAAGAATAATAGCTTCTGGTGAAAGGAGCATTATATAAAAAGCCTGTTTGACCGTACTTCAAGAAGCTAAAGACCGTTAATTTGCTCTGTGACAGAAATAGCAATGAAAATAGACGATTGGCTAACCCTTCTTGAAGAGGAGCAGCTGGAAGCCACCAAATTCGACTTACCAGTCGGTAGCATCCCATCTGTCCGCACCTACCCGTTGTTTCAAATTAAACGCTCTGACCCCAATGTCTTTTTTCCGGCTTTGATCGCAAGTAAACTGCTGGAATGGAAGCACCTGATGAACTCTTCCCAAACCGAACGGGCTGACAAGATTGCTGCCAGAATTGTCAGCACCGTTCCGCTCTACAAAAGCCGCCGGGGCCGCATGCACTATAACTTCTGGCCAACCAGTCCCGATATTCCTTTCCCCAATGGCAGGCTTCTGCATCGATTCGACTTCTTCCGCCTGCCCGATGATATTGATGACACGGCCCTGGTTTATTCGGCACTGCCAGCTGATCAAGACACACTATTAACTCTTCGGAAAGACATTGAAAAACATTTCATCAAATACTACCCACAGCAGCCCAAGGTATATGCCGCCTGGCTGGGAGATAAAATGCCGTGGGTAGTGGACACATGTGCCATAATCAATTTACTAAGCCTGTTTCGGGGCCTGTGGCCTACCGAATTCACCAGACAGTCGGACGAACACATTAAAAAGATTCTACAGGAAGCGCTATATGTGACAGAGCCATATGGGGTCGCTCCTTACTATCCGGACACGGCCGTTATTGCCTATCACCTTGCCAGATGGGTTTCAGAGCAAGACGACACTCTTCTTCTCAGCACGCTGCAAAAGTCTCTGGAAGAGCTCCTCAAAGCAGAAAAGAATGAATTCCGGGCTATGCTGTATGGCATCAGTTTGATGAGACTTGGTGCCTCACCGATAAAATCCATCGCTGCTGACAGACTAGCTGCTGACTTGCAAAAGTACCCCTGGTTTTATGGGACTATGTTGTCAGCCGTAAAACCAAATTGGCTCCAGAGAGTTGGGCGACTAAAGGTCTTTCACATATCCCATTCATGTCCGGCATGGAATTACACACTTTGGGTAGAATACACTTTGCTGAAAAAAATGATAGAAAAACGAAACATTGTATCGTAATATTACGATTAATAGTCTTGCCGGGTAGTCCGGCATATTTTTTATCGTTAACCATCGTAATAATACGATTAATCATGAGAACACAAGAACTACTATCATTGCTTAGGTCAGAAAAAGGAAGGCACCTCGAATTTGAGTACGCACCAGGAAAATTCCTTCCAGCCACTTTTCACATCACAGAGGTAAAGAACCAAAAGATTACATCGGTAGATTGTGGAGGCAGAAAACTGGCATTCAATCAGACGGTTGTGCAACTCTACGTAAATGACCTGGAGACCCTGAGAAAGCCCTGGACAACCGACAAGGCACTTTCCATATTAGACTTAGTTGACACGAAAGATGCAATGGACAAAGAAGCAGAAGTATTCTTTGAATGGGGCCACGGAGCGCTTAGAACGTCGGTTTACAGCGTGGAACTAATAGAAAACGATGAGGACACGCTGCGCATCAAGTTATTTGCTCAGCAACCGGTTTGCAAACCAAGTCTCGAACTTGCTTTGTCAGCGGCATCGTGCTGTAATTGATTTTTGCTAGCTTGGTTGAAATGTGCCGCCAGCGCCAACTGAGGGCTGTGCCTGGCACGAAAAATTGCTTCAAATGAAAACTGAGATAGCTGAAATGGTGCCCGCCAACTGGCCAGAGGTAGAACGCATCTACCTGGAGGGCATTGAAACGGGGCTGGCGACGTTCGAAACTCAAAGTCCCGGCTGGGAAAATTGGGATGCCGGACACCTTCATGCATGTCGGTTGGTTGCCAAAGTAGATAAGCAGGTCGTTGGCTGGGCGGCACTAAGTGCGGTCTCGAAACGACAGGTTTATAAAGGAGTGGCTGAGGTGAGTATTTACATCAAAAATGATTTCAGGGGAAAAGGTCTCGGGAAAGCGCTGTTTCAGGAATTGATCATTGCGGCGGAGTCGGAAGGCTTCTGGACTTTGCAGTCTTCGGTTTTCAGAGAGAACGTGGCGACAATAGCCCTTCACAAAAGCATGGGCTTCCGGGAAATTGGCTACAGGGAAAAGATTGCGCAGCTACATGGAATATGGAGAGACACTGTGCTGTTAGAAAGAAGGAGTAAGACGGCGGTATAATGCAGTTGTTTTAAAAGGATCAAGCAATATTTCTGGGGGATTAATTCTTTTGACAAGAGTATTATGTCATTACATAAAGAAGCAAAAGGTCCAAGCCTAACCCGGCCGGGCGAGACGCATTGAACCAGTTTTACTTCTTTATTGTCTATCATTCCCCAAATGGTACAACGTTATTTCAGCGTCTTACTCCCCAGGTTTTCCGCTTGATCCTTTTAAAAGGTGGTGCCACCAGCTGACGCTGTGGGCACCACAAAAGTCTCACTGAACACAATTCCAAGCTTTGTTTACCCCCACCCTAAGCTGGGTACCCTAAAGGGAGCAAAGCTTGAAATTGCTGGTCAATACCCATACTTCTCTTTCCACAGAGCCCGTAGCTGCTTTCTCATTTCTTCCTCACGGGCGTTCTTCCCGGGGTCGTATAGTTTCGTGCCTTTTATCTCCTCGGGCAAAAACTCCATTTCAGCAAAGTTACCCTTATGGCTATGGGCGTATTGGTAATCCTTGCCGTAGTTGAGGTCTTTCATCAGTTTCGTAGGTGCATTGCGAATGGCGAGAGGAACCGAAAGGTCTCCCGTTTGATTCACGAGGGAAATGGCGCTGTTGATAGCCTCGTAGCTGGCGTTGCTTTTTGCGGAGCAGGCCAAATAGGTGGCGCATTGAGAAAGGATGATGCGAGATTCCGGGTAACCGATCATGGTCACTGCCTGAAAGGTGGAAGTAGCCAGTAACAAGGCATTTGGATTGGCATTGCCAATGTCCTCTGACGCCAGAATGAGCATGCGCCGGGCAATGAACTTCACATCCTCACCTCCTTCAATCATGCGGGCCAGGTAATATACGGCGGCATTTGGATCGCTACCCCTGATGGACTTGATGAAGGCAGAAATAATATCGTAGTGTTGCTCTCCTGACTTATCGTAAATGCTGATCCGCTGCTGGGCTGTGCTGGTCACCATCTCGTCGGTAATCTCCAAAGGGTCGTCAGGATACTGGTCAGTGACCAGTTCAAACAAATTCAGAAGTTTCCTGGCATCACCGCCTGATAGTCGGAACAAAGCCGCCTTCTCCTTCAGCTTGATCTTCCTGTCCTTCAATTTTTCGTCCGCCTTCATGGCATTGGCCAGCAGGTTCTCAAGGTCTTTTACCTCAAGAGCCTTCAGGGTATACACCTGGCAGCGACTAAGCAGGGCCGAGTTGATTTCAAAGCTGGGATTTTCGGTTGTGGCACCAATGAGTGTGATTTTTCCTTTTTCGACCGCCCCCAATAGCGCATCCTGCTGCGATTTATTGAAACGATGAATCTCGTCAATGAACAATACGGTGCGGATGCCGGGTCTGGCTTTCTGAATGACCTCCCTCACATCTTTCACTCCGGCGCTGACGGCACTGAGTGTTTCAAAAGGCACCTTCAGAGTATTGGCAATGATATTGGCCATAGTGGTTTTGCCCACGCCAGGAGGTCCCCAAAAGATCATCGAGGGAATTTGCCCGGAAAGGATCACCTTCCTCAAAATCCCCTTCTCTCCCACCAGGTGCTCCTGCCCGATCAGCTGATCGAGGGTGGTGGGGCGCATGCGTTCGGCGAGGGGAAAAGTGTTTTGGAACATGTTGGTGTTTTGGCGTTTTACAGGAGAAACAAAGTAAGCAAATTTGATCTAAACAGCCGTGTAGCACAGGCATGAATCAGGTAAAAAACAAAGCCTCTGCATCCAGGCGGAATAGTTTCCCGCAATGGCGCAGAGGCGCAAAGAAAATCTGAAACTTAGTTTAGTTCAGCAACATCGCCGACTTCACCAGGTTGATGAATTCTATGCGGTAACCGTTTTTATCCTGGCCTTTGGCTCCATTAGCCAGCGACACTACCTGGTCGTATGTAATATCACCTTTGAACTCGGAGTTTCTTAGCATCATGCCAAAACCAGCAACAGCAGCTGACCATCTGTAATTCTCCGAGGTTTTGGCTGTTGGCTTGTCCATGATCGTGTTGACCAAAAGCTTGCTGGTGTCGCCATCTGGCTGCTTGTAACGTAGCTTCACAGTCATCAACTCATTTGTTTTAGCAGCGTCAGGTACGACGGTATTCTGCTGGTACTTCAATGGATCAACAGGCAGAAAGCTACTGTTGACTCCCACCGGTATGATTTCGTACAGCGCCGTTACTGTATGGCCTGAGCCAAGTTCCCCGGCATCCTTCTTGTCGTCATTGAAGTCTTCTTTGTTCAAAAGCCTGTTCTCATAACCAATCAGGCGATAGGCCTGCACTTTGGCTGGATTGAACTCCACTTGTATTTTCACGTCTTTCGCAATGGTGAACAGGGTTCCTCCAAATTCATTAACAAGCACTTTTTTGGCCTCCAGAATATTATCGATATAGGCATAATTGCCATTTCCCTTGTCGGCCAGTATCTCCATTTTGGAATCTTTGTAGTTGCCCATGCCGAAGCCAAGAACGGTTAGGAAGATGCCATCATTTCTTTTTTGCTCAATCAGCCTTTCCATGCTGGCATCGCTCGACTCACCTACATTAAAGTCGCCATCCGTGGCCAGAATCACCCGGTTGTTTCCACCTTCTACCAGGTTTTCGAGCGCCGTTTTGTAAGCCAGATGTATTCCAGCGCCACCTGCGGTAGACCCGCCAGCCTGTAACTTGTCAAATGCCTTCATGATGGTTTGCTTGTCGCTGCCACTTGTAGGGGGTAGCACAAGACCGGCCGCACCGGCGTACACCACGATGGCTACCTTGTCAACCGGACGTAGTTGCTCGGTCAACAGCTTAAAAGACGACTTCAGCAGGGGCAGCTTATTGGGATCGCTCATTGAACCTGACACATCAATCAGAAACACCAGGTTGCTGGGAGGTAGATTGTCGGTTGGGATGACTTTGCCTTGCAAGCCGATGTGCACCAGATAGTGCTTTGGATTCCAGGGAGCAGAAGACAATTCGGTGTTGATGGAAAAAGGATCTTTTCCCTCCGGCTGTGGGTAGTCATAGTCAAAGTAGTTGACCATTTCTTCTATGCGAACGGCGTCGACCGGAGGTTTTTGGCCCTGGCTCAGGAACCTGCGCATGTTGGAGTAAGAAGCTGCGTCGACATCGATAGAAAAAGTAGAAAGCGGTTCGTTCAGCGGTTGATTGAAAACGTTCTCGTGAATGGTAGCATAGCCTTCTGTGTTGTGAACCACAGGTGCAGGCTCCATATGATAAGCTGTGCTGTAAGCCGCTCCCATAGCCATCGACTTCTTCATGCTTCTTTCCATGGGTTGACTAACCGCCATATCAAAGACAATCTCTTCTTCGTCAGCCAGCTCTTTTAGTTCCGGTTTTGGTACAACTGCCGGCCTCCAGCTGGGGTCAGCCTTCATCTTCACCTCCAGCACCTTTCTTCCGATCACGGCTACCTCCTTATTAAAAAATCCTGGTTTGGTAAAAATGAGCACATCGTTCTCAGTAGGTACAAAAATTTCGAATTCACCTTTCTGGTTGGTGACTGTGGTCTTGCCGGTTGTTTTGACTGCAACATTCACGTCAGTTAGTGGCTTGCCATCTTTTTCATTCAGCACCGTTCCATTAACCTTTATGGACGCCGGGCTGTAGGCAGTAAATGAAGATAGCACCAGGGCTATCAGTACGAGGGGTTTTGCTACATTTTTCATTGTCATCATAGTTTGATTTTGATAACAGGATGCAAGACCAGTTCAAATTCCATAAATTAGGCATTAATAAATTTGATTGAGCGTTATGTCACCAACTGGCTAACCATTAAAAAAGCAACACCCGTTTGGAATTACTCGATAGATTTTCTGATGAGGCCCTGTGGCAGGGATTCGTGACTGAAAAAGACAGGAAGGTGCTGGCAGTACTGTACGACCGCTACCTCGCTCTTGTGTATGGGGTTTGCCTCAAGTACATGGGCGACAAAGAGGAGGCCAAAGATGCTACCATGGAGGTTTTTGAGAAACTCTACGAAACCAGCCCCTCCCAAAAAATAGAAAAATTCAGAAGCTGGCTTTTTGTCGTCGCTAAAAATCATTGTCTGATGAAGCTTCGTTCGAAAAAGGGAATTCAGGAAAAAAGTGCACACTTATTTATGGAATCAACCGAAGTTGTGCATCCATTAGACGAAGAAGAAACTGACCTCACTCCGCAACTACAGCAATGCCTTGAGCAACTGAAGACGGAACAGAAAGGATGTGTGGAGATGTTCTATTTCAACAAAAAGACCTATGAAGAGATCGCATTGAAGAAAAGCATAGATGTGAAACAAGTGAAAAGCCATATTCAAAACGGAAAAAGGAACTTGAAGCTCTGTATTGAGAGTAAAAGATGAGCAAGCCCAAAAACGATATCGATCCATCAAAAAGCCAGGAAGAAAAAGACCTTCTGCGCTACCTCAATGAAGAGATGAGTAGCAAGGAGAAGTACACTTTTGAAAGAAAGGCAGAAAATGACCCTTTCCTTTATGAGGCGATGGAAGGCCTGCAGGATATGGACGTGAAGCTTCTGGCCAAAGATTTGGCTGATATGAAAAAGAAACTGACCAAGTCTGAAAGTGCACCTTTTTACAGCTTCTCTAACGTTTGGAAAATAGCGGCCGTGGTTACGCTGCTACTGGTGGCAGGCTTCTCGGCCTGGAGACTGACGAACAGTCCGATAGAAGAGGAAGTGGCCAGTTCGGAAACTGTGCCAACCGACTCATCGCTTGTGGCGGACGATTTGACTCCTGCCTTACCGATTGCGAATGAGCAAACCGACTCATTGACGGAAGCTGATGAAAAAGACGTCATCTCCGGCGGCCCGGTGACTCAGAGCCAACCTGCTACGACAGACCAGACAGCCGAGGTGGCACCACAACCAGTAGCCGCCAACCAGCTAACGGAGACCACCGAAAACGAAGCAGACAACGCAACAACGCCAATAGCTATTGCCGATGACATTGCCGCAGATGAACTCGTCACGCAGCGAGAACAAGCTGCAGGTGCGGGTGTGGCCTTGCGGGAAGCTGAATTGGAAGAAGTCGCTACTGAGTCATTGGCGCAAGAGGTCTCCGTCCCCAAACTCTCAGAATTCAACGCCATTACCTCGCTTGATGTAAGCAGCACTGAAGACAAAGCAAAAAAAGAGGCATCTCCGGTAGCTAAATCAGCTGCCCGGTCAGCCAGCCCGACAATTAATACTCAGCTGGCAGCGCCGGTGTCAGGAATGGACGTATTCAGAAAGTTCGTATCAGACAGCCAGCAGAAAACAGCTGACATGGTCGCTGGGGAAGTGCAGCTTACATTTTCTCTTACTTCCCAGGGAGCTCCTCAAAACATCACGGTTAGCAAATCTCTTTGCGAGTCTTGCGATCAGGAAGCCATCCGGTTATTGCAAAACAGCGGCCCCTGGAAATACAACGATGGGATAACAGGCACTCCGTTGAGTACCATAACCATTCAAATCAGCAACTAGGCCGAATTGGCATGTGGGCATTATAGTGCCTACCTTCGTGCCATAATTTCCAGCCATGAAAGCAAACCCCTGGTGGGTTCATCCTGCACTTTTGATTACTGGCTTACTCTACGGCGCCAACTACAGCGTTGCCAAATCGGTGATGCCGGAGCCGGTATCTCCGTTTGCGTTTATTCTTGTGCGGGTGTTTGTTGCAACAGTACTTTTTTGGCTCATTCAGCCACTATTTACCAACGAAAAGGTCGAGAGCCGCAAAGATTTTATCCGGCTGATTGCCTGCGGTTTTTTTGGCGCTGCCATCAACATGCTCATGTTCTTCAAAGGCCTCAGCATGACTTCTCCCGTCAACGGCGCTTTGATCATGACCCTTACTCCAGTGGCGGTAGTCACAATGTCGTATTTTCTGTTGAAAGAAAGGATTACTAGAAGAAAAGCGCTCGGACTTGCTTTTGGCTTATGTGGAGCGGTTTTTCTTGTCGGTCTGCATGAATTCTCCTTCAACAACAGCTTTCTTTTGGGAGACCTTCTTGTGATCGGCAACGCTGTTTCCTATGCTATTTACCTTGTTTTGGTCAAGCGACTGATGGCTCAATACCACCCGCTGACTGTTGTTAAATGGACATTTCTTTTTGGATTGCTTTTCGTTACTCCGTTTTCAATTCACGAGGCTGTTAACATTCCATTTGGGGACTTGTCCAGCGCCCAGTGGATTAGCATAAGCTACGTGCTCATTGGAACAACCGTTATTGCCTACATTGCCAATGTATCGGCCTTGAAATACGTGAACTCGTCAGTAGTTGGCTATTACATCTTTCTTCAACCTCTTTTCGCCACGCTTATTGAAGTGGTATCGGGGCGGGAGCTTCCCACCATTGGCAAGCTCATTTCCGCAGGTCTTATTTTTCTTGGGGTATACCTGGTGAGTGTAAAAAGGGGTAACTAAAACGCACTTTTCAGTTTCCCCACAGCCTGGCCAAAATAGTCGATCATGTCATCCTTGATGTCCAGGTGCGTCACCAACCTTACCTCATGCTTTCCAAATGGCACAGCCAAAATGCCTGCCTCTTTCAGTTTGGCTACCATGTCAGTTGCCAGCACCTTTTTGTCCAGTTCAAAGATGACAATATTGGTATCCACAGGTAGTAGTCCGGTAACATAAGGAATCGTTTCTATCAACCCTCCAAGCGCTTTGGCTTTCTGGTGATCAATCTTCAGTCTTTCTACATGGTTGTCGAGCGCATAGATGCAGGCAGCTGCCAAAAAACCTGCCTGACGCATACCGCCACCAAAAACCTTGCGCACCCGCTTTGCCTTTTTGATGTGCTCATGGCTACCCACCAAAGCCGAGCCAACCGGGGCTCCAAGTCCTTTGGAAAAGCAGACGGACACGGTATCGAACAGTTCGCCAACATCCTCTGGCCGATCGCCCGTTTCTACTAATGCATTGAAAATACGAGCACCATCAAGATGCATTTTCAAGTTTTTCGAGCGGGCGGCGTCACTCACGGCTTTGATCTGGGCCAGCGTGTAATAAGCACCTCCCCCTTTGTTCATCGTGTTTTCCAGCGACACAAGCCTGGTGAGTGGTAGGTGGATATCATCTGGGTTGTTGATGTTTTCGAGCACGTGCTCAGGTGAAAGCCTGCCCCTGTCTCCATCGACAAGCCTGGCCGATATAAGAGAATTGCTGGCGATCCCACCCCCCTCATATAGATAAATGTGAGAACGCTTGTCGCAGATAACCTCGTCCTGAGGCTGCGTGTGAATCCGCAGGGCAATCTGGTTAGTCATGGTGCCAGAAGGGCAGTAGATGGCTGCCTCCTTTCCGAACAAGCCCGCTATTTTTGCTTCCAGCTTTTTTACGGTGGGGTCTTCATCGAAAACGTCGTCGCCGATTACGGCCGTCATCATGGCCTCGAGCATGCCTGGTGTGGGCTTTGTTACTGTATCACTTCTGAAATCTACTGTCATCATGTAGGCAAGATATTAAAATGTGTTTGTATCAGGTAAAAAAGTGGCTCGTGAAGACACGAGGCCACGGCGAAATATTAGTATGTGTGTTCAGGGGAACCTGGCTGGTGAAGACACCAGGCCGCAACGGAGACTGGTGAAAACACTGACCGCAAGTTGTATCACAAAAAAACGAATGGCAAAGGCCGGTGGGTTCTCTCCACCAACTTGCTTATAAAAAAACAAAAGGTCCAAGCGGGACGCATTGAACCAGTTTTGTTTTTTTATTCCTTACGAAATGTGTTGAGTTAAAGCTATGAAGGACAGCTACTTCAAATATTTATCAAAGTACACCTTGGCCGCCTCAAAGGTGCGGAACCAGCTATCATACCGCAGGAAGCCGTGCACTTCGTCGGGGAATATGAGCAGGTCGACGTTCACCCCTTTTTCTCTGAGTGTCTCGGCAAGGTCGGTGGTTTGCTGAAATAGCACATTCCGGTCGTCGTCACCGTGCACCAGCAGCACAGGCGCCGCCCATTTCGAAAGGTCAGATACCGGCGAAGACTCGTAGGCTTTGTCCATGAGCTCTTCACTGATGCCCCACCAGCCGCCGGGGCTAAATTGCTTTGCCCGGAAAGCCCAGTCGTGCACGCCGTGAAGATCGACGCCTGCTTTGAAAAGTTCAGGGTTTCTTGCAAGCCCCATGGCAGTGAGGTAGCCGCCGTAGGAGCCTCCCCACAGGCCAATTTTGGCTGGGTCTACTTCCGCCCTGCCTTGCAGGTATTTGCCTCCGGCTACAATGTCCTGGTATTCTGCGGCTCCCCTTGGTCCCTGATTTTCGGCTCTGCGAAAGTTTTTGCCATACCCGACACCATCACGATAATTCACCGACATCACCACATAGCCTTGGCTGGCCAGGTACTGGTTGAAGGCATAGGCGTTTGAATAATAACTTGAATAGTGGAAGGTCAGCAACATTTGTCTGATGGGGCCGCCGTGCATGAAAATAATGGCGGGATGCTTCTCACCCTTTTTGTGCGTGGCAGGCATAAATAGTTGTGCGTGAATTTCAACGCCATCGGGCGATTTGTAAATGACCTGCTCTGGCTTGACCAGCGACTTAGCGGGAAAGGCCGATGGAGCAGCCGAGGAAATTTGTTTCACAGTCGAAGCTCCAGACGCCAGAAAACCGACAGTCTTGTCAAAGTTATACCCCATGTATTGCATCGCCAGCCCCCTGCCGGAAGCCAATGGCACTGGCGTCATTTCGCTTTCTTCTCCTTTTGTTAGTGCCTTTGGCGTTCCACCTTTCACTGCCACACTATACAAGTGCCTTCTGTCGATATCCCCACAGTTAGAAGAAAAATAAAGTGTACTCCCGTCTGCAGAAATTCCGCTGTCCTCTGCCTCGCAGGCGCCGGGTGTCAAATCGGTAAGCCCCGACCCATCCGGATTCATGCTGTAAATATGCATCCAGCCTTCATGCTCCGAATAAAATAGCAGTCTGTTTGCTTTCGTCCATTGTAGTGGAGCCGCCGGGTACGATTGAGCAAAGCCGCCGTCGTCCGAAGGGGATTTCCATACTTCTTTAGCTGCCCCCGTGACAGCATCGGCCACAAAAATGGAAAATGACTCTCCACCAGTAATATTGACGAGTTCATCTCTTTTCAAGCCTTTGTATCTGACAAAAGCCACCTGTTTGCCGTCAGGCGACCATACGGGAATCATATCTCGGCCCACGGATGGAGCCATCCAGCGGATTTCTCCTTTTTCTGCGGTGAAAATGCCTATGAAACTATGATCCCCTCTCGAGCTGGTAAAAAGCACTTCTTTGCCATCAGGTGACCATGCTTGCCCACCATTGCTGCCACGAGCCCGAAACAACAGCCTTTCGCTATCAGATTCAGGAATGCCGTATTCATTGATGTTTATTTGGAAAATACCTGCCGGGCTGGAAAAAAGAATGGTGTTTTCAGTGGGATGGACGGTTGGTGAGTAGCCGTTTGCCACTCTGATCGCATCACCACCTTCTGTAGAAATAAGCCAGATGACTTGCTCGGCGCCTTCGGGGTTGCTATCGGGGTTGGCTATTTCGCCGTTGCGGTTTGGTGCACTGCCCCTCACGTAGAGCAACCACTGGTCATTCATAAAAAAGGTAAGTGAGGATATTTCCTGCCCATCATCCTTACCATAGCTGGTAAGCTGAACCGAAGGCCCATCAGGCCCTTTTGCAAAGTAGATATTTCTTATCCCCCTTTTGTTTTCAACCCACGCCATCGCATCGGTCGCCTTGCCAGCTACCAACTCAGTGGCAAAGGGGTAAGACATCACGTCCTCAAGGCTGAACTGTGCAAGTGCGGGCAAGGAAAGTATAGGAAGCAGGATAACCAGCAAAGGCTGGCGGAAACGATCGATCATTTTGTGGTTGGTTAGTCGTAGGTAATTTACCCAAATGAATCGTTCCCGCCAACTGGTTTAAGTCAACCGGCTGCTATTCACTTTCCACGATCAGAAACTCCACTCTTCGGTTGAGCTGCCGACCATCAGCAGTGTTATTATCAGCAGTTGGTTTGGTGAGCCCGTAGCCTTTGAATGCCAGTCGCCCAGCGTCGATACCCTGCTTAATTAGATAATCATAAACGGCCTTTGCCCTGTTGGCGCTCAACTTCATGTTGTAGTCAGCGCTGCCCGTGTTGTCGGTGTGCCCCGATATTTCAATACGCAGTCCCGATTGGTCGGTCAGCAGCTTGACAAACCGGTTGAGCTCAGGAGTAGCTTCCTTCTTGAATGTGAACTTGTCTACGTCAAAAAAGATGTTGTTAAGCCGCACCACCTGTCCCTTTTCAATTGGCACCAAATAAAGATCCTTATTGATTTCCCGATACTCCTTCAGGTTGATAAGATCGAGGTTTTCGCTTACTGAAATAAACCCATCGGATTGACCCAAAAAGCCATAATTCTCGCCCGAGGGTAAAATAATGCTGTAGCTACCATCTATTGCGTCGCTATTCGCAACGCCTGCCTGTTTACCGGAGCTCAGCACTTCATAGTTGATGCTGGCTCCCAGCGGCTCGTTTGTTTTGGCATTGAGCACCCGGCCCCGCACTACCACCACGGGTTTTGGCCTCAGTGATTCAGGAAGTCTCACCCGATATAAATCGCTCTTTCCATTGGAATCTTTGCCGTAAGAGGAGAAGTATGCGTAGTCACCCGATGCGGTAAAAGAATAGTATGCGTCAAATTGAGGTGAGTTAATGTGAGGTCCGAGGTTTTGCGGCTCTGTCCAGTTGAGCCAGGTGTCGTCGAGGCGTCGGGTGACGAACATGTCGGAGCCGCCGTAGCCTGGCCACCCGGCAGTGGAATAGTAGAGTGAAACGCCATCGGCGGCCATATAGGGGAAAATCTCGGATGCCGCTGTGTTTACAGTTGGCCCGATATTCATGGGTGCCGTCCAGGTACCGTTTTCCCTTTTAAAACTAACATGGATGTCTTTAGAGCCAATGGAGTTTTCTCGCTGCAAAGTCATCAAAAGCGTTTGCCCGTCGGCCACGAGAAAATACTCTCCGAACTTATTGTGGTTGTAGAAGCTGTCGATGTCGACTTTTACAGGAAAACCCCACTTGTCTCCTTCCTTATGTGTGATCGAAACACCCACGCCCATCGTTCCGTCGGCATTGTAGGTATTGAGCAGCAAGGCAGTTTGGTTGTCGGGTAAAATAGACTCCAGACCGCTGTTGCTGGCATTGTTTAGCGGCCGCCCAATGTTCACTGCCGTATCAAGGCTTCCATCTTCGTTGATTTCCGCAAACCAAATGTCCTGGGTAGCAGGATCATCGAGATTCTCCGGATGGCCTTCCCTTGTGAAGTATAATACCTTGCCATCAGGCGAAATGATGGGATTAAGCTCATCGGTCGGTGTATTCACACTTGTTGAGAGGTGCTCTATCTGCAACGCCTTGTCCGCATCGGGAGACAGGTTAATCCCCGTTGGAACTGGTGCGTCCGAGTCACTAATGGCTATTGCGTCAAGCTCGTTGAAGCCGGGCACCGAAGCTGTGCGCAATTCGACCTTTACCGCAGCCACCTTGTAGGTCGTTTTAGGGAACACATGCGAAAACAGTCTACCCGCCTCGCTCAGCGGTGCGGTTGAGTCGTTTTGGTAAATAACCGATTCGTTGTCTGCCTCATCGTAGAGGAGTATCCTGCTCACGGCACCTGGATTAAAGATTTCAACTACGGCTACCTGGCTGATTTGCATTGGCTTGTCGAAGCCAACTTTGATCCACTCGCCTTCAGGACTATTTTCCTTGCTGGGCGTCCAGCCGCATGGTGTAGCTCCAAATACCGGATACCTGCTTGGCTTACCCAGAATCTCTTTGGCGAGATATTGTCCTTTGTAATTGTTGTTGATGTACTCGCTGGAAAAACCAACCACGGAAGAAGCCCACTGCACCTGCTGGGCTTTTAATGTAAACATGCCAGCACACAACAGAATAGCTGTAGCTGCCGTCTTTCTAAAACTTGTAGCAATCATAAATGTACCTGTGTTTTGTTAACAAAACAGCGGCTAAACAGGTACGCATCCAGGGCGAAACAAGGCCCTCTTTAAAGCCGAAAATTATAGATTAATTTTGGATACTTCTCAATAGTCATTCAATTTCTTGCAATTCTTCAGGCCACTGAAGTATCCAATCGGAATGGCGGAATGGCTCCCAGGCTACGCTTCCAAGGTCAACTTCCGGGTCAATCAAAGGGTGGGAAGGGTGGCCATTGAGACTTACCACACAGTCAACAAATACGGCAACCTCTTCCCATCCTTTGTTTTCGTATTCCTTTTTGAGATGATGAGCAAACTGCCAGATGATATCGGGATGGCTGCTGGCCATCCTCCCTTTAAGTGAACCCAGATAATGAGACGGACGAACCTTCTCTACCTCACCGGTCTTCTTGTTGGTGACTCTATAAACAGCGCTGCCAGTTTTCGTCCGAAGCATCATATGCCACGATAACTTATGGCCTTCATCTGTCCAATGCACGTTGCCCTCGAACAAATGATGCCTTAGTGGCAGCAACAGCTGAATCAGGAAATAGCCCAGAAAGAGAAAATAGCCCGGGTCGTTTGGCAAGTGCGTTTTTGCAGGCAAAGCAATTCCCCATTTCCACCTTCCCAGTAGTTTTTTTCTGAGGTCTTCTCCATCGAAAAAGAAGAACAACGTGCCCAGCATGAGGTAAGGAAAGATGCCGATTTGAAAAACAAATGAATTAAAGAGGTGAAAAGCTATCGACAAGGCAACACCTACCCAGCGAGTCCTCTTGATTAATAACAACCATATAATCGCTCCGTCAAAAGCGATACCTCCATAAGCAAGCAAATAGTGAATCCACTTGTACTGCAGCATACCGCCTATCAACCAATAGTGTGACTTGCCCTTCATCCATATTTCCATTGGCCTGGCCTCGAGCCAATCAGGGTAGATTTTGGCGATGCTGGCGAACGTATAAACGATCAGTAACTGAAGCACAAAAAAGGAGATACACCACCTGGGACAAGACGTTGATCGTTTATCAGGGTGGTAATGGGCATCAAGAGACAAATCATCGGCTGCGGGCATCAGCGCCATGGCGTAGGCCATCAGCATAAAAAGGTAGTGATGATTGTTATAGTGGGCCTTGTGGGAGAAGTAAATGTATGTCCAGGTGAGGGCAAACGCCCAGGCTGAAAACCTGTACCGCCAGCCAAGCATGATCATGATGCCAATCACACAAACAAAAGCAAAAACCAGGTACATCCCAATGCCTGGCAGCGGCTGCATCCAGCCTAGTCCCTGATAGGTAAAAACAACAACTGCTTCAGTATAAATTTCGGAGATTTGGCCCAGCAAGAAAAAACTTGCTCCCTCCATAAATACGAGAAAGCCAAAAACCACCCGGAACAACACAAGGGGTGTATTGTCAACTGGTTGCGATAAGTACTGTCGATTAAGTGTCAGAGAGGGAAACACATCAAAAAATTTGTGTAAAGAAATGAATCTCTGGCATAAAAAAAAGGGCCCTAAAGACCCTCTTTTTCAAACCAACCTAAACCTATCTACTAAAAACAACTATGCGTTGTTATTTCTTATTCATTTAAAAGTGTTTACGTTTCAATTGACCATTGTGTTGCCCCCGGCAGTGAAATTTTGATCTATTTCTTTCGCCAATTTCTTGGATGTCGCCAATTTCTCAAGCTGCAACTTTGCTTCAACCCTCATAGCGTCATCTTTTCGGCCAACAGCCGCTCCCGACAATGCCCTCTCTCCTGCCACAAACCCTGACCCATTCAAAGACGACAGGAGCGAGACGACTGCCACAATTATTCCCAATAGGAGAATCTTTGTTGTATTTGCGTTCTTCGATTTCATAGTCTCTTTGTTCAATGGTCATGAAAATAAGTCAACACTTGTGCCAAAAATTTCAACTATCTAATAGTCAAATAGTTAAATATTTTCTTTTGCAAAAAAGTGTACATATATGAACAATAACCTGCCGATAGATGAACGAAACTGACCTGGCTTCAGTATCTGAAGCGCTACTAATTCGTACAAATGGGCTGATGCTATATTTTCAACCCCCATTTTCCTAATTTTGCAGCTTTACAAACCCAATTATGAGTCAGTCACTTGAAGAAATTCGCAGCCTTGTAGAAAAAGAAGTTCAGGCCATTCATAATATCCCGGTAGATGGGTCGATACTGAACGCCATTGATGCGCTGTACGAACAGATACATGTTAAAAAAGGGAAGATTGTCATTAGCGGTATCGGCAAAGCCGGCCAGGTAGGTCAGAACATCGCTACAACTTTCTGCTCAACAGGTTCGCCTGCTGTGTTCCTTCATCCATCGGAAGCACAACATGGCGACCTGGGAGTTTTGCAGCCGAACGACATCCTGCTGGTTATTTCCAATTCGGGCAAAACTGAAGAAATTCTCAAGTTGCTGGAGCTGGCAGACAACCTGTATCCAAAAATCAAGACTATTTGCATCACCGGGCATCCGGAAAACGAACTGGGAAGAACAGCCAACATTTGCCTGAGCACTGGTCGGCCGAAAGAAATTTGCCCACTAGATCTGACGCCAACCACCAGCACCACGGTGATGTCGGTTTTGGGCGACTTGCTGGTGGTATTGTTAATGAAAAAGATCAACTTTGATAAGGCTGGCTACGCCAAAAGGCACCATAGCGGCTACCTCGGACAAAAAAGCAGAATGCAATGAGTAAACTATTCCTGATAGCCGGCCCTTGTGTGGTCGAGAACGACAAAACACCTTTTGAAATAGGCAGAAAAGTAAAAGGCATCTGCGACGAGCTGGGCATCGATTACATTTTCAAAGCCAGCTTCAAAAAAGCCAACCGCACCAAGCTGAATAGCTTTACCGGTATCGAAAAAGAAGATGCCATGGCGATCATTCAGGCAGTGGGGAAAGAACTTGGGGTGCCTACCATTACCGACGTGCACGAAAGCTATGAGCCGGCTATCGCAGCCAAATATGTGGATTACCTGCAGATCCCGGCCTTCCTATGTCGACAAACCGATTTGCTGCTGGCAGCTGGCGAAACAGGCAAAGGCGTGAATATCAAGAAGGGGCAGTTTATGTCGCCCGAGGCGATGAAGTTTTCACTGGAGAAAGTGCTGTCCACCGGCAACAAAAATGTGTGGCTTTGTGAGCGTGGGTTCTCGTTTGGCTACGAAGGGCTGGTGGTGGATGCCACAGCTATTACCAGGCTAAAGAAGCATGGCGTGCCCGTGGTGATGGATTGCACGCACTCTGTTCAACAGCCCAACAAAGCTGATGGTGTCACAGGCGGCAATCCTGAAATGATCGAAACCATGGCACTTTCCGCCATTGCTACTGGTGCCGACGGCCTTTTTATAGAAACCCATCCCGATCCAGCCAATGCTTTGAGTGACGGCCAAACGATGCTGCCGATTGAAAAGCTTGAGGGGATATTGAGGAAAGTGATGAAGGTGAGGAAAGCTCTTTACTCGTAGTAAGGTATCAAACTACAAATTTACATTGCAGATTTTTAGGTACTTTTAAGAAAGAAAAGATCGAAGCCATGGTCACTGTAATAAAAAAAGGCACTCCGAAGAAGGAAATAAACGAGAAAATGAATCAGGCTCTGCGAAAGCAACCCAAAACAGATTTAAGAAAACTCGCTGGGTCTCTCAAAACGGATATTGACCCTTTGCAATATCAAAAAGATATTCGCAATGAATGGAAATGACCTTTTTGTAGACACAAATATAGTATTGTACTTTCTGAAGGGGGATCCTGAAGTGGTAGAGATGATTGCTGACAAGAACTTAACCATTTCGTTCGTAACAGAATTGGAGCTTTTGTCTTTCCCTGGCATCGATAATGAATCTGAGACGGCCATTCGAACGCTGCTGGAAAATTGCCGGATAACTTCTATTAATAAAGAGATTAAAGACGTTACTATCGCTTTCAGAAAGAATTCTCGCCTGAAACTACCGGACTCAATAATAGCTGCTTCGGCTTTTTGCCATAAGCTCCCTCTTGTCACAGCAGACAGACAATTCTTAGCTGTTGACGAGGTGGAGGTTATCTTCTATGAACTATAGCTACCCTTCTCTTTTCCCATTAGTTACTTAACATCGACCTAAGTTTTATTCGTGAAAGACTACAAAAACATAAAACTCCTCATCCTCGACGTTGACGGCACACTTACCGACGGCGGTATTTACATTATGGAAGACGGGAGTCAGTTCAAAAAATTTAATTCCCGTGATGGCATGGGCATCCGGCTGCTACAGAAAGCGGGCATTGAAGTTGGGATCATCAGCAATGGCAAAACCACCTCAATGGTACAGGCCAGGGCCGACATGCTGGGCATGACCAGGGTTTACGTAGGCGAAGCAAAGAAAATGGATGTGCTGGAAGCCTGGATGACTGAGATGGGCATAGGCCTTGACCAGGTGGGCATGGTGGGCGACGACATCAACGATTTGCCTGTCATGGAAAAAGCCGGGCTCTCGGCCTGTCCGGCTGATGCAGTGAGGGCAGTGAAGGAAAAAGCTGATATCGTGCTTCAGCTCAAAGGGGGCGAAGGATGCGTGCGTGAATTAATCGACAACTACTTGCTGGCCGATTGAAAATGGGGTTAAACCGGCCTATTTAGGTTTGGCAAAGCGATTATTAATCCTATTTTTGTGCAAAAATCTTACGACAGAATGAGCGTTCTAGTAAATAAAAATTCCAAGGTCATCGTGCAAGGCTTTACTGGCACTGAAGGCAGTTTTCATGCTGAACAGATGATCGAATATGGAACCAACGTAGTAGGAGGTGTTACTCCGGGTAAAGGAGGTCAGAAGCATCTTGACAAACCCATTTTCAATAGTGTAGAAGAGGCTGTGCAAACGACTGGAGCTGATGTTTCTATCATTTTTGTACCACCAGCTTTTGCCGCTGATGCTATCATGGAAGCAGCCGACGCCGGCATCAAGGTAATTGTGGCAATCACAGAAGGCATTCCTGTAAAGGACATGATGACTGCCAAAAATTATATCAAGAATAAAAAAGTAACGCTGATTGGCCCTAACTGTCCTGGTGTCATTACTCCGGGCGAAGCGAAAGTAGGTATCATGCCTGGTTTCGTATTCAAAAAAGGAAGAGTGGGCGTAGTGTCTAAGTCAGGTACATTGACTTACGAAGCAGCTGACCAGATTGTGAAGGCAGGTCTTGGTATTTCAACGGCAATCGGCATTGGTGGTGACCCCATCATTGGTACTCCTACGAAAGAGGCTGTTGAATTGCTGATGAACGACCCCGAAACTGACGCCATCGTGATGATTGGTGAAATTGGAGGTAACTATGAGGCACTTGCTTCTGAATACATAAAAAGCACTGGCAACAAAAAGCCTGTTGTTGGCTTCATCGCTGGCCAAACAGCCCCTCCGGGCCGCAGAATGGGTCATGCTGGTGCTATTATTGGTGGCGCCGACGATACAGCTGCAGCCAAAATGAAGATCATGGAAGCCTGCGGCATTCACGTAGTGCAGTCTCCAGCGGATATTGGAGAAACCCTTGCCAAAGTGCTTAAGAAATAAGTAATACATTATAACAAGCAAACCTAAACCAAAGAACAGAGCCGCCGTGCATAGCAGGGCGGCTTCTGTTTTTTCCACTTGTTTGGTTTAGAACTTCAGCGTGTAGACGATGTTGGGCAACATGGCCAGCTGATAAGATTTCACAATGTTGCCAGTGCCGGCCACAAAGTATTCATTCACTAATGCCTGGTTGTTGGTGACATTGGTAACGTCAATTTTAAATTCGCTCGTCGTCTTCTTCCTGTTTTTTCTGGTGCCAATAGCCAGGTTAACGAAAAACACATCATCACCTTTTACTGAAAACGGGTTGGCGTCGTCTCTCACCTCTGAACCGAGCTCTCTGGAGGCCTCAAGATCAATGGGGGTGTATCGCTGACCTCCGATAAGCGCTGCTTTAGCGTTAACAAAGAGCACCCTGTTCCTGTCGGCAGCTCCTACTTTGAACTCTTTTCCCCCGATCACATTCACGATGTAATTTCCATCAAAAGTCGACGTCCGTTCTATTCCGTCCTGTGCTGTGTAAAGAGACTTGTATAGTGACACAGTCGACATGTAATAGAAACCACGATTCAGGTATTGCTCCAGCGTAAGCTCCACGCCATAGTTCCTCCCGGTTCCTTCATTTACCAACGACTCGTTAACAAAAGCTCCTGAGCTGTTGATCATAGAGAAGCTGCTTGACGGATCTTTCTCCACCGGCACGTCGTATAGCTGCTGGTAGTAGGCTTCCAGCTTCAGGTGAGTGCTTTGGTTGAGCACCTGATTGAAACCAACAACATAGTGTGCCGCTTTAGTAGTTCTCAGGTTCTTGTTGGGCTGCAAAAGTGAGCCGTCTTCCTGCGTTTGTTTGGCCAGGTAAGCAGAGACCGGCTCCAGCCTGCTATGAAGACCAAAACCTGCCGTGAAGGCCTGCCTGCTGTTGAGGTCGTACTTCAAACCAACTCTTGGCTCCACAGATTGTGTATTGTTCAAAGCAAACAGGAAATAGTGAACACCGCTGGTCATCGTCCAGGCCTCGTTGAAACGCAGTTTCCAGCTACCAAATGCTTGAAGTGTTCCTGTGTTCCCTTTGTCATCCAGCCAGGTGTCGGTGGTTTTGGTCTCGTAGTTGTAAAGGTCAACTTTGGAATTGTATCCGAGCCTTGAGTAGATGATACCAGTCTCAAATTTGTTTTTTGCATTTAGCTTGTAGTTCAACGTGCTGGCTACTCTGATGCTATTTTTATTGAGGTCAATATCTTCCACATCCCGGAAGCCGGTGTCTTCATTCATATCGTAATTCGATGTTTGGCCGGACAACGACAAAGCAACAGAGTTTCTGACGAAGACATTGTCATTAATAAAGTAGGTGTGATTAACACCCACCACGCCGAGGCGAGCCCCAAAGTCTCCTCTGGAAAGTACAATGTCCTCATCTTCCTCATCAGTTTCGGTTTGGCTGATATTGCTAATGCCGCCCAGGCCAAACATGGTCACGTACTGCTTCTTCCCAATTGGCAAAGCGATATTGAAAGACCCATCCTGGTACTTGGGCACGCCGTTGAAATCAAGAATACCGGCATCGGACAGCAGCTGCAACGAGGAATAGCGATAATTGGCTATGTAAGAACCATTGTACCCCTGTTTGAAAGGCCCTTCAGCGGTAAAGTCCACTCCGAACACACCGAGAGAAGTAGTATACTCTCGTTGCTCATTGTTTCCCTTTTTGAATTTGATATCAAAGACTCCTGAAAGTGCATTGCCATATTCAGGCGAAAAAGCTCCGGTGAAAAAATCGGAGTTATCAAGCATATTGCTGTTCAAAGCATTCACCGGTCCGCCAGTGGCTCCTTCGTTCGCAAAGTGATTGGGGTTCGGTATTTCTACACCTTCCAATTTCCACAAGATTCCTTTGGAAGAGTTTCCTCTCACCACAATGTCATTGTTGCCCTGCGCATCGCCGTTTACTCCAGCAAACGCCGATACCATTCTGGCGGGGTCATTAATGGCACCAGCATAGCGCTGTGTTTCCTCCACCGAAAATGAACGGGCACTGACCAGCGCCATCTCATTCAGCACTTCAGATTTGTCCTTTTTTGCCGTAACGACCACTTCATCCAGCTTGTCAATCGACTCAACCAGGTCAATACTCAAAAGCACCTCCTTGGCGGAATTGACCTGAATATTTGGAATAACCTTGTCTTCAAAGCCAATGTAGGTCACAAAAAGCGAAGCCCTGCCAACTGGCACATTTGTAATCCTGAAGTTGCCATCCGGGTCGGTCACAGCGCCAAGTATTGGGTCGGTGCCAACTATCTGGACGGTGGCGCCAATCAAAGGGCTCTTGGCATCCTGGTCTAAAATCTGTCCTCTGACAGTTTGTGTCATTTGTTGAGAAAATGACAAAGAAGTAGCGAGCAGGAGGAGTGCTCCTGATAATAAAAAAGTCTTCATGAGTGTTTTTGTGTGGTTTATTGGAAAAAGGAGGGGGAGGTATTAAAACCTCACCCCAACATGATAGCCTACCCAAGCCTTCACGTTTGTGCCCGAAAAAGTCTGGTCATAAAATCCATTCTCACCGAGGCCGAGGCCATAGCTGCCATCAGCATTGACAGAACGGGAAGTGGATATATTCAATATTGGGCCAGCGTTCACTGATAAGGTTTTGAAAATTTTGTAGCCCACGTTGACTGATAGCTTGGTCACCTGGTTGAGGTCGTCCTGAAAATCATCCACTCTGTTTACCCCAAAAGAGGCAAGCTCAACGCTTGTGACAAACTTGTCTTTGATTGGTTTAAATTGTGTGCCGAAACCCGCACCTACCGCCCACAGGGGATTGTCGCCAGTTTGAATGCCGATTTCAAGTACGCTGTAAAACTTATCAGTTCCCGACCTGAACGCTGCATTGATATCGGTGATGTCGTTGTAGCTCAGGGCAACCTCGTGCTTACCAGTTCGCACGATATTAAGCAAACCAATGGTTGCGCCCTTTTCAACTGTGTCGGCTATGTTGACAATACCGAACTGAAAGCCCCGCAGCGTTTTGGTGTAGTTGGCAAAGCCAGATGCCTGCACACCATTCACTTCTTTCGCATGGTTATAAAACCCGCTGAGCTGAGCACCTTTCAGAGAATCGTTGGCATAGTTAACAAAACCGGCACCCTGCACACCCTTTACGCTTTTTGCATAGTTGACAAAACCTGAGCCCTGTGCTCCGACAACATCACCCAGTGCAAAGTTCACAAAGCCGGTTCCCTGCACGCCTGTAATATCGCCGTGGGCATAGTTCACGAATCCAGACCCCTGGCCACCGGTTACATCACCATGGGCATAGTTGACAAAACCTGAACCTTGCACCCCAGTCAAACCTTTGCTCATATTGACAAAGCCTGCCATTTGGGCTCCTGTCACCTGCTGTTTGACACCGTTTACAAAACCGGCTCCCTGAAAGCCTGTAACGCTTCCTCCCACAAGGTTTACAAAGCCCGATAGCTGCAGGTACTTCACGTCTGACCTATCCACGTTAACAAATCCACCCAGTTCAACACCATTTACACCGTAGTTGTAGCCTGCCCAAATGTTCAACGAAACATTGTTGAGTGACTGGCCATAGGGCCTGAAGTTGGTACCCAGCACCGGAATAAACGACACCTGGAGTGCCTGCTCGCTGATGATCTCTTCAGCTACGTCGCTTTTTTGATCTTCGTTTGAAGACTCTTGTGCACTACTCGCAAAGGTTACCAAACCAAGGAGCATCATCGATAAAAAAAATTTTGAGTTCATGACTTTAATTCTTTAGAGTTCTATTTAATTTCTCTTTCCCCTATGGAAATTAAAGTCGCTTCTACCCCCACGGGCAGATGAAAAAAAAACAGGAAAATATTTTTAAGAGCACTATTATGTAGCCAAACAGGCTAAAAAAGGCGCAAAGCGGCAGTATAGCCTACCCAAACCTTAGAGTTGGAAGTTGCGCCAGAAGATTTGAAAAGTGGTCGTCCGCCAAACTTTGTGGAAAGATCCAGCGCCTCACTATCTGAAGAATAATTAAAGAAATGAACAACAGGGCCAGCATTGATCGAAGCCCATTTCAACAGCCTAAATCCGAAATTGACCTGGAAGCGGTAGTCGCTGGGGCCGTCTTCAATCCAGGTATCCATTGGTTGCACAGTGTTTGTTGAAAGCTCAAAGTCGGTATAGATTTTTTCAGTCCAGTCCACCTCTGTTCCTACTCCGATCCCCATCGACCAAATAGTGCTCTCCTGAGGAACAACGCCAAACGTTAACAAGGTGTAGAAATGCTTCGTGCCGGATCGGAAGGAGAAATTCAGATCCGTTATGTCGTTGGCGCTCACGTCAAAGGCGTGAAATCCTTCCTTCACCAAGTTAAGAATACCGATGGTGGCCCCCTTCTCAACCTTTTTTGCAACGTTTACAATACCCACCTGAAGACCATTGACGGTTCCTGCCATATTGATAAAACCGGAAGCCTGAACGCCATTAACAGCGGTGGCCATATTCAAGAAGCCAGCCCCTTGAATACCCCTCACCCTTCCTGCCATGTTCACAAAGCCGGTCCCCTGAACACCGTTCATGTCGAGCAGTGTAAAGTTAGTGAATCCTGAGAGCTGTGCGCCATTGATGTTGTTGGCCACATTCACAAAGCCTGTACCCTGCAGGCCCGTGTAACGAGTACCAGCATGGTTAACAAAGCCGGAAAGCTGCGTGCCCTTCCCTCCAGAGGGGGTAAGGTTGACAAAACCAGATGCCTGTACCCCATTCATTTCGCCGCCCACAATGTTGCCAAATCCGCTGGCCTGAACACCCGTTACGTCCATTCTATCCACATTGAAGAACCCACCCAATTCAACTCCACTAACCGAATGGTTGTATCCTGCAAAAACGTTCAACGAAACATTGTTCCCGATTTTGCCGGCCATCAGTCCGTTAGTTCCTACCACAGGCAACAGTGACAGTTGAACCCAGCGCTGCTCGACCATGTCGACGTTGCGAATATGCTGCTTCGCTTTTCGGTTGACCAAAAATCGGACAATGTTCAAAGAATCAATGAAACGCCGGAGTGTTCTGTCTCTGGTTTCTTCGGTTGCTTCCAATGGCTGCAGCTCAATCTTAACCGGCGCTATCTGCTGATTAACAATCCTGATTACCGTGTCTTTATAGTTCTCTTTGCTGATGGCGAAAGCCGTCACGCCGTCCTGAAAAAAGGTGGACAGCTTGTAAGAACCATCCTCGCCGGAAAGGGTCGATGATAAGTTATTTACATCGTAAACACTTGTATTGGCAAGGCTTCTGCCCGTGCGGGCATCTACAACTTCGCCCACAAACTCAATATTGGACTTGTGGGATTGCTTATCTGCCACTGGCTGAATAATTATGTAGCTGCCCCTTACTTTGTAATCAAAGCTCTTTCCAAGCGTTTTTTTTAAAACTTCCTCAAGCGAAGTCTCCTGAAAGCTGGCAGTAATGTTTTTGTTTGGAAGCAGATCCGGGTTATAGGAAAATCTACAGTCGGCCCGATTCGAGATTTCAGTAAGCGCCTGCCCAATCGGGAGATCAGTGAAGTTTAGTGACAGCCGTTGGTCAAGCAGGTTTTGACACCAGGCCCTACCAACAACCGCCACCAAAAAAAGTGTTAAAAAAATCAGTTTTCCGGACATCCCGTTCCTTTTAAAAGAATGACGTTTCCACTTTTACTAACCTTCAGGTCGAGCGTGAGCGCAATCACATCAAGGATATTGTTCAAAGAGTCATTTTCAAAGTTTACGGATAGGCGACAGTTAGCCATTTGCTCATTTTCGAGCTCAATATCTACAAAATAGGCCTCTTCAATAGCATCTATCACGTCTGGGAGAGAATGGCCAGCAAAGGAAAGCCGACGGGTTCGCCAAAACTGATCTACTCCGGTTGAAGTAGACCCACCAGTAGAGGCCAAAAGTCCCGACTTGGCTGTGTACGTAGCTTTCTCGCCCGGGGTTAGGATAACTTCCTGCGTGCCCACGGAAAAAGAGACTCTTCCGGTAGCCACAAAGACTGCAACCGTGTCCTCCATTGCCGAACTCTTGACGTTGAATGAGGTACCAAGCACCGTGATGATAGCAGGCCCGGCATGAATAACAAAAGGCTTAACGGTATCGGGCTCCACTTCAAAAAATGCCTCTCCTTTCAAGTTCACCTGCCGAAGATTGGCAGCAAACTCCTCGGGGTATTGAATAATACTTTCTTCATTCAGGGTGATGTGGGAACCATCCAGAAGGTCAACATTTATTATCTCCGAAGCTGAAGCTACCTCGGTCATCTGCACCTCGGCAAAATAGCTGCGCAAGAAATAAGTGATGCCACCGAGTAGAACCAGGGAAGCTGCAATCCACATAATCCACGGATTTCGCCTTTCCAATTTCCTTTGGTTGCTGACGGCGGTCGCTTTGGCTGTTTTTACGTTGGCCCAGGCAGCGTCTACATCAAACGATGTGTGTGTCGTTGCGTCGTCCGTCATCACAGCTCCGAGGTCTTCCCAAAGCATTTTTTGCTGAACAAAATCCTCTTCATTTGCGGCAGACTCAGCAACCCACGTCATCACAGCCGCTGACTCAGCATCAGACGCTTCGCCGGCAAAATACTTTGCGAGCAACTCGTTGGTGACTATATGTGGACTCTGCTTACTCATCTCTTCATTTGTTCGACAACAAGATTACCATTTACCCCCATGCAAAAACAGAAACAATAAAACCGCAGGCAGATACTCGCCTAACTCTTCCCGCATGATCTTCAAAGCCTTACCCATTTGATTCTCCACGGTCTTCAACGACAGGTTCAGTTCGTCGGCAATTTCCTTATATCTTTTGCCCTCAAACCGGTTTAGCTCAAATATCTCCCGACATTTTTCCGGGATTTTATCCATAGCACTGGCAATCTTTTCTTTCAACTCCTCGAGTTCCAGAAAGTCGGTAGACTCTCCAACAGGTGCCACGTACCTTGTTCTGTCGGCATACTTCTGCTCTACCTTTTGGTGCTTGATATAATTGAGGCAGGCATTCCTGACGGCCCCAAAAAGGTAAGACTTTATCGACGTTTTGATTTTCAGCAGATCTGTTTTGATCCACATATCGCTGAAAAGCTCCTGCACAATTTCCTCGGCTATTTCCGTATCCTTGACATATTTGAGGGCAAACGAAGCCAGCCCTGAATAATATTCACGGAAAATACCCTCGAAGACTTTTTCGTCAGCGACGTTGACAATATGGGCAGTATGTTCTATCTGATCTGACAGTTTCTGCGTGATTTCCTGCAATAATAATGAGTTTTATATCAAAAACAGGTTGGCTCCATTGTTAAGAACAGGGCAATCGCATTTTAAACCATCCTGTCGAAATTCTTCTCTTTTACCCTGGCCCTAAAGGGAAAAGAAGAATTTCGAAGCTGTTTCACCCTTAAGGACAGCCGACGTGGAACGGGGTAATAAACAGCTTTGAAAGTAAAATGTGGAATTTGTTTTAAATGCGATTGGCCTGTTGCTAAGAAACCAAAAACAGCCACCCGCAAAAAAAGAAAAGCCGGGAACGCCCCGGCTTTACAAAGTTCAAGCTTTTGCAAGACTATTCTTCGTGCAAAATATCAACAGGGTTGCTGAAAGCGGTTTTTACCGACTGATAGCTTACTGTGAGAATGGCCAAAACCAGGGCACTCAATCCGGCGTAAGCAAAGACCTGCCAATTGATGCTTGTTCTGTACTGATAGTTTTGCAGCCATACATTAGCCGCCCACCAGCCAAGAGGCACAGAGATAACGAAGGCAATGATCACAAGCCGGGCGAAATCCTTACCCATTAACACCACAAGCTGACTGACCGACGCCCCCAACACTTTCCGGATGCCAATCTCCTTGTTGCGCACTTCTGCCATGTAGGAAGCCAGCCCTAGTAGGCCCATACATGCAATTAGTATAGCCAAACCGGTGAATACAGAAAACAGTTGACCCAGGCGCTGCTCAAATTCGAAAGCGCTGAAAAACATGGCATCAGTAAACTGGTAGCTAAATGGTAAGCCGGGTGCAAATTCATCCCACTGTAATGATAAAAAGCTTAGAAAGTCTTTTACGTCGGCAGCCTGATTATTTTCCGGCTTCAGTCTGACTGAGAGAAAATGTGTCTCCTGATGGGTGATGGGTGCCCCATAAGGAAATACTGCCAGCGGCTGTATCGGGCTGTCAAGCGTCCAGTAGTTAAAATCTCTAATCACACCGATGACGTTGAAGCGGGTATCCCAGTAAAGGAGCTTTTTGCCGATCACAGTCTCATCATTGTTCCAACCAAGGGCCTTTACTGCATTTTCATTCAGTACAACGCTCGTACGGTCGGCCTGGAATCCTTCTTCAAAGATTCGGCCGTGCAGCACTTCAACACCGAGGGTCTGCAAGTAATTATTACTCACGTTCATGTAGTTTATCGGCTGCTCATTCTCGGGGTCATCCTCGGTAGTGAAGCTGTCACCATCCCATATATTGGGAGGAACCGACGTAGACATGCCCACCGAAGCAACCGAAGGATTGTTGCTAAGTACTTCTCTGAACGACACCCTCTTTACTGAGTCCATTCTTTGCACCTGCGGCACAATGATCAGGTTGTTCTTGTCAAAGCCAATGTCTCTATTTTGCAAATAAGTAATCTGGTCGTACACGATAAAAGACAGCACTACCAGTGTGATGGAAATGGCAAATTGAAATACCACCAAGCCTCCACGAAGCAGCTGGCCACCCTTGCCCACCTTGTTTTGCTTTCTAAGTGCCTGAATAGGGCTGAAACGAGCCATGTAAAACGCAGGATAAGCGCCGGCAAGAAGAGCGGTGGAAACAATAATTATCAGAAGGAAAATGATTTTCATCCCGCTATCAAAAAGACCAAGAGTGGACAGCTGTATTCCAGCCAGACTGTTGAAGTAAGGAAGGCAAAGCTCAACAAGGCCTATTGCGAGGGCGGACGAGAATATTACCAGAATAAAAGACTCAGCCAGGAACTGGAAAAGCAGATGCTCTTTCAATGCGCCCATCATTTTACGCACACCCACCTCTTTTGACCTGCTGACCGATCGTGCTGTGGCCATGTTCATGTAGTTAACACTGGCCAGCACAAGCACCGTAATGGCTATTGCTGATAACACATACACATAGAGGATATTGCTTGTTGGGCCCAGTCTGTTGGGGGAGCTTACCGAGTGCAGCCATATATCCGACAAAGGCACAAGGTACAAATGCCAGGGCTTGCCACCAGAGGTGATGGTTTCATACGCCTGGCCTGCTCTTTTGCTTGGCAGGTCAAAAATAGCTTCCCTGACTGACTCTGGATTTGCACCTTCCTTCAACAGGGCATACGTGACAAAGCCAGACCAAAACCACGCTGTATTTCGGGCAGCTACCTCGGGGAACGACGACATAGAAGCAAGGATATTAAAACTGAAATGGCTATTGGGTGGTACGTCTTCCATTACTCCGGTGACTTTGTAAAGCCCCTCTGTTCTGCCGTCTGTCATTTTCAGCGTTTGTCCCAAAGCGTCAACTGTGCCAAAATACTTCAGCGCTGAAGACCGGGTGATGACTACTGAAAACGGTTCATCAAGAGCGGTTGAAGCGTCGCCTGCGATCATTTGAAAGGTGAATAGCTGCAAGAAGGTGGAGTCCACTGCACCCACGCCGTTGTCTTCATACGCAACGGCGTTTTGCTGAGATGGCACACTTACGACCCTGTCACCCACCGTATACACCCTCGCCGTCTGCTCCACGCCGGGGATATCGGTGCGGATGGCATCGGAAACACCCGGCCCCGTAGAGCCAAATGTCGGATATGCATCGCCCCAGATAAATGTCTGATCGATCCTGTAAAGTCTATCCCCCTTTTCATAGAATCCATCGTAGCTAAACTGGTAATCGATATAAAGAGAAATAACCATAAACACTGCCAGCCCTACTCCCAATCCAAACGCATTGAGAATGGAGTAAAAGCGCTGCTTGAGCAGGTTCCTGATAGCGACGGTTAGAATGTTCTTTAGCATATCCTTAAATTTTTGTCTAACCAAGCAAGACAACCATTGTACCAAACTGTAATCTATTGCTTTTCAGTTAATTACAAAAAAACGCCTCGCCTTGCCAATTCCAGTATCAAGCACAGGTGTCTGATATCGGACAGTGTAAAAAGAAAATCCCACCGAGTGGCGGGATCTTCCAGCATTAGTAACCTATGGCTTTTTCAGCTTGGGTAAAGCTCTTCTTGTGCGTTAGCCACTTCCCACCTTTTTCAATGAACCCAAGCCTGCATAGTCACAATCAACATACTCTTCCTGGCCACTTCCGGAGTATTGCGGTCATTTACGAAGTATGAAATAGTTTTGGATTTCTCTGTGCCTGAAATCAGGTGGCTATTTGCCCGAGCACCACCATGTTCTCCAGTGTTGGTGACTCCAGCCCTCCTTTGGGCTCAAGGGTGATGGCAAACGCTACAGCTCCTTTGATGTTCTTCATCTTAACAAGACTATTGGGGTTAGTAAAATCAATAACCCCCATGTCAACAGGCTTACCCTCCACAATGGCCCAAAGCTGATAATCCTGCTGATCGCCAGGTGTACCCAAATTGCCCAGGTCAAGGTAGACCTCTTCCGAGGTGGTGTTCCAATAAACAAACAATTGAAGGTTGGAGTCCTCTTTTGTGGCGTTCAGTTGAATTCTCCTGGTGCTCTCGTCTGTTGCAAGGGCCAGCATTTGCTCGTTTTGGTCAAGCGAGTTCTTCACCTGATTAAGCTCCTGAGCCATCATGCTGTTCTGAGCAACCAGCGCTTCGTATTCTCCACTGACGCTGCTATATCTTTGGAAGTAGAATAGTGCTGCTGCAAATGAGAGTAAGGCAATGGTCACCGATGCCGCCATCATCCAGTTACTCTTTGTTTCGCCAGCTGGCTGA